>Ga0209317_1000596_pt1 | contig 41132 bp, 33 predicted proteins | sample RifGroB2_FD_183994 | JGI IMG/M metagenome (GOLD analysis project Ga0209317, IMG submission 183994) | Soil microbial communities from Rifle, Colorado, USA - Groundwater B2 (SPAdes) (version 2) | ecosystem: Environmental > Terrestrial > Soil > Unclassified | place: Rifle, Colorado | collected... | reverse complement strand
CCCGCCGATTTTTGGAATCTGTTTTCCCTATAGTTGACACCACTCGCCTTGCAGGGTATCCTATCTTTGCTTATGGAACAACCGCAAATCTTTGGCCCGCGCTTGTTGACCGTCACTGAACTCTCACAGTACCTGCGTGCCCTGATGGAGAGCGATGAAATCCTGCGCGACGTGTGGGTGAGCGGGGAAATCTCGAACCTGTCGCAACCGGCATCCGGGCACATCTACTTTACCCTCAAGGACCCTTCCGCAGCGCTGCGCTGCGTCATCTGGCGCACAACTGCTGCGCGTTTGCTGGTCCATTTACGCAATGGGCAGGCCATCGAAGCTCACGGCGCAATCAGCCTGTACGAACGGGATGGGCAGTACCAACTCTACATCGATTCGCTGCGCATGGCAGGCGAAGGTTGGCTCTATCAGGAATTTTTACGGCTTAAAGCGCGCCTGGAATCAGAGGGGCTTTTTGACGTGGCGCGCAAACGCCCGGTTCCTGCCTTTCCGCAGCGCATCGGCATCGTGACTTCAGCCACCGGTGCGGCTTTGCAGGATATCCTCAACACCCTCAATCACCGCTTTCCGCTGGCAGAGGTGCTGCTTTCGCCCGCGCCGGTGCAGGGCGATGACGCCCCGCCTAAATTGGTGCGCGCGCTGCAGCGGCTGGAAGCTGCCGGCCCGGATGTGATTTTGATGGCGCGCGGCGGCGGTTCGCTGGAAGATCTGTGGGCCTTTAATGATGAACGCGTGGTGCGTGCCATTGTGGCCTGCAGCATCCCTGTCATCACCGGGATTGGTCACGAGACCGATTTCACCCTGGCCGATTTTGCGGCCGACTTGCGCGCACCGACTCCCACTGGGGCAGCGGTGCTGGCTACGCCCGATGGCGCTGACCTGCGCGCCGCTCTGGGCTCGGATTTGTTGCACCTTGACAGTGCCATGTCTGCCCTGTTGACCTCCAGCCGGCGCGATCGTGCTGACCTGGAAATGCGACTAGCACGCCTTTCGCCGCAGCGCAAAGTGCAGGAAGACCGGCAACGCCTGGATGAATTACTGGAACGCGCCGCCCGTGGGCTGACTGCCGGTCACCGGCTGCGCCGCGTGCGTGTGGAGGGTTTGGCGTCGCGATTGCAAGCCCTCAGCCCGTTGGCGGTGCTGCAGCGCGGTTACGCCGTGGTACGCGGCCCGGATGGACGCATCCTGCAGAGCGTGCAGCAGGTCAAGCCCGGTGACGCGATCACAGCGCGTCTTAAAGACGGCGACCTCACCGCCCAGATACAGCAAGTCAACCCATCTCCCTGAGAAAGAGAAATCCTATGGCAAAACCCCAACCGCCCGTTGAATCGCTCAGTTACGAGCAAGCCTTTCAGGAACTGGAAGACGTGGTTTCTGCGTTGGAAGCCGGGCAGTCCAACCTGGAGGATGCACTGGCGTTATTCGAGCGCGGACAGACGCTGGCCAAGCGTTGTGCCAGCCTGCTCGACCAGGCTGAGGTACGCGTCCGCCGGCTGGCTGAAAATGAGCCTGACCTGCCAGTGGAGCCGGACGAAGAGGCATAACCCGCTATGGGTGAAATCTTCTCGAACCAGGTGTTGATTTGCGCCTTGCTGGGCTGGTTTTTAGGCCAGTTCCTCAAGGTGCCGATTGAATACTTGACCAGACGGCGCTGGAACTGGGCGCTGTGGTTCAGCAGCGGGGGCATGCCAAGCTCGCATTCGTCGCTGATGGTCTCGACCACCCTGGCAATCGGGTTATACCACGGCTTTGGCACGCCGCTTTTCGCGCTGGCTTTTGCCATGTCGATGATTGTCATCTATGACGCAGCCGGGGTGCGCCGCCAGGCAGGATTCCATGCCCAGAAAATCAACATCGTTTTCGAGGAGTTGTTTCATGGGCGGCCAATCCCGCAGGAACGTCTGATCGAGGTGCTGGGTCATACACCGCGCCAGGTACTGGGGGGCATTCTTTTGGGATTAGTGATTACGCTGGTTGTATACGCAGTCTGGCCGCCGCTGCCCTGATGGGTAGCTTGCTAACCGTACAGATCGCGCGTCAATTCATCGATGGTGGGTGACGGTTTTTCCTTGCCGATCAATTCTTCCCAGAAGCGCTGGTCGTAGCGCCGCGAGCGCACCGGCAGCGGCATTTTGACTCCCCAACCGAGCAGCAACACCTCTTCCTTGGGCTGCAGGCGCGCCAGCATGCCGCGCAGCGAGTCGCGCCCGGCCAGGCCGGAGAGTACCGCCGCGATGTCTGCCTCGTCACCCAGCCAGCCGGAAATGCGCGTGCCAAGCTGCGACATGACCTCGTCGTAAATCTGCGACGGGCGCTGGTCGATGATCAGCAGGGTAACGTAATATTTGCGCATTTCCCGCGCGATGGTGCTGAAGGCGGTCTGGGAGGCCATTTCACGGTTGAGCAGCTTGTGGGCTTCCTCGACCACCACCACCAGCGGGCGCGGTTCTTTGGCTTTTCCTGTGCGGAACGCGTTGGTGTGCTTCTCCCAGGTCTCGCGGATGCGCCGGGTAAGCAGGTTGGTGACCAGCAGATAATCCAGATCGGACTCGAATTCACCGAATGAAAGCACCACGTGCTTGCCTTCATCCAGCAACTGGATGATGTCGTCCAGAATGTTTTTGGGCGGATCCGGCCTGATGTAAGGCCGGTTGAAGACACGACCCAGCTTGCTGTGCAGCCCTTCGGCGGCGGCTACATTCACGCCGGTTTGATTAGCCCAGAAGGCCACGCTGTCGGATGCCGGGACGGTTTTGCCTTCTTCGGTTCGCTCCACCGCGCCGTTGCGCATGGCCTTAAAGGCGCTGTACCAGTTGGCCTCGCCGAAGGAGTGGCGCAGCGCGTCCAGCGTGGTGGGGGTCGTCTCTTTAAGGTTCAGCTCGCGGGTGAGCATTTCGATATCTTCCGGGCGCAAGTCTTTTTCCCCCAGAACCAGGTTGAAGTTGGGGGTATTGCCGCGGATGCTGGCGCCCGCTCCCAGCCCGACCACCTGCACCTTGCTGCCAAACTTGGTACGCAGCCCGGTTACCTTGTCGCCGGTTTCGGAGGTGTCATCGAAGGCGTACTCGTTATGCATGTCGAAGACCAGCAGCGAGGTCTTGTCGTAATGGATCAAGCCAGCCAGCAGAATACGCGTCAGGAAGGATTTGCCGGTGCCGGTGGCCCCGAAAATGCCGGATGAGCGCTGAACGAAGCGCTCCAGGTCGATGCACACCGGGTGACCCTGTTCGCGGGTATAGCCAACAATGTAGTTTTTGCCGCCGGGCTCGCCAAAGATTTCTGCCACGTCGCCGGCATGCGCCACGCGCACCGGCGCATGGTGCTGCGGCACGGTCTTGACCGGCAGCGGCTGCGGATCTTGCGGGTGCGTCTCGCGCCAGGCCGGATAGTCCGGCGAGTCGATCTCCGGGCCGCGCTCCAGCATCAAGGCCGGCAGCACTTCCAGGTTGGTAAACAGCGTCTGGCCGTGCAGCAGTTTGGCCAGCCCGGCTGGCAGGCGTTTCTCGGATTGCTCGTCGGCGAAACGTGGGTCGGTGGCGCCCAACTGCAGGTCGGTCACCAGCCCGTAAAATTGCCAGGGATCGCTTTCGATCACCACAAAAGAGCCTTCCTGCACTTGTTGCGGCGGCACCGTCAGACGCACTGCCAAGCTGTCTTTCAGCGTCCCGCCGACGACATAACCGACCGGCGAATCATTGGGCAGGGGTTCATCTGGCATGGCGGCAGCTCCTTGAAGGGGATAGAACGGTTGATCTAGCTTTATTGTACCAGAAATCGAGCTATAGCCTCCCCTGAAATCGAAGTTTTTGGGGGAGGCGGTGCCCTGAGCTTGCCGAAGGGTTGGAGGGGGTCGGGGCACGTGACACGTGGCACACCCCGCTACGTCCCCCAATCCCTCAAATACAAAAAGTCATACCCAACGGTCCTGTTGCTGAGCTTGGCGATCGGCGGCATGACCCGTTTGAAATGGTTGCGGCGGATGCGGTCGACCACTTTACGCACAAAACCTTCGTCATAGCCGGCCTGGACGCATTCTTCTGGCGTGGCGCGCTCGTCCACCAACATATAGAGTAACTGATCGACCTCGGCGTAGGTGAATCCCAGCTCGCCTTCATCCGTTTGGCCAGCCCACAGGTCAGCGGTCGGGGGTTTGACCCGCACCGACTCGGGCACGCCCATGGCAGCCGCCAGTTGGCGCACCTGGGCCTTGTACAGGTCACCGAGTGGGTTGAGCCCGCAGGCCGAATCGCCGTAGAGCGTGGTGTAACCCAGCAGAATCTCGGTCTTGTTGCCCGTACCGACCACCAGTCCCCCAAATGCCGCTGACTGGTCGTATAACACGATCATGCGCATGCGCGCCATGATGTTGCCGCGCCGTAAGCTGGTCATATCGGGGAATCGTTCCAGCAGCGGCTCGGCCATTGGGGTGATCTCGATGGTCGCTGATTGCACCCCGGTTGCATCGATTACCCGCTGCGCGTCATCCAGCGAGTCCTGTGAGGAGGTGCGGTACGGCATGCGCACGGCCAGAACATTCTGCGGTCCGAGCGCCTCGGCAGCCAGGAAGCATGACATGGCTGAATCGAGCCCGCCGGACAGCCCAACCACGGCGCGCTGCATACCGGCGCGGTTGATTTCGGCGCGAATCCAGCCGGTCAAGATTTTGCGAGCCACAGCGGGGTTGATCGTCAGGTCGGTCATCGGTTTCTCCATTCGTCTATCGTCCCGGATTGGGATTTGGGGAGTGTAAAATGCGCTCGAGTTCGCGTGCCACCAACCCCGGACGCTCGTCGCGCAGCAGCGGCAGGCGGGCGCGGGTGTGGTGCAACTGGGTCAGGTCAATTTCACCCAGGGTCAAGGCTTCCTCGTGCATGGGGCCTTCCACCAGCAGGCTGCCGTTGGGCCCGTAGAGCGCCGAACCGCCCCAAAAGTTAAGCCCGTCCTCGTAGCCGACGCGGTTGGCATGCGCCACAAAGGCGGTAAACAGGCTGGCATAGGCCGCATTGATGTGATCGACCCAGGCTGCCGATTCCAACCGATCGCTGCCGTTCAGGCCGCGCCCCGGTGAGGCTGACATGTGCAGGAAGATATCAGCGCCATCCAGCCACAGCAAGTAGGGCGGCGATGCATGCCAGAAATCTTCGCAAATCAGCATACCGACGCGCCCAAAACGGGTATCGAAGGCGCGCACCGAGTCGCCCCAGGCGAAGAAGCGCCCCTCGTCGAACATGGAGTAGGTGGGCAGATACACCTTGCGGTGCACGTGCAGCACCTGACCGCCGGACAGGTAGGCGGCGGCGATGTAGAAGCGACGGCGTTCATCCACCTCGACAAAGCCCACCTGCATGTCTATCTTTTGGCTGGCAGCCAAAAGTGGGCGAAATACCGGGTCGTCTGCGTTGGGACGGTGCGCCAGGGTCGGTACCAGGTCCTGCAACACGTAGCCGGTCAATGAAAGTTCAGGGAAGACCAGCAAGTCGGCGCCCTGACTGCGCGCCTGTTTGGCAATCTCCAGGTGTTTTTCCAGGTTTGCCTGGACGTCGCCAAGCACCGTATTGATTTGAGAGAGTCCGATGGTCAATTTCATCGCAATGGGTTACCTGTAGAGGTGAAATGGGAGTGAAATTACTCGCGCGGGGAGAACCAGGTTTCGCGGTTGGCGCCAGGGGCTTCATCGGAGAAGGAGGCGCGCATGCGCAGCAACCCAAGCGCGATCAGCCCCAGCAGGCACAACCCGGCCAATAGCGCGGCAGCAGCGTAGTCAAGGCGCAGTCCGTTGAACGCCAGCCCGCCGTCCGCACGCCAGTACGAAAAGAGCGCTGTGTGCCCGGCCAGCAGCAGCCCGGCAACGCCGGCGCGCATTTCAGGCAGCCGCCAACCAACGCTGCGCCGTTCGAACGACCAGGCGAACAGGAAGAGCGTCAGCGCGGCGATCAACTGCAAGGGCCAGCGGTAGGTGAGCACGCCCTCGGGCTCGGTGGAGGGGATTGCCCAGGGCAGCGCCGGGTGAACCTCGGCGCCGTAAGCTGTGCCGCTGAATCCAGCTCCCAGCCAGGCGGTGACTGCTACCGTCATGAACATGGGCGCAAAGATGTCCGCGGCAACCCCCAGCGGCGCGCGCAGGAACAGCGCCGCCAGGAAAAAAGCGCCCAGCGCGCCTGCCAGCGCACCCGGCCAGGCCAGGCCCCCTTCAGTCAACTGCCAGGCCGTCCCGGGATGAGCTGCGTAATAAGCCGGGTTCAACCAAACGTATGCCGCCCGCGCCCCTGCCAGCCCTGCTGCCAGCAGTCCCAGCCCGGCAGCGGTCCAGTGCAGCGACTGTTTGTCGGGCACGCGCCGGATGATTTGCAGCAGCCCGAGCGCTGCGCCGATCCCGATGAGCAGCGAGAAACCGTTCACAGTCAAGATTATAACGTGTCACGTGTCGCGTGTCAGGTGGCAAAGGCCGTGTCACGTGCCACGTAACAAGGACAATCTGTAGGGGCACGGGGATCTTTATAGAACCCTAAACGTAATTTGCCCCCCGTACCCTGGCATGGCATAAAACATGTCAACCCATTCACGATGTAAGATCCAAAAACCGGGCACTGGGTTAATAGGGCAACCAGAACCTATTGGCAATCCCCGTGTCCCTACCCTACACTGATTCGCGTCCACGGTCACTTGACACATGGCACTTGACACATGGCGCACCGCACCTTGCCCGGATTCGCATCCCCAGTTCCCCAACGGTGTATTAATACTCAGGGATTGCACGGGTGGGGTCATGTGACCTGTTCGAAAAGATATGTCTTGCTGCATCTGGCGCTATGCCCGGCATCGGATGTAAAATCCACCCGCGTCCGCTAGAGTTGTATCATCTTTATCATCGCACACTGCTCTCCTGCCAACTGCATTTATGAGGAAGCTTAATGTTCCAGAAATTGTTGTATTGGATTTCTAAACCGCTGGTCCTATCCTATACCGGCACTGCCCTGAAAATGGACGTGCACAAACAGGAACAATTGCCTGCCGGCGCCAAAATCATTGCTGCCAACCATCCCAGCACTACAGATCCATTCTTTGTGGCTTCCATGCTGCGTACGCAATCATTCATTTTGATTAATAATTTGCTGTTTCAAGTTCCAGTGCTGGGTGAATACCTGCGGCGCTCAGGGCACATCCCGGTGATCGCTGGCAATGGCCAGGCTGCTCTGGATGTGGCACTCGAGCACCTTGCCCAAGGTCACACGGTGATGATTTTTCCCGAGGGCGATTTGAGCCCCGAAAATGGCGGCTTTCAGGATCCGCGTACCGGTGTGGCGCGCCTGGCGCTGTTGAGCGGCGCTCCGGTAATCCCGGTGGGCATTTACCTGCAGCGCGAGCGTTGCCGTACCATTCGTTCGAAGGTCAAGGGGAACGACGAGTACGGACGTTGGTATCTGCACGGGCCGTACACCGTCACGGTCGGGCGGCCGCTGCATTTCCGCGGCGACGTGGAAAACCGGCCGTACGTCCGCACCGTGGCTGAGACAGTCATGCACCACATCATCGAGATGGCGCGCCTGAGCGAGCAGCGTATGACCCAGACTCCCACCCCGCTGGCCAGCTTGCCTGAGTCCTTGTAGGGCGCAACCCCTCGTCCGAACACGGTCACTCCATCACACCGTCCCGGTGTCCTTGCGGGAGGGCACTTTGTGAGTGAGCTTGTTGAAGTGCCCGTCATAACCAGGATCAGGTGCTATGCAACGCACCTGCCAGGTTCATCGCACGCTATTCATTCAGGCAACCTGCCACCTTACGGCGGGCAAATTTCAGCAGTGGGAGTGTTGGTAGGTTGCGGCGCCAGGGTGGGGATGATTTCGTCCGGGCTGGAGACGAAGGCGCGTCCAGCCACGTCAAAATAGAAGATAGTTCCCGCTTCATCCCGCAGCGTCAGGCGTGCCTGGTCGGCGGAAACGATTTGCAGCATTCCGGCGGCCTGCGGGGCTGGCATTACACCGCCGTCAGCCGTGTTTTCGACAACCACCCACAACGCTGCTTGCGGCGGGTCGGTATATAATGTCCCGGCCAGTACGGTCACCCACTGCCCGTTAACCTCAGCCTGCCAGCGGCTGTTCAATTTACCCTGCAAATCCTCATACAGCTCAGGCGTGAATTGTTCGACCCCGGGCGTGCGCTGCGGTGTGGGCAGTGCGGTGGGGCGGAAAGCACAGACGTCGGCGGGTTTTTCAGGTACATTTTGCAAAGCCCCGGCGCTGGTGGCCTGGATGCGTTTAAGTAGATCCAGCTTGCTCTGGATGAAGGCTTCCTCGGTCGGATTGGTCGAGATGGCGAGGGTTGCCTGCAACGCCTGCACGTTGTTCTCGACCCAGGCCGGGCCGGCAGCCGGAGAGGGCTGCGGCGCTGACAGGATTTTGACCATCACCGCCAGCAAAATCAACGCCGCGGCAGCGATCAGCACACTCGGAATTTTTTTGGACCAGTTCTTCATGAGAACTCCATGCTTTATTTAAACTGCCATTTTATATCAGTAGAATATTGGAGGAAAGGTTGAGCGGTGAAAGTCTCCGCATTGATGGCATCGACCAGTTGACCCCAGCCTTCGGCGGGCGTGTTGTCCAGTGTATTGCATTCTGTTCCGCCGCGCTGCTGGCAGGCTTGCATCTGCGTCATTGCCCCGGTGAAAACAATGCGGCTGCCCAGGTATAACGACCCGTATTTGCTGACTGCAGCCCACTGGCGAGCCAGATAACTGTCGTTGCGGTAAATCTCAGGCACAGCAAATGCTGGCTGAGCGCCCCAGGATACTTTCCAGATACCATACTGCGACCATGGCAGGTCATTATGATATTGCCAGTCTAAATCCGGGACAACCGGACAACCGACACAGGCGCCATAATTGAAATAAATGGCGCCCCCGTTGTCGTCATTCCCGTCAAAAGCCTCGACCCAGCCGTCTACGACGTAGGGACTTTGCCAATAATACAGACCATCATCTGGATCTTTCCCAGCCCATTCAATGTCAATCGCCCCGGTAAATAGGATTTGGCTGGCATACCCGTATTGCAATCCCCATTGATTCAGATTTTTAACCATTCCAGCCCAATTCCGTCCAAAATCCATGGCAATACTGCGTAAATGGATCTGGGAATCTTTCGGTTGGTTAAAGAAATCAAAAGAATTGGTGCCGATTCCCACGGTTACCCGAGATGACTTGTCGTTCGCGCTGCAATTCCAATACCCTTTGGCAAACCATTGGGCGCGATCCATCAGGTCGGCGAAACTCAGAAATTGACGGGCATACCCATTATTGGGATCGCTGAAAGTCCTAATACCGTACTGATTTCCATTGAGGACCCACATTTTACCAAAATCCAGGATGATCAAGCTATCCTGCGTGCCAGGTGTGGCTGCATCCCGCGTGCCAAGCTCGCAACCCAGGACGTACATGCGATCCGGGTTTCCATTTTGAATATAGTAACTAGTCGAATATAACGGCACCGGCCTGTTTTTAAAAATCATTGGAAAATAATATGTCTGGCCTTGCAGCAGCAGTGCTGCAATCACTACCAGAACGAGCGGCGCAGTTCTGACGAGGGGTTTAAGTTTCTTCATGGTAAAAAATACCTGTAGGGTAGGTCATCAAGGACGGAGGGAGTAATATCCTGGAGATACCGGTGGAATTCTGGTTAGTATACCCTGTTAAAATCAGTCTGACCACCAGCCCTGATCCAGGGCTGAAACCTTTAGTGAATAGAATACCCGTTGCACTGAGGTACTTTGAATTTCCAATTGGTCGTTTACCGATTACAAGACGCTGAAACCGGATATAAGGTTCTATGGTTGCAATTTTTCGGCCGTTATCATGTAAAATCATACCATGGAGCCGAAACCCTTCCCCACCCTTGAAACCGAACGATTAACCCTGCACCAGATGACCCAGACCGATGCTGAAGGGTTGTTCGACCTATATGCTAAACCCGAGGTAGTCCGGTTCATCGACCAGGAACCCATGCTGCGCCTGGATCAGGCGAAAATGCTGATCACCATGTTCGAGAACCTGTTCAAGAGCGGGCGCGGGTTGCGCTGGGGGGTGTTTACCCTGGAGGATGATCAATTAATCGGAACCTGCGGCTATAAAGAGTGGGATACGCGCCGCTTCCGAGCTGAAATCAGTTATGACCTGGCCCCAGATAGTTGGGGCAGCGGCTATATGCGCGAAGCGCTGGTGGCGATCCTGGATTACGGTTTCCATCAAATGAAACTACGCCGTGTGGAAGGTTTGGTCGATCCGGAAGACACTCGGTCGCATAATTTGCTCTCCGGGCTGGGCTTTCGCATGGAAGGCGTTTTACGCGAGCATGATTTTGTCAAAGGTAAATTCCAGGACGATATGGTCTTCTCGCTGCTACACCAGGATTGGGAAGAAGACGATAAGAAGCTCAAAGACTGAGCGCTTGCCGGTTACGGTTGAACGCCCCATTCGCTAAACAGCTCGTTCAGGTCGCACGTGCAGGCAAACTCAAAGCTTTCCAGCAGGTCAGCCGGTGACGCGATCTGGTAGCTGTTTTCGCGATAGTAGGCTTGCAACGCAGCATTGAATTCCGTTGCTCCGATTTCTTCCCGTAGCGCTTCAAAGAATAGGTTGCCTTTCAGGTAAGCTACTATTGCATAGGCACGCTCCAGGTTGGAAAGGTCAGCAACCGATTGGTCGAGCGGCTGAACACCAATCTCAGCTTCCAGGTCGGTCACCTGCTTGCGAAACTCCCTCAGTGCTCCCCGGTAAAAAACTGGATCGTGGTTCAATAGGTACAACTGAGCTGAATAGGTCGCCAAGGATTCATCCAGCCAGGGATGCTGCAGCACGTCATTCCCCACGACAGCGTACCACCATTGGTGCGCAATTTCATGGGCGGTCACCATAGGCAGTATGTGCGGCAGGGACCGGCTGTTATAAAGCGATTCTCCCACCAGAATCAGGCCTGGGTATTCCACGCCGCTGGCGTTATTCAATGGGGCGGCGATGATATCCAGTTCATTGTATGGCAGCGGGCCAAAGGTCTGGCTGAACAAGCTGAGCGCTTCCACCGCTGCCTGCATGACCTCTGCACGGGATGATTCTGACTCCGGTTGCCCCCAGTGATTAATGGTGATGTCCTCCCACAGGGTACGCTCCAGTTCAAAGGCTGGGCTGGCAGCCAGCATGAATTCGCGCAGTGGGCCGCCGGCAATCTGGATCACAGCTCTATCGCCGCTGCCTGTCCGGCTCACTTCACGCCCGGAACTCACGACCTGCCACGCCGCCGGCACGCGCACCTCGACCCGGTATAGCGCAATCCGGCTGAAGACGGCGTCACCCTCGGGTAGCACCGGGTCGGCGCCCCATTCGCCATCCTCGAGCAGTGCCAGCAGCGGATAAGCATTTGCCATCAGCATCACCGGTCCATTGCCGGCAAAATTAAAGGTTCCGTAAACCTGGTCTGAACCAAAATCGATGGGCAGTTTCCCGCTGAATTTCAGGTCCAACGCGAGCGTTTCACCGGGCTCCAGCGGCTGATCGAGCGGCAACCGGACTGCGGTTCGATCTGCGAGAAAAACATTGACGGGCAGGTCGATACCGTTCACCTGCGCCGTAGTGACATCCAACTGGCCGCCGTACAATAAGGGCGCGTTTGGGTAGGTTCGCAGTACCAGATCATCCAAAGCTGTGCTGCCCGGATTAGTGAAGCTGATCCGGGCGCTGCCGCTGTAATCCGGCCCGCCAGAGGTCAGGTCGAACGTCAGGGTGTAGCACGTATCGATGCCCAGCGTGCTCCAGTCCGGCACAGTGCTGGAACGCAGTGCACTAGCCTGCAGCGACAGGTCGCAAGCTTTCAAAGCATCCGGGCTGGAACCGGCAGGTTGGCTGGTCGGAGTGGGCTGTAAAGGCGGGATGGACGTCTGGATCACCGTGGGTGTTGCAGTGAGCGCAACCGGAGGTGGAACCGGCTGGCAGGCGGCCGACAGCAGCAATAAAACCAGTGCAATCTCAACCATCCAAACGCGCATCGTTAATCTCCGTTGTCTCTTAGGAGGATTATAACGCTCTGGTTTTGCTGCCAACATGGCATGCTTGCTATGACTGAATGTCGGGCAGGATGTATATAAAATCCAGGCGGTTTCTTAATCAAATCTAAATAAAATTGTGTTAATCTTGTGCTGAGTAAATATATAGAAACGGGCGTGTCCGAAAGGGCAAAAATTTATGGCCGAAACCATCATGGTCGTAGACGACCAGTCCAGCGTAAGGCAATTGTTGCAGGAATATCTCACCGAACAGGGTTACCGGGTGGTGACCGCCCCGGACGGGCAAACTGCGGTATACCTGGCGCGGCATGAGCAGCCTGACTTGATTCTGCTGGACATTATGATGCCCAAAATGGACGGCTATCAGTTTTTACGCCAGTTTCGCCTGGAACGCCAGACGCCGATTATCATCATCACCGCCCGGGAGGAGGAGACGGATGCCGTCCTGGGGCTGGACCTGGGCGCAGACGATTATGTGACCAAGCCGTTTCGGATGCGCGAACTGCTTGCGCGCATTCGGGCAGTACTACGCCGGGCCGATGGCAGCTCAGAACGCTTTGAACTGTTGCGGTTGGGTGATGTGATCCTGGATGAACGCACCCACTCGGTGGCAGTGCGCGGCACGCCGGTGTCACTGACGCCCTTGGAATTTGACCTGTTAGCTTTATTGATGCGCTCGCCGGGTCGGGTTTTCAAGCGCGATGAACTGGTTGACCTGCTATCAGGCAGCGGTTTCGCCGGGGTGGATACCACCCTCAATGTGCATATTCGCAATCTGCGCTTGAAGATCGAAGCTGACCCAAGCAACCCGAAGTACGTGGAAACCATCTTTGGGGTTGGTTACCGTTTTCAGAAAACAACTTAATCATGCTCAACAAATCACTCTACTGGAAAATCGCACTGGCCTTCGTTTTGGTTGCTTTTTTTACCGCTGCCCTGGTCGCAGTCTTTATTCGCGCCACCAGCGCTGACCGCCTTACCCAATTGGTGCTGGATCAGCAGCGGGAGAACTTGCAGACTATTCTGGCAAATTATTACCAGGCAAATGGTTCGTGGGAGGGGTTGTTAAAAAACTGGCAGGAAATTGCCCCTGAAAGCCTGCAAGGCGGAATGGGAATGGGCACTGGCGAGATGGGTCAGGGCAATGGGCTGCATATGGGTATGGAACGGCGCAGTCTATATGGGCTGGCGGATGCGGAAGGCCACGTTATTGTGCCGGTCGGGGAGTATGACGCCATCGGGCATGTACTGACCAGGCGGGAAGTGAGCGCCGGGACCGCCATCATGGTGGACGGTGAACGGGTGGGGGTGCTGCTTACCACGCGCAGCCTGCCGGTCTATAACGCGGCGGAAACCCTGTTTTTGCAGCGCACCAACCGTGCTTTGATCCTCGCCATGTTTGGCGCATTGCTGGTTGCGCTGCTGATTGGGCTGGTCCTGGCGCGCAATCTGACCCGTCCTTTGCAGGCGTTAACCGTGGCAGCCCGGAAAATTGCTGGAGGGCAATTGGATCAGCAGGTCGAAGTAACGTCTGACGATGAAATAGGCGAACTGAGTACCGCTTTCAACCAGATGAGCCGCGAGGTGGCGCGGGTGAACCAGCAAAGGCGTCAAATGACGGCTGACATAGCCCATGATCTGCGCACACCATTAACAGTCATCTCCGGCTACGTAGAGTCGATGCGCGACGGAGTACTCCAGCCCACGACCCAGCGCCTGGACCTGATCTACACCGAAATTGGCCGGCTGCAGCACCTGGTAACCGACCTGCGCATGCTCTCGCAGGCAGATGCCGGCGAACTGGCTCTCGCGCCGGTTGCAATTGACCCGGCGGCTGCCCTGGATCATACTGCGGAGGTATTTCAGCATCATGTTGGCCAAAAAGGTGTGGCTTTGCGGGTGGAGGTGGAAAGCGGGCTGCCGACTGTGCGGGTCGATGAAGCGCGCTTCATGCAAGTGATGGACAACCTGATCAGCAATGCCCTGCGTTATACCCCGGAAGGCGGCGTAATAACCTTGGGCGCTCGCCAGCAAAAGAACGGGATCGAATTCAGCGTAAGCGATACCGGCAGCGGCATCGAGCCCGCTGCACTGCCCTTGATCTTTGACCGGTTCCAGCGGGGGGATCAATCTCGGCACGCCGACGGCAATGAAAGCGGGCTTGGACTGGCGATCGTCAAGGCGCTGGTCGAGGCGCACGACGGAAAGGTAACCGCCGAGTCCGTTGTTGGGCGCGGCGCCACCATTCGCCTGTGGTTTCCCAATCAGATTTAACCCTGGCAAGGTCTTATATAGCTGGGACCAGTGGGATAGAAGGAGAGGATCGGAATATCCCATGTTTCCGCAGTCCTACTGGGTGCTGCGCCTATCCATACCCAGAGCCTGTCGAAGGGCCGCCCTTGTCGAGGTATTGGATAAGGATTGTTTGGCAGGCTTTGATAAACTCAGCCACCGGGCTTTGACAAGCTTGCTCACCAAGTGCCCTGCGGGCAGGGCACCCCGTGGGTGCGGGGGGCAGCCAACGGATTATCCAGCCGGCGTCAGGCGTCCCGTGCAGTTTGTGCGCCCAATAGCTGCCCTGCGACAAGCTCAGGGAACAGCCAAAGCCCCCTTTTCCGCATTCCTGCTATACTAAATCTGCACGCTCCAATGGGCGAGAGCGCGGCAGGTAAGGAGTGCAGCCATGAGCCTGACTAGCGCACGGAACCGGTGGACAGCCATCGACACGGTTGCTTACCTGATGATCGGTTCGGTTGCCGGCCGGATGCTGCCATATTACCTGGACACCGCACACCGCTGGATTGTCATAGGGGGATTGGCACTGTTCCTGGCGCTCTTCACCGTGGCGCGGCAAATTTCCTATCGCCGGCCAGTGGTCCTGTACCCCTATTTCATCCTTCAATTGATCATCATCCTCTTGCTCGGCCTGGTCATTCCCAGTTACGAAGGCCCGCAGGATTACTTTGCCATGCTGGTACTGCCGCTGTGCGTCCAGGCCATGTGGCGTCTGCCGCAGAAAACCGCCACGGGCTGGGTGACCGTTTTCGCTTTCTGCGTGCTAGCCGGCATGATCATTTATTACCAGAAGTATGAAGACAGTTGGGAAGGAATTGGGTACGGGATGTCTTATGTGGCAGCCTGCGTGCTCATCTCCGTGTTCAGCACGGTCACGCGCCGCGCCCAGGAAGCACGCGAGGAAAGCCAGGCGCTGAATGCTGAGTTGCAAGCTGCTAACCGGAAATTGCAGGAATACGCTCTGCAGGTGGAGCAGTTGGCAGCGGCTGAGGAGCGCAGCCGGCTGGCGCGCGACCTGCACGATTCGGTTTCGCAAACCATTTTCAGCCTGACGCTGACGGCGCAGGCTGCACGAATTTTGCTCGACCGCGACCCGGGACGGGTTGCCGGGCAGCTCGATCACCTGCAGTCCCTGGCAAAAAGCGCTCTCGGAGAAATGCGATCCCTCATCCAACAATTGCGGCCTGACCCGCTGACGCTAGACGGGTTGGCTGCCTGTTTACGCCAGCACGTGCGGGAGCGCAAGGAGCAGGACGGTCTGGAAGTCGATCTGACGATCCAGGGCGAGCGGCGGCTACCCGCGGCGGTCGAAGAGGGATTGTTCCGGGTGGTGCAGGAAGCACTCAATAACGTGGTCAAGCATGCCGGGGTGAATGCGGCCAGCGTGACGCTGCGATTAGATCAGAATCCCATCGAATTATGCATCGAGGACCGCGGCAAAGGTTTTAACCCCCAGGGGAAGTCGCCAGACACCGGTCACCTGGGGTTAGCCGGCATGGCGGAGCGCGTCCGACCGCTGGGCGCCCGGCTGGAAATCGATTCGGCGCCGGGCAGCGGCACGCGCGTGTGGGTGAGAGACCTGATGGTGGAGGAGATCGAACATGCCTGACGAACCCGATCAAAAAATATCCGTGCTAATCGTTGATGATCACGCCATCGTGCGCCACGGGCTGCGCACCCTCCTCGAGCTGATGGATGATATCTGCATCATCGGAGAAGCCGCAACCGGGAAGACGGCGGTTGAGCTGGCGATGCAACTTCATCCGGACGTGGTGTTGATGGACCTGATGATGCCGGAGATGAACGGCATCCAGGCCACCCAGCAAATCAGCGCGCTCGGGCTGGGCGCCAAAGTGATCGCACTGACCAGCTTTCAGGAAGATGAGCAAGTTATCCCGGCCATCCAGGCAGGCGCGACCAGCTTCTTGCTGAAGGATGTCTCGCCGGTGGATCTGGTGGAAGCCATCCGGGCAGCCTACCGCGGCGAAGCGCGGTTGCACCCATCGGTGGCGCGCAAGTTGATGGATCAGGTGTCGGCCAAACCGGCTGCCCGCCCGCTTGGGGATGATTTGACCGGGCGCGAGTTGGATGTGTTGCAGCAGGTGGCGCAAGGATTGAGCAACCGTGAGATCGCCGAGAAATTGGTGATCAGCGAGAAAACGGTAAAAACGCACATCAGCAGCCTGTTGAGTAAGTTGAACCTGGATGACCGCACCCAGTTGGCGATCTACGCTCTGAAAAAGGGGCTGGGCTGAGCCCACCCAAAGCCTAAAATAGCTGTTTGGCCAACGGTCTTAAGACCTGCGACTGATGGCGTACTGTGCAAGGCCGGTTAAAAGACCGGCCTTTTAGCATGCCTGAGTTTCATTCGTTGGCCCGATGCAGCGCTGTGTCTGCGGCGCTATGCTATGTGCAAATTGAAACAGGTTATTAAGAAAGGCAAGGGAAACATGTCACCAGGTAATTATCAAAAAGTCTATTCAGCTTGCGGCACGCTGTTAGCTGCCACGGTTCAATCGGCGCTGGAACGCGCAGGCATCCCGGCAGTGGTTAAGTATGCAAAGAACGGCGCGTTTTTGGATGTGCTGGTCCCGCAAGCCCAAGCGGAGGAGGCGCGCCGCCTGCTGTATCCGGAGCGCCGGAGCGGCGAGATCTATTTCGTGCCGGCATGTGAAATGAAGTAAGCACCTTTAGGGCAAAAAAAATGGCGGCAGCGGGCAAAACCAGGGTTTTGGTCATCAGTGATTACCCGACCGTTCGGGCGGATTTGCGAACGATACTGGAACTGGTGGAGGGCGTCGAAGTGGTAGGCGAAGCTGCTGTAACGAATACCATCCACCTGCCTGCCACTGCGCAGTCCGATATTATCTTGATCGACCTGGATATGGTCCGGCGGAAAACCCGGCAGCCCGACAGAAGGGAAGTGGTTCGCAAGTTTAGCATAGAGGCGCCCGAGGCGACCATCTACATTTTGACCACCGCCAGTTTAACGGCGGAAGCAGGGTCAGCGCTGCCGGATCGTGTCGCTGATGCGTTTGTCAAAGGAATCGATACAGAGCGGTTACTGGACTGCATCCGGAATTTTAGATCAGAAAATGAAAGGAAAGTTGAAATGCAAGCAACAAGGGAACGGTCAATGAAAGTAGTGGAGCAGGCCAAGGCTGTCGCGCTCCCCCAGGTGAAATTTGGCTCGCGCCTGGCATATATCGACACTCTGCGCATGGTCTTGATCGTGTTGGTGATCATGGTGCATGCTGCGGTGACCTATGGCTCGCTTGGCGAATGGACTTACGAAGACCCGGCGCAGGACGAACTCAGCGCGATCATCCTGTCCTTCTTCGTCATCGACTGCCAGGCCTTTTTCATGGGGCTGTACTTCTTCTTCGCCGGCTACTTCACCCCGGGCGCCTACGACCGAAAAGGGATCGGCAAATTCTGGAAAGACCGCCTGTTGCGGCTCGGTCTGCCGATGCTGGCTTACACCTATATCTTGTCAAGAATACCAAACTATATCGACGCCGTAGCTAATGAAGGGATGCAATCATCCTTTGGCCAGTTTTTCATCAGCACCTTTTGGACAGACGCCGACGAAGGCCCCACCTGGTTCCTGTTCGCATTGCTTGCCTTCAGCCTGGGCTACACCCTGTGGCGCCTGGTCACCCGTAAGGCCAGGCTGGCGAATTGGTTGAGCAAGCTGCCCGTTCCGAAGACGGGTACGCTATTGGCGGTTGCACTGGTGTTCGGCGCCTTCACCTTTGCCATCCTCCAGTGGCTGCCTCTGGGCGAAATGTTCGATGTATTCGGGGTTTTCTCGCTGCAACTGCAGTTCTTCCCAACCTACATCATCCTGTTTATCGCCGGCATGCTGGCTTACCGCAGCGACTGGCTGACGAAACTGCCGGGTAAGCCCTTGCGTTTCTGGGGTTGGCTTTCAGCCGGTCTGGTGGTCAGTTTGCCACTGTTCTTCTATGTAGGCGGCGCGGTGGACGGCAAGTTGGACTATTTCATGAGCGGAATGCATTGGCAGTCGGTAGCTACCGGTCTGTGGCTTGGTTTGGCGGCGGTAGCCTTCAGCATGACCTTGACCCTGTGGCTGCGTGGACGGGTGAGCGCCAACAATAAGCTGGCAGCCTTTGTTGGTCCGAACAACTACGCTGTCTATTTGATCCACCCACTGGTGTTGGTACCGGTGACCCTGGGGTTAAGTTACTTTGCCCTCGCAGGTCTGGTCAAGTTTGGGATAGCCTCGATCATCACTGTCATTGTGTGCTACGGGTTGGCGACGGGTATTCGCCGAATTCCCGGGTTGAAATCTATCTTGTGAGAAATAGCTGACAGAAGTTGACGGTTCAGGGTGGGGGCGACTTGCGAGTCGCCCCTTGTACATCCCCGCACGGTTCATGGCCAGATTTAGCTGCCCTGCCCCAATCTCAGAGCCTGACCGAGCATGGCGCTGCCATTCTGGCAGGCGGATGCCCTTCGACAGGCTCACTCGCAGAGTGTCCCACCCGCAGGGTGCTCTGTGAGTGCGGAAAGGGCACAAAGAAAGAACCGGGTTATTTTATGCCAGCCCGCCAAACCGGGAATTTTGCCAATCAAACACATCGCCCATACAAAAAAAGCACCTTAAGGCAAGTCCTCAAGGTGCTTTTGTGTGTGGAAACAGAAAGTCGGCGCGGGTTTACTGGTGAGGTTCGTGGCAGGACAGGCACTCGCCTTTGCCCTGAATAAAGTTGCCTGCTGCGAAATTATCGCCGAGAGTGTGGCAGCTCATGCAGCCTTGAGCTTCCTGCGAAAACTGAAATGCAGGGACGAAGGCAGTCGCCAGGTTGGCGTTGAGTAATTCAGCAGCCATCGCTGCCACATCGCCAGCCAGCCGCCCGCAGCGTTCCGCCCGTTCCGGAGTTTTGGAGGCAATTCCGGCAGCCTTGCACCATTCCGTGACAGAAACATGGCACAACGGAGAATTGGAGACGCTTTGGGGCAGTACTTTGTCCGACTTGTATTCGGTGACCAGGAATTCATGATTGGCAGCGTAGTTGTTGCTGGTCTCGCTGGGGAAGGGGGTTACCGAATACAGTCCCATCAGTTCGCTGACAATTTTCCGGGCCAGATCTTTTTCCGTCACCAGGTTGATGGCAGCAGCAGCGCCAATAAGCGCCCCGCAAGTAGTCCCCCATCCGGACACGCCGCCCGCTCCAAATCCCATCATCTCAGCCGGAATTTGGGTAAAGGGGAATCCGACCTTATCTCTTAACGCTTCAAGGATCCCGACGAAAGCGCCAAAGCAGCAGTCACCGCGATAGTAGCCTTCATGCCCACGTTTGCGAACTTCTTCCACGTCCAATTCCACGTATTGCCAGGGGGAGGCTGGGATTTCCTGCGGCACTTCCACCTCGACCTGGCGTGTTGCCTCCACTTCCACCTGTCTTGTCACTTCCACTTCCTTGATGACCTGTTCCGGAGTGGGGGTTGTGGGGGCGCACCCAACCAGCACGGCAGCGCCAGCCGCCACAGCCAGGCCGGTTTCCTTCAAGAATTTTCTTCTGGAGCGCAGCGAGCTCTTCGGTAAATCTGGGGCTGCATCGGTCATTTTCATTTCTTTCCTCCAAGGGCGAAAAGTAGTGAGAGTCTGGACCCTAAAAACGAACAAGCTGAATACGATGCAGACGTGTCACCAGCCACACCTTTTTAAAAATAATTTCAGCTTAGTCGAGGGAACTAGTAAAAGTATAGACAATGCATCGAATGTTATAAGTGCCACTTATCTATTCTTTTCTCGATTAATGTAATATTAATAATGTTATATATTGTAAATAGTAATTTTTATATTATAAATTCACAACAGTGGCAGGAGGACAGGTGCTCCACGAGTGCGGGCAGCCAGCAGGTAGCGGGCGCGCATTCCCTCTCGCTTCGCTCGGGGATGCACAAACCGCGATGCGCGCCTCTACACGAGGATCACCGATAAATAACAAAGAAGACCCGCTTAAACGGATCTTCTTAATGATGGCGGGGGGAGTCGCGCAGCACACCTGCGCTTCGACAGGCTCAGCGACCGGTAAAGAGCTTCTCTTTAATGGCGGGAGGGCAAGCATTCGAATATCATCCCCTCAATGGGGACCCCGGTCGAGCGGTTCTTTCAGCGGGGAGGGCGGGATTCGAACCCGCGGTCGAGATTTATGGTCCCGACAACCGCTTAGCAGGCGGCCCCATTCGACCACTCTGGCACCTCCCCAGTATTCTCTTGTCAAGCCAGCGGAAGGAGAGGGATTCGAACCCACGGTGAGTTGCCCCACACCTGTTTTCAAGACAGGCGCCTTAAACCACTCGGCCATCCTTCCAGGTACCGCCGGGGTTGCGGCGCGTACATTCTACCATACCTGACACCCCCGGACAAGGAATCGAGCGCAGCGCCCGTAAATGTTTGCCTTTTCTAAAATCCGGTTTTTGGATTTTGGGGGAGGTAGGAGAGGGCATTTCATTAGGCATATTCGAACGATGACCCGAAATACCAAGGCAGACACTTCTAGGGTTAGGTATTAATGGAAGCTATGGGACCCTGCGTTATTTTCATCACTTTACACCTCTCACAATGCCGATTATACTCATTCATTGAGTATGTTTCTTCGGTTAAAATTAGCATCCACCACACCATGAGTAAATTATCCAGGTTCCTCCTCACCGTACTGGCTGTTGTACTCGCCTTCAATGCCGGTTGTACTCTCCGGGCCACCCCCACCCTCCAATCGATGACCATCACAATCTCCGCCGCAGCCTCGCTGACGGAATCGTTCACCGAAATTGGCCAATTGTTCCGTGCTGTCACCCCAAACGTTGAGGTGGTATTTAATTTTGCCGGGTCGCAGGAACTGGCGCAGCAAATCATCCAGGGCGCCGTCGTGGACGTGTTTGCCAGCGCTAATAACAAGCAGATGGATCTGGTTCTTGCCGAGAAAAACCTGCCCGTCGAAACAAAAACAGTGTTTGCCACCAATCAGTTGGTTGTCATTTACCCGCGGGACAACCCGGCAAATTTGACCGGACTGGCCGATCTGGCTCGTTCGGGGCTGAAGCTGGTTTTTGCCGGGCCGGAAGTACCCGTGGGTCAGTACAGCCTTGACTTTTTAAGCCGTGCTGAACAGAGCGGTATATTTGGACCAGGCTATCAGCAAGCCGTGATGAATAACATCGTGTCCTATGAAAACAATGTGCGAGCCGTGCTCACCAAGGTTGGACTGGGGGAGGCTGACGCTGGCATTGTTTACACCACTGATGGCAACAGCGCCAAAGGTCAAGTTAGCCTGATTGAGATCCCCGCAACGTTGAATATTGCTGCCGAGTATCCCATACTGGTGCTGCCAGACAGCTCGCAGGCTGAAATGGCACAGGCTTTTGTCGATTTTGTGCTCTCGCCAACCGGGCAAGCCGTGTTAAAAAGTTATGGATTTACACCAGCCAGGTAACAGGGTTAATGCACCGGTATAATATCCTCTGCTGGCCGCGACGCGCGCATCAGGCCTAGGCGAATGCAGGAGGACAACATGGCGACCGAAAAAGAAAAAATGCTGGCTGGCGAGTTATATGATTCAACCGATCCGCAACTCGTTGCCGAACGCCGCCACGCTCGCGATTTAACCCGGGCTTTCAACAACACGGCCGCTGGTGAAGGCCCGCAGCGCAAACAGATTTTGTCCGAGTTGTTCGGCAGCGTTGGCAAGCATGTCATGATCGAGCCGCCCTTTTACTGCGATTACGGCTACAACATCCACCTTGGCGATAATGTCTTCTTCAATTTCAATTGCGTGGTACTGGATGTGATGCGGGTGAAGATTGGCAGCAACACCATGTTCGGGCCTAACGTCCAGATTTATACCGCCACCCACCCGCTCGACGCGGCCGAACGCCGCATTGGGCTGGAATTCGCTAAAGCGATCGAGATCGGTTGCGACGTGTGGGTTGGCGGATCGGTGGTTATCGCTCCAGGTGTTAACATTGGCGACCGCAGTGTGATTGGCGCTGGCAGCGTGGTGGTCAAGGATATTCCGGCGGATGTATTCGCTGCGGGCAATCCCTGCAGGGTCATCCGTTATTTACAGCCTCCAACCGACCTGCCGGGTGAGTGCAACGTGGGGTGATCGGTTCTGTTGTCCAGGTAAAAGGTTACGCTTCGATACTGCGACACTTCGACAAGCTCAGTGCGCGCAGGCTTAGTGCAAGCAAGCTCAGTGCAGACAAGCTCAGTGCAGACAAGCTCAATGCAGGCAAGATCAATGCAGGCAGGCCTTTCTAAAAGAATTATGTCATTCTGAACCGCGCAGCGGTGAAGAATCTGCCGCCAGCCTTGCTCTTAATCCTTTAATTTATCCCTCCGTTGCGTTACAATAGGCGGATTCCAATTTCGGGTCGTTTTATGCCGCTATCTATCCTTATTCTTGTCTTTATCATCCCGGGCATTATTCTCTTTCTATTCGTGGCAGGCAGCCTGTGGCTGGTCAGACTGGCTTTCTACCCGCGCCGGTTCACTTACGAAAAAAGTTTCGCAATCGAAGTGGATCATGGCCGTTTGGATGATGCCGATTACCAATCCTGGCCCAAACAGGAAGTTACCATCCGCTCTCCGCACGGCTATGACCTCTCCGGCACCTGGTTTCCACTGACCGACAGCAGTAAGACGATCATCATGCTGCATGGTCTCTCGTACACACGGGCTGGCATGATCAAATACATCCCGGTTTTCCGCCGCCGCGGGTTCAACGTATTGATCTACGACCAACGCTTCTTTGGACGCAGCGGCGGTCCGAACACCAGCTATGGCTATTACGAGAAGGATGATTTAAAAGCAGCTTTCGATTGGGTTGTAGAAAAAACCGATCCGCAGGGGATTATCGGCACGTTGGGGGAATCGATGGGCGGGGCAATCGTGCTGCAGCATGGCGCGATCGACTCGCGCCCGGCATTCATCATCGCCGACTCAAGTTACGCCGACCTGCGTGAGGCCATGGCGCTGCGTCTGCACAATGAGTACCACTTGCCCGCTTTCCCTTTGCTCAATTTTGGCGCCTGGCTGATCAATGTTTTCGGCGATTTCAATTTCTCGCAAGTAATTCCGGAACGCGATGTTGCGAATCTGCAGATGCCGATTCTGTTTGTCCACAGCCTGGAGGATAAGGAAGTACCCCCGTCGCATGGACGGCGGTTGTTCGCAGCCAAACGGCGCGGTCTGCGCCGCCTGTACCTGGCGCCAGACGCCGGTCACGTGGAAGCAGCCTGGCGCGATCGGACGACCTATGACCGTGAGGTGGGCGAATTTTTAGCGGAAGCGAGCATTCCGTAGCGGCGCGCAGGGCGCGCCAAAGGTTGTGATCATCTGATACGCAATGGCAGGCGCTGCGCGCCTTTGTATCTTGATCTAATCAAATCCTGTTTGCCATAAAGTTATCAACCCCACCCATCCCGCCCCAGTCTTGGGGCGGGTTTATCTTAATCGAGTGTTTTAGCACCGCTATAGCGGTGCTAAAACACTCGAAATTCATTTATGAAAGTTTTCGGAATGCCAATTGATTAATCTCAAGACAGCATCTACGAAAATACGTCAATCGAATTTTATTCCCGCGCCACAGTGACGTAAACAATCGGGCGGCGGTGAGTCTCGCTGTAAAACAGGTTACCCAATTCCTTTTCGACATCTTTGGCCAGGTTGCCGTTGACCGATCCGTTCAGCAGGTTCTGGACGCGCTTGCGCGCTTCCACCAGCAGGCTGTCGCTGTCGCGCGAGAGCAGGAAACCGCGGCTGGAGATTTGCGGATCGCGCCGCAGACTGCCGCTGAAGCGGTCGAGCGTCAGGTTGACCAGCACGATGCCGTCGCGGGCCAATACCTCGCGTTCAGCCATCACGTCCTCGTCCACCTCGCCAACGCTCGAACCTTCGACGAACACAAACGAGGTCGCCACTTTTTCGCCCAGTTTCATCGAATCAGCATCGAGCTCAAGCGATTGGCCGTTTTCAATAATGGCGATATTTTCGGAGGGGATGCCCACCTGGCGCGCCAGACGCGCATGTTGGTGCAGGTGGCGCAGCTCGCCGTGGATTGGAATGACGAATTTCGGCCGCGTCAGGTGAATCAGCAGCTTCATCTCTTCCTGGCTGGCATGCCCGGAGACATGCACCGGCGCGAGCGCTTCGTGAATCACGCTGGCGCCGCGCTGGAACAGGCGGTTGATGGTGCGGTACACGTTCTCTTCGTTGCCCGGAATGGGGTGCGATGAAAGCACCACGGTGTCGCCGGGTTTGATATCGAATAGCCGATTGGTTCCGGTGCTAAGCCGCCCCATGATGGAGGTTGGCTCGCCCTGAGAACCGGTGCACATGATCACCACGTCCTTGTCGGGCATGGTCAGCGCCTGTTCGATACTGACAATCAACTTATCGTCGATGTCCAGGTAACCCAGCTTGCGCGCCATCTTCATATTGTCCTGCATGCTGGTGCCAACAAAGGCCAGCTTGCGGCCGTAGCGTTCGGTGGCGGCTGCCACCTGCTGCATGCGGGAGATCAGCGAGGCAAAACTGGCCAGAATGATGCGTCCCTCGGTTTCGCGGAAGACGGTGTCAAAGGCGCCGTCGATGACCCGCTCGGAAGGCGTCCAGCCGGGGCGCTCGGCGTTGGTCGAATCGGCCAGCAGCGCCAGCACGCCGCGCTGCGAGAATTCCGCCAGCTTGGCGTAGTCGGATGGCCAGTTATCCACCGGGGTATGGTCGAACTTGTAGTCTGACTGGTGCACGATCAGCCCAACTGGCGTGGTGATGCCTAGACCAACCCCGTCGGGGATGGAATGGCAAACGTGGAAGAACTCCACTTTGAACGGCCCGACCTGAACGGTATCGCCGGCCTGCACAGTGTGCAGGTTAGCACGGTCCAGCCCACCCTGTTTGCCAAGTTTGACCTCCAGCAGGCCGCGGGTAAGCGGGGTGGCGTACACCGGCGCGTTGACCTCCGCCAGCACATGCTTGATGGCGCCGGTGTGGTCCTCGTGTCCGTGGGTGATGATGATGCCGCGCACTTTATTGCGCCGCTCGATCAGGTAGCTGATGTCGGGGATGATGTAATCCACCCCGTGCATATCGTTCTCGGGGAACATCAGGCCGGTATCGACGACCAGAATCTCGCCGCCGTACTCATATACCATCATATTGCGTCCAACTTCCCCCAGGCCTCCCAGGGGCAGGATGCGTAATTTATTTGCTTTCATTTGTTGAAAAATCAACCCTTTCTAAAATAAAGAAGTATTTGTTTTAAACACAGCCAGGCTGTGGTTTATGGTCATAAATTAAACCCCGGTACTGAGAACGCTACCGGGGCAAATCGACTTGCCAGAGGCTGTTGTCACAGCCGCGTACGAAACATTCCCACCTGGAATTTTTATTACCAGTTTCTAGTATTTTAACATAGGTCTGCGGATTTGTCAAAAAAAAACCAATGAACAACAGTATTCAATCAGAAGGTGTTTTATTGTATGTTGTTAATGCTATAACTCGTCCTTCTAATACAAATACTAATGAGCGATTGTCCGCTACTCTTATACCTATTGGAGAGCAATCAAAAACCCCACCATAAGTTTTTTCACTACGCTTGACGTTACAGTTCTTCGATCCTACAATCAATTACGACTTACTGCCATTCGACTTTGAAAGGTCAGGAGTATGCGTAAGCACATAGCTGTCTTTATGCTGATTGGGGTCTTCTGGATCCTGGTTGTTACCATAAGCTGGTTTGCCATACCTGCCTGGCGCACCGCTCCTGGGAGCTTATGGTCGCTCATTGCTGCCGCATTTCCGGGTGTTATTTCAATTGTAAAAGATCTTATTTCCATTGTTAAAGATCTAAGAGGGAAAGAAGAGGACAATAAAAATTCTTCCCAATTAGGCGCTCTCAATATTGTGGGCAATATCACACAGACCGGTGATCAAAATATCATCGCCCAATCGCTACAAACAGAGCAGATAATTGGTCATCAAACTAATATTTACAATCTAAAAGACTCTATGGACGTGAATGGGGAGAAAACATCTGTTCTAGTAGATAAGGCATTAGCCAATCAGATAGATAAACTTGCCGGCCTTATTACAGTTGAGGTAGAAGACCGTTTGGGTGAATATCGACTTGTATGGCGCGAGGGGAAAAAAGCGCAAGTGTTTGAATGGCTGGATAGTATAAAAGCAGACAACGATAGATGGAATGCATTATCGAAATCCATACAAGCCAAAATCCTAAGATTTGAAGCCAGCCTTGAGCTTGATCGAACAAGGGATATTGTTAAAGCAAAACGACTTGCTGATCAAGCAAATGCATTATCTCCTGAAGAGGACGACTCAAGGATACGTTCAATAATATCGTTCCATGAAACGGGTCCAGAAACAGCTATAAAATTTCTTGAGAGCAAAGATGACATCGACAGTATAAATCTTAGAGCTGCTTTCCTTTTAGAATTGGGAGATTCTGAGGAATGTCAACAGCTACTAAATGAAATCCTGATCAACAAAGGTTTGAAACCAGATGCAGAAACACATAGGCTTAGAGCACTCGTTTTAATTCTGTTGAAAAATATTAATCAAGCGCAAGTTGAGATCCAGAAAGCTAACGCACTTGCTCCCAACTGGGAGAGTATAAAATACACCAAGGCTATTGTTGACTATTTCAGTTCCCTATCACCCATCGCAATCCAATCTGGTCATATATATTGGCCAATCCCAATTCCCGAAGATTTGGTTAAAACAGACGATGAAAGTCTTTCTCGCTTACACAATGCTTCAAGGATATTTTCCGAATTGGCAAATTCCCCTGACCACTCAAACGAAGAGCGTCTCACGTTTGAAACTTGGTATATGGCGTGTTTAATGAACGACCCAGACGCCAAAGAACAAGCCACCAACGTCTGCAAAGCAATTCTGGGAGAAAACCCGACAGATCTACGAGCTATAGCGTGGGCAGCTTCGCGCAGGCTAGACGTAAATCTAGATTCAAGTAGGATAGAATTGAAAAAGTTACAGAAAGGCGGTTTAGCAAATATTGCCCATATACTGGCACTAGTGAACATCTACCAGTTAACACGAAATACAAAAGGAGCCATTAATTTACTTAATGAGACGAGAAAGAAATTCAAGGAAACCGGAGCTGAGCCACTTTGGTATTTCTGGTATACGCAATTATTAATTTCTCAAGGAAATCCGGAGGCAGCCCTAAAAATAATTGAAGAAAACAAATTCAATTATGAGCTAAAGCAAGCAAAAACGGTGGCATTACATGCAATCGCTGAGAAAACTAGAGATTGGAAGCCATTAACTGATCATCTTGAGCATAGCTATCAGGAAACCGGGGATCCGGATTTTCTCCTCGACCTATGTCAATTAATGGCTCATATAAGAAGTTGGGACTATGTTGCTGATCGAGGTGAAGAGCTAATTAGTAAAATGCAAACTGGGGAGGCACTTCGCCTAGCAGCAATTGCATCATTCAACAGTGGTAGAGCAGATAAAGCTCTTGAGCTACTAAATAGATATTTGTATTTATTTCCAGGAAAGACCCTACCAAATGATTTAGCTCAATTACGAATACTCTGTATGCAAAAGACTGGAATCATTTCCGAAGCAATTTCAGAGGCAGAAAAAACTGCATTAGAACATCAAACTGTAGAAAATTTACTAACTCTCATCAGTATTTGTTATCAGAAGGGTGATCTTCATAGGCTGGTCTTATATACCAGAAAACTGGAACATGAAAGTGACTTACCCAATAATATTCCACTTCAGCTTTCCAGGATGGTCTATATTGAGGATCGACCGCTTGCCATCTCGTTGTGGAAGAAATCATTGACGAATTTACCAGACTCATTGGTTGGGGAGGCAATAGAGTTAGGATTTCGTCTCGGCTTAGATCATGAAGTTAAGCCTCTTATGACCAGAATGCATGAACTTGGGTTGCGCGGGGAAGGTGGTATCCAAATCGCAAACCTAGATGACCTTAAGGTAATGATCGCGAAACAGAAAGCGAATTCTGAATACTTAAATCAGATTTACAGTGAAGGAATTGCTCCTATTCATATTGTTGTAGAGCAATTAAATAGAACTCTATCTTCTTTATATCATTCTTTACTTAAAGTCCACGAAGAGGTTCCTGACCAACTAAGACAAACTAGTCTTTTAATACGTCATGGCGGACGAACATTAATGTCCGGATTTCCTCAGAATATTCCTAATTGGCGACTAAATATTGACACAACCGCAATTCTATTGGCTCAGCACCTCGGAATTTTGAAAAATGTAGAAAATGCGTTCAAACCACTCCGCATACCATCTTTAACAGTTCCTGCATTAACCCAAATGCGGGAGAAAGCAACTTTTCACCAACCTTCTCGTATTGATAACCTTCGAATTGTTAATCAACTTGTTGAAAATGGAAAATTAAAGGCCATTGATGTAAATATATTTCCGACTCAACTAGATGAAAAATTTGTAAGGGATTTAGGAAATGATTGGATAGCCATATATCAAGCAGCAAAAGCAAATGGTGGTTTTTTGGTTGACTTCCTGCCTAAGAAAGAGATAGGTGAATTTGACTCTCCAGCAATACTACCAGCAGGAGCTGAAGAAATACTTGTAAATTGCCGGGCAGTGATTGATGTTTTAAGACAACACGGACCATTATCGCAAACCGTCTTTGAATCTGCAATCGAGGAACTTGGAGATGAGGGCATCAGATTAATTGATTCTGAAATTCCCCGAATGGGTTCTTGCCTGTATTGCTATGCTAATACCATCGAGATTCTTGCATCAACCGGTATTTTGACCACCATTTGTGATGCATTTGATGTTCTTATAGATCGAAGTGTATTTCAACAAATCATTTCAGACTTAAAAGAATTAGAAAGAATGGAAGAAGAAGGTTGGTGTAACATTCTTTCTGTAAATTGCTGAACCTTAACAAAAGTGGTGAGTCAGAAGTATCCTTAAGGTGTCGAAACCAAATAAGGAGAAGCAAATGACTCACCAAAATGATTATACCTTTGCCGAAGATCTTGCGGAAAGAGGATTGGAAGCGATTCCGGAACTGATGCGAGTATTGATCAACAACGCCATGCAGGTTGAAAGATCAAAATACTTGCAGGCTGAGCAGTATGAGCGCACTGAGGATCGCAAAGGACACGCCAACGGCTTCAAGCCCAAGACAGTGAAGACCCGCATGGGCGAAATCACTTTCGCTGTACCTCAGGTTCGAGAAGGAGGGTTTTATCCTTCTGCCCTGGAAAAGGGTCTGAGGAGTGAAAGAGCCCTCACGATCACACTGGCGGAAATGTACGTTCAAGGTGTTTCCACCAGGAAGGTGAAAGCCATCACTGAACAGCTCTGTGGGGTTGAGGTTTCAGCTACACAAGTCAGCCGTGCAGCAGCTCAACTGGACGAAGTCCTCCAGGAATGGCGGGAACGGCCGCTGGGAGAAATTGCTTATCTCTACCTGGATGCCCGCTACGAAAAGGTGCGCGAGGCTGGCCGGGTGCGCGATACAGCAGTTTTATTAGCCACGGGTATCTCTCCAGAGGGTGAACGACAGGTTTTAGGGGTTTCCACCTCCCTAAGCGAGCATGAAACCCACTGGAAGACATTCCTGAAAGATCTCAAGGATCGCGGCATGAATGGCGTGAAGCTGGTCATTAGTGACGACCACAGCGGGCTGGGAGCCGCCAGAAGAGCCGTTTTGGGCAGTGTTCCGTGGCAAAGATGCCAGTTTCACCTGCAGCAGAATGCCGGTGCTTATGTGCCCAGACAATCCATGCGCATGGAGGTTGCAGCGGATATTCGTGCCATGTTCAATGCTCCTGATCGTAAGACTGCTGAGGAATATCTCCAAGTCGCCATTCAGAAATATGCCGTCTCAGCTCCACGGATATCTGCCTGGCTGGAGGAAAACCTGGCCGATGGTTTCACAGTCTTTGATTTTCCGCTCGAACACCGGCGATTAATCCGGACCACCAATAGTCTGGAACGGATCAACAAGGAGATCCGCAGACGAACCAGGGTGGTGGGTGTTTTTCCAAACGAGGCTTCGTGCTTAAGATTGGTTTCCGCTCTTTTGATGGAAATAAGCGAGGAGTGGCAGATCGGGAAACGTTATTGTGCTGGCAAGTCATTGGATTGTTAAAGAACGATGGATACTTTTGTCTCGAATTTACAGAAAATAGGTTGCGTAATCAGAAGAAGTCGAATGGTTAAGTCAATTAATTAACAAGATAAATATCGGTATTGATCAAGGTGTCTATGAAGTTATTCCTATACCTTTTGATATTGATCGAGAAGAGTTCGCAAATAAGAATCCGAGCTTGGGTTGCCTCATTACTCTAATGAAATTTGAGTATCAAGAGGATGATGTTATTTGGATAGACGATAGATTTACAAATGGCTATTCGAGACGTGATGCAATTCCAATCATTGGAATTAATGAGGTATTAAAATTCTTGGTTAGTGTTGGTGAACTCACCATTGATGTTTACTTTGCGATATTAAATCGAATTAGAGCATCCAATTTGCGCTTTATACCAGTTCAATCTGACGAGATTCTTTACCACATTCGACAGGCAAGACTCGATAATGGACACCTAATTGAAACCCAAGAGATTATTAATTTGAAAAGCTATATCGCGGCCAGTTTATTCCACGGGAGGATTCTTCAATGTCCACCCATGCAAGATGGTTCGTCTAATCAAATGGGTGAAGTTGAATTTCTATTGAGCCTTGGTCGCGAAATAATTGGAGCGATAATTGAATTATGGATTTCCGATGTAGATGAAAATACCTGTCTGACTAAGGCAGATTGGCTGCTAAGTAACCTATATTTGGATCACCTTGGAATGTCTGAGGCAATAACTTGGCAAAGACCAAACCAAAATGATCTCTTCCTTTTAGCTGTAAGTCTTTCGAGTTTTATAGGTCAAGCGATAACAATTCCTGCAAAGGAAGAAGGTGGAATTCAAAATAGGCGGCAAAAATACCTGGATTGGATATACCATCGGCTACTCAAGACGAAATTTGAAGCAAATCCAGCTTTATTACCAACAATTGTCGAAATATTAAAAAGTTCATTATTCAGAAGGGAGGACGATACTCTAAAAAGTGTACCCAAGTCTGTACGGATGGCTTTCCTCCAAAAGTATTACGATGATCTTCCGGAGAATATAAAAAATGAATTTGCGCTAGACTCAGAGTTAATGAATTCTCTGGGTTACACGTCGCTGATTAGAATAGGGGAATTAGAGTTCGAACCAAGAGAATTTTTGAGTGCGCTGTCTGTTGCTATAAATGATAATACTGCATCTGTAAAATCTTTAGGTTCCGAAGAAGAATTTCAAATAAAACGAATCGATACTGTTGGAGAATCCGCGGTCACATTAATCAATCTTGATGATGGAATTGGTCTAAATATCCAAGATGACATATTTGCATTATTATCTAACTCTCCATCGATCAGAGAGGAAACATTACTTCGTCACCCCACTTGGTTTGATTGCGATAATCAGACGCTTGAAAAAATCGTCTCAGAGATAGTATCAAAGGATAATCCCCAGGAACGCGTTGAATTAGCTGAGAAATGGAGAAATTCGAGTGCAGTAACTTTCTATAAAAAATTATACGACCAGCTTAGCAGGAGAGAACCGTTTGAACTGGCGATTTTTCGACCCATCAATGCTGAAGCCTTGCTTAGACACCACCGATTAAGAATGAGTATCGAAGATGGCCGAAGATTTCAAGAGGTAATAAACTCTTCTTCCAAAGATCTTTTACAGGAAGTTGGACTATTTGAAGCAATAAGCCGTTTCTCCGGACTCCCTATTCCTCTTCCAAAATCATTGGTGGATGCGGCGAAAAGTTTATCACCCGATGAGAAGCGCAAATTTGTAAAAAGATGTCTCAATATCACAGGATCTCCTTTAAGTAAATTTCATTTTATTCACTTGCTAGCTCATATTAGCACTGATGAGCATGCTTATCATCGGTTAGCGAGAAGGATTATCAGAAACTTATTAAAAACTGATGATTCTGAGTTCGATGCATTCTTTTCTGTATTGAGCTGGATCAACAATGATTTCAATCTTTGGCCTGAAACCAGGATTATGCCAAAACATATTCGGTTGTTCTTGGTATGGGCTCATTCACACCGAATATTTACGATTTTCAAATCATTGGGGGCTCCAGATGATTGGCTTGAAAGTGTTTTTAAATCACAGTATCAACCAATTACATCGGATTTATTCGAAAGAGACTTATCTCTATATTGTGATGTAGCTAATCCTAAACAAGTAAATCGACCAAGTTTTGTTCTTTCAGGATTTCAGTATTGTTTAGGAGAAAAGACCAATGATTACCTCGATGAGACATCAAAAGCTCTCTTCTTGAAAGAAGTATTTACTGAAATTGATGGTAAGTCTGGTCCTCATCTATCATTGATAAGAGATTTATCGCGAGCATCTAACGTCTTAGAGTCTTTCTTGGGTGAATCCTTCGTGTTGATGTTAAAGCCTATATTAGGGGATGAATTGTCAAACCAATTCAGGCAAGACAACTTCGAGTTACTTGTTAATCAGGCAATCGATAGGTTGATCGAAAACAATGATGATTTCTTAAGTTGGTCACATCTACATGGCGTGCTGGGTGGCTTACCCCCATATGAAAATTTAGTTAATCGGCAAATTAAGCTATTCAGCCAGTGTCAATTTGCACATCTTATTGAAGAGGACATGAACCTTGGAATCCTGGCAATTCATACCGCTTCTATTCAAGTACCGCACCTTGACAACGATAATTTACGTTCGAAATTACAAAGCGAGATTATTAATATCGCATCGGTCCTTGCCAAAAAAGATATAATGCAAAAACCTAAAGATGAACAGCATTCAACAAATGAAAGTGTTGAACAACAAATATATGAAATTTTGTTGGACTCAGCACTAAATCTATCCATCACTTCTAATCATGCAATTGGCGATTTTGGAGTAATAATTAATAAGTTGATTGATATTAATCCCTCTATGATACCAGTGATAAGATATATGGTTCAACGACTATATGATGAGCTTCCTATAAACCAAGCGAAGAATTTAAGTTCAATTTTAGTGCGATTACGAGCAGATAGGGTATATTCGTAATGCAAGTAAAGGTTAATGATAATTTACGATTGCAAAAGGTAATATTAGTCTTTTGATCTAAGTTTGGTCAGCCTCTACGTTATGACCCCCTCCCTCACCGCTCCGCACCTCTCGCAGGCCGGGTCATCGCACAGCAGCGCCAGCGGGTCCTCGCGCACCAGCGTCGCCGCGGTGATCACCATCTCGCGCACCGGCAGGGCGCGCACCAGGGCGGTGCCGATCTGTACGCTGCGCGTAATGTCTGCCAGGTAAGGGGCGGCCTTGTCGAACCCCATGGAGCAGCCCGGATACCCCGGGCACTCCACCGCGCCGTCGGGCATCAGCGCCCAGCGCACGAAGGTACGCCGCCCGGCTAACTTCTCGGCGAAGTGCAGCGTGGTGTTGACGCTGTGCCCCACCCCCATCAACAACACGTAGCCCTCCGCTTCGTAAAGGTCATGCAGCGGCGCCACCGGATCCTTTATCTTTTGCGCTGCCAGGATTTCATCCACCCCTATGCCAGCCAGCGAAAGGATCGGGTGCATGGAGCGTTTGGCCAGTGGGTGATTGCGCAACAGTTCAGCCAGCACGCCCATCATCCGGTCAGCCGGCATATCGGGACGGTAAATCTCGGCCAGGGCGTTGAGTGCCAGACCCGTGCCGTACGCCATGCCATTATGTTCCGGCCCTTCCTCGGGGATTACCATGGTGGCATAGGTGTGCGTCGGCGCCATCACGCGCGGAAAAACGCTGGTTAGCGCGCCAAGCAGCACGGCTGCCCGACCGCGTAAGTCGCCAAACGCTCTGAGCGAGCTGTGCACCAACACCGGTCGCCCGGGGTCCAACCCCAGGTTACGGAATCCGCTGGTAAGCTCGCGGTATGAAAGCATCGCCCTCCCAACAATCGGTTCTTCTACATCACCCCAGAACGAACCACTTGTCCGGCATGGCTAACAGCAGCCGGACTGCATAAAAATACGGCCAATTCTTGCAGTTGCACTGCAGCCGCACTGGCAGGATCAAACCCCTCCCCGCTGTCCTTTAAGTCCCCCACATCGACCGCATAGCCTTTAATATTATAAGGTAGAAGGTCAACCGTGGTAGCCTGCGCCAGCCCGGTTAATCCGGCCTGACTGGCGGCCAGTGCTGGGGACGGGTTGACAGATGCGCCAGCCTGCACGAAGATCAGTGTGCCGCCGCCCTGTTGGATCATGACGGGCGCGGCTGCCTGCGCCAGCAGGAAAGGCCCGGTCAGGTTCAGTTCCAGCGCGCGCGTCCAATCCCATTCGTCCAGCTCCAGTATCCCGGCGGGTGGAGAGGCATGCAGGCAGGTGACCAATACATCCAGGCGCTGCCAATCATCCAGCACATCCGAAATCAGCGCGCGGCACGGCAGTCCTTTGCCGATGTCACCGGTGTAACTGCGGCATTCAGCCGCCAGCGCCTGCACCTGCGCTGCCGTCTCATCCAGGTGGATGGGCGAAAGGTCGTGCAGCGCCATTTTTGCGCCAGCGCGGGCAAAGCCCAGCGCAAGTACCCGTCCCAACGGACGGCCGGCTCCAACGATCAAGACAACTTTTTCGCGCAGGGGTCGCTCATCAACCATGTTTATTAGTCCCCAAATTCTGTCTGGCAAAGCGGTATCATCCCGGGATCAGCCTCAGCCGCGTTCAGAGTCAGATTGAAATACGGCGAGGGGTCAATTGTGTTGTAAAGCTCCAATTCGTTCAGGAACTTCCCTTGCCCGTCATCCTTGACGACCGAAAAATGCAAATGGACGCCAGTCGGGTTTCCCGCAGTGCCAGAATAATTACCTTGAGTACCAAGAAGCGTGCCAGCTGTGACAAATTTCTCGGTCACGCCGGGAGGAAAGCCCGAGGCGATCAAAGAATTGCCCTGCGCGTCCGCCATGTGGGTGTAATAAGTCCAGATCTGGCGGCCGGGCTGCAAAGGATCATCCGGGATGCGGATGATGACGGTGGATTTCCAATCAGACAGGCGGGTCAGGTAGCCGTCATAGGCGGCTACCACCGGCGTGATGCCGGTATCGGTTCCCCCGAAAATATCCAGCCCGGTATGGCGGTGCCCGGGCCGGAAGGAATCATCCCACAGGAAGCCGATGAAGCCGTTGGTCGGCATGACAAAAGGCGCAGCGCCGCAGCGCTCGCCGGCCAATACTGCCCACTCTGAGTGAGCCGCGGGATTGCGAATCCACTGCATGACGCGCGCCGAACGCGGCGACGTTCGCCCGGAAAGGAGAAAGAATAAAGTTGCCCCGGCTGCCGCGGCGACCACCAACCCGGCAATCATCAGAGCGCGCCGGTTCATGCTGCCAGCAGGTGCGCTTGCATCGACCACGGGCCGGTGCGCGTAATGCGCACCGGGACGACCTGCCCGCGCAGGTCGGCTTCACTTTCGACAAACACCAGCTTATTGGTCGGGGTACGGCCTTTCCAACGCCCGCGCACCTTTTCCTCGAACAGCACCTCGACGGTCTGGTCAAGGTAGCGCGCGTGAATTTCATCCACCAGTTTTTCCTGCAGTTCTTCCAGCGTGCGAAAGCGGCGCCATTTTTCTTCATCCGGCACGTCATCCGGCATGCGCCGCGCCGATACGGTGCCCCCCCGCGGCGAGTAGCGCGCCAGGTGGGCCACATCCAGTTTGAGGTCGGCCAGCAGGTCGTAGGTGTGCTGATACTGTTCTTCGGTCTCGCCGGGGAAACCGACGATGATGTCCGTGGCAATGGAAACGCTCGGGATGCGCGCCCTAATGCGCCCGACCAGCTCGCGATACTGCTGCTGGGTGTAGCCGCGGCGCATATTTTCCAGGACGACATCATCGCCAGCCTGGATGGGCACTTCAATGTGCGGCATGACCTTCGGCAGCTCGGCAACCGTGTCGAGCAGCTCGTCGGTCATCCAGTTGGGGTGCGAGGTGAGGAAGCGCAGCCGCTCGATGCCGTCCACGTTGGACAGGCGGCGTAATAACCCGCTCAGGTTGGGATAATCCGGGCGGTCCTGGCCGTAGCGGTCAACGATTTGGCCGAGTAAGGTGATCTCTTTGACGCCCTGGGCTGCCAGCGCGCGCGCTTCTGCCAAAATTTCTTCCGGCGGGCGGCTGAGTTCCACCCCGCGACGGTAGGGGATGATACAGTAGGTGCAGGCATGCGAGCAGCCGTACACAATGGGGATGAAAGCGCTTACCAGGTTGCCGCGCTGCTCCACCGGCAGCACCAGATCCTCGTCCTGCCAGGCAAAACGCTGCGCCACCTCAACCGCTTCCAATTCACGCCCATCCCGTTTGAGCAGGTATTCGACCAGTGGGGTCGGGTCGGAGGGCGGTGAAAAAACGTCCACATACGGGAAGCGTTCAGCAACTTTGACATTGCCTTTGACGCCCACCAGGCAGCCCATCAGATTGATTACCAGCTCGGGGCGGTATTTTTTGATTTTATTGAGGGATGTGAGGCGGCCGTAGGCCTTGTCCTCAGCAGATTGACGTACCACGCAGGTGTTCATCACCACCACATCGGCTTCCTCAGCTTTGGGCGAGGCGTGATAACCCAGATGTTCCAGCGCCGATGCCACGCGTTGTGAATCGGCCACATTCATCTGACAACCTTCGGTCCAGATGTAGTATTTCATGGGCGAGATTATAACAAAAATTTTGGCGGATAATCGGCCTGAATTTGTCATATTTGCGGCGCCAACCCTGGTTTGGGTATAGGGACCGTCTCAAAAGCGGGCGGGCATGGAAACCCGCCCCTACCGGTAGGGGACGGGTTCCACCCCGTCCCGTATATAGCGGATGAAAATTAACAAATAATTACTTTTGGGACGCCCACCTACATTTAGATAAACCGGTAACCCATGCTCTGCAACGGTCTTTCGAGCCTTAAATCGAACCGCGGGCACAAAAACCAAATCGATGCAAGGTTTTCCCGGCGCTTTTTGAGCCTTTCCCAACCTTCGCGTTCTTAGATCGATACCAAATCGCCCAGCCGCACCTGAGAGACAAACAAAATTCTGGAAGGAATATCTAATTTTCCATGTCTTTTGCCACCCGCTGCAGAACAGGGTCTGAGTCTGCCGGGGCATCCAGCCGAAAGTGGACGGTTTCCAGGTAGCGGCCAAAATGAGTTAGCCCTGCTGTCAGGGCGGCCTCGCAGGTTGCGTCCGGCATCGCTTGTGCTTCCCACCACCAGTTGCGCAGCACGAGGGTGTTGGTTTTGCGTTCGTAGAGCAGTTCAGCGCGCGCAATAAACTGGTCACCATACAGCACGGGCAGCACATAATGTCCGTATTTGCGTTTGATGGCCGGGGTGTACACCTCCCAGGTGTAGTCAAAGTCGAATATCTTGCGCAGCATGTCACGGTGCCAGAGCAAATTATCCAGCGGGCCCAGGAAAGTCACCGCAGGCGCCGGGCCAGGTATTTGCCCCACAGATGCAAGCAGCGGCGATTCGCTTGCCCGCATCATATACGTCTGGCCGTTGACCTCCGCAACAGCCACATGCAGCACTTCGCCGCGTTCGATCAGGCGCGCGAGTGCTTTGGTGCGTTCAGTGGACTGCATCCCAAGAATTCCGAGCCAGCGCTCTCCGGCGCCGGGGTTGGCCAGGCCCATGCTGCCCACCCGCCGCAGCACGTGCCAGTCGTGATAATCAGCTTCGCTGGCATGCGGGTCGGGCGCATTCAGTAGATCGGCGGGCAACAGATTCTCGACCAGGTCAAAATAGCGCCGTGTTCCTTTGCGGTGATGAATGCCGAGCCGTCCCATGATATACAGGTTCTCCATGGCAGCGCGCTCCACCCGGATGGGAAAACCCCAGTAGCCGCCGATGCGGGTTTGGTCCTCCAGATCGACCGACGAAAGCGGGCCGTGCTCGCGTATTTTTTCCACGATGAGCGGTTGCAGCCGCCTGGGTTCCTCTTCGGAGAAGCGCACATTGTCCAATCCATGAACGCGGCGGCGGGTAAACTGCGGCCAGTCTTCCGTCAAGTATATGGACTGAACCTTGTCGAAGCCGTCCCACAACAGGCGGTCCGTGTAGAGCAGTTCATCGAGCATGGGCGCGCGGTAATCTCCCAGACGCGCCTGCAGCACCAGATCGGGGTTCCAGCCCACTACGTTAACAGGATCGAACTGAATACAACCCAGGCGCCGCACAATTTCCAGCGCTCCGGCTTTTCCAACAAGCTGTCGCGGCGGTCGCAGGAAGTGGTGCGAAAGCAAAAACTGGCGGGCTTGCGTCCGGCTGATGGTCAATTGCGGCGGGGGAAAGGAGGATTTTGCGGCCATTCGGCTCCAGGAAAAGTGGTGTGTTGATTTTATTACTGGCTCAGTATAGCACAATATTTCTATTTTGTTTTAAACGAAGTTGCGCTGATTACAGCGCCGGATCCAATCCGAAGCAATCTGCACCGCACCTCAGTGAGCTGGTCATGCCAGACCAGCGTGGATTGTCATGGCGAGGCACGAAGCCATCTGCCCCGGTGGTGCAGGGCGACCTTTCATGGCAATGAGGGATAGTTATATCGGTGTGGATTGCTTCGATCTCTCCGAGGTCTCGCAAGGACAACCAAAACAGATGTCATCGCGAGCGAACGCAGTGAGCGTGGCGACCTGCGACAATCATCGAGCCTGTTGCACTTTAGACCGGCTGCCTTTTCAACCCAGTGCAGATTACTTCGACCTCTCCGAGGTCTCGCAATGACAGTGCGTGGCTGCCTTGTAAGCGAAGCAATCTGCGCTGCTCCGTAAGCGAGCAGGCCATCCCAGACCAGTATGAATTGCTTCATCCCCTCCGGGATTCGCAAAAATTTTATATTATTGGACCAGGCTGATCCACACAGTCCGTTACTTTTGCTTCAAAATAATCCAGGCGACCAGCGCCCGCAGCCCAACCGCCAGCAACAGGGTGGCCATAATGCCAATCATTCCGGCTATTGGCGGCGCCACCAGGCCGGAGATCAGCACGGATGCGTTGATTGCCAGGTTGTACCAGGCCAGGTGCGAGAAGCGATCGTTTACCGGCACCTTTTCCAGGATGTAATTGACCATGCCGCCGTTCATCAGCGCAAAACCGATCCCGCCGATGAACTGGTGCAGCAAATAGATCCACGTCTGGAAGCTGAAGGTGAAAATGGTCAGCGTTACGCTGGCGATCAGCAAGCCGTAGGCGGTCATGCGCCGAAAGCCCCAGCGGCTGGCCAGGCGGCGCACTTGCAGCGAGCCGGCAAAGTTCATCACCCAGAAGACTGCGCTGCCCAGGCTGATGGTCGCATCGGTCAAGCGCAGAGCGTCCACCTGGTAGCGCGGCACCACAGGGCCGATGAAAAATAGCGAGGTTTGAAACAAAAAGGTGATCCATAAGATGGGGGCAAAAGGTCCGCGCGTCACATCCAGCCGCAGTGCTTCCCAACGCGAAGCGCGCGCCGGAACCTGGTCGCCTTCATCCGCCTTTTCCGTGACAGCTTCCAGGGTTTCCGGCCGCATGGGAGCGGCTTCAGAAGCGGCGGGCGGCTTGATTAAAAAGAGGTGCAGCGTGCTCATCATGGCGCCCAGGAAACCGATGGCAAAAACAACCTGATAGCCATTGGCAAAGGACAGTTTGTCCAGCGCCAACCCCGAGAGCAGAGCTGTGACCATGGTAGTGACGGCGAACAGGGCGTTGCGCGTACCCGCCACCTGACCGCGCCATTCGGGCGGAGTCACCTCAGCAAAAAAAGCATTGAACAACACGCTGATAATAACGCCGGGTATGTTCATGACCAGAGTGATGGCGATGATCACCCAGATTTGAACATTGCCAGGCAGCAGAATTGGCAGGGGAATGAGTAAAAAATAGAAAAGGCGCATGACCAGCGCCGACCAGCGGACGGCTTTGGCCGAGGTCCATTTGCTGGTCAGCGTTCCGGCTGGGAAGGTAAATAACAGGTTGACCAGCGCGGGCGAAGCGGTCAAAAGACCGAGTTGAAAGGTGCTGGCGCCCAGGCGTGAAGCGTAAATATTGAGGAAAACCAGAACACTGCCGTTGAGTAACCCCCACCAGGCGATATCCAGGTAGAGATGCAAAAAATTACGGCGGTATTCCAGCGGAACTGGCTGCGGTGAGCGGAACAAGCGGCGGATGGCAAGCATAACCCATTGAATTATACGCCAATGGCTGCGGTATAGGCACTCGGGGGCTGTCATTGCGAACGAAGTGAAGCAATCTGAGCCGGGATAACAGTATGGCTGGCAGGGGAAAAGACACGATTCGTGCCGTTTTTTGCTCAGGAAATTTCCGCACAACGCCTGGATAACAGAGAAAGCTGCTGAATACCTGGCGTGTTGTTAGATTGTCGTAGATTGCTTCGTGCCTCCATTAGACTTAGGGTACGATGATGGTAACCGAACAGAGATTGAATAAGTCTACCGCTCCTCACAAGCATTAGCTTATATTGCGATTAAGACCCAATCTCTGTGTGGATTAGGCTAGATAGCAATAGCGTCCATTTGAGACTACTACATGGAGAAAGTCGTATCCACCATGTTCGGTTGCCATCCTCAATAGTCAGGAGAAAACCTCATGGAGAAACCTCTGTTTTATATTGGTATCGATATCG
>Ga0209317_1000595_pt1 | contig 41152 bp, 28 predicted proteins | sample RifGroB2_FD_183994 | JGI IMG/M metagenome (GOLD analysis project Ga0209317, IMG submission 183994) | Soil microbial communities from Rifle, Colorado, USA - Groundwater B2 (SPAdes) (version 2) | ecosystem: Environmental > Terrestrial > Soil > Unclassified | place: Rifle, Colorado | collected... | reverse complement strand
AGCAGATGGCGAGCTACGCCTCGGTGACGCGGGAGACCATGAGCCGGGTGCTCCGCTCCTTGGAGAAGTCCGGGCTGATCTCCGTGCTGGAGAACAAGGCGATCCTCCTGAACAAGCCTTTTTACGAGCAGCGGGCCAGCCACTAGCCGGGGTTCGATGCCCGCAGTTCCCGGAGCGCCGCTAAAACCTTGAGTGCGGGGAGCGCCCTTGAACCGAAAGCACCTGATCGCCGCCGCTCTTTACGCCCTGATGCTGGCATACGCGTCCCTGTTCCCGTTCCAGGGGTGGCACCTCCCGCAGGAGGGGATGCTGGCCTGGTGCGCCCCCCACTTCCCCGACAGGATTTCCCGAAGCGACCTGCTGGTCAACGTCATCGCCTATCTGCCGCTTGGGTTTCTCCTGCTGCGCATGCTTCCCCACCAGGGGGCGAAAGCGCTGCCGCTTCTCCTTGCAACCGCGGCGGGAACCGCCCTCAGCTTCGCCATGGAACTCACCCAGACTTTTCTCCCCAGCCGCACCTCATCGACGCTCGACCTTTTCACCAACGGGTCAGGGACCATGCTGGGCGCGCTCTTCGCGCTTTGCTGGCGGGAGTCGGCTGCGCCGCAGGGGGCGCTTGGGAGATGGCGCGACAGGCACCTGCGCCAGGGTGTGGAGGCCGAGATCGGCGCGGGGGTGGTCCTCTGCTGGGCCCTCTCCCAACTGGCCCCCTTCGTCCCCTCCCTTGACCTGGGGAGCATCAAGAACGCGCTCAAGCCGCTTTGGTACGCTGCGCACGACCTCTCCCGCTTCGATCTCCCTCACGCGGCCACCTATTGCTGCTACCTCGCCGCGCTGGGCGTCGTGGCACAGGGGTCGGTCCGGCAACGCTCCCTTCCCCTACCCTCTTTCGCCCTCTTCGCCTTTTGCGTCCTCTGCGGGAAGATCTTCATCCTGGGGCGGCAGATCTCGCTGGAGGCTTTGGGCGGACTTCTGGCGGCAGCGGCACTTTGGGCGGTCATGTCGCCTTTCGGGGAGAGGGTGCGGCACTACCTGGCGATGCTGCTGCTTTTAGCGGGGTTCGCTGCCTACGAGCTGAAAAGCGGAGCTGGAAGCAGCGTGGCGGCGGGTTTCAACTGGGTCCCCTTTCAGGGGCAGCTGGCCCGGGAGCTCACCGGCTTCGGGTCGATCCTGGAGGGGGTGTGGCCCTTTGCGGCGCTGTCGCTGTTGTCCCTCCTCCCCTCGCAAAAGGGGAAGGGAGTTTTCGCCCTGGGAGGAACCTTCGTCCTGCTCTTCGTTTTCACCCTGGAATGGCAGCAACTCTCCATACCCGGCCGAAGCGCCGACCTCACCCCCGTGTTGCTGGCGCTGTCGGGCTGGCTCGCCCCATGGCTTTACTCAAGACGTGCCGCAAGAGATGCTCAAAACTGCTGATAGAGGAACCCTTTGGCGCTCAGGCCACAGATGGTGATCAGGTAAAAGATGGTCCCGTAGGCGATGGCGCTACCCCAAAAGGGGAGCTTGTGAAGAAAAGCCAGGTCTTCCAGGCCGGGGTCCTTTTGCTTTGACTGCAGGTCAAGGTGACCCAGCATGGCTGCGGCTGCGGCGAGCGCCAGGGCGAACAGCAGCTCTGCCGCCGGCTTCCCGAGCGTCAGGTGTTCGAGGAACGCCCCCTCCCCCGCCAGCAGGGTGAGGCTGGCCGGGAGGTCCAGCAGCGAGCTGGTGGCCACGTAGATGGCGTCATCGATGCTGGCGGCACGGAAGAAAATCCAGGAGAAGCAGACCAGGTGGAAGGTGACGAACTTTTGCCACTGTCTGAGGACCGCGCTCTTCTCAATGCCCAGCCGTTTGCACAGCTTGACCCTGGACTTCTTGAACAGCACCCCGGCGGCAAGGTAGAAGCCATGGAACCCGCCCCACGCCACGAAGCACCAGCTGGCGCCATGCCAGATCCCCGAAACAAGAAAGGTGACCATCAGTGCCGCAGGCACCCCCCAACGCGGCCAGTCCCGCAATGAGAACTGAAGGGGTTTGAAGATGTAGTCGAGAATCCAGCTGGAAAAGGATATGTGCCAGCGCCTCCAGAAATCGGCTGTAGAGGTGGCCAGGTAGGGGGCATTGAAGTTGGGTGTGAGCCGTATATTGAAAAGCCGCCCGATTCCCAGCGCCATGTCCGTGTATCCCGAGAAGTCGAAATACAGCTGCAGGGCGAAAAGGTAGGTCGCGACCACCAGGGAAAGGCCCTGATAGTCATGGACGTTGCCATACACGGGATCGACGATGGTCGCCAGGCGGTCGGCGATCACCACTTTTTTGAAGACCCCCCAGAGAAAGAGGTTCACCCCGGAGCGCAAGGAAGAAGCGGAGGTACGGGAGAGCTCGCGCAACTGCGGCAAAAGGTTGCCGCTGCGCTCGATGGGCCCCTGCAACAGCTTTGGGAAGAAACCAAGCGAGAGTGAGAAGTATCCCGGATGCCGCTCCGGTTCGATGACCTCCAGGTAGATGTCGATGATGTAGGAGATCGCCTGAAACACGTAGTAGGAGACCCCGAGCGCCATAAGGACCTGCAGCGCGGGGAACCTGAACTGGAGGGAGAGTGCCTCAAGGGCGACATTGGCGTTACCGGCAGCAAACGGCAGGTATTTCAACCAGAAAAGGAGCGAGAGATTGCCGAGCACCCCCGCCCACATCCATAAGAGCCGTGCGTTGGGCTCGGGGGTGCGGTGTACCAGGAGTCCTGATGCATAGGAGATCGCAGTAACCGCAACGAGGGAGAGGAGCAGGTAGGGAACCTTGAAGGAGGCGTAGAACAGGTAGCTTGCCAAAAGGAGAACCAGCCAGCGAACCCGTGCAGGCATGATGTTGAACAGCAACAGCGTGCATGCCACGAAAGCGATGAACGGGAGGGAAGCGAAGCTCATTCTCGATCCTTTGACTGCGTCTGCCTGGCGACGTGAAACGGGCCGTTAAGGAGCCTGGACACGCCTTCTGCGAAGACCGTTGCACCTTTGTCTGTGTAGTGGACGTTGTCGCCGAAGAACTCGGTCGACTTCGGCAGCAGCAGGTGGGTGTCTACAAAAGGTGTCCGCTGTTGCCTTGAGACATGGGCGGTAACGGAGTTGAACCGGTTGAACGTGTCGATGATCCCCATGAGCGACAGCTCGATGCAGAACCTCCTGTTGTCGAGGAAGATATCGGGGTAGCTGGCGAGGTTTTCGCTGCTGATGAGCGCGGGGTAGGAAGTCAGCACCACCTCACAGTTGCGGGAACGGATGAGGTCTATGGTGCTGTTCAGCTCTTTCTCGAAGTTCGCCAGATAGCTCTCCGGGACCGCCTTCATCGGTTTCCTCCCTTGAAGCCGCATCCGCTCGATTTCCTGAACCTGCCTCATGGTGCTGGAGATCTGGTAACGCTTCAGGGTAGCAGGGGAATTCTCGCTGACGGCCTGTTTCACCACCTGCTTCAACTTGGGGAAAACACGCAGGTTGCCGACAAGGCTCTCTCTCAGGGAGCGGGGAGGTGGCGTGGATTTCTGTGCGGGATCGGTAACGGGCCTCACACCCTGCTTCGCGATCTTGTTCTGGCTGGTCACGTAGAACAGCGGGTTCACAGTCAGGACCACGATGTCGGGGTCGAGGGGAAAGACATGCTTTTCCAGGTAGGTATTGAAGGAACTGAGGTTGAGGCCGACCATGGACGCGTTCACGACCTCGTACCTGGAGCCCGGCAGGAGCTCCCTCAACTGGGCCGGCCACTCCCTGCCGGGACTCTCGTACAGGCCGTAAGATTCGGAGGTCCCCAGGCAGACAACGCGTGTCACTCCCGGTTTTTTCCTGGTGGCGACTTCGGGTCCGCGAAATCCAAGGCTGTTGTGCTGCCACTTCTCAAACCGGGCGTTCGGGACGTTGAAGCTTGAGCCGAGATTGTCCCTGCTCCTCAAACGCTCGCTGGAGTACTTTCCCAAAAAAGGCGCTCCGTACCTCACGGCATCGTCAATCCGGGCACAGATTTCCATGGTGACAGCAAAAAGGGCTGCAAAAATCATGAACTTCACTGACACGGACAAGATGTTGCCTGGCAGCGCTTTTACAGGGTGACCCGGTTTCGCCATCAGGCCGCCTTTCTCTCGATATGGTCCAGAAGGTCGCCGACGTTCTTCAGGGTCAAAAGCTCCTTCTGGGTGAAGCGGATCTTGAACTTCCCTTCCACGGCCGTAATCAGGTTGACATGGGAGAGAGAATCCCATCCGTCGATGTCGTTGGCCGTCATCTGCCTCTCGATCTGAATGCTGTCATCGTCAAAAACCATCCTAAAAATCCCGTTCAGCGTCTCCATCGTCGTCATTTCAAATCTCCAAAGTTGAGGTGTCACCGGGGTCCTGCCCGAGATACATGGCCTTCAGGACCCTGCGCATAATTTTGCCGCTCTTGTTCTTGGGAATCGAGTCGCAGAAGATTATTTCCTGCGGCGTGGCCACGCTCGATGCCCGGTTGGATACGTGCAGGCGGATCTTCAGCTCCAGCTCGCGGGAAGGGGTGTAACGGTCGTGCAGCTGGACGTAGGCCATCACCTTCTCGAAGAGAAGCTCGTCAGGAACGCCGATCACCCCGGATTCGGCCACCTCCTCGACCTCCAGCAGCGCGCTCTCCACCTCGAAGGGGCTCACCAGGTGCCCGGCCGTGTTGATGACGTCGTCGCTTCTCCCCATGAACCAGAAGTGACCGTCAGCGTCGCGCACGGCGGTGTCACCGGTGTGGTAGTAACCATGCTTGAACTTCTGCTGGTACACCGTGTCGTTGTTCAGGTAGGTGACAAACATGGAAGGCCAGCCGGGCTTCAGGCAGAGGTTCCCCTGCTCGCCCGCCGGCAGCTCCGTGCCGTCGTCGCCCAGGACCGCCGGCTCTATCCCCGGGACCGGCTTCCCCATCGAGCCCGGGCGGATCTCCACCCCGGGGCGGTTGGTGATCATGATGGCGCCGGTCTCGGTCTGGAACCAGGTATCGAAGATGTCGTGGTTCAAAAGGCGCCGCGCCCAGTGGATCACCTCCGGGTTGAGCGGCTCCCCCACGCTGAAGATGTGGCGCAGCGTCGAGAGTTCGCTGCTGCGGAAGATCTCCTCGTCCTCCCGCATCAGCATCCTCAGGGCCGTGGGGGCCGAGTACCAGACCGTGATCTTCTCGCTGGCGAGGAGCTCCATCCATTTCCGGGCGTCGTAGGTCCCCCCGTAGTGGACCTGGGTCACCCCGAGGCTCCAGGGGCCGATGATCCCGTAGGAGGTCCCGGTTACCCACCCCTGGTCCGCCGTGCACCAGAAGGTGTCGTCGGGCTTCAATCCCAGCACCTCCCTGGTGGTCATGGTCTGGCTCAGTATGCTGCCGTGCCGGTGCAAGACCCCCTTGGGCTTCCCGGTGGAGCCCGAGGTGTAGTGCAGCACCGAAGGGAGTTCGGCCGGTGTACGCGGGGTGACGTACTCTTTGGATGCGGCAGCCAGAAGGGAGCCAAGCCCCAGCACCCCGTCGGCGCCCGACTCGCCATCCACCAGTATCACGAACTGCAGGTCGGGAAGCCTCGACCTTACCCGGGCGATCTTCTTGTACAGGCTCTTCTTGGTGATCACCCCCTTTGCCCGCGAGTCACCCAGGCGGTCCAGGAGTGCCTCGTCGCCGAAGTTGGAGAAAAGGGTCCCGCAGATCGCCTGTGCCTTGAGCGCGCCGAGGAAGGCGAAGAACTGCTCCGGCATCTTGGGCAGGAAGGTGAAGAACACGTCTCCCGGCTCGATACCGAGCCCTTTCAGGAGGTTCGCGAACCGGTTGCTCTCGCCGTCCAGGTCGGCGAAGGTGTAATCACTGCAACTGCCTCCGGCGTCGATCCAGCGCATGGCGGTCTTCCCGGCAAGCCCCCTGGAGCACTGCAGCGTGCTGCAGATGTGCCCTATGTTGTACTGCCCGTTTTCTATCGGCTCGAAATTCATATCTGGCTCCGGATTGGGGTTAATGGGAAAGCGGAATGATACCGCTCCGGCCACGGCTGTCAACAGAGCGCCACCTCTTTCAAAGCGCCTTCCTGACCTCCTCGGCAAGCTTGGTTGAGAAGAGAACGGTCCCCTTTGCATTCATGTGGGAGGCGTCCGTGAACAGCGCCGGGTCCCTGGTGAGATCGTCGTACTCGTAATTGCAATACCCTATGTTGCAGGAGTGGCTGATTTCCTCCATCTTGGCCAGAAAGTCCCGGTGGTTCTCCAGGTATTTCAGCTTCTCGTGGTACTGGGGCGCAGTGTAGAGCAGCACCTTCACCCCCCTTTCCGAGGCGTAGGAGATCAGCCTGTTCAGGTACTTTAGATCCTTGCCGTCGATGGTCTTCTCTTTCTTCCTGTTCTTTATCACCCAGGCGGCGTCGAAGACGAAGGGGGCCTGGTTGGCCTCGAGCCTGGAGCCGCCGGTCTTGTCGAAGTCAAAGCCCATCATTCCCAGCCCGTGCTGCAGGCAGTAGGTGAGATACATCGTGTTGTATTCGATGTACTTGGTCGGCGGGAGCCAGCGCCACAGATGGTACCTGGTACCGCTTATGTTGTCCGCAACGATCTGCTGCACCCATTGGTCGTCCAGGTAGGGAAGGTAGAACTGCACCTTGAAGGGGTCGAGGAACGAGTTCCTGGAGTCAAGGGCGTATTCGTCGACCTCCAGGAGAAGGACCCTGGTGCTGTTGCCGTTGTTCAGGAACCTTCTGAACATGATGAGGTTGTCTGCGAAGCAGGCCCCCTGCACCCCGAGGTTCACCCCCTTCTTCCCGGTGACCTTCTCGATCGTCCTCACATCCGTGCAGTTTTCCGCGCGCGACGAGCCGATGACGGCGAAGTCGTAGCTCTTCCCCCGCTGATTCATCACCCAAAACGGCTTCTCCAGCCTGAAGCTCTCGGTGGAGAGCCAGTCGAGGAACCCCGTGATGAAGTACATCACGGTGAGAACGATGGCGCCCAGGGTGGCCAGTTTCAGGAACAACTTCCCCATGCTAAGGCTCCAAGGGGGGGACGGCTCCCCCGCCCCGTCTAGAACTGCACGTAAATGAACTCCGAGCTGCTGTGGAAGGTGGATAGCAGCACGATCATGAAGACCAGGGCCAGGTAGCAGGGCCACCTGAGGTACACAGGCGACTCGAACAGGCGCACCCTGTTACCCAGGGCGCCGACGCCTAAGAGCACCACGAGGGCCGCCACCACGATCAGCGCGTCGTTTCGGCCGTAGATGTTGATGAGCTTTGCCAGCGACGCCAGACCGAGGTTCCCCGCCGGGAGCTCGACGAGGCTTCTCACCACGAACGAGGCGTCGGAGAGGGAATTGGCGCGGAAAAAGATCCAGGCGAAGCAGACCAGGTGAAAGGTGATCACGGTCTGCCATACGGTGAGGAGCCTCCCCTTGCGTATCCCGAGAAAGCCGTGGATCTTCTTCTGGTACGGCTTGTAGAGCACCGCGACCCCCATGTACAGGCCGTGCAGAGCCCCCCAGATCACGAACCCCCAGCTCGCGCCATGCCATACCCCCGATGCCACGAAGGTGACCAGGAGCGCCGCGACGGTGCCGACCGTCCCCCGTGACCTCCAGTACATCTGCAGCGGCTTGAAGATGTAGTCGAGGATCCAGCGTGAGAACGAGATGTGCCAGCGCCGCCAGAAATCGGCAACCGAGGTGGCGCTGTAGGGGGCTTTGAAATTCTCGGTGAGCTCGATGTTGAAAAGGAGCGCGGTGCCGCGGGCCATGTCGGTGTAGCCGGAGAAATCGCAGTAGATCTGCACGGCGTAGCAGTAGGTGGCGAGGGCCAGCGAGATGCCCGAGTAGCCGTGCACGTCGCCGTAGGCGGTGTTCAGCGCCGGCGCCAGCCGGTCCGCGATGACGAGCTTCTTCCAGAGCCCCCAGGCAAAGAGCACGAGCCCGGAGCGGACGTTGTCGTAGTCGAAGCGGTAGGGCTCCTTGAGCTGGGGGAGCAGGGTCCCGCAGCGCTCGATCGGCCCCTGCAAGAGCTTCGGGAAAAAGGAGATGTAGAGCGCGAAGTAGCCGAAATGGGGCTCGGCCTTCTCGACCTCAAGGTAGACATCGACCAGGTAGGAGATCGCCTGGAACACGTAGTAAGAAACCCCGACGGAGGCGAGCACCGAGGCCTGCGGAAAGAAGAGTTCGCTGGTCAGAAGGCCGAGGAGGGAGTTGAGGGTGTAACTGAAAAACGGAAGGTACTTGAGGAGCACCAGCACCAGGAGGTTTCCGAGGATGCCGGTCACGAGCAGCGCCTGTTTGCCCCGGGGGGTGTTGCTCCTTTCGATCCGGATACCGGCGGCAAAGGTGAAGGCGGTGACGAAGAACAGGGCAAGTATGAGGTACGGGACCCTGAAGGCCGCGTAGAAGGCGACGCTTGAGGCGAGCAGCCCGAGCCACTGCAGCTTCCCCCGGGAAAGGCTCACCAGCAGGAAGACGGCCGGAAGGAAAAAGAGGTAGGACAGCGAATTGAACGGCATCTCAGACCACCATGATCTTCATCTCACACTAAAGGTGCAGGTCGCCCAGATGCCCCTGCTGCTCATCATCATTTTCCCGTTAGGCAGATAAGTGCCGCTGCCGGACCGGGCGCTTGTAAAAATGCTGTCATAAACAAGTTCTAACTGGTACAACAGAACGCGGTCCTTGTCAAGCACGTTGTTCTCGGCACAGGCGGGAACTTTTGCGCAGCCGAGAGGGGGCTTTTCGAGGGGAAGTCGGAGGAAGATGGAGGACGGGATCTGAAGGGGGTACGACGCACAAAACCGCGGGCGGAAAGATCTCGCTGCGCGGCACTTTCCTCCGCGCGCGGCGCTGAAGCCGCTTGCTTTCAGCGGGGCTTTTTCAGCTCGGACCGGAAGTAGCGGAGTTTGCCCGAAGGCTCACGCTCGATCTCCGCAATGCGGCGGAAATCGATCCTCATCGCGGAACTCAGCACCTCCTGCAGATGCAGACGGTACTGCTGTTCCAGGGCGTCGAAATCGCTGTCCGTGACCACGGATATCAGGAGATGATCGACGCTGTCCTGCACCGCCTTGAACTGGACTACCCCCTTCTTGAGGGTATAGGCGAGAACGGCATCGTACACCCTGTTCCCCTCGGGGGTGACGATGTAATCGTCCTTGCGCCCGGCGGAGAGTTGCAGCACCGGAAGCGTCCGGCCGCAACTGCAGGCCTCGCCGGTGAGCCGTCCCCGATCGCCCAGCCGGTAGCGGAGGAAGGGGAAATGGCCCGCGTTCAACTCGGTTACGACTATCTCGCCCTCCTCGCCGTCGGGCACACGCCTGCCGTCCGCGTCAACCACTTCCACAAATACGTTGGCCGCCATGACGTGCATCCTGCCGTGGGGACAATCAAAGCCGATCACCCCTATCTCGGAGCAGCCGTACTCCGCGACAAATGGGACGCCGGTCAGTGCCTCCAGCTCCTCCTTTTCATCCGGGTACACGTGCTCTCCCGTACCGATCACCGCCTTCAGTGGAACTCCGTCCAGGGAGAGGTTCTCGGCCCTAAGAAAGCGCGCGAAATCCAGGATGAGGCTGGGGTAACCGTAGAAGTAAACCGGCTTGAACTGCTGCAGGCGTAGGTAAAAGGAGCGCTTGGCCTGGTGGCCGAGGTCGAACGCGGAAAAGCGGATCCGGTTCTTGAGGAGGTCCTTCAGCCTGGCGAGCGAGCCCCCTCTGCCAAACGGCATGCCCCAAAACCGTCCCTGCGGGTCCCCCACGTCGATGCCGTGCCAGGCGTACGCGTGGTTTTGCACGGCCTCCATGTAGCCGGTGGCCAGACGGTCCTTGTAGAAGGTCATGGGGAGACCCGTGGAGCCGCTGGTAGAGCGGCAGTCGAGGCGCCGCCACCGGGAGGGCCTGGCCTTGCTGCGTATCAGCTCCTTTTGCAGAAAGGGAACCTCCTGGAAAAACTCCAGGGGGCGGTCCATGGGGAAACGAGCGGCAAACGACTCGAGCATCCGGCGGTAGTAAGGCTCCCGGGAGTAGCAGTGCCGCAGCAGATGCCCAAGCTTCGCCTGGTGGAACTGGGTCAGTTTATCCGCTGCAAGGAAATCGCAACTGCGGATCTCGTTGCGGTGAAAGGGGGTAAGCTCCCCCCGCAGCAGATGGACGGGGTAGATGACGCCAAACTTTGCGATAGCGCTGTTCATGTCGTTCCCGACTGAGGCAAGGCGTCCTTGCTGCCGGCAGCAGCCCCGGAGAAGAGCGCCCTGCTGGGGGAGTTGATCAACAGGTCGTACGCCTTGAATTCCTGGTAAACCTCCGGTCTCTTGAGGATGGGGCCGTAGGTCATTTCCAGGGCCACCATGTCGATCTCCGAGTTTATCTCGATGACGACCGGGCCTGTTTCTGTGATGCATATGTCCAGCCCGAGAACCTTGTGATAGCAGAAATGCCACTGCACCTTCTTGGACAGACTCACTACTTCATCCCAGCAGGGGACGGTGAGCCCCTTGAAGCCCAGCCCGGAGTTGGGATGGGTGAGGAATTCCTCCCCGTTGAAGTTCAAGGCGTAATCGTAGGTTTTTCCGCTACTTACATCTATTCCGGCTGCAATCCCCCCCGAGGAGAGGTTGTCGATATCGGAACTGCCGACGCCAAACCGTATGAAAGCTCCCACGATCAGGACGTCGGAGAAGTCATGCTTCAACATGGTGGCCACCCGCAGCGTGTTGCTCGAGGTGGAGTACCTGTTCAACTCATGATGCTGGGACACGTAATCCTGCACTACACAGGGTCGGTTGAGTTCGAACTGGTCGAGGGCGCAGACAACGTCTCCCCTTTTGACCTGGACATCGTTGCCTGAGAGTTGCGCGACCACGATCCCCTTCCCACCCATGCCGTCGAAGACCTTCAGGATTATCTTCCCTCGGGCCGATTCACGGAGGTAGCCCCGGATCTTGGCCGCGTAATCCTCGTGCGGGTAGAGCATGCCGAACTGCCTGGGGAGAGGTAATCCGACGCTTTCGCAGAGGCTGTAGCAGACCTGCTTGTTCTCGAAGAGAACCATGTTCTCCCTTTGGTAGATCTGCCTGCTGAACCTTTTGCGCTGGTACGGGTCGTAGATGGAGCCGTAATAATAGACCCACTCCTCCCTGCTGAGCTTCCAGAACCTGCAGAGGAAATAGTTGTCGGGGTAGTATTTTAGCCTGAAGAAAATCCACAGGAGGTCGTAAAGGACGACGAGCTTCGGCCTGGTGCAAAGCGACCAGTCGATCTCGTAGATAAGGAGGTAGGGCAAGGCGATGAAGCGGATCCCTCTTCTCAAAAGAGGCACCAGGGCCTCCCGCGCGTCGGTCAGGCTCTTCTTGATGCCGTAGAAAGTGCGCTCCAGGACGTTTCCGAGTGAGGGTTCACTAAGTTTCATTTGGATTACCTTTTAGCCGCTTCAGTGCATATCCGGCCATACCGAGCCCCCTGGCCCAAAAGTACAGGTAATACAACAGCAATAAAAAGTGATAGTGGGAATACTTCTTCGACTTGGAGACTCTGTACATCACAGAGACATTCACCAGGATCACTATGCTCGACAAGGCGGCCAGGGAAATGGTCGTGTTCTGCAGGCTCAGGAGCAAAAGAAGGTGAAGAAGGCAGAAGACGACGGTAAATAGAAAAACTTTGTCAAGGTTCAGGTTCGACACCGATACGGCGGTGTTGTGACCGTACCACTTTTCCTTCTTGAAGAACTCCAGGGCTGTCTTGGGGTTCCTCAGGTGGATGCTCTGCAGGGAGGAGGAGTTTATCACCTTGAACCCCTTTCGGGTCACCCTCTCGCACAGATCCGCATCCTCGCAGGTCACCAGTGCCTCCCCGAAGCCTCCGATGAGGTCGAACAGGTCCCGTTTGACCAGCATGTTCCCGGACGGTACAAACTTTACCACATCTTCAGCACCCTGTACCTCGTAAAGCCAGGCCTTTTCCACCCAGGTTGCGGCGTCGGGGGGCACGCGATACCCTGCGCCGGCTGCCCCCACGTCTGCCCGCGAGAGGACGCTGACACCGTTTTGAATCCAGGCAGGGGGGATCTGGCAGTCGCTGTCTATGAAGGCAAGGATCTCCCCTTTGGCGACTGCCGCACCGTCATTTCTGACTTTGGCGATAGTGCCGGCCTCGGATCTGACCAGCAGGGCTCCGTAGCGGGCAACGATCGAAGCACCACCGTCTGTCGACTTGTTGTCTACAACGATTACCTCGACCTTGTCCCTGTCATACGACGTGTTGAAGATGCTTTCCAGACAGGAGGCGATATACGCCTCGGAGTTGTACATGGGGATTATCACGGAGACGCACGGTTTACTGCTGCTACCAGGGCACATGTCACGTTTCTCCAAAAAGGCTGCCACTAGTTCCAGTTCCAGGTGCATCAAGGTTGACCCTTTAATGCATTGGAACTCTGCAATGAGCCTGTTTTTCGAAACGCACCATAACAGAATCTTCATTGCGAAGCCAGTTCAAATTCTTGCACAGGCCATCCACTATACCGTGCAGGTGACGGCGGTCAAGAAGCCGGTGCCGGCTCTGCGGTTAAATCTGCTCGCGCTGTCACGGATCGTCCTGTGCTGCCTTTGGTGGAAAAAGGGGCTCGGGGAGGTATCCCGGGAGGTGGGGAGGTACGGCGGAGGGCGAAAAAAAGATCGGGCGCGCGGCATATATGCCACGCGCCCGATTCGGTACGGTTCAAGATCTTAAGTTTAGCGTCTCTTCACGGTGGCGAAGACCTGGGAATGATTGCCGGAGCCGTCGACAGCGGTGATCACCACTTCATTGCTCCCGATGACGAGGTCGGCCAAGGTGCAGGTCCAGGTGGTACCGCTGATTACCGCGTCGATCGGGGCGCCGGAACCGACCTGGGCCGTGACCTTCACTACCTGGACATTGTCACTGGCCTGGCCGCTGATGATCCTGGTGGAGGAGGTGGTCTTGCCGGTCACGGGATCCAGGGCCAGCACCGGCGCAATTGCATCGTTGTCGACCTGCACAGTCAGGGTGGTAGATTGCCCCACGTTGCCCGCTACGTCGTAAGCCTTGAGCAGGAGGTTGTAGCTGCCATTGACATCGGCCTTGGAGTCCCAGATCATGATGTAAGGAGCGCTGACCGAGGTGCTGAACAGGACGTCGTTCAGGTACAACTCGACTCTGGCAACTGCGACGTCATCGGTGGCATCGGGACGTACTTCCACCAGGTCGCGCACCACCGAGTCGATCATCGGGGCTGCGAAGGAGACCTGGGGTGCCTGGCGGTCGTTGAACACGGTGATGCTGATCTGTGACTGTCCCACGTTACCCGACGCGTCGTACGCCTTGGCGGAGAGGGAGTAAGTGCCGTTGGCCAGCGCGGAGGTGTCCAGGCTGAAGCCGTAAGGAGCGGCAGTGGAGGTAGCTTTGAGTGTCCCGTTCAGGTAGAACTCGACCTCGGTGACACCGAAGTTGTCAGTGGCGTTGGCCGTTACGGCGACCTTGCCTCCCACCATGCTGCTGGCGGCCGGAGCTGTGAAGGAGACAGTCGGTGCGATTGTATCGTTTGCTATGGAAACCGACACATCCACAGAAACACCCGCGTTACCTTTTGCGTCGTATGCCTTTGCTTTGAGGATGTGGGTACCGTTTGCGTAGGCTGCGGTGTTCCAGGACATGCTGAACGGCGCGGAACCGTAGATCGCATAGATGACGCCGTCAACGTAGAGCTCGACCTTTGTGACGGCCACGTTGTCGGTGGCACCGACATCAACCTGGACCGTACCTTTCGGCGTGGAGCCTGCGCTGGGGCGGAGCACCGAGACGGTCGGAGGGATCGTGTCCGGCAGCAGGTTGTTGACCGATACGCTTACCCCCGACTGATCGACGTTGCCTGCTACGTCGTAGGCCTTGGCGGAGAGCGTGACGGAACCGTTGGGGACGGTCGTGGTATTCCAGGCGAAGGAATAAGGCGCTGTGGTGCTGGTACCCTCGACTACCCCGTTCACCAGGAATTCCACCTTGGAGACTGCTACGTTGTCAGCGGCATTTACCGTAACGGTATTGGACCCGGAAACGCTCGCTCCGCTGGTCGGCGCGGTGATGGCTGCAGTCGGGTTGGTCGTGTCAGCGGCGCTGGCAAGGAGCTGGAAGTAGGTTGGAGCGATCCTGGTCCCGTCAACGATAAAGTCGTCAATCCAGTACCTGCCGTCAGTAGAGCTGGTGGCGGTCCCGGTTCTCCTGTTGCCGCCCAGGACGATCTTGTTGTAGTAGTGATCGAACTTCACGAGTTTCAGTTGGCCGGTCGCCTTGTAGTGACCTTTCACCACGCCGATTTTGTCATATACGAACAGCTCCGTGCTGCCGTCGCTGTTGTTGGGGGTACCGATGTCGGTTATGATCTCCAGGCCGAACCACTCCCCGGCGGCGACCGAGGGCTGGACCTTGTTGATGTCGTTGCCGTAAGTGGTGTAGAGCGGGTCGTTGTTGTTCATATTTACGGATTTGGCGACTTTTCCGTAATAGGTGACCGGGCTCGAGTCCGGGGTAATGGTAGCCACTGCGATGTTCTCGACCGTCACTGCCCTGCCGGCCATGGAGAGGCCGCCGCCGTTCAGGTTGATGATGGACTGGTTGGCACCATACTCGGTGGTAGTCTGCGCCGTCTTCTCGATCGATGCCTGATCCGCGAGGGAGCCGAACTTATTGATGCTGGTGAAACCGGAACAGATATCGAGGAACTTGAACACGCTGATGTAGTCGACGTCGGACTGGCTTCCGGTCATGCCGAAGAATTTGGGGGAGAACTTGACCATCATGAAGAGGTGTAACTTCTTGTAACCGCTTTTGCCGGAGATACCGTCGCCGAAGAACATGCCCAACCGCTGCGCTCCGAGACCGGCCATGGCCCCTGCTCCGTTGTCATTGTCGCCAAGGTTCATCATCAGGGACTTGCCGTTGCCGCGCCAGGTGCTGGTGCCGTGGTTGGCGATGATCTTGGGCCACCCGGTGATGGTCGCGGTCGCTCCGGAGGTCTGTCCGATTAGGGTATCTCCCACCTGGAACTTGCCCACCGAGCCTAGGACGGGGTCACGCAGCTGCACGTAGGTCACGCCGTCGATGACATGGGTCCGGCGATACTCCCACTTGGCCCCTTTTCCGTTCACCACGATCTCGCCGGCCACAAAAGGCCCGTTGCTGATTGAACCGACTATCGCGGTGGGATACTTGTTGGCCCAGTAGCCCCACCGTGACGGGGTGCTGTCCATTTTCTTCGGCAGGAGTGCCGGGTCGTAGGCGCGCGAGTCGCCTGAACCGGAAGGATACAAGCCGTTGGCGCTCCAATCCTGCAGATCGTCGAAGGTTTCCACGATGTCGAAGTTGCTCTGCAGCATCTCCTGCCAGGTCGCTGCTTTGGCACCGACTACCTGCGAAAGCAGTATAAACACCGTGAGAATGAATAAGATCTTTGGTTGTTTCATGACGGTCCTCCTTTTTCACTTCGTTCTTTCTGAAAAATCCTTATTAGTGAGTGGCTAGAGAATTGAACTTCCATCTGTTTGGACAAAAAAACCGGGTCGCCTAAGATCTTGATCAGTTTCAATCAAGGATATTTCGGCGACCCGGCTGTCTCGTGGAGACCCTTGGGCTTTCCGTCCCACCCTCGCGGATGGTTTAGTATTGTCGCTATCTTGTTTTTAGTTATTCTTTCTATATTTACGGTCTATGCAATTGAATATCCTCTGTTTGCAATTCATTGTTCAGAGATCGCTACCGGCGTATCTCTTCCCAGCAGATTAGCGGCTAGCACTATAGTTGAAAGATCCTCATCCTTTTGTGTTTCCAATCACCAAATCATCTCTTACTGTCTCGCAGGATCTTGTCACTTTCATGCTGCTTGTCTTCCTATATCCAAGTAATGTGCCAGAGATGAAACTCGTGACAAAATCCGTAATTTACTATAATCACAGGGCTTTGCGGGGAGCTCAAGAATGCCGGCGATCCTTGCTGTTCCATCCGTGAACATTGCCGGCAGGCGCTCCGGTGGATTTTCTCATAGTTTTCCGCAACTTGATGGGGGGATGTTTCAAATCAGGCAGTGTGTGACATTTGAACAGTGGGTAACTGCACAGCCCGTGAGCGTGTGGGGATTTTTTGAAAAGCTGAGACATGGCGGGCGCCAAGGGCGGGAGTTGTTGCAGGGAGGAAACGAAAAAAGGGCACAAGGTGTGACCCTTGTGCCCTCTGTTTCATCCGCCGCTGTTGATATTACTTAACGTAGACAGGTACGTATTGGACTGCCGAGTTCCCCGACTTGTCGTAGGCGGCGATCGAGATCACGTGGGTTCCCCGGGTCGTCGGCTTCCAGTAGTAGGAGATGTAGCCGCCGCTGACCGTGCTTTTGAGCACCGAGTTCACGCTGACCTTTATTTGTGACATCGCGATGGCGTCGGTGGCATTTGCCGTGATCCTGATGGTGGCGCCCAGGTAGTAGGTGCCGCCGGTGGGGGAGTAGGAGGTGATGACGGGTGCGGTCCCGTCGACGATCACGGTTGCCGACTTGTATGCCGAGATGTTACCCGCAGCGTCCTTCGTCCAGGCGTAGGCGGTACGCACGCCGGTGGCGCTGAAGGTGAGGTTGAGCGGCCGCGTAGAGGTCCAGCCGGTGGCGCTGGCTGAGGGACGGGTGGAACTCTGGGTGACCATGTAACCGGTAACTCCGATGTTGTCGCTACCGGTGAAGGTCGTAATCGGAACAGTTAAGCTCTTAGCCGTGGCAGGCATGGTGAAGGCGGTCACGGTCGGTGCAGTGGCGTCAGGGAGCGTGATGGTTACTTTTGCCGAAACAACGGCCGAGACGTTCCCTGCCGCGTCCTTGGCCCAGGCATAGGCGGTGCGTGCACCGGAACCGGCGAAGGTGAAGCTGGTGGGCTTGGTCGCGAGCCAACCTGCGGAACCGGCCAGCGGGGTGCTGGAGCTTTCCGAGATCAGGTAACCGGTTACACCGACGGCGTCCGTCGCGGCGAGAGTCACCGGCACGGTCCGGCTGGTGGCCGTGGCAGGCATGGTGAAGGTGGTCACGACCGGCGGGGTTGCGTCCCCTCCTCCGACAATAACCGACACGGCCCCCGACTGAGCCACGTTCCCTGCAGCGTCGTACGCTTTGACCAGCAGAGTGTAGGTCCCCTTGGCATAGCTGCTCGTGTTCCAGGGGATGTTGTAGGGGCTCGTCCCGACAACGCCGTAGATAGTGCCGTTCACATACAGCTCGACCTTGCTGACCGCCACGTTGTCGGTGGCGTTGATGGAGACGTTGACGGTCCCGCTTACGCTAGAGCCTCCAGTCGGGCTCGCTATGGAAACCACCGGCGCGGTCGTGTCGGCAACATTGTTGACCTTGACCGCAACGGCGGCTGAGGTTCCCACGTTGCCAGCAGCATCGTATGCCTTGACAGTCAGGTTGTAAGTGCCGTCAGCGAGCGCCTTGGTATCCCAGTTGAAGGGGCCAGCGGAGCCGGAGCCCTTGAGGGCGCCGTTCACGTAGAACTCGACCTTGGTCACGCCGACGTTGTCTGTGGCGTTCACGGAAACGCTGGTGATGCCGCTGACGGTCGCGCTGGCGGTCGGCGCGGTTATGGCTGCAGTCGGGTTGGTCGTGTCGGTTGCGCTGGCAATGAGCTGGAAGTAGGTCGGAGCGATTCTGGTCCCGTCGACGATGAAGTCGTCAATCCAGTACCTGCCGTCGGTAGAGCTGGTGGCGGTCCCGCTTCTCCTGTTGCCGCCCAAGACGATCTTGTTGTAGTAGTGATCGAACTTCACGAGTTTGAGCTGGCCGGTTGCCTTGTAGTGACCTTTCACCACGCCGTTTTTGTCATAGACGAACAACTCGGTGCTGCCGTCGCTGTTGTTGGGGGTACCGATATCGGTGATGATCTCCAGGCCGAACCACTCCCCGGCTGCATACGTAGGCTGGATCTTGTTGATGTCGTTGCCGTAAGTGGTGTAGAGCGGGTCGTTATTGTTCATGTTGACGCTTTTGGCGACCTTGCCGTAATAGGTGACCGGGCTCGAATTCGGGGTCATGGTGGCCACTGCGATGTTCTCGACCGTCACTGCCCTGCCGGCCATGGAGAGGCCGCCGCCGTTCAGGTTGATGATGGACTGGTTGGCGCCGTACTCGGTGGTGGTCTGCGCCGTCTTCTCGATCGATGCCTGATCATCGAGGGAGCCGAACTTCTTGATGCTGGTGAAACCGGAACAGATATCGAGGAACTTGAACACGCTGATGTAGTCGACGTCGGACTGGCTTCCGCTCTTGCCGAAGAATTTGGGGGAGAACTTGACCATCATGAAGAGGTTTAACTTCTTGTAACCGCTTTTGCCGGAGATACCGTCGCCGAAGAACATCCCCAGCCGCTGCGCGCCGAGACCGGCCATGGCCCCTGCTCCGTTGTCATTGTCGCCAAGGTTCATCATCAGGGACTTGCCGTTGCCGCGCCAGGTGCTGGTGCCATGGTTGGCGATGATCTTGGGCCACCCGGTGATGGTCGCGGTCGCTCCTGAGGTCTGTCCGATAAGAGTATCTCCCACCGCGAACCTGCCCACCGAGCCCAGGACGGGGTCACGCAGTTGCACGTAGGTCACGCCGTCGATGACATGGGTCCGGCGGTACTCCCACTTGGCTCCTTTTCCGTTCACCACGACCTCGCCGGCCACAAAAGGCCCGTTGCTGATTGAACCGACTATCGCGGTGGGATACTTGTTGGCCCAGTAGCCCCACCGTGACGGGGTGCTATCCATTTTCTTCGGCAAGAGTGCCGGGTCGTAGGCGCGCGAGTCGCCTGAACCGGAAGGATACAAGCCGTTGGCGCTCCAGTCCTGCAGATCATCGAAGGTCTCCACGATGTCGAAGTTGCTCTGCAGCATCTCCTGCCAGGTCGCTGCTTTGGCGCCGACTACCTGCGAAAGCAGTATAAACACCGTGAGAATGAAAAAAATCTTTGGTTGTTTCATGATGGTCCTCCTGTTTTTTACTTCGTTCTTTCTGTTTTTTACTTCGTCCTACCTGAAATTCCGGTTTTTGGTGACTGGTTAGAGATTGGCATTGAACTTCGCGTCTGTTGGACAAAAAAAGCCGGGTCGCCTAAGATCTTGATCAGTTTCGATCAAGGATATTTCGGCGACCCGGCTGTCTCGTGGAGACCCTTGGGCTTTCCGTCCCACCCTCGCGGATGGTTTAGTATTTTCGGTATCTGGTTTATTTGCTCTTTTTTATATTTACGGGCTAAAGAATTTGAGTATATCCTCATTGGCAATTTACTATTCAGAGATCACTACCGGCGTTCGCTTCCCAACTAGATTGGTGGTTATCACTATAGTTGAAAGCTCATCAGAGTTTTGTGTTCCCAATCACCAAATCAGCTCTTACTGCTTCGCAGGATGCTGCCTTTTCGGGATTCTGCCTTTTAAGGCGCCAGCGATGAAAATCATGCCAAAATTACGTACATTGCCGGAATAACTAGGCTTTGACTGATAACACTTGAACAGCGGGGCACCGCACAGCGCGGAGTGGATGGAAAGTCAGGGTTGTCATGAGGAGTATTCTTGTGGAGAGGATCAATTTGGCAGGAGGACGCAGGGCCGCAGGGAGTTAAGGGGGAAAAAGCCGCACAAGGAGGAGCACCGATGGCGCCCTTACGGGATAGGACGCTGGAGGAGCCACGGCAGGAGGGATAACGGCCTGATGATGCCGAAACGGTGGGACGGACAAAGAGGGGGCTCGCCTAAGTGAAGATGAAGAGCTAAGGGGTCGATATCGTGCCGGTCACCGCGGCTATCTCTCCCGCGTTCTGGTCATAGGCCTTGAAATCGGTCAGGATCACCTGCGACGGGTCTACACTCCCTGAAGCGGTGCCGTTTATGGTCACGACCTCCCCTGCAGGGAAGCCGTCGCTGTTTATCAATGCCACCAGCACCGTCGCAGGAACAGCGCCGGGGAGGTAGTTCGACTCCAGGAGGGCATGAGGACCATCAGCGGCCGCAGCGGGAGCAAGTGCGGAAACCTCCAAAGTCCCGTCCGAAAGCGCCTTCAAGGTCACCCCGGCAGGAAGTGCAACCTCGAACTGTACCGCGTAGATCTTCAACCCCGGCGTCGCCGCCTGGGAGACCACCTTGAACGAGAAGGTGCCGCTACTGGAGGCATCCCCCCCGCCACCACCGCAACCGGCGCAAAGAAGCAGGATGATCAAGGCCAAGTTCATCAAGGACCGTGTGAACATGATAGTTCCCCTTTTCTATTAGAATAAGATGTTACCCACCGCCAGTTCCAGGATCACCAGCGCATCGGAAGCGTTGATCACCCCCTTGGCTGAGGAAGGCTTCCCGTTGATGAGCGGTGCTAGGTCCCCCGCCTTCAGTTGGCCGGCAGTGGGAGCAAGCTTGGCAACGGACATTTTGAGTGCCATTAGGGCATCCGAGGTCGTGAGCTCCCCGTCGCTGTTGAGGTCGCCGGCACCGCCGGTTATGGTCAGCGAGGCGGCTTTTTCCTCCACCGCGTCTTTTGCGGTTATCAGCACGACGTTGTCACCCGGTTTCAATCCGGCAATGGTGGTGCTCCAGGTGCTCCCCATGATGATTTGCTGCCAGATGACGCTGTCTCCCAGCTTCACCGACACACTGGTGCTGCCGGCGCCGTTTAAGACAGTTCCTGCCAGGACCAGGGCGGTCTTAGCGGTCGCCCTGGGCGGAGCGTCGAGCCTCAGGCTCAAGGTGAGCACGACATCCACCGTCTTCGGAGCGGAGTACATTGCAGATACGTTGCCGGCGGCGTCCTTCACCCAAGGATAAAGGGTGTGGTTCCCGGAACTGGCGACGCTGTAGGAAGTGGGGAGTGCGCTGGACCACCCGGCGGCATCCGGGGCGGGGGGGGGCGCAGTTTCGGTGATGAGGTACCAGCCGATACCGCTTCCTGCCGCATCGTCGGCAGCGCCTACAGTGATGCCGGAGATGTCAAGCGAGGGGGAAATGGAGGGGGCGGTGAAAGCGGTGACTGCAGGCTGAGTGGTATCGACGTTGACGCTCCTCGGGGAGGTATAAAGGACCGATACGTTTCCGTCGGCGTCCTTGGCCCAGGGATAGAGCGTGTGGGTCCCCGTCGAGGTGGCGATGTAGCTCGCGGGCGCGCTGGCGGACCAGCCGGCGGCAGTGGCCGCCGGCGGTGTGCTGCTTTCCGTTATCAGGTACCCGGTTATCCCGGCCGAACCGGAATAATCTGCCGCTGTAAAAGATATGTTACCGATGGTTTTTGAGTTGAGGAACTGCGGGGCCGTGAAGGAGGTCACCACGGGGTTGCTCACCGTCACGGTAACCGGCGTCGAGCTCCCCACGTTGCCATCGGCGTCGTAGGCCTTCGCCCAGATGGTGTGTACGCCGTTTGCGAGGGTCGCGGTATTCCAACTGAAGCTGCGCGTGGAGACGGCGAATACTCCTGTCGTGGTTGCGGTGTCGGTACCGAGTTTGGTACCGCCGTCGGCATAAAGCTCGACCCGGGTAACCGCCACGTCGTCCGAGACCTCCACCGTGCTGGTGACCGTTCCCCGCAGCTGCTGGTTGCTGGTGGGCGTTACCACCCTGCTGCTGGGAATGAAGAATTGGAAATAGCTGGGGCCGATGCGAGAGGAATGGACGATGAAGTCATCGATCCAGTATCTGCCGTCCGTTTTGCTGGTGCTTGTTCCGGTTCTCCTGTTGCCGCCCAGCGTTATCTTGTTGTAGTAGTGATCGAACTGAACCAGTTTCAACTGCCCTGTCGCGCTGTAATGTCCCTTCGCGTTCCCATTCTTGTCGTAGATGTACAGCTCGGTGCTTCCGTCGCTCGTATTGGTCATTCCGATGTCCGAGATAATCTCCAGCCCGAACCATTCCTCCCCAGCCCCTGCCGGGTTGACTTTGTTTACATCGGCGCCGGAAGCAGGATAAGCGGCGTCGTTGTTGGTCATAGTGACCGTCTTGGCCACTTTGCCGTAGTAGGTAGGGGGGGTGGAGTTCGGCGTGAGCGTCGCCACTGCGATGTTTTCGAGCCATACCACCCTACCAGCCATCGACAACCCGCCGCCGTTGATATTCACTATGGACTGGTTCTCCCCGTATTCGGTGGTGTTTTGCGCGGTCTGCTCGACGAGGGGCTGGTCATCGTCGGAGCCGAACCTTTTGATGCTGGTGAAACCTGAGCAGATGTCCAGGAACTTGAAAACACTGATGTAGTCGACGTCCCCTTGGGCGCCGCTGACCCCGAAGAAGGTGGGGGCGAACTTGACCATCATGAAAACGTGTATCTTCTGGTAACCGCTTTTGCCGGTCACCCCGTTCCCAAAGAACAAGCCGAGCCTCTGGGCGCCTATCCCCGCCATGGCCCCCGCCCCGTTGTCGTTGTCCCCGAGGTTCATCATCAGGCTCTTTCCGCTGCCGCGCCATGTGTTGCTCCCGTGGTTTGCTATGATCTTGGGCCATCCGGTTATGGTCGCAGTTGCGCCGGAACTAAGGCCGGTGAGCGTGTCGCCCGCGGAGAAGGCCCCGACCGAGCCGGCAACCGGGTCGCGCAGGCGCAGGTAGGTCACCCCGTCGAGGACATAGGTCTGATGATACTCCCACTTGGCGCCTAAGCCATTGGTGACGGTCTCACCCTCCTGGAAGGGGCCGTTGCCGATCGCCCCGACTATGGGCACCGGGTACTTGTTGTTCCAGTACCCCCAAAGCGAGTTGCTGCCGTCCAGCTTCTTCGGCAAAAGCGACGCGTCATAGGAGCGCAGGTCACCGGCACCGGAAGGGTACAGACCGTTGGCGCCCCAGTCCTGCAACTCGTCGAAGCTATCCACGATGTCGAACCTGTCCTTGAGGGTCTGCTGCCAGGTTGCCGCCCCCCCCTCGGTTACAGGCAGCAAGAGCATCCAGGCAGCCGCCATTCCCACCATCTGCCGCAGGTACTTTTTCATAGCCTCCTCCACCACTTTCGGGTTTGCCACCCTCTTAGCTGCCGGGACCGGCCAACTTTCCGCCGGGCTCGGCCTCAACTACAAGCGCCTCCACGATGCGCCGGGCCGCCATACCATCCCACTTCTCCGGGATGCTACTGGTGTTGATACTCCCCGAAACGATCTGCCGCGCGCATTCCAGGATGCGCCCTTTGTCCGTACCGGCCAGGAGGTTGCTCCCCACCTCACAGGTGATCGGTCTCTCGGTGTTGTGGCGCAGGGTGATGCAGGGAACCCCAAGCACCGTGGTCTCCTCCTGCAGGCCGCCGCTGTCGGTGATCACCATCCTGGCGTGCATGTTGAGGCAGAGAAACTCCAGGTACCCCAGCGGCTCGATGGCCCAGACGCCCCCCGGGGTCGATCCGATATTCAGCAGGTGGTCAAGACCGAACTCCCCCACCATCTTGCGCGTGCGCGGGTGCATGGCGAAGACCACCGGCACCTCCTGCGCGATTTCGCTCAGGGCCTCCAGGATGCCGGTGAGCACCTGCCGGTTGTCGACGTTGGAGGGACGATGCAGGGTCACCGCGGCATATCCCTTCTCTTGCAGCCTGAACCTCTGCACCAACCCGAGTTCGGCGGCGAGTTCCCGGTGCTTCAAAAGTGTGTCGATCATCACGTTCCCCACGAAGTGAATCTTCTCGGGAGCGATCCCCTCGGCGATCAGGTTCTCGTTGGCAAAATGGTCGGTGGTGAACAGGTAGTCGCAAAGGACGTCGGTGCAGAGGCGGTTGATCTCCTCCGGCATCGCGATGTCGCGGGAGCGAAGCCCGGCCTCAACGTGCGCGACCCTGATGCCGAGCTTCTTAGCGGCGATGGTGCAGGCCATGGTGGAGTTGACGTCTCCCACCACGATGACCAGATTCGGCTTTTCCCTCACGCAGACCTTCTCGAACTCCACCATGACGCGGGCGGTCTGCTCCGCATGGGTTCCGGAACCTACCTCTAGGTTGATGTCGGGGAGCGGCATCCCCAGGTCCCTGAAGAAGGAGGCGCTCATGCTCTCGCTGTAGTGCTGCCCGGTATGCACCAGTATCTGCTGGAAGCGCTGGGGGAACCTGTTCAGCTCCTCTATGATCGGGGCCATCTTCATGAAATTGGGGCGGGCCCCCACCACGTTTATGATCTTCATGCCGTCCTCCTCATGCGAACGAATTGGGCGTTACAAGGAGAAGTCCACCCGGTACACCGGGCCCGACGCTCCGTTTGAAGTTATTACGCGCGACTCGATGCGATGGCGCCCGCGACGAAGCGGCACCTCCCACCTTCCCTGGTCGGCCCGCTGCCAGGGCTCCCCGGCCAGGCGCACCTCGAACCCCCTGAAGTAGGGGGTGTAGCCGCTGATGCCGACGGTCAGCCGGTAGTTCTCCGGCGCGCACTGCACCATCTGCACGGCGTAGAGCGCCACGGCGTTCACCCTCCAGTCGAAGCGCTCCTTGTCGTCGACCCTGGCCTTGGCGGTGAGCAGCTTCTCCAGCCCGGGGCGGGCGGTCCAGTACGTCGCTGCGTCCCCGCCTGCCGGGCTTCCTGGCGCAAGGCGCCTGCTCAGCCAGTCGTTTCGGAGGTCGATGTGGACGTAGCGGTACAGGAACAGAAGGTCCAGATCCTTCAGGCTTTTCTTGAGGGGGGCGAAGCGCACCACCTCGAGCGCCCCCTGCCGGCTCAGCGTCGGGGCCATATGGCAGATCTCGAAGGCGGACAGCGGGACGCCGCCGGATGCGTAGAGTATGTTGTAGTCGGGGTCGAAAAGTATCCACTTGTTGAACTGGTTGGACCAGATCTCGGCCAGCGCGTGGTCCCAGTGATAGCCGTCGGTCGATCCCGTCACCAGGCGGGCCGGCCATCCGAGCGCCGTTGCGGCCTGAACCATGGCACGCGCCGCGATCTCGCACCAGAACCTGGCCCCTTTCTCGCCGGCGGCGATCACCGCGCCGGGGTTCGGGCAGCCCGCGTCGCCGGGGACGGGGTCGACGCCATGGTCCCACCGCGTTCCCAGCCAGCGGGCCAGCCGGAGCATCTGGTCGTACTCCCCGCCGGCGCCGACTAGCTCCTTGAGACGGTAGCGGCGGGCCAGCTCCCTCAAGGGGGGGGCTTCAGGGGAATCGTAGACGAAGGGGACGGCATCCGGCAGCGCCCTCAGGGCGCTCCCCCCTTCCAGCCGGACCCCTTTCAACGCCTGCCAGCTCGCGGCGGGGTCGCGCCCCGGCTCCCTGGGACCGCCTACGTAGTACCCCGCGACCAGGCGCCGCTGTTCGACCAGGTCCTGGCGATGCACCCCCCCCAGAACAGGCGCGGCCAGGGCTCTTGCCGCCGCTTCAGGGAGCTCAGCGGGACTGAGCGCGTAATGCCAGGAGATGAAGCCGACCACGGCCAGGGTGCAGAGAATGACGCCGAGACAACCAAGCCATGCCTTTCTCCTGGTGAGGTTCATCGGCAGTCCCCTTGAACAGCAGATTGAGTTTGTCCGGTAAATTCACGATTGAGTCTTCTTTAATGTGACAACGTATGCTTAATTATCGTCCGAAGGCTGAAATCAACTGGGTGAAGTAGCAATACTGCCCCTCAGACGTCCGGCTAATGAAAGAACAAAATCGGGAACAAGTGTCAGAGCAAAGAGCACTATTGTTTCAGGTTCCCATCCTTTCCAGTGACTATACTCGAGTACGTATATTCGTGCAATGCCGGACTTCCCCTCACCGATGAAATGGCGCGCCGATATCCGCGAGCAGTCAGCCGCCTTTTCGTTGATATAGCTTTTATCCTCCTGCTTTATGTCCGGAACAGCAGCCGAGAGCTTGTGAGCCAGTTTGATATTGAAGTCGTGGTAGAGCTGCTGGTGTCTCTTGCCGGTCAGGTTGCTGTCGTGCAGGCGGCGCCGCATGACCACCCTTTTGACGCAGACAAAGGGGAAAACGACGGTGGCGCGCAACCAGAGGTCGCGATCCTCTCCGACCCGGAACTCCTCGTCGAAGGAGCCTACCTTCTCGAACACACGGCGCCGCACCATGGTCCCCCCCATGGGAATGAAGCTCCCCCTCAAAAGCGGGGAAAAGAGGTTCTCGGTGAAAAGGTACCCCCCACCAGGGAGGGGGACATGGGGCACTTTCTCGATCTGCTGGCTGATGTAGGGAGGGGGCGGGAGCACCTTCCCGCTCTGCTCCTCGAACGGCTCGAAAAGACCGAAGGCCACCCCGGCCTCTGGCTTGGCGGCGAGCGTCAAGGCCAGGGTCTCCAGGGCGTCGGGGAGCAGCAGGTCATCGGCGTCCAGAAACAGCAGGTACTTCGCCCTGGTGAGGGAGATGCCTGCGTTGCGCGCGGAGCTTACCCCGCCGTTTTGCCGGCTGACGCAGCGGACCCGGGGGGCGTAGCGCTCGGCAACCTGGCAGGAGCCGTCGCTGGAGCCGTCGTCCACCACCAGGATCTCGGCGGGGGGAAGGCTCTGGCAAAGGACGCTCTCCAGGGCGGCAGCCAGGTAGCGCTCCGCGTTGAAACAGGGTATCACGACGGCTATGTTCTCGGAAAAGCTGCTCATCCAGGTGCTCCTTTAAAAGCTCCCCTGCCGCCCGTTGTCAGGAGGGCGAGGTCGCCCGGCGGCCCAGGCGGGGCATGAACAAAAAGAGATCGAAACGAAGCCAGCGCTTCAGGAAGGCACGGTCCTCATCGTGAAGCATCCGGGTGCTGTGCAGGACGAAGAGGTAGAAGTAGCAAAAGAAGAGAAAGGAGAGGCTAAAGGTCAGCAGGTTCCCGCCGACACCGAGCATCCCTAACAGCCACTGCCCCAGCGCCGCCACCGCTCCCGAGGCAGCCGCCGCCAGGCCGATCTTGGCCGTATTGCTCCACGGCATGATCTCCGACCACCCCACTTTGAGGATCCTCACGCAGTAGAACAAACGGTAAGCGGTGTGCAGCAGCGTCTCCAGAATCACCCCTACGGCCACACCCATGGTCCCCCAAAGGTGTATCAAGCCCCAGCAGAGCAGGATCTTGATGGTCGTGCTGAACAAGGTGGTCTTGAAGAGTATGTGGGTGTTCCCGGTGACGGTCGGGATCATGTTGTACACCGTGACACCGAACAGCAACGAGCCCAGGTAGACCCGGAAAATGGGAGCTGCCTCGACATACTGGCGCGTGTAGAGGATCTCAATGAGCAGCGGCGCCTGCACAAAGAGAAAGGCGAACACGGCGAGGTTGATCTTGGCCACCTTGTCGATGTTGGTGTGCATCAGCCCCAGCAGCTGCGGGACGTCGCGGTTTTTGTAGGCCGCCACGTACCTGGGAAGGGTGATGTCGTTCAGCATGTAGGTGATGGTCGAGATGAAGGGGACCTCCATCGCCCCGCGGGAGTAGACTGCGAACTGCTCCGGGGAGAATGCGTTGGAGACGATGTACTTGTCGACCTGGCTCCCGACCACACCGAGGTACCCGGCCCCGCCGATCGGGATCGCGTAGCGCACCTGGTCCAGTATGCCGATGGAGGGCCCCACATCGTCCGAGCCTCCCCGCGGCAGTTGGTCCAGGCTGAACTTCTTCAGCAGCAGGAAGAAAACGGCGAGGTTGACGGCTTTCGAGGCGATGAAGACGAGGAACAACCGTTCCAGGGACCATCCGGAAATGACCGCGTAGTAAAGCGGGAGGTAGTCGATGACGGCGCCGGTCACCGAACAGAGCGAACTGGCTATCAGGGCGTCAGTGGAGTAGAAGATCGCCTCCTTGAAGCAAAGCGGGGACTGCAGCAGCACGATGAGGGCGAGCAGCAGCACGTAACGCTCCAGTGCGACGTTCCCCAGCATCCTGGCGAGGGCGGTTTTGAAGATCACCATGAGCAGGGCGACCACGATACCGATAGCCACACCGAACAGCACGTTTCTCGCGATGAAGCGCCTCTTGTTCCCGATCTGCTGGAAGAAGTAGTAGAAGCTTTGGGGGAGTCCGACAAAGGAGAGCATGACTACCGTGTTGACGAGGAGCATGGCCTGCAGGTAGGTACCGTAGGTATCCTTAGCAAGGTAACGGGTCATGATGATGCTCGATACGATCAAAAGTCCCGACCCCATCGTCTTCGCCAGGATATTGAGCGCTACCTTGTCCGCAAAATTCATTTGGGTTCCTTTTTCAGAAAAACATCAGACTGGGCCTGTCGCAGGCCTTCATAGTTCACGCGTGACGGCAACGCCGTGGCGCAGCCAGCCTGGGCCTCTAGCGAAAGAGGCTCCTCATCGGGCCTGCAAAACGGCTGCAGCAGGCTCCCCTTTCCCCTTAAGGTGAATGCTGGCAAAAGCGGCAATGAACATGGGCAGCCAGTAGGTGATCTCGCCGTACAAGCTGTTGATGAAGCTGCAGCCAACCAGCATGGCAAGCCATGACGACTCGAGCGCCAGGCACTGGAACAGGTGATAGGTGTCACCGTCCTCCCGCAGGCGCTTCCTCACCTTGCGCGCCAGCATAAAGGTCGAGACCACGTATCCCAGGAAAATGAGCAGCCCGTGGTAGCCATACTCGGAGAGGACCTCGAACCAGGTCGAGTGCACCACCCTGCGCCCTCCGCTTAACCACTCCTTGGGGAGATAGTAGGGGCTCAGTATTTTGTAGGTCTGCGCGCCTCCCCCGAGCGGGTGCGCCTCCAGCATCTCCGGGGTCTTTTTCCAATATTCGATCCTGCTATGGGTTTCGACCTCTTGCGAGGCAGACACCTCGGTCATGGTGGACATCCGGGTCCAGAAGACCTCGTCGGCCAGGTAGACAAAGAGACAGGCGGCGGCAACGATCCCCGCTAATATCTTTACCTTCTGCCCCTTGAGCCCCTTCTCCCGGAACACGAAGAGGCAGAAGTAGGCGCCGCTCAGGGCGAGGGCAAGGAACGCGCCCCGGCTGTTCAAAAGGATCAGGGCGTTGAGAGTAAAGGCAAGCCCCCCGACGGAGGCAACCTGCTGCCACCTGCGCCTGGCGAAGAGCGCGTAGAAGACAAGGATCGGGATGGCCGTGGTAACCAGAGACGCCGTTCCATTGGCATCAGTGCCGTCGGCGGACCCTATCCCCTCCATCCTCCCGCTCCCGGTGCGCCCGGTCTGCCAGATGATGAAGGAGAGGTAGCCGATCCCCAGCAGGTAGGCGCCCAGCACGGACTCGAGTTTCCAGGCGGCATCGGTGACCTTGAAGGCCACCACCACGAACAGGAGGACTTTCAGGTATCTGATGATCGTGTCAAGGTGCAGCTGCGGGTCGAGGGCCCACAGGTAGGTGACCAGCATCAGTAGCGTCATGGCTGCCAGCCACTTCGACTGCGGATAGGCCAGGAAGCGGTTCTCGCGGTAATCGCCGTGCCTGAGGAGATAGCTCGCCGCCACCAGGACCATGAGGAAAAACGAGTAGCGCAGATCAGGGAGGTTCGCGTACCACCACCGGCCGGGTGGGTTGACCAGGTACTGGAGCTCATACAAAAGGATGCCGAAAACAGGCGAATAGAGCAGCGTGGCGACCACTCCGGCAAAGAAGACCAGCAGGTAGATCAGGGCGGTAAGCGACATAGATAGAGCTTCCTCAGGACCTGGCTGCCTGGAGCAGGTAGTCGTCCAGGGCATGGGCGATCCGCTCCACGTTGAAGCTGTCGCGCTTAGGGTAGTCAGCGGAAAATGTCCCGGAGTTCCTTTTCTGCTCCAGCATCTCCTCGAGCCTGCGGGCGATGCCGCGGACGTCGGTCTGATCGAACAGGTCGCCGAAACCGTGCTCCGCTATCATCTTCCCGAGTGCGCCGTCGGGCGGGGTGATGGTCAGGATCGGCCTGTTGATGCAGAGGTAGTCGTAGAGCTTGGACGGGACCTGGGTCTTGGTACCGGGCTGTATCAGCAAGAGCACGTCGGCCTGCTGCATCTCCTTCAGGCACTGGCTGAACGGGAACTGCCCTAGGTCCTTCACCACACCCCGCTCGATCAGGTCCCGGTAGCGCTCGTGGAAGTCGTAATCAAGCTGCACGTTTCCCATCTGCAGGAAAAGGAAGTCGTCCGCCCGGCAGCGCCCCGAGCTGACTATGTGATCGAGCGCCTCGAGAAGCGGGGCGGGGTCCCTCTTGCCGTAGAGAAAGCCGGCGTGGGCGAGGACCAGCCTGCGGCTCGCGGCGCCGTTTGCCGGCGCGGGGTCGGGGGGCAGATGGTCGAAGTCCTCCGGGTCGAAGCCGTTGGTCAGCACCACGAACTTCGAGGGGGGCTGGTCGGGGTAGCGGGCAAGGAACTCCTCCTTAAGCGGGCCGGTGTTCACCGATACCAGCGCGGCGCTTTGCACGACGCTCCTCTCCAGGCGCCTGCCGACCCAGTCCAAGAGCCTCCCCTTGCTTTCGTGAAACGGGTTCCCGATCCAGGGGTCGCGGAAGTCCACCACGTAGCGCACCCCGGTCACCTTGTGCAGCAGCCAGGCGACAACCAGCGAGGACCAAGGCATGCCGGTGGCGAAGACCACGTCGACCCCCTCCTCCCTGATGATCCTGCGCCCCGCGGCAACTGCCGGGAGTATCCACCCGCTTGCCCCGTCGGGATAGTGGCAAAGGTCATAGACAAAGTCCTTCACCCTCTGGCCGAGGGTTTTGGACTCCTTCCCTCCCTTGGCCGGGGGTGTGCCCGACCCGTCGATCGCCTGGGGCGTTCCGCCCCCCTCTGCCGGGCGCCCGCCCCCCTTACCGAGGAGGCGGCGGATCAGCCCCCTCCCCATCAGCAGCAGCTCGAAGACGTCGTAGGAGCGGGTCAGGAAGATCCGCTCCCCCCGTATCGGAAGTTTCTTGTCGAAGTCGCTGGAGATGAAGCTCGGGTAGCACTGCGGGTCGAGGGTCAGCACCGACACGGACTGTTTCTCGAGGTAGCGCACGAACTTCACCACGCGCTGCGAGCCCGGAAGGGCGAGCCCGCCTGCAGGCGGGTAGTAGAACGCCACGAAAAGGAGCCTGTTCTTGCGGGTATCGGTCATTTTTCCTCTCTCTTTGTTTTCCCATGCTCTGGAGGAATTCAAGCGTTGCGCCCCCGGTAGAGCCTCAGGTAGCTCTCCATCATGGTGCCGAAGCTGAACCTTTCTCGCACCCACTCCCGCCCCGCCTCACCCAGCCGCGCCGCCTCTTCCCTGTCGTTCAAAAGGGCCTGGACATGGCCGGCCAGCGCCGTCTCGTCATCCACCTCCACGAAGTACCCGGTTACCCCGTCGACCACGACCTCAGGGTTCCCCCCCACGCGGGTCACCACCGCGGGTACCCCGCTCCCCATCGCCTCCAGGAGGGTTATCGAGACCCCCTCGGTGAAGGAGACCAGCAGGAACACCTCTATCAGCTTGAAAAGCTCCGGCAGGTCGGAGCGCAGCCCCAGAAACCGGACCTGCCCTGCGATCTCTAGTTCCTCGGCGAGGGCCTTCAGCCGTCCCCCCTGGATCCCCTGCCCCGCGATCACCAGCACCGTGTCGGGACAGCTCTCCAGCACCCTCTTGAACCCCCGCAGCATCATCGGGATGTTCTTGATCTCCTCCAGGCGGCTCGCCGTGCCTATGATCCGGCTCTTTGCGCCGATGCCGAGCGAGCGCCTTTTCTCCTTCAAGTCGATAACGGGGTTCAGACCGTCGAAATCTATGCCGTTGTGGATCACCTTAATGCGACGCCCAGGGAAGTTGTCGTAGCGGATCATCGCCTCTTTGGTGCTATGGGAGATGGAAACCAGATGGTTCACCCTGAGGGCAAAAAACGGATTGGTGAGGTAGCGCTTCCAGTTGAGCCGCTCCGGGTATATCCGCCCGTGCTCGGTATAGACCAGGTTCACTCGGGGGTTCCTCAGGGTCGCCAGGACCGAGTAGTGGAGCGGATTGTACTGGTGGGCATGGATCACGTCCACGCCCTCGCGCTCGATGATCCCCCTGAGCCAGGAGACGATACAGAAGGTCTGGCCAGGGGTGTTGGGATGGAAGTAGACTGGGCAGCCCCGCTGGTGGAACATCTCCGCCAAGGGACCTTCCTGGCCTACGCAGACGACGATGGGGCGGTACCGGTCCGCAGGTAGGGAGGCAATCATGTCGTAGGCCAGCTTTTCAGCCCCTCCTATCCCCATCGAATAGATAAAGTGCATGATGCAAAGCGGTTGTTGCACGCTCATTCTCTCTTCCTTATTTCAGTTATTTCCCAGGCGATACATCCCTGCGCGCTCCAGCGCCCTCTTGCCATAGTAGGAAAGAGTCTCGGGAAGGGATGTGTAATAGGTGCGGGTGTTGCAATTGCGGCAGATGGCGAGTCCACCTTCGCACTGGGTGCGCAGGAAGCTACGGTGCTTCACGTTGCCCCAGATCTCCTCCAGGCGGTTCTGGCGAAGGTTCCCTATCACGTAACTCCTGAAGAAGGGACAGGGGACCACGTCGCCGTTTGGGTTGATAGTCAGCACCGTGCTGGCGACCCGGCACTCCCTGACGGGATACTCCCCGCGCAGGAAGGTGGCGTCTGTGGTGCTGTAGTAGGTCCTCCAGTTCACGTAGAGCCTCGGGCGCTTCCTCTTCACGCCCTCGATCATCCGGTACATCTCCCCCAGTTCCTCTGGCGACATCAGGTGGGATTCGCCGTCGGAGCTCGCGAAGTAAGGCTCCGGGAGCGCCCCGTCCAGGCGGGAATTCTCTATATTGTCGCGGGAAAACTCCCCGAGCGGGCGCGGATACACCGCGTCGACCGGGTACTTCTCGAGGAACTCAAGCAGACGCGGGAAGTTACGGAAGTTGAGGCTGGACAAGGTGGTGCAGACGATGATGCGCGGCAACTCCCGTTCCCCCCGAAGTGCAGCGAAATTCTCCAGCGCCTCCCGGACTTTCACGAAGGTACCGGAAACGCCGCGGACCTGGTCGTGTCCCTCGTCGACGTCGTCGATGGAGAGGTACACGGTCCCAAGCCCCGCCTCGATGAGCCGCCGCACCGTGTCGCGGTCGCAGAGGTTGGCGTTGGTCGGAAAATAGGTGGCTATCCCGCTTTCGCGGCAGGCCGAGGTGAGGTCGAAGATGACATCCTTTCTTAAGAGGGCGTCCCCTCCGAAGATCTCGAAGGAGCGCAGCCCGTAGCGCGCCAAATCCGGCACGATCTCAAGCCACTGTTCAGGGGATAGCTCAGCCACCCCGCTCCCCTCCCGCTGCCAGATGGTGCAGGTCCTGCAGCAGCTGGTGCAGCGGTAGGTAAGAAAGGCGATGCAGTCGAGCGCCCGCACCTCCCGGTGGTGCCGCTCCCGGTGCAACTCGTTTGCCAGCTCGTGATACATACCTCGAAGAAGTCTCACCCTGTCGTCCCCTCCTCCCTCATCACCTGCCCTCTCCCTGATGCCCAAGTTTTACCAGGTCGATCAGGGCCGGGTCGGCAACCCCAAGCCCCAAGACGGCGCCCCTGGCGATGTAGGCCGGCTGCGGGGCAACCGGAGCGAGGCCGTGTTGCGCCCTCAGTCCGTCGATCATGCGCCACCCGATGGCGTCCAGCGCCACGGGGTCGCGCGAGACGAGCAGCTGGTTCACCCGCGCCACGTAGCGCTGGTCCCGCCCGTTCACCCATTTGTACTCCCCAAAGATCGCGTCAAGGACGATGAGGCGCGTCTTGTTCCTGATCTCGGGGAGCGAGTTGACGAGCGGGATGTGTTCCATGATGTCCTTGTGGTGCTCCCCGGGGTTCGCGATGGAGCCATAGTGGTTCTTCATGCTGAGGGTCACCCCGCAGTAGCCGTCCAGCGCCTTCAGCACCGGGACGTTGATCAGGTAGTCGCAGTCCCAGCACCCCCGCGGCCCGTGCAGCGCGTTGGAGAGGAGGTTCACGCCGGAATAGCCGTGCCCCCCGGTGAGGAGGTTCGCCAGACGGTGGTAGAGCACCCTGGAGTAGCCGCCGAAGTCCGCCACCTGCCCCACCTTCACGCCCGGGCCGGCGTTGCGGCGGAAGCCGGCGAGGGCAAAGGCGGTGTCGGTCATGTCGTAGATCAGGATGTTGTCGGCGGAAACCCCTGCCAGCATCAGTCCGTCAACCAGAGGCTGCACCACCTTCGCCTTGGTGTAGATCCCCTGTATCTGGCAGTTGACCTTGATGGCCACCCTCTTGGAGGGGTCGGGGATGACGCTTCTCCAGGCGCTCTTGAGATCGGCGGCACCGGTGAAGGCGATCACCCCGCGGTTCACCATCCGCATCACCGTCTCCGCGTCCAGGTCGGCGTTGTCGAGCCCCGGTCCGGGAGAGGCCCCGGCATCGTGCACCACCACGATCCTGCTTCTGCGCCTCGGGGAAGCGCCCTGGGACACGCCCCCCCTCCCCCCCGCCGCGAGGAGCAGCATGGCAGCCATGACCCTTAAGAAGGCACGACGCCCCATGGAGAGCCAGAACATGCTACCTCCCCTGCGGAGGGAACACCCCCCGCATCAGGGGGAGCACCGCAGCGTCCCGCCGCTCGCGGTCGGCCAGGTACTCCCGCACCACCCCATCATCGGTTGCCTGCCATGCCTTTGCCAGCACCGCAGGCGTGACCATGGCGGAGAGGTAGAGATCCCCCCGCTGCTCCAGGGGGTAGCACCTCACCTCTCCGGCGGCGACCCCGGCGACGGCGCTCGCCATCATCTCCACCCCCAGCCGCACCACCTTGACGTAGAGCGACTCCGGGTTGTCTTCCGGCTCCAGCTCGGGGCGCCCCTGGTGCACGATGTCGCCGTCGTCGATCCCGGGGGAGACGAAGTGTACCGTGGCACCCACGTACTCGGGCTCGCGGTTCACCACGGCCCAGAGGGTGGTCCACACCCCGCGGTAGCGCTGTGCCAGTCCGCCGTGCAGGTTGAGCGTCCCCAGGCGCGGCACGGAGAGGAGGTCATTTTTGAGGATGGAACAGCCGCAAAGAAGCAGTAGGTCCGGGTCCAGCTGCCGCACCCGCTGCACCGTGCCGGCGCTGTTCAGCACCCCCTTCCCTGTCACCTCGACCAGCCGGCACCCCTGTGGGATCTCCAGCCGGTAGCCGTCCTCACCGAACCCCTCCCGGTCGATGGCGCCGCTTTTGCGCACATGCTCCGAGACGATCCGCTGCCCGCGCCAGTACCCCGGCAGTTTCCAAGGCCTCAAGAGCCTGCCGGCGGCCCTGCGCAGGCGCGGTCCAAGCGGCGCTGACGCCGACTGGTTCTCCACCACCACGGCGGCGGCGGGAAGGCGCCTGGCCAGCTGGTTCGCGAAGAACAGGTCGGAAGGGTCGGCCGAGACCACCAGTACCACCCGCATGTCTTTCATCCCTTTCTCCTCAGTCGGTCGCGCACCCCGCGCAGAAGCGGGACGAGCGAGGTGGCGTGGAAGGCGCAGAGCCTGGAGTAGAGCCCCGGGTTGAACACCTGCAAGAGGACCAACTCGCGGGCTTGGTCGCTCCAGCGCCTCTTGTAGAGGTCGTTGCTCCCCCCGAAATCGAAACGCTCCACCCCCTGCGGCTCATCGAAAAGCTGCTTCAGGATCTCCATCTCGAGGAAGCCCCCCGGGGAGAGGGCGGCAAACTCCTGGTCAAAGGAGGCCCTCAGCGCATGCTGCTTGCCGAAGCCGCGCAGATGGAACTCGAAGGCGACCGGGCGGCCGTTCAACTGGAACAGCCAGACGCGGAGCCCCCCTTCGCCGGAGGCGCTCCGTGCCAGATCCTCGAAGAAGGCCCGGTTCACCGGCGTGGCCAGGGAGTCCCCCAGCTCGTCGGTCCAGCTCTGGCGCGCCACCAGGTAGAGCCCTTCCCGGTGCTGAAGGAACTCTTCTAAGCTCTCGATCCGCACCAGCTCCAGGTGCCCTGCCCGTGCCAGGCTGTTCTGGATGTTGCGCAGGGTCTTGCGCACCCTGACGCTCCGCCCCGCGAGGAAAGCCTGCCAGCCGCCGGCCACCTCGAGATAGGGCGAGGCGTAGACGCTGCGCAGATGGTGGCTTTTGCCGCTCCCCTTAGCCCCGAGCAGCGTCAATGCGGCGGCCAGGTTCGGGGAGTCGGCCGGCATCCGGTACAGGTGCAAGAGGTCCCAATCCTGCTGATTTCGGTACAGATGGGAGAAGAGCTCCGCCATAAGCTCCTCCCGCCCGCTCTCACCGATCAGCAGGTCGTTGTGCAACGTGTTGCCGTTCTCCGGGAAGCAGAGGCAGCGCACCGGAAGACCGTACAGGGAGAAGCGCCGCCGCATCAGGGGGGCGATGCCAACCGCCCTCCCCCCGCGACGCAGCACCAGCACCTGCAGCTCGGCGTCCTTGCCGAAGTGCCGCCACCAGCAGTCGTGCCAGTAGTGGCTGAGGAACACGGACGCATCCGCGCCCAGCCCCGCCAGGAGCAGGTCCCACTCGGGCTTTAGCTCCAGAAAGCGCCCGCGGTCCCGGACCACCTCGATCTCCAACCCTGATGCTGCCAATTCCCTTCCTCCCCCGGAAACGGTCGATTTACCACGATCTCGCCTTGCCCCGCCCCCTCCGCAGAAAACGGAGGGGGCGCAGGGCTCCCGAGGTATTGAGTCTGAAGTAGTCGGGATGGGAACACCCGTCGTTGCCGGCCGGTATCCTGGTGATCGCCATCCGGTCGCCGCTTATCTGGTCGAACAGGTCGCGGCCGGTGCTGAAGGCACAGAGGTAGCCGCTTGAGCGGAGGTACTCCTGGTGCATGGGGGCGAAATCGACCCCGGGCCGGCCGTTGGGGAAACAGAAGCTCTCAGGCTCCACCCCCAGTTCCTCGGCAAACCTCTTCCTGGGAGCCAGCACCTCGTCGGCCAGCTCGTGCTCCTCCAGCTCGGACAGGATGCGGTGGGTCGCGGTGTGCACGCCGAAGCCGATCAGTCCCGAGCGTTCCATCTCGCGCACCTCGTCCCAGTCCAGCAGGCCGAAATCGGCCAGGTACCGCTCTTGCTCCAGGGGGACCCTGCGGCGCAATCTCTCCAGGAGTTCCCGGCGCATCTGGCAGCCGTCCCGCTTGGCCTCTTCCACGCATGCTACATACGCCTCCCAGAGCTCCCCTGCCTGGTAATGGAGCTGGGCCGCGGTCCCAGGGATCTCCAGCGTCACCCCGTCGGCCCCCGCCTGCCGGATCAGCAGGTAGAGTTCGTCGAACCAGAGCATATCGGGGCCGCCGATCAGGTCAACCGTGAGGAAGATGGCGGCCGGAAGCCCCAGCTCCTTGAGCACCGGAAAGGCGACGGAGAAGTTGTTCTTCAGGCCGTCGTCGAAGGTGATCAGCGCCGCCCGCTCCGGCAGGGGCTCCCCCTGGTCCAGCGCCCGTACCACCTGCGAGAGCGACACGATCTGGTAGTGGCGGCTCAGGAACTCCAGCTGGCTGCGGAAAACCGGCAGGGGGAGCTGGGTCCAGACCGGAGGGTGGTAGCTGTGCCGGGTCACCCCGTGGTACATGACCACCAGGAGCCGATCCCTGTTCAAATGGCGGAAAAGGCGGTCCGTACCGGAGAGGATTAGCCCCTTCGCCAACGCCTTCTTGACCACTTCACGGACAGCCCCCATCTCCCCCCCTCCGGGTTATCCGAGCCTGGACTTCAGCCAGGCCAGTTCCCTTTTCAGTGTGGTTTCCTGAAGCGCGTCACCCATCTCTCTCAAAACCCTTGCAACGACCGCCCCCCCCGACAGCATGGGTGTGGCGGCGCCAACCCTGCCGGCGCTCTCATCCCATGGTGGCTGGGCGGGGAGCTCCTGATCCAGCGCCGCGGCGATCCAGCCGTTTTGCAGCATGAGCGCGACCGGCCGGGTGCAGCTGCTGGTGGGAAAGTGTTCCAGATCCTCGCGTGCGGCCTCCAGCAGCATGCGCGCCTTCTCGAGATACGGGGTGCGCCGCTGTGGCGGTGCGTAGCGGGCGGCGTGGTAGAGCACCACGCATTTGCGCAGCTCCTGGGCCGCCCAAGTCTCGTTGGGGTACTCCAGCAGCTCGGGCCTCTGCAGGTAGGGGTACTCGTGCCTCTCCATCCAGTCGGCATAGACAAGAAGCCCCCCCCGCGCCAGTGCGAACCCCTCGTCCCGCTCCTGCAGCTCGCTTTTCTTGTCCAGGAACTTGGCCACCGCGCCCAGGAGCACCGTGTAGGACCAGGCGGCCTCGGGGTTCCCCAGTTCGCGCGCCCCAATGTCGTCCAGGGGGTGCAGCGCGCCCCGGATCAGCTCCTCGGCGCGGGCGAGGTAGCTCCGGTCGCCGGAGAGCTGAAAGGCGTCCAGGCAGGCGGTCACGGCGTTTCCTGTCCCCCTGGTGAAGGGGTAGCGCGGGAAGAGGCTCCCCTTGGCGTTGCGCAGCCGCGACAGGTAGCGAAGCGACTTCTTGAGCGTTGCGAGCACGAGGCGCGGCCCAGTGAGGGAGCGGTAGCACCAGTCGGCCAGCGAGAGGACTGCGTCCCGGAAATCCGGCTCCCCGGTCAGGTAGTAGTGCAGCAAAAGCCCGGAGGTGTAACAGTGCTCCGCCCCCGGCCCCCCCCCGAAAAAGCGCGGGTCCTTCACGCCGAGGTGCACGGCGGAGAAGGTGCGGTGCGTGGCAAGCCCTGCGCTTATGTAATGGTCGGTGTGCCAGAAGAGTCCGCCGTTGTACTCCTCGCGGTCCTCCTCGGTGTGGTAGATGTCGATGTCGAGCACGTGGCGGGCCAGGTCCGCGGCGAGCTCCCCCCAGCGCGGGTCGCCCGAGGAGAGGAACTTGCGATAGAGGCCGGCGCAGACGTCGTACTGGTTGTTGTAGTGCGAGACGAACGGCTCCTCGCCCTGGTGGTAGACCGCCTCGTGATCGGCGTAGAGCTCCCCGAAGTGGCGCCAGCCGTACTCGTCGATCGCCTCGCGCCGGTTGAAGAGACGCTGCGGGGAGGGGAGGAACTGGTCCACCAAGTCCTCTCCGGCTCCCCCCGGAGGGAGATCGGGGAAAACGTTCGAGCGGCGGACCTCGCTTGGCGCTGCGAGTGCTGTGAGCGGGACTCTCAGCCAGTCAAGTCCCCCCTCCCGGGCGTCGGAATCGAGCCACAGGGAGCTCTTCTTGCGCTCCCCCCCCTGAAGTTCGTACGGATCGGGCATCCCCGCCGGGAAGAAGGAGACCTTGAGAAAGCTCCGCCCCCCCTCGATCGCCTTGGGAAACTCCTGCCAGAAGCGGGGGAGAAATGCCCCCACCCACCCCTCCCCAACTGAGCAGCAGACGGTCGGCACGGCGCGCTCGCCCTGAAGCAGGGTCTTGTCGCCCCCCTCGACGCGGTACCCGGCGGCGGTGCAGGCAAGCCTTCCCCCCGCTGCCAGGTGGTTGGGGCTAAGCCGCCACTTACCGCCGCTCGATTCCTGCCAGATGCAAAGCGCTTGCTGCGGGTCTGCAAGGCGCAGCGGTTCGGCCTTCTCCCCGGCGACGACGGTCACCCCCGAAGCACCCGCGCCGGGAAAGCCGAGGGAGAGCGAGAGCTCGCTGAAAAAGAGCGACCCCGGGTCGCCCAGGTCCCATCTCCCTCCCTCGTGCCTCGCGGCGCGCGGGTTGTGCAGGGTAAGATCCGTGAGGCAGAGGCTCTTGCCGGCGAAGAAGGTGAGCCTCAGTGTGAACAGGACCGCGGCCGCGAAGCTCCCCTTGAGGCAGAGGGTGGCGCGCAAGGGGCCGGGGCACTCGAGCGCGACGCTCTCGATGCTGCCGGTGAGAGGCGAGCCGTCCGCAAGGATGAGGGATGAGAGGTTCTGCGGCGAGGCGACCCGCTCCTTCCCCGAGACCCGGACAGAGAGGAAGGGACGGAGCTCCTTCGCGTCCACGGTGAAGAGCGCGGGGCCGGTATCCACCTCCCAGGCACCCTCACCCGGGACAACCTTCACCCATTCGTTTGAGCCGCTTTCCAGGCCGGGGCCGAGCCGGAAGCTCGATTCCCCGGCGGGGACCGATGCCTGGAAGTCGCACAGAAGCCACTGCACCGAACCGTCCTTCCAGCGGCTGAGCGCCTGCAGCTGGACCGGGACCGGGTTACCCTGCGGGTCGGCGAGCCCCACCCCCCGGGGGTCGGCAAGCTCACCCCTGGCAAAGGGGACCGAGATCCGGACCGGCTCGGACCGGCGCTCGAGGCCGGCGCTCTCCCTGACTATGATTTCCTTAGACGGCGTGGCCAAGAGCTCTCCTTGAGGTCTCCTGCTGCGGGAGTGCTCCCGAGCCGGCGAACCAGGCGTAGTAGTCCTCCATGAGCCGCACCCGGCGCGCGAAGGAGAAGTGGGATTCGATCCGCTCCCGGCACTGCCGCGAAAAGCGCTCCCGGAGCTCGATGGAGGCAAGGAGTTCCAATACGCGCCGCGCGAGCTCCCCGGCCGCTCCGGCGGGGGCGAGGTACCCCCCCTCCCCGTCCACCAGAAGCTCCGGTATCCCCCCGACGTCCGTGGAGACGGAGGGGACGCCCAGCGCCATCGCCTCCAGCAGGGTGTTGGGAAGCCCCTCGGTAACCGAGGTCATCAGGAAAACGTCGAAGGAGAGGTAGACGTCGCGCAGGTCGTTTCGGTGCCCGGTGAAATATACCTGTTCCTGAAGCCCCAGGCGCGCCACGTCGAGGCGCGCCCGCTCCAGCTCGTCGCCGTAGCCGTCCCCGACGATCACGAAACGCGCCTTTGGGTTTTGCGCCGTCACGCGCCTGGCCACCTCGTAGAAGGTGTCGAGGTCTTTCTCGGGGGTGATGCGGGCCACGGTCCCCACCAGGAAGCCGTCCTCGGGGATCCCGAGCTCTTTTCTCAATACCGGCACGCCCCCCCCGCGCTGCCAGACGGCGGTGTCGATGCCGTTATGGAGGACTGCCACCCCCTGCTCGGTGAGCCCGTTTTGCACGAGGCGACTCTTGGTGTCGTTGGAGACGGTGAGCACCGGCTTCAGGAAACGGCACATCAGGAAGATCTGCAGCTTCTGGCGCGCCCTGAACTTCAGATATCCTGAAAGGGAGGAGAAATCGCCACGCTCCTGCACCGCGTGCGAGTGGCAGGTATAGAGTATGCGCAGGCCGGGACGGGTCAGCTTCAGGAGCCAGGCGTAGAGAAGCGTCTTGTCGTCGTGGGCGTGCACCACCTCCAGCCGGTGCTCGCTGATGATCGCCCCCAGGCGCCGCACGCACCCCCAGTCCAGGGTGCTCCGGTCGTAGAGGTCGAGGTACTCTATCCCGAGCCTTCTCGCCATCTCCGGGATCTGGAACTCGTGGTCGTGGGGCTGGCGCAGGTAGGTGACCAGCACGTGGACCCTCTCCGGGT
>Ga0209317_1000594_pt1 | contig 41152 bp, 34 predicted proteins | sample RifGroB2_FD_183994 | JGI IMG/M metagenome (GOLD analysis project Ga0209317, IMG submission 183994) | Soil microbial communities from Rifle, Colorado, USA - Groundwater B2 (SPAdes) (version 2) | ecosystem: Environmental > Terrestrial > Soil > Unclassified | place: Rifle, Colorado | collected... | reverse complement strand
GCTTGAAAAGGAGGATTCGCTCAAAGCATCAAAAAAACGCAAAAGGCTCAAGGCTGCATTAGATGATAGTTACAGAGAAAAAGTCCTGAAATGTTAAAAGCGATTTCCCTGCTGATACAGGGCTAAAAACTAATATCTTTGGCAAATGATATTTTTCATGCTTTAGCCTGAGGTAATAATCTAATTTTGTCCAATTAAAATTCAAAAAAAATTTATGCAGATCACTGCTTTTAATCAGATACATAAACGGCTTGGCGCCAAAATGGCGGAGTTTGCCGGTTTTGAAATGCCTATCGAATATTCAGGAATCAGGGATGAGCATATGGCCGTTCGCGAATCGGTGGGGGTATTTGATGTTTCGCACATGGGCGAGTTTTGGGTGAAAGGGCCAAATGCGCTGGAGCTTGTTCAGCGGGTTACCTCAAACGATGTTTCGAAACTGGCAATCGGTCAGGCGCAGTACTCTTGTTTTCCAAACGGCAAAGGTGGTATTGTTGATGATCTGCTGGTTTATCATTTCAGTCCTGAAAAATACATGCTCGTAGTCAATGCTTCGAATATCGAAAAAGACTGGAATTGGATTGTCTCACATAATTTGAACGGAGCTATTCTTGAAAATGCCTCCCCGGTTATCAGTCAATTAGCTGTTCAGGGTCCCAAAGCATGTGCGACACTTCAGAAATTAACCGGCATCAATCTTTCAGAAATTAAATACTACACTTTCAAAACCGGCGCTATCGGTGGGTTCGACGATGTGATCATTTCGGCCACAGGTTATACAGGCTCCGGGGGATTTGAATTATACTTCAGGAACGAAATTGCAGAGCAAATGTGGAACTCCATTTTTGAGGCTGGCGCTGAATACGGTATCAAGCCTATTGGCCTGGCAGCCCGCGATACGTTGCGGCTCGAAATGGGTTATTGCCTGTATGGAAACGATATTGACGATACCACTTCGCCCATCGAAGCCGGGTTATGCTGGATTACGAAATTCAATGGCGATAATTTTATAGATAAAGATTTTCTGCTGATGCAAAAACAGGAAGGCGTTGACCGTAAACTTCGCGGATTTGAGATGATAGACCGTGGAATACCGCGACACGATTACGAACTGACTGATCAGGACGGAAATGTGATTGGCCGTGTAACTTCGGGAACTATGTCGCCAATCATGAATAAAGGCATCGGAATGGGTTATGTACATAAAGCCTATTCGGCCATTGGCACCGAAATATATGTAAACGTACGTAACAAGATGCTGAAGGCCAAAATAGTGAAAATGCCATTCATCAACCCTGCATAGGCAAATATTGCCGGAAGGAACAAGTTTCAATACATCCTGACACGTAAAATGTGATCTCTATTTATTTTCCTTATTTCTTTTCCCAAGTTTACTTTAAGTTTAAATACCGTTTCCGGATTGGGTAAATGGGGGTATGGTTGGGGGCATTGCTTATCTTTGATAACTTAATCCTGAAGATGGAAAAATCGAAAAATCGGCTTGAGGTATGTTTCTCCCCGGCAATCTACAGTGAGCATGCCAACGATGAAAACCTGGTGGTAATCGTTGATATTTTGCGTGCAACTTCATCCATTTGTGCTGCCATTCATAACGGCGTAAAAAGTATCATCCCGGTAGCAACTGTTGAAGAAGCAAAGGCACTGAAACAGCAAGGATACCTGGTCGCTTCCGAACGCGATGGAAATGTTCTTGATTTTGCTGATTTCGGAAACTCACCGTTTAATTTTACTCCTGAAATTGTAAAAGGGAAGGAAATCGTGTATTCCACGACGAACGGAACCCGTTGCATCCATTTGGCCAATCATTCGAAAGCTGTTCTGATCGGTTCATTCCTGAATATAACTTCACTGGCCGAATGGCTCATTCAGCAAAACGCACCTGTACTGATTTTCTGCGCATCGTGGAAAGACCGCTTCAGCTTGGAAGATACTGTCTTTGCAGGAGCTTTGGCCGAACGGTTATTAAATTCAGGGAAATTTGAAAGCATTTGTGATGCGGTTACTGCTTCAGTTGATTTATGGAACCTGGCAAAGTCCGATTTATCCGGATATATCCAGAAAGCCGCCCAGAAAGGACGCCTGGCTTCGAAAGGACTGGACGATTGCATCGAATATTGCCTGACAGCAGACCAAACCCATGTTATTCCGGTGTTTCGGAATGACCGGCTGGTTGATGTTTCGGGAGCAGTTTAAGAAACTTATACAATAAGCAATCTGGTCTTGATACTTACTGAAATTACCATTGTCAATAAGAAATTGTCAAAAGTTAAAAAGTTAAAGCGTTTACAGATTGTTGCTTCGTTTTTTTATTCGAATTTTGAATCAAATTAATCTAAATCATATAAGTCATTAACCTATAAATTTAAACCATATGAAGAAGCATAATTTTTATGCGGGTCCATCTATTTTGCCGCAATACACGATTAAAAACACAGCCGAAGCATTAATTGATTTTGCCGGAACGGGACTTTCCCTGATGGAAATTTCGCACCGAAGTAAAGAATTCATTGCTGTAAACAGCGAAGCCCAGCAACTTTTCAAGGAATTACTCGATATTCCTGCAGGTTACCACGTATTGTTTTTAGGGGGTGGCGCCAGTACTCAATTCATGATGGTTCCTTACAATATGCTTGAGAAAAAGGCAGCCTATTTAAACACAGGGACCTGGGCCGACAAAGCGCTGAAAGAAGCCAAATTTTTTGGTGAAGTAATCGAAGTAGCTTCGTCAAAAGCAAGTACTTACAATTATATCCCTAAAGGTTATACTGTTCCCGAAGATGTTGATTACTTTCACATTACAACCAACAACACGATTTATGGAACAGAAATCCGTACTGATATGGATTGCAAAGTGCCACTGGTTGCCGATATGTCATCCGACATTTTTAGCCGTCCGCTTGATGTTTCGAAATATGCGATAATCTATGGCGGAGCCCAGAAAAATCTTGCTCCTGCCGGAGTTACATTTGTAATTGTAAAAGAGGAAGCGTTAGGAAAAGTCAGCCGTAAAATTCCTTCAATGGTGAATTACCGAACCCATATCGAAAACGAATCCATGTTCAACACGCCTCCGGTTGTTCCAATTTTTGCTGCCCTTCAAACCTTGAAATGGTTGAAAGAATTAGGCGGCGTTAAGGTGATGGAAAAAATGAATATCGAAAAGGCAGGAATCCTTTATGATGAGATTGACCGTAACAGATTATTCAAAGCCAATATTCCTGATGTGAACGATCGCTCGTTGATGAATATTTGTTTTGTAATGAATGACGAATACAAAGAATGGGAACCTGAATTTCTCGCCTATACCAAATCTTTGGGAATGCTTGGACTGGAAGGTCACCGCTCTGTGGGCGGATATCGTGCCTCCACCTACAATGCGCTTCCGAAAGAAAGCGTAATGGCATTGGTTGATGCCATGCAGGCATTTGAAAAAACAAAGCTTAAATAAATCAGGAAGAAAAGCAGGATGGGGATTCTGCTTTTCTCTTTTAAAGGAAAACACAATCAATGAAAAAAGTATTAATAGCTACTGAAAAACCATTTGCTCCGGCAGCGGTAAATCAAATGGTCGGAATTCTTGAACAAGCCGGCTATCAAGTGCAAAGGCTCGAAAAATATGCATCGAAAGCGGAGTTGCTCGATGCAGTTAAAGATGTTAACGCGATGATCGTCAGAAGCGACATTGTTGACAGGGAAGTACTCGACGCTGCCAAAGAACTGAAAGTTGTGGTCAGGGCTGGCTCTGGTTTTGATAACTTCGACCTGGTTGCCTGCACCGAAAAAGGAATGGTTGCCATGAACACGCCCGGACAGAATTCGAATGCTGTGGCCGAACTGTCCATCGGGATGATGATTTTTATGGCCCGTGGTAATTTCAAAGGTGGTTCGGGATCCGAATTAAAAGGAAAAACTATTGGGGTTTATGGTTGTGGTAACATTGGACGACGGGTAGCAAAAATTGCCCAGGGTCTGGGTATGAAGGTAGTTGCACTCGATCCATGCATCACTAAAGTCAGCATGGAACCATACGATGTGAAAGTGGTTCAGTCTGTTGATGAATTATTTAGCGCGAGTGATTTCTTATCATTACATATTCCGGCAAACGAAAAAACCAGGAAGTCGGTCAGTTTCGACTTGATGAATAAAATGCCTAAAGGTGCCACTGTTATAAATACGGCCCGAAAAGAAGTGATTGATGAAGAAGGACTGAAGAAGATGCTGGAAGAGCGTCCTGATTTTAAATATATCAGTGATATTGCTCCTTCCTGTCATGACGAATTAGCAGGAAAATTTGACCTTCGGTACTATTCAACTCCTAAAAAACAAGGAGCCGAAACTTCTGAAGCCAATGTCAATGCAGGAGTAGCAGCTGCTGAACAGATTGTGGCATTTTTTGAAAGCGGCGATCAGACCTATCGCGTAAACAAATAATCAACATTCAATGCCTGCAGATGATTGCCAAATGGACTGAAGGCAGGCTAAAGATTAAATCAACAGACAAAAAACCAAGATATGGCTATCGTAAAACCATTTAAAGGACTTCGTCCACCTCAGGCAATTGCCAGCGATCTGGCCTGTTTACCCTACGATGTAATGAACAGCGCCGAAGCTGCCCAAATGGCTAAAGACAAAGCTTGTTCGTTGCTTCACATCACCCGTGCCGAAATTGACTGCCCTGAAGGGACTGATGTGCATTCAGAAACAGTTTACCTGAAATCGGTTGAAAATTTTGAAAAATTTCAGGAGAATGACTGGCTGATTCAGGATGAAGTTGCCAGGTATTACATCTATGCACAAACCATGAATGGCCGCACCCAGTATGGAATCGTGGGAGCAGCTTCTTGCGAAGATTACAACCGTGGAATCATCAAAAAACATGAACTGACACGGCCTGACAAGGAGGAAGACCGCATGATTCTGACCCGCTACCTGAATGCCAACATCGAACCGGTTTTCTTTTCGTATTGCGCCGTTCCTGAAATTGATGCCATTGTTGAATCGGTTGTGAAAAACCAGAAAGCCGATTACGATTTCGTGGCAGAAGATGGTTTTGGTCACCATTTCTGGACGATCAACGATACCGCTACCATTCAGAAAATCGAAGAATTGTTTGCCACCAAAGTTCCGGCAACTTACGTGGCCGACGGCCACCACCGCACAGCGGCTGCTGCCCGCATCGGGTTCGAAAAGCAAAACCAGAACCCCAATCATACCGGCAACGAAGAATACAATTTCTTTATGGCCGTTCATTTCCCGGATAATCAGTTGCAGATTATTGACTACAACCGTACCGTAACAGATTTGAATGGTTTAACCGAAGCTGAATTACTGGCTAAACTTGCACAAAACTTTGATGTTGAACTGATAGGGGCTGAAATTTTCAAACCAGCCAAACTCCACGAATTCAGCATGTACGTCTCCGGAAACTGGTATAAACTGAATGCCAAACCAGGTACTTATAACGATAACGATCCGATTAGCGTACTGGATGTGACTATCCTTTCTAACCTGGTTCTTGATCAGATTTTGGGAATTGCCGACCTCCGTACTTCAACGCGTATTGACTTTGTCGGCGGAATCCGGGGATTGGGCGAACTGAAAAAACGTGTTGACGATGGCGACATGAAAGTGGCTTTTGCACTATATCCGGTTTCGATGCAGCAACTTATCAACATTGCCGATTCAGGAAACATCATGCCGCCAAAAACAACCTGGTTCGAACCTAAACTCAGGTCAGGACTGGTTATCCACAAATTGGATTAATTTGAACTTCAGTCAAAACAAATCAACCATGATAAAACCATTAAAACCGGTAATACTTGTTCTTCTTTTCGGCGTTTCTATTCTTGGTTTTGGACAGATTGGCTATCAAAATCCAATCATTCCGGGTTTTCATCCCGATCCAAGCGTTTGCCGTGTGGGGGATGACTTTTACATCGTGAATAGTTCGTTTGAATATTTTCCCGGAGTTCCGATTTTTCACAGCAAAGATCTCGTCAACTGGGAACAAATTGGCTACTGCCTTACCCGTGATTCCCAACTGCCGTTGCAAAAATGTAGGGCTTCGGCCGGGATTTATGCGACAACCATCCGTTACAATGAAGGCATTTTTTACATGATCACCACCAATGTCAGCGGCGGGGGCAATTTCATCGTAACAGCCACCAATCCCGCGGGCGAATGGTCCGAGCCCGTTTGGCTGGAAACAACCGGTATTGATCCTGACCTGTTTTTCGAAAACGGTAAAGTTTACGTGTGCAATACCGATGGGAAAATGGGCATCCAAATAAACCAGATCGACATCAAAACCGGAAAACGCATCGGCGAAAAGCGGCACATCTGGCGTGGTACCGGAGGGCGATACGCTGAAGGGCCGCACATTTACAAAAAAGATGGATTGTATTACCTGCTAATTTCAGAAGGCGGAACAGAATACGGCCACAAAATAACCATTGCCCGAAGCAAAGAGCTGATAGGACCTTACATGAGCAATCCGGCCAATCCGATTTTGACCCATGCTGATGAAGAAAAGCAGGAAGCTCCGATTCAGGGAACCGGACATGCCGATTTGGTTCAGGCAGGCGATGGAAGCTGGTGGATGGTATGTCTTGCTTTCCGTCCGGCAAAAGGACGCTTCCACATCATGGGCCGCGAAACCTATCTGGCGCCCGTAGTCTGGACCGAAAACAGCTGGCCGGTTGTAAACGGCAACGGAACCATTGACCTCGAAATGAAGGTGAAAACATTGCCACAAGTCCCTGTAAAAAAAGAGTTCAAACGCTCAGAATTTAACGATTCAAACCTTGGTTTTGATTGGAATTACCTGCGTAATCCGGTGCACGCGAATTATTCGTTTACCGAAAAGAAAGGTTTTTTAACAATGAATGCAACTGAAGTTGGTTTGGATTGGGCTGATACGCCCACTTTCCTTGGCCGTCGTCAGGAACATTTCAACTTCGAAGCGACTACAGAAATGGAATTCAATCCTTCCGGCGAAAATGAGGAAGCTGGCCTGACCGTTTTGATGAACAACATGCATCACTATAAACTCTCGGTAAAAAACCAGGGCGGCAAAAGGGTGATAGGTATTTTCAACCGCCTCGGTGGGTTTCAGTTCACGCAAGGAAAAACTGTTGCACTAAAACCGGGAAGTGTAAAATTGAAGGTAGTTGGATCGCGCGATTACTATACGTTCTATTATGCTCAGGGTAACGATGAATTTAAGGAGTTGGGCAAGTGCGATACTTATTTTCTCTCTTCGGAAGTTGCCGGTGGATTCACCGGCGTCTATCTTGGACTTTTTGCCACAGGGAACGGAAGTAAAACCAAAGCCAAAGCTTATTTCGACTGGTTCGGTTACCAGCCACTTTCTGATTGATTTTCTCCACAACTTTTCGATATGATTGGTTGTTGTTGCGTTCATCAAACAATCGTGGAAATGAAAAGTAAACAAATACTCTTTGCAGGCGCAACGTTTATGACTTTTGGCGTTTTGCTCGGCGCCTTTGGTGCCCATGCTTTAAAATCAAGTTTATCTCCTGATATGCTCGCCGTATATAAAACCGGAGTTGAATATCAGTATTACCACGCATTGGGTTTGCTGTTCATCGGATTAATTGGTTTTCAGATTGATTCGAAATGGCTGCGTTGGTCCGGAATACTTCTCATCGCCGGGATTATTTTATTTTCTGGCAGTTTGTATGTTCTTTCTATTTCAGGAGTAAAGATTTTGGGAGCTATTACTCCTATTGGCGGCTTATCGTTTGTAGCCGGATGGATTTTTCTGGCAATTGCGATCTGTAAGCGCTAATATTTTTTTTCTTTTCCCTTTCCAATTTCCTAATATTTCTCATGGTTCGTGAACCGAAATTCAGTCTTCTTTATCCGATTATTTCTGAAGAGAAAAACTTTATACTTTGGGAATACTATATTTGCCTGACGAAAAATTTAAATTCAAATATTGATCATGATAAAAAATCTTCAACGAGTTGTATTAATTTCAGTTTTGACATTAATCTTGGGAGTCCAGATTTCTCAGGCCTGCACCAACTTTTTAATTACCAGAGGTGCATCCATCGATGGTTCGACCATGATAACCTATGCTGCTGATTCGCATACCCTGTATGGCGAATTGTATTATCAACCGGCTCAAGATTACCCGGCCGGCGCTTTTCGGGATATTTATGAATGGGATACCGGTAAATTTTTAGGCCGGATTCCGCAAGTTTCGCATACTTACAGTGTGGTAGGTAATATCAACGAAAACCAGGTAGCCATTGGCGAAACTACTTATGGCGGACGCGAAGAACTTGCCAAGCAACCGGGCGCCATCATGGATTACGGGAGCTTGATTTATGTGGCCTTACAGCGTGCCAAAACTGCCCGTGAAGCCATTGAGGTGATTGCTGACCTGATGGATAAATATGGTTATGCCAGTTCGGGCGAATCGTTTTCGATTTCTGATCCGAATGAAGTTTGGATCATGGAAATGATCAGCAAAGGGGATGGCGAAAAAGGCGCGGTCTGGGTGGCCCAACGTATTCCTGACGGATACATCAGTGGTCATGCTAATCAGGCACGCATAACAACTTTCCCGATGAACGATCCGGCCAACTGTTTGTTTGCCAAAGATGTGATTTCGTTTGCACGCGAAAAAGGCTGGTTCGACGGAAAAAATAAAGATTTTAGTTTTTCTGATGTTTATGCCCCGGTTGATTTCAGCGGTGCCCGTTTCAGCGATGGCCGTGTTTATGCAGGTTTTAATAAGGTATTTTCAGGCATGAAACAATACGAGGAATATGCCCTGGGCAATGTAAAACACGATGGGGAGAATAAGTTTCCATCGAACCGCATGCCTTTGTGGGTGAAACCTGACAAAAAACTTAGCGTTCAGGATGTCATGGGCATGATGCGCGATCATTATGAAGGAACTGCGTTGGATATGACCAAAGATGTTGGAGCCGGACCGTTTAAACTGCCTTATCGGTGGAGACCTTTGACATTCAAAGTTGATTCGGCAAACTATGTCAACGAACGTGCAATCTCAACCCAGCAAACCGGATTTTCATTTGTAACCCAATCGCGTTCATGGTTGCCCGATCCGGTTGGAGGAATCCTGTGGTTTGGTGTTGACGATGCGTACAGCACCTGCTATACTCCTATGTATTGCGGCATTACCGAAATACCCGAATGCTTCAAAGTTGGCAACGGAGACATACTCACCTACTCTGAAACAGCCGCTTTCTGGATTTTCAATGTAGTGTCGAACTTTACTTATCTTCGATACAATGCCATGATTCCGGACGTTCAGAAAGTTCAGAAAAACCTGGAAGATAAATTTGTAGCCTATACTCCTGCTGTTGATCAGGCAGCACAAAATTTGTGGAATGCCGGAAAGAAGAATGAAACCCTCCGGTTTTTAACCGATTATTCAGTGAATCAGGCAAACGGAATGACGAAGGAGTGGAAAAAATTATCTCAATACCTTTTTGTAAAATTTATTGACGGAAACATCAAGAAAGAAAAAGATGGCGTTTTTGAACGCACTGAAACCGGATTGTCACCAATGCCTAATCAGCCCGGTTATCCGGATTGGTGGAAGAAAGTAATTGTTGACGAGACCGGCGATCACCTGAAGATGGTTGGAAAACCGAGCCATTGATACAATTATAAATGATGAGTTATGAATGATGAGTTAAAATGTTAACGATTAGCGAATAAGAGCAATCACCAATCAACAATTACAAATAATCAATTCTCTCAATGTTTGTGGTGTGGAAAATTTTATTATTTTTGCGCCACATTTTAGCAATCTCTTACTCATTGATATGAGGTAATATTGCCACTAAAACTCAAAGAAATGGATTTAATTAAAGTTGCACAAGACGCGTTTGCTATTGAACCCAAGGAACAGCCGCGATTTAATTCAGGAGATACCATTACCGTACACTACAAGATTCGTGAAGGTAATAAAGAGCGTATCCAGAACTACCGTGGTGTTGTAATCCAGGTAAATGGTGAAGGAGCTACAAAAACTTTCACAGTTCGGAAAATGTCAGGAAATATTGGCGTGGAAAGAATCTTCCCTCTCAACTCACCTTTTATAGACTTGATTGAAGTGAACAAAAAAGGTCGTGTTCGCAGGGCAAAACTGTATTATTTACGTGATCTTACTGGGAAAAAAGCCCGTATCAAAGAAAAACGTGTATAAGGGAAAATATTTTATACTGGAAGAGGTTGGATCGAAAGTTCCAGCCTCTTTTTTTTGTTGTAGAGACGTTGCATGCAACGTCTCTACAGAAGTCCGGATTGTTTTCCTAAAGCTCAAAATTCACCGCAATCATATAGGCTACCCTGACTGCTTTTCCTTTATTCATACCCGGAGACCACTTTGGTGAAGACATGACCGATTTTAATGCTTCATTGTCTATGAGCGGGTCAACGCCCCGGGCAACTTTTACATCTGAAACTGAGCCATCTATCTCGATAATAAAAGTAATATAGACTTTTCCCTGTATTCCGTTTTCTGTAGCTATCTGCGGATATTTCGTTTTTTTCTGCACCCATTCCCTGAATTTATTGATATCACCTCCTTTGAATGTTGGCATTACATCCGCTTTTGAATACTGACCATTGCCAGATCCGTCCCCACCCCCACTTCCTGTTCCTGAGCCTGAACCAGTGTTTGACCCGTTTACTGAACCCGAAGTTGTTTTCTGGCCTTCATCTCTATTGGCTATTGAATCTGTTGATATTGCCGGGGATTTTTCAAAAGCGACAACAGAATCCACAACTTCAGGCGCTAAGTATTTTTCAACCGGAGTTGTTAGTTTGACAGATGCTTTAGCAGGAGCTGGAATATCAGGAGGCGGCGGCAGAGGAAGTCCACCCGGTTCATCAGGAGCAAAAAGGTTTTCAACAGAAATATATTTGGAAGCATTGACAAACTGTTTTTTTTGATTTTTGAAAATAAAGTATGGAATTAGTGTAGCAGTACTTCCGGTTAGAATAGCCAGAATTACAGCGAATGAAAGAATACGCGGATGCAATTTCCGTAAATAATAGGCGCCGTATTCTTTGTTTACCTTTTTAAAAATTCGATCATCAAAATAGGGAAGCATCCTTTTATCGTATTTAGGCATCCTTTTATTGTTCAATATAATCGTAAGGAAGTTGGTCTCCAATTCGCTGACTCGCCATTTTCCCATCCCACGATAGTCCTGATTCATCGAAATAGCCATTTTTATCAAAGAATACTATTGTTTTAAGGAATAAAATATCACTGGTTGGCATTTTTGAGTAATAACAGACACCAAGATATTTCTGATATTCAAGAAATTTTCTGTGCCGGTCATCTTCAATTACCATATTCTGATAGTCAACAAAATCATTGGTTGAATTAAAAACCACAAATCCAGTTGACTTCAAATCATTTATCCAAAGTGATCTGAAAAAGTGCATTCTTGAACCACGATAGGCATTTTTTCGTCTTCTTTCGATGACTGGCTGTTCAGGATTATTGATGGCCAAATCTTCATTGAAAATAAGGTTTCCTTTATAAACAAAAGATTTGGTTCTTTTATAATATTCAAATTTATCGAGGTAATAGGTGATTTTATACCCAAGTTTTCGGTTGATGATCTGGATTGGCTTGGAAGCAAATGCTTTCAAGGTATCACGGTCTGATTCGTAATTAAATGTAATATCATCTTCATTAAGAATGTCGCAATTTTGGGCATTGGCAGAGGTCCCCAGAAATTCATTTTTAAATAAAAATAAATTTAACTTTCTGTCCCTGGCAAGTGGTTTTGCCTTTACCACAAATTCATTCAATTCATATATTTTTGGTGTCAGATGAATGATAAGCGGATGGCCTGTGGAATAAGTATTGGAATTAAGTGTTGTGGAATTATACCCCAACATACTCACAGTTAACGGCATTGGTGCATTCTTTGTAACATCCAGCTTGAAATTTCCATTCTCATCAGTAAGAGTTCCGACTGTGGTTCCATTAAAATAAACGGTAGCCGAAAAGATCGCTTCATGGGTTATCTGGTCATAAACAGTCCCCTTTATTACCTGATTGTATGCCATCAGGGATAAACCAATGAATAGAAAAATTAAGAGTGTTTTTCTCATAACAGACACGCTTTTTCGATATTTAGAAATCAGTTATTCTCTAACCTTAAGGAGTAAATTTTTCCTTTCTGACTGTAAATTTGAAGGTTCCTGCGCCTGATAATCCATCCTCGCTTACCCCTTCAACCCGGCCAACAAAGTCGGTATTTATATCCGAACAAAAGAAACTTAGTGTGGCTTCTCCATTTTCGTCAGTAATAACCGAAGGTTCCCAGAATAGTGTATTTCGAAAATCAGGTACCAGAACTTCTCCTGTTTCTTTGTCATAGTCCGGTTTATAAAACTCACGTTTTCCATAGTACGCTTTAATCCTCCACAAATTATTCACCTTCAATAAGTCAGCTTCATTGTATTTATTACGCCAGTAGGTTATTATACGTGTTCGTTCCATCGGCGTATTATAATCAATAATATAACTGTATTGCTTACCTTGGGTAGGAACTATTGTACCAATTTCATTACGATCATGTCTGGGACAATTCAAAACACCCATTCTGCATATATAGTCATCGGCATTATAAGCGATACTATCCAGGGTTCCCAGGTATTTTCCCCTGATAATTTTAGCCCGTTTCCCTTTGATTGAAACATCCTTTATTCTGACTACTCCGGATTCCACCGAATACAAGCCGGATGTATCCGTTTTTTCCGTTATCGATCCAGCCAGAGGATAAGAAACTTCAACCAATTTCATAGTTCGATTGATGGTTTCAAAAGGGTCGGTTAATTGAATATTGAAATGATATTCGGGCATCGCCAGAGGATCCCAGGATTTCATCTTAAGTTTTGATTCATAAGGTCCAAAAGGTTTCAGATAGACATAGTCATTCTCCCATTCTTTCAGCATCTCAGCAGAAACAGTAAATTTTCTTAACGAATCTGCAGAGATAATTAGTTTTGTACTATCAATATTGGGCGAAAAGGCCAGCACGAACAGTTGTTCCTTAGGTATTTTCTTTTTACTTCTGGGATAATATATTTTCCCTGAAATATCATCAAAAATTATCTTCTCCTTTGTTTCACCGGAACTTTTCAGATTGCTATCACTCCAAATATACTTCCTCCAACCCTGGGTGAGCATCAGTAAATCCAATGCTTCATCACGGCCTTTATTTTTAATGTTGAAATAATAGGACGGGTTGTAAATCCTTCCTTTCAGTTGTGAGGAAAGATATATATGGGAAAGAATGTTGCTGGAGTCGCTGGTATTTTGATAAAGCTGATCGAATACACTTACTCCAAGATTGGCTGAGACCGGATACCCAGATTCATCCTTCGCAGTAATTTTCAGGTTGACCTTTCCCCTTGTCGGAAAATCGTGTTTGGATAAATCGGAAGTAATATAAAGTTTTCGATTCGGATTGAGATATACCAGCCTTTCAGCTACGGGAACCAGTTCGCCATTGAAAAGGGTGACTTCAGCAATGCCTTGTGGGAACAATGAAAGAGGTAGTTTTATCCGTATTTCTCCGTTTACTTTTCCGGAAGCCATGGCATAAACCACGCCCCGGCATTGAACTCTTACATAAAAATCACTTTCGCGAAGTATCGGGCTTTGAGCTATCTTAAAGGTGAGTGTATCTTTATCTCTGTCGGCCAGATTCAAAGTCATTCCTTCTTTTGCTATTTCGGGCAAAAGGAAAGTACTATCAATGGATGGTTGTGTTAACCGGATCTGATATTTTTTACCGACATCAGGTGTAAATTCCAAACTTCCTATTCCGGCATGGAAGCTCTTAAATTTTTGGATAGGCTCACTGTTTTCAAATAAGGTTCCTTCAATATCAACAGGTTTACCGTCTGGGTTTACCGCTTTGAAAGCCAGTTTACTTTGTATTCCGGAAACCAGATTTCCTCCTTCAGGGAAAGTAGTAAATTGGATTTTCTGATTCGGTCTGTTTGCATCCGTGATAACAGATTCTAATGGTTCCGATACAGGTGAATTCATGTCCTGTTTGACAATGATCCTCTTTACCGCTTTAAACTCTGAGGTGTCTTGATAAAATGAATTCTCCGTATAAACTGCCAGTAAATAATCTCCTTCAGGCAAGGAACTTTCAAGGTAAACCCGCCCATTGGAAAACCCATCCTGAATCTCATATTTTTCTTCCCAAACCGCTTTACGGGTAGTACTGTTTAATAACTGCAGGTACAGGGTTTTGCTAAGTAAAGAAGGCATCAGGTATTTCGAATCGAGCAGATAAACCTTGAACCATAAGTCTTCGCCAGTTTCGTAAATGTCTTTACTGGTCTGGATGTATGCTATCTCGGCAGGAGCATTATCAGAAATAGCATGAAATTGTTCGGCGAGCTTAGTTTGCTTGTCAATATTGGTTTGTGCATGAACTGTAACAAACAAAAGGAAAGATAATAGCATTAAAAGGAAAAACTTGGCCCTTTTCAATGTTGGTATCATTTCAGGGTTAGATTGATTTCTTCTAAAATTAGGATTTATTTTTCAAAAATAGTGCCAGTTTAAATAGTTTGTTGATTAAAGGTTATGAACCTCAACTTTTCCCTATTTTTAGAACCATCATAAAATAATAAGGATGTCTCTATATCCGCATTTTCTCTTTCAACGCAGCGCCAGTGTAAGATTCCGGAATATTGATCAGGTCTTCAGGTTTGCCTTCAAAAACTACCCTTCCGCCATCTTTACCGCCTTCAGGCCCTAAATCAATCACCCAATCGGCGCACTTAATCACATCCAGATTGTGTTCAATAATGATGATGCTGTGACCACGGGCAATCAGGGCATTGAACGAATCGAGCAATTTGCGGATATCATGAAAATGAAGTCCGGTGGTTGGCTCATCGAAAATGAAAAGGGATGGACTAACTTTTTCTTTGGCTAAAAAGAAGGCCAGTTTGATACGCTGGCTTTCACCTCCGGATAAGGTACTCGATGACTGACCGAGTTTGACATAGCCTAAACCCACGTCCTGCAATGGTTTTAATTGTTTCGCGATTTTTTTTGCCGAAGGCGATTTGTGGCTTCCGAAAAAATCAATGGCTTCATCAACGGTTAAATCAAGGATATCGTATATATTTTTCCCTTCGAAGGTGACTTCGAGAATTTCGTCCCTGAACCGCTTTCCTTTGCAACTTTCGCAAATCAGGTGAATGTCGGCCATGAATTGCATCTCGACCGTGATTTCGCCTTCACCCTGACATTCTTCGCATCGCCCGCCTTCAATATTAAACGAAAAATGAGATGGTTTAAAGCCGTTGTATTTTGAGCTTTGCAATTCGGAATACAATTTCCTGATTTCGTCGTAAACTTTCAGGTAAGTCACCGGATTTGAACGGGAGGATTTTCCAATCGGATTCTGATCAACAAACTCGACCGAAGCGATCAGGCTAAAATCACCCCGGATGATGTCGTGTTGTCCGGTTTTTTCGCTGAATCCACCAAACATTTTTGCCAGCGCCGGATACATTACTTTGGATACAAGCGATGATTTTCCGGAACCACTGACTCCAGTAACCACACAGATGGTATTAAGCGGAAATTTGACATCAATATTTTTCAGATTGTTTTCGCGGGCACCGGTAATTTCAATGTAATTACTCCATTTCCGACGGGTCACGGGTAGTCCTATTTTTTCTCTTCCTGTGAGGTATTTGGCAGTTAAACTTTCAGATGAGGTTTCCAATTGATCGTGAGTTCCCTGAAAAACAACTTCGCCGCCCAACCTTCCGGCCAGCGGACCAATGTCAATAATTTCGTCGGCTTCGCGGATAATTTCTTCGTCGTGTTCCACCACCAAAACGGTATTGCCAAGTTTTTGCAATTTACGTAAAACCCTGATCAACCGGGCGGTATCCCTGGAATGCAAGCCAATGCTCGGCTCATCCAGAATATACATGGAACCAACCAAATTGCTTCCTAAAGAAGTCGCCAGATTAATTCGTTGCGATTCGCCACCTGAAAGTGTTGATGAAAGCCGGTTTAGTGTCAGATATCCAAGACCAACATCAGTCAGGAATTCAAGCCGGTTATTTATTTCGGTCAGGATTCGTTCGGCAATTTGAGTTTCGTGAACAGAAAGTTCCAGGTTGACAAAGAATTCCTGAAGTTCATCAATCGGTAATAAAACCAAATCCTGAACCGATTTTCCTCCAACTTTCACATACATCGCTTCTTTTTTCAGGCGCGTTCCCCTGCAATCGGGGCAACTGGTTTTACCGCGGTATCGCGAAAGCATAACCCGGTACTGAATTTTATAGACGTTTTCTTCCAGCATTTTAAAAAACTGGTTCAGCCCTTGAAAATGTTTGTTTCCGGTCCATAACAGATGCCGTTGTTCCTCGTTAAGTTCGTAATAAGGTTTGTGTATCGGAAAATTAAATTTCCCGGCCGAATAAACCAGTTCATCTTTCCATTCCTTCATCTTATCGCCTTTCCAGCAGGCTATGGCATCCTGATAAACCGATAAAGACTTATTTGGTATCACCAAATCTTCGTCAATCCCGATTACCTTTCCATAACCTTCGCACTTTTTACATGCTCCTATCGGATTATTGAAACTGAACATGTGGACGGAAGGTTCCTCGAATTCGATGCCATCGGCTTCGAACAGATTGGAAAAATGTTCTTCCTGAATGTCATTATCCCGATATATTTTGACGATGCATTCGCCATGACCTTCAAAGAAAGCCGTTTGCACCGAATCAGCAATACGGCTCAGGTTATCTTCATCATCCAGCACAGTTGCCCGGTCAATAACAATGTTGCAGGCTGAATCTTTGCAATGTTTCGGATTGTTTTCTTTGATAAGCTCGTCAATTTTCCTGATTTCATTGTTTATTTCCAGCCTTGTAAATCCCTGCTGAAGCAATAATTCGGCTTCCTGAAGCAATGTCCTTCCATTTTTTATTTTGAAGGGCGATCCGATCATGATCCGGGTATTTTCAGGATAAGTCTGGATGAAATTCATCACATCGCTAACATGGTGTTGTTTCACTTCTTTTCCTGAAACGGGCGAGATGGTTCTTCCGATCCGGGCGAAAAGCAGTTTCAGGTAATCGTAAATTTCGGTTGATGTTCCTACAGTGGAACGGGGATTGCGCGTATTGACCTTTTGTTCGATGGCTATGGCCGGCGGAATTCCTTTGATATAATCAACTTCAGGTTTATTGATCCGGCCTAAAAACTGGCGGGCATACGACGATAAACTTTCAACGTAGCGGCGCTGACCTTCAGCATAAAGTGTATCGAACGCCAGTGATGACTTTCCGGAACCAGATAATCCACTAATTACGATGAATTTATTTCGGTGTATATTTAGATCAATGTTTTTAAGATTGTGAACCCTGGCGCCCTTAATTTGGATATATGATGAATTTTTTGAGAAAGAACTCATTCGTTATGTTATTATATTTGAAATAAAATTTGGTATTCTTAAAAAAAAGGTTCATTTTTACAATCACAAAATTAGCAAATTGTTTAACTCTCATTCAAAAAAGCTTGCTTATAGACGGAACTCTACTCTTTAATTATTGAAAACATTCACATAAATAATTCAGAGTAATGTTCAGAACTGAAGATCTGAGCGACAATTCGCTCGTAATACAATTTGTTGATGGTGACACAAAAGCAATTGAAATTCTGATTGCCCGCCACAAAAAGAGAGTTTTTACCTACATTTTACTTATTGTAAAAAACCATCATCTTGCTGAAGATATCTTTCAGGATACTTTTATTAAGGTGATCCGGTCATTAAAGACAGGGAAATATACCGAAAATGGTAAATTTATTTCCTGGGTGCTGCGTATTTCACACAACCTGATCATCGATCATTTCAGGAAGGAGAAATTACTATGTACAACTTCAAACGACGACACCAGCGTTGATCTTTTTAATTCGCCGAAATATTCGGAAGAAAATATTGAAGACAAACTGGTTTACGAACAAATTACCAGCGATGTGCGCCTCTTAATTGAGGAATTGCCGGACGATCAGCGTCAGGTTATCATGATGCGCCATTTTCAGGGATTGAGCTTTAAAGAAATTGCAGACTTAACAGATGTCAGTATTAATACGGCATTAGGACGCATGCGGTATGCCCTGATCAATCTCAGGAAAATGATAGAGAAAAAAAATCTAAGTCTGACAAAAATTTAGCCAGGTACCTGCAATATTATTTCAAAGGCAGCGTTATAGTTTCATAACTAAAAAACAGTAACGAAAGCCTATGAGTAAATTCTCTACCTTGAATTATTTGATCAATTCATATCAAGCCGGAAAGAAAGAAATTGAACTCTTTCATTTGTCAATTGGAAATTCTGAAAGCTGCAATTTGGATTTTGATCAGATCGGATTTGAACCCACACAAAGCAGTATTGATGCGATTTTAAATTTTGCTTCTCAATACGAAGTTCTTCAATCGCCCAAAACCGGAAATATTGAATTGAATTTGAATTGAACCTTAAAAATGTTCTAAAGCATCTTGACACAGATGCTTTTTTTTATTTATATTTGTGATATCAATTCAATATCAATTCAATTTAAATCTAATAGTATGGAAAAGTCATTTACCGCCCGTTCCGGTTATTTGTTCCTAGTGATCGAATTTGTACTTCTTACTCTGGCAATAACCGGGTTTGTTTCAGAAGTAATTGTTCCTTCTGTTATCCTGATCTTTTTATTTGTACTGTTAGCGCCTGGATTTATGGCAGTTGACCCGAATCAAAGCTATGTACTCATTCTTTTCGGCGCTTACAAAGGCACAATCAAAGACAATGGGTTCTTTTGGGTCAATCCATTCTTCGTAAAAAAGAAATTTTCACTTCGCGCCCGTAACTTTAACAGCGAGCCAATCAAAGTGAACGACAAATTGGGCAATCCGATAATGATTGGCCTTGTTTTAGTGTGGAAGGTTGAAGAAACCTATCGCGCTGCTTTTGGAGTTGATGAATACGAGCACTTTGTGGTTGTACAGAGTGAAGCTGCTTTACGCAAACTTGCTGGTTTGTATCCGTATGATAATATTGAAGACGATCATGCAAAAATTACCTTGCGTGATGGTGGCGAAGAAGTCAATCAGATGCTTGAAGGTGAAATACGTGAACGTCTTGAAATAGCCGGAATTCATGTGATTGAAGCCCGTATAAACTACATCGCTTATGCTCAGGAAATTGCCCAGGCCATGTTGAAACGCCAGCAGGCCACCGCTATTGTTGCCGCACGGTTCAAGATCGTTGAAGGCGCCGTTAGTATGGTGGAAATGGCTTTGAGCGAATTAAGCAAACGTGAAATTGTAACCCTCGACGAAGACAAAAAAGCGACCATGGTGAGTAACCTGCTGGTTGTTTTGTGCGGCGACAAAGAAGCAACTCCTGTAGTAAATACAGGTACTCTTTATCAATAGAACAATGAACAAAGTTTTATTTAAAGAAGAACAGCAATTCAGGCAGTGGTGGTACATCATCCTGATTTTAGCTTCTATTGTTCCGGTAATGATTATGAGCATTTATGCGCTATACATGCAAACCGTAAAAGGCGTTCAGATTGGTGAAAGTCCGGCGCCGAATGCGGTATTAATTGTTCTTTTTTTCGCCATGTGTTTTGCACTATGGGTCATCTTCTCTCTAAAACTAGAGGTCTGGATTGATCAGGAAGGAATTCATTATCGCTTTTCGCCTTTGATTTTCAAGAAAAGGCTCATTTCCAAATCCGAAATTCAACGGTACGACATCCGGAAATACAGTCCGATATTCGATTATGGAGGACGGGGTATTCGCAGCGGATTCGGCCATAAATGGGGCAAAGCCTATACTGTAAGCGGAAATATTGGGTTGCAGCTTTATCTGACCAATGGCAAGAAAGTTCTGTTTGGAACCCAGCGTTCACAAGCAATCAGGTATGCTATGGACGAAATGATGAAGTCAAAATAAATAACCTGCTTTAAATTTTTCACACAATGAAAACACAAATTATTGCTTTTGTTCTTGGTGTTTTAGCAGCTTCTCTTGTTTTCGGCCAGACAGAAGAAACTGTTATCCTGAAAACTGAATCCGGCGCAATCGAAGGAACATTAACCATGCCCGAAGCTAAATTACCTGTTCCGGTGGCACTGATTATTGCTGGTTCAGGTCCAACCGACAGGAATGGGAACAATCAGATGATGACAAACAATTCGCTGAAAATGCTTGCCGAAGGATTGGCAAAAAACGGGATTGCTTCGCTGAGGTACGATAAACGCGCTATTGGCGCAAGTAAAAACGCTGGTGTAAACGAAGCCGACCTTCGGTTCGAAATATACATCAAAGATGCAGTTGACTGGATTCAGTTACTAAGCCAGAACAAAAATATCAGCCAGGTAACTGTTATCGGGCACAGCGAAGGTTCGTTGATTGGGATGGTTGCTTCACAGAATCAAGGTGTTGCCAAGTTTGTTTCAATTGCCGGAGCCGGTCAATCGGCCGATAAAATTTTGCGCGAACAATTAAAAACTCAGCCTTCTGCCGTTTTGGACCAGTTCAATCCAATTCTGGATGAACTGGTCAAAGGAAATACTGTTGAAAATGTCCCGCAAATGCTATTTTCCTTATTCAGGCCAAGTGTTCAGCCGTATATGATTTCCTGGATCAAATATGATCCGCAGATCGAAATTGCCAAATTGAATAAACCAATCCTGATCGTGCAGGGGACGACCGATATACAGGTCAGTGTTGAAGATGCAAAACAGATTCAATCTGCCAAACCTGAAGCAAAAATGGTGATTATTGAAGGAATGAACCACATCTTCAAGAATGCCGAAGCCGACAGAATGAAGAACATTCAAACGTATAGTCAACCCGACCTGCAATTACATGATAAGTTGGTTCCTGCAATTTCAGAATTTATCCTGAACAAATAAATTTTAACCTCAGTGAAAAATGTTCGAAATGATTTTGAAATGAGAAAAATGAGAGGACGAAGTTATGGCAAAGAAAAAATCATTTGTTCTGAGAATAGATCCTGACATCTATGATGCTATCGAAAAATGGGCAGCACAGGAATTCCGCAGTGCAAACGGACAAATAGAATGGATTATTACCAAGGCCCTTCGCGATGCCCGCAGAACGGTTGAAAAGAGTGTTCAGGAGGAACCGAATGTTGAAAATGAGTAGGTTTTTTGAGAGAAGAAAAAGTCATTTGTGGTCATTTGTTTCACGTTATTCATAGGTAATGACAATCAATGAAAATTAATGAACTTAAAAGATAAACTTGTCCGTCAGTTGACGGAAGAAATTTTAAACCAGACAGATCATGCAACACACCAAGTATCATTGTCCAAAGTGTAATAACACACAAGCCGAAGTGGACGAAATCCGTACAACCGGAAAGGGTTTTTCAAGGTTTTTTGATATTCAGAATAAAAAGTTCACCGTAATAAGTTGTACACGCTGCAAATACAGTGAGTTATATAAGGGAACAGCCAGTAGTTTAGGTAACATTGCCGATTTTTTGATTGGTTGACCCCACTGGTTTAAATTATCTTTAAAAAGCTGGAATATGATTTTATTCTGGTCGAAAAAACCATGGTTTTAGTTTACTTTTAACGAGATATTGGAAAAGTAAATTCTATCAAAAAAAATAACTATGACCATTAGCGCATTACAATCAGAAAGAGCTAAATATCGGCCCAAACTTCCTAAGTCTTTGAAATCTTCAGTTAAACTGGTAGAAGGTTTCAAGACCGAATCGGTTGCCGATCAGAATGAAATTAAGGGACTTTTCCCCAGAACTTATGGAATGCCTTTAATTACCTTCGAAGCTTGCGAAGAGAAGAAATCTTATCCGGCAGTAAATGTTGGGGTAATTCTCTCCGGAGGTCAGGCGCCGGGCGGTCATAATGTGATTTCGGGTATTTTTGACGGTATTAAAAACATCAACCCAGGCAGCAAACTTTATGGATTTTTAGGTGGCCCGGGCGGCCTGGTTGATCACCAATATGTTGAACTTACATCTGAAATCATAGATGAATACCGCAACACTGGAGGATTCGACATCATTGGTTCAGGCCGTACCAAACTCGAAGAAACTTCACATTACGATAAAGGCGCAAGGATTATTAAAGAACTGAATATAAATGCCCTGATTATCATCGGCGGCGACGACAGCAATACAAATGCTTGTGTGCTGGCTGAATATTATGCTGCTAAAAATACAGGGATACAGGTAATCGGTTGCCCAAAAACAATTGATGGCGACCTGAAAAACGATATGATCGAAACATCTTTCGGTTTCGATACTGCTACCAAAGTTTATTCTGAATTGATCGGTAATGTTGAACGCGATGCTACCTCGGCAAAAAAATACTGGCACTTCATTAAACTGATGGGGCGTTCGGCTTCACACATTGGTTTGGAATGCGCCTTACAAACTCAACCTAACATTACTTTGATTTCGGAAGAAGTGGAACTGAAGAAGCAGACTCTGGGTGAAATAGTGGACTACATGGCCGGAATCGTTGCCAAACGAGCCGCCAACGGCGAAAACTTCGGCGTAGCTTTAATTCCTGAAGGTTTGGTCGAATTTGTTCCTGAAATGAAAATCCTGATTTCAGAATTGAATGATTTACTCGCAGAAGGTTCAGAAACAGAACAGAAATTCAAGTCCTTTACCAGCAAAACAGAAGGTCGCGTATTTGTTGCAGGAATTTTATCGGTTGAATCAGCAAAAGTATATTCTTCACTTCCTTCTGGAATTGCCGATCAATTGGCTCTTGACCGCGATCCACATGGAAACGTACAAGTATCGCTCATCGAAACCGAAAAACTGTTAGGTGAAATGGTGAAAAGTCGTCTGAAAGAGATGAAAAAGACGGGTGACTTCCATGGAAAATTTGGAACTCAGTATCATTTCTTTGGATATGAAGGCCGTTGTGCAGCCCCATCAAACTTCGATGCTGATTATTGTTATTCACTGGGATACAACGCCTCATTCCTGATTGCTGAAGGTAAAACAGGGTACATGTCGTCGGTTCGCAACCTGACTGCCCCAGCAGCCGAATGGATTGCCGGCGGTGTTCCGATAACCATGATGATGAACATGGAACGCCGGCATGGTCACATGAAACCGGTTATTCAAAAAGCATTGGTTGAACTTGAAAGTGCACCATTCAAATATTTGGCAGCGCACCGTGAAAAATGGGCCATCGAAACTTCATACGTATATCCGGGACCTATTCAATACTGGGGGCCAACCGAAGTTTGCGACCAGCCAACCAAGACGATTACTTTGGAACGGACTAAATAAATTCAATTCTTTTGACACAGAAAAGGGCAGCCCGTAAAACGAACTGCCCTTTTTTGTGTCATAAAGATATTCTATTTCAGAAGCGCTGAGATGGCCTGTTCCAATGCCGGACCGCGCAGGTTTTTACCAATAATGATTCCATCCCCGTCAATTAAAAAATTAGCTGGAATACTCCGAACGCCATAAATTCCGGCAAATTTAGAGTTCCAACCCTGCAAATCGCTTACATGGTATTCCCAACTAAGCTTATCAGCGACAATGGCTTGTTCCCATGCAGTTTTGTCTTTATCAAGCGAAACACCGAAAACAGTAAATCCATTCGCATTCTTGAATTTCGAATCCTTATATTTTTCGTAAACAGCCACCACATTAGGGTTTTCGCGGCGACACGGTCCACACCAGGCTGCCCAGAAATCAATCAGAACTAATTTACCTTGTAACGACGAAAGTTTCAGATCTTTTCCGTCAATTGTTTTCTCAATAATTTCCGGCGCTTTATTCCCGAGGTTCAACCCAACGGTAGCTTCTTTAGTTTTTGAATTTGTTTTAACTGCTAGGGATGCGTTTACCAGTACAAACAGGATTGCAAAAGCAAGTGTGATTTTCAGTTTCATTTCTATAAGTATCTATGATTTATATTATAACGAATTGCAAAAATAATAATTCAGGAATAGTATTGTCGAAGCAGTTGATGTTGTTGTGAAATATTAACAGATCCGGAAAAAACATATCCATCAGTCAAGCCTTGAAATACAAGCACCGATGGCATTTAAACGCTCATCAATGTTTTCGTAACCACGGTCAATCTGCTCGATGTTCGAGATTTTGCTGGTTCCCTGAGCTGATAAAGCGGCGATGAGCAGAGCCACTCCTGCACGAATATCGGGCGAACTCATGTTGGTTGCCCTGAGCGGATATTTATGATCGAGCCCTATAACAGTAGCCCGGTGCGGGTCGCAGAGAATAATCTGTGCACCCATATCAATCAGTTTATCAACGAAAAATAAGCGGCTTTCAAACATCTTTTGGTGGATCAATACACTTCCTTTGGCCTGGGTTGCTATAACCAGAAAAATGCTGAGCAGATCGGGTGTCAATCCAGGCCAGGGCGCATCGGCAATCGTCATAATCGAGCCATCTATAAATGTTTCGATTTCGTAATGTTCCTGTGCCGGAATAAATAAATCATCGTTCCTTTCTTCTATTTTAATCCCCAGTCGTTTAAATTGTTCCGGAATTATTCCCAAATGCTGAATTCCGGCATTCCGGATGGTGATTTCAGAATTGGTCATGGCTGCGAGCCCGATGAAACTTCCGACTTCGATCATGTCGGGCAGTATGTGGTGAAAGCAGCCATTGAGAGAAGTAACGCCCTTTATGGAGAGCAGGTTGGAGCCAATCCCTTCAATTATTGCTCCCATTGAAACCAGCATTTTGCACAATTGCTGAATGTACGGTTCGCAGGCGGCATTGTAAATGGTGGTTGTTCCTTCGGCCAAAGTAGCGGCCATCACCAGGTTTGCTGTTCCGGTTACTGAGGCTTCGTCGAGAAGCATAAATGTTCCTTTCAGTCCGGTTGTTTTTACACGAAAGAAATGCTCTTCAGGATTGTAATTAAAGCTCGCCCCCAGTTTTTGCAGACCGGTAAAATGGGTGTCCAGTCGCCGACGCCCGATTTTATCGCCACCGGGTTGGGGAATGTATCCAATTCCAAAACGTGCCAGAAGTGGCCCCAGTACCATGATGGAACCTCGCAGACTTGAAGCTTGCCGGGCAAATGCTTCGGTTTTTAGATAATCAAGTTTGATTTGGTCGGCCTGGAAGGTATAGTTTCCTTTTCCAATCCGTTCGGCTTTTACTCCGAGTTCAGTCAGAATTTCAATCAGTTTGATGACATCGCTGATTTCAGGAATATTGGTAATCTGAACTTTGCCTGAAGTGAGCAGAACCGCACAAATAACCTGAAGCGCTTCATTTTTTGCACCCTGAGGGTGTAATTCACCATGCAGTTGTTTGCCACCTTCGATTTTAAAAGTTGCCATCCGAAATAATATGAGTTATCCTGATTTTTATGAATTCAGACTAATTCTTAAGGACGCTGTTGTTTGCGATCGTCTGGTTTCTGGAATTTTCGGCCAGGATTTGTATTTGCAGGGTTTTGCTTTTTCTGGTTCCGGTACAGTATATCTTTTGTTTCGGTGAGGACAAGGTCGCTGCATTTAATTTTTCCTTTCGAGAGCTCTTCGATATCTAAAAGAATTTTATCGTCGGTAACCGAATCTTTGTTCCACATCACATAACTCTTCTTCATGTGATTGGCGATCAGCTTAATCAATAATTCCCGTTCTTTTTCGTCTTCGTAAACGGCTGCCTTTTCAATCAATGTCTCGATCGTTTTTCCGTAGTGACGATATTTGATTTTATTATTATCGTAAGGAATCCGGAGCGGGGGCGTATTGAAAAACTCAGGAGATGGTGGAGTATATGGATAATCAATGTCTAATTGAAAATTAGCCATAATAGCCAGATGGTCCCAAAGCTTGTGTTTGAAATCGTTGATGTCTCTCAGGTATGGGTACATCATGCCCATGATGTCTATAATGGTTCGGGCGGCCCTGTTCCGTTCATTGCGGTCTTCAATGGTCATGATGTGATTGACCATGTTTTGTAAGTTTCTTCCATATTCAGGAAGAGCCAACTTACTACGGTTAGAATTATAATCCATGTAAATAAATAAAGTTTTCTTAAAAAAATCAGGCTGTTATCTTAATAAAGGAAATAGGTGTAGATAATCAGGATGAAGATGAATCCAGTACAAATTAAATCAAAAAAGTTTTGACAACAAAAAAAAGCAATAAAAACTAATCCATTCGGTTTTCACCCTGCAAAACTAACTAATTATCCTGAGTTTAGCGAATTTTAACAGAAGTTGTTTTTTTCCGGCGTTCTGAAAAAATACGGTGGCCTGGATATCAGGCATTTTTCCTTCCATTTGCAGCACTTTTCCCCGTCCGAAACGTTGATGTTCAACAATCATTCCGGCCTGAATTTCTTCCGGATCGCTATAATCAAATGCCTCTGCTTCATTTTTCGCTTCACGCAGTTTGGTTAGTTTTTGCTGTAAGTCAGGTTGAACGACTGAAGAAGACCTGAATCCGGAAATGGAAGAGTATTGAGGGCGTGGTTTGGGTGTATCAAAAGGCAAATCATGTTGGTCGCCGTAAAACACCGGGTCCTTTTCAATTGGCATGTTCAGGTATTGAGGATCAATTTCATCAATAAACCGGCTTTTGTTGCAGAAGTCAAGTTTGCCCCATTTGTAGCGCTGACGGGCGTAAGTCAGATAAACATTTTGTTCTGCACGGGTTAAAGCTACATAAAACAACCGTCGTTCTTCTTCAAAATCTTCCATGGTCTTTTGTCCGGATTGATTCGAAGGGAACAGGTTTTCTTCAACCCCAACAATGAAAACATTCTTAAATTCAAGTCCTTTGGCCGAGTGGATGGTCATCAAGGTCACCCGGTCGGCATTTTCCTCTTTTTCATTATCCTGATCAGTGATAAGGGCAACATCCTCCATATAATTGCTTAATTTATTGGGAGTTCCCTCTTCGCGGGCCGAAATGGAAAATTCCTGAATACCGTTGAGTAATTCCTGTATGTTTTCGAAACGACTGACGCCTTCAGGCGTTTGTTCTTTGTAAAGGTCTTTTATGATTTCTGAACCAGTTGCAATCTCAGTTGCCAGTTCGAAGGCATTGTGTGTTTCAAGTTGTTCCCTGAACATCTCAATCAATTTGGTAAATTCATTGATTTTGGTAGCAGTTCCTTTATTGAATTCGCTCAAAAGCAATGGAATGTTGGTAGCAAATTCCCAAATACAAAGGTTATTCTGGGCGGCAAATTGTTCGAGTTTGGCGAGGCTGGTCTGTCCTATTCCCCGTGCCGGATAATTGATGATCCGCTTAAAAGCTTCGTTGTCTTTCGGATTAATGACTAATCTGAAATAACTGAGCAAATCCTTAATTTCCTTTCGCTGATAAAAAGAAAGCCCGCCATAGATCCGATAGGGAATATTCCGTTTCCGCAGAGCTTCCTCGAAAATACGCGATTGGGCATTGGTCCGGTACAAAATAGCATAATCCGAAAACATAAAATGATCACGTAAACGGGTTTCAATAATTTCGTTCGAAACCAGATAACCTTCCTCGTTGTCGGTGATGGCGCTCATTACTTTTATAAGCGCGCCCTTTTCTTTTTCAGAGAACACATTTTTTCGGATCTGCCTTTTATTTTTGGCGATGACACTGTTTGCCGCATCAACAATGGTTTGGGTCGAGCGGTAATTTTGCTCCAGTTTATAAATTTTAAGTTCGGGATAATCAGTCTGAAAATTCAGGATATTTTCTATCCGCGCCCCACGGAATGAATAGATACTCTGGGCATCGTCGCCCACTACGCAAATGTTATTGTGAATCGCTGCCAGTTTTTTAATGATCATGTATTGCGAATGGTTCGTATCCTGATACTCATCAACCAGGATATAATCGAAAATGCGTTGGTATTTGGCCAGAATTTCAGGATGATTCCTGAAAAGTGTATTGGTTTTCATCAGTAAATCGTCGAAATCCATTGCCCCGGCCAGAAAGCAACGTTTGGCGTATTCTTTATAAATCAGGCTAATCTGCGGCATTTTAATGCTTTGGTCATATTCAGCAATTTCGGGTAGTTTGGCATAAACTTCAGAAGAAACCAGATTATTTTTAGCTGCTGAAATCCGCGATGAAACGACTCCGGGCTTGTATGTTTTATCATCAAAGCCTAATTCTTTGATAATGCTTTTAATCAGGCTTTTCGAATCAGCCGAATCATAGATGGTGAAGTTGCTCGGATAACCAAGTGTTTCTGATTCGGTTCGTAAAATCCGGGCAAAAATAGAGTGGAAAGTCCCCATCCACAGGTATCTGGCCGTATTTGGACCGACCATTTTTGAAATGCGGGCTTTCATTTCCCGGGCGGCCTTGTTGGTAAAAGTAAGGGCCAGTATAGAACCCGGCCGAATCCCGTTTTTCAGCAAATGGGTAATCCGGTAGGTCAGGACCCTTGTTTTCCCTGAGCCGGCGCCGGCAATAATCAATGAAGCCCCATTAATATTTTCAACGGCAAGCCTCTGAGCTTCATTTAATTCTTCTAAATAATTCTGCACTCTATTTTACGTTTCAAAATGGTCACCAAAAGTAAAATTGTTTTTGTTGATTTCGGGGCTGCAAGGGAAAGACTTTTCAACAATACTTGTTTTAACCACTAAGAACACAAAGGTTACCACAAAGTACACTGCGATTATATCCTCTTATTCTTTTCTGTTTTCTTTGAGAGACTGTATAAAATTTCCCGTAGGGAAAACAGGTCGGTTGAAAATATGAATTACCGAATAAGTTTTGTCCCGTACGGGACAAAAGATAGGTATTACTTCATTAATTTTACCGACCGCCGGTTCCTAACGGAACCAAAAAACGAAATTTAAAAAGTCTCTGAGTTCTTCGTTATAAAACTTCGAGGTCTTTGTGGTTAAGCTTTTGTAACCAGAAAATTTCAGGTGCCACAAAAGATAAATCATTTTTTAGCGTTAATATTGTGAACTGATAAAGAATCTGAAGAATGAACGTATTTAAATTACTTGGTGGATTACTACTTTTTACCTGTTTTATCTTTATTCCGGGTACTGGTTATACTCAAATTACATCTATTGCCGATGAAGTTGTACCGACTGAGTATTCAGGAGGAAATCAGGATAACATACATATTTTTTGCGGCGAAAAGGGCGAATTAAATGCTTCATTGATTGCCAATTCGACCAACAACGAACCTGCAAGTTTTGAATGGCAGAAATATAATTCGCTATCCGGAAATTTCGATTTCTTTTTCAGCGATTTATCAGGAAACTCCACTTCAACGATTTCCGGTTTAGAGAATGGTTGTTACCGTGTAAAAGTAACAGCCACTTCAGGCGAGAAAATTTATACTACCTGGGTTTTTAACAATTATATTGATGTAACAGCAGAAATTCCGGAGTCGGATTGTAATTCGTTCACCTTGAAAGGTACTTTTGACACTCCCAAATTTATTTATACCGATTTATCAAACCGACAGCCTTTGGAGCTTAATAAAGGCATTCAGGTGAAATGGCTCGATGGCGAAGTGGTAGTAAGCCGGGTTATCAACTCTAAAGTTTTTGATCCGCCAACAAAGGATACCAGTTATACTTTTGAGGTGACTGATAAGTTTGGTTGTGTTACCCAGACCGATGTTTTATACAGTTCAATTGTAACCAAAGCTTTGTTTTCGGTGAGTACCGATAAGGGCGAAGCGCCGCTGGAGGTTACCTTTAATAATGAATCAGAAAATGGGGATCCGGGTAAATTTGAGTGGTTTATTTTCAGGGATCTGGATGAAATTAAACGTGAATCTGCTGCGAATAATGGCGTTGTTAAAGATAGTATCCTCATCAAATTATACAACGACAGCCCGGTTTATACTTTTGAAAACTCCGGATCCTATAAGGTCAAACTGGTTTCAAGGAAAGTATCCGAGTTTCACACCTGCTTCGATACGATTTACCTGGAAGGATATATTGTTGCCGACACTTCGTTTGTTGATGCCCCCAATGTTTTCACACCAAACGGCGACGGAATGAACGATGAGTTCATCATTAAATTCTGGTCAATGAAGGAAATTAAAATTTCCATTTTTAACCGCTGGGGAAAGTTGCTTCATGTATGGGAAAGCAACAATGTCATTAATTTCGGGAATACCATTGAAACAGTTCCGCAATCGGTATGGGATGGAAAAGTTGGTGGAAAAGTCTGTACGCCGGGCGTTTATTATTACGTGGTTGAAGGTCATGGCCGGGATAACGAACGACGGCGAACGAGTGGGTTCTTTCATTTATTCAGGGATAAATAAAGAGTTTGAATTGGTTGTCATTGGTTGTCATTGGTTGTCATTAGTTGTCATTGGTTGTCAATGGTTGTCAATGGTTGTCTGATTCGAAACCGGATTGACCTAAAATAAAAAACCCGGGTGGCATTCCCGGGTTTTCATTTTTAGATAGATAGATAGATAGATAGATAGATAGAATAGATATACTTCGCAGGACATTACCCGCTCAGTAGATAGAATAAAGAATTACTCGTCTTTTTCCTCGGCTGCGTAGGTTGCCAAAAGTTCTTCCTGTACTTCCTGAGGCACTTTTTCGTAAGCAGCGAATTTCATGTTAAAAACACCGCGACCGCCAGTCAGTGAACTTAATGAAGTTGAATATTTGTTCATTTCTTTCAAAGGTACGCGGGCGGTAATTTTTTCGTAGCCCCGTTCGCTGCCCATACCCATGATTAATGCACGGCGGCCCTGCAAATCGCTCATCACATCGCCCATGCGGTCGCCCTGAACCCAAATATCCAGATCGTAGATGGGTTCCAAAATTTTTGGACCTGCATTTTTAAAGGCTGTGCTGAAAGCATTTCGGCCTGCCAAACGGAACGAAATTTCGTTGGAGTCAACCGGGTGCATTTTACCGTCGTAAATGTAAACGCGGATATCGCGGGCATACGAACCGGTGAGCGGGCCTTCTTCCATTTTTTCCATGATCCCCTTCAGTATTGCCGGAAGGAAGCGTGCGTCAATCGAACCTCCAACAATACAGTTGTGGAAAACCAGTTTTCCGCCCCAGGGTAGTGGAGTTTCTTGTGTATCGCGAACCGAAACCTTCATTTCTTTTCCATTATAAATGAACATGTTTTTTGGTGCGCTACCTTCCTCAAAAGGCTCAATAATCATGTGGACTTCGCCAAACTGTCCCGATCCGCCTGATTGCTTTTTGTGGCGGTAATCGGCCTGGGCAAATTTGGTAATCGTTTCGCGGTAAGGTATTTTCGGAGCTTTAAATTCAATGTCAATTTTATGAGTGTGGTCGAAATACCATTTCAGCGTGTTTAAGTGGTATTCGCCCTGGCCTTCAACGATCAGTTGTCGTAATTCTTTGGAGTACTGAACCAAATAGGTTGGATCTTCTTCTTTCACACGATGAAGGATTTCTCCCACTTTTTCATCATCAGTTTCAGAGATCGCTTTTATGGCTACCCTGAATTTGGGATCAGGAAATACAATTGGGGCAAACTTCAGATCCAGTTCTTTTTCACAAAGCGTTTGGTTGAATTTGGTATCTTTTAGTTTCACGGTACAACCGATGTCGCCGGCTACGATTTCCGAAACGGCGTGGCGGGTTTTTCCGGCTGTTACAAAAAGCTGCGAAATCCGTTCTTTTCCATTGTTGAACGTGTTGTATAAATCTTTCCCTTCGGTCAGTTTCCCCGACATGACTTTGAAATAAGTAACCTCGCCAACATGAGGTTCCAAAGAAGTCTTAAAGACAAACAAGGAAGTTGGGCTTGTTTCGTTCATAACAACAGTTTTCCCCTGAATGATTTCCCGCATGGGCACTTCACTTGGGGCAGGTGCAATGTTGCATACAAATTCGAGTAAACGGCCAACACCCATATTCCTTTTTGCTGAAACGCAGAATACGGGAAAAAGGTCACGTTTAACCATTCCGATCCGCATTCCTTTCCGCATATCGTCCTCTGATAATGAACCCTGTTCGAAATACATTTCCATCAGTGTTTCTTCATTTTCAGCAGCCATTTCTATTAATTCGTTGTGCAGTTTTTCAGCATGTTCATTTTCTGAAGCGGGTATTTCCAATACTTCAGGTTTGCCTCCATCCGGACCGTACTTATACATTTTCATTTTCAATACGTCAATGATGGAATTGAATCCAAGGCCGGTTTCAACCGGGTACTGAACAATGGTAACCTTGTTCCCGAATTTTGTTTTCAGATTGTCAACAGTCTGATCAAAATTGGCATTCTCAGTATCCAGATGGTTTAATACAAATATCATTTTGGCGTTTGCAGCCTCAGCATGCCGGTTTGCAGCTTCTGTTCCGGCGCCAATACCGGCTGAAGCATCAACGACCATTAGCCCCAGGGCGGCAACCTGAAGGGAAGAAACTACACCACCGCAAAAATCATCCATCCCGGGAGTATCCAGTATGTTGATCTTTTTACCGTTGACTTCGGTGTACAAAAGCGAAGAAAATACGGAATTGCCGTATTCCTGCTCGATCAGGTGGTAGTCGGAAACCGTATTTTTACTTCCAACGTCACCTCTGCGGTTAATTACTCCACCCTCGAAAAGCATAGCTTCTGCAAGGGTGGTTTTCCCACTGCCAGCATTACCAATTAGTGTAATGTTGCGAATTTCATCTGTTTTATAGACTTTCATATTTAGATAGTTATATTGGTTTTTTACTCATTCCGGATCAACTTTCTGTTGCCTATTTCTGAGAAGCGACCAAAATTAGTAATAATTACTTAACTATCAAGATTGGGTGAGATTACTTGAATTTGTCAGGTACGGCAGAGAATTATCCCTTCAATAAAGATTAAGAGAATCAACGAATTGTGCTTTTTAAGATAAATTAACTGCTGCGTATAAATGTCAGATAAACAAACAGATGTGCCAATTACATGTTTTTGAATATTTTTTTGATCTGTTAAAGAAATGAAAGTAGCCGGATACAACCCAATAGTTGTGTTTGATTACGTTTCGTCCCGATCATTTGATAATGTTGATCTTGCTGCAGAGCGATTCCGTTTCGATAGAATTATGATGATCTCGATAGAATCCATCCTTTTCGAATTGACCCGAAGCTTCAGCGCTCCCGAATTTAAAGAGATTTCGAAAATGGTGAAATAAGATTTGGAGTGGGTATGTGTAAAATATAACAACAAATGTCAAAGTTGACATTTATTTAACGGGAAAAATTATCAATTAATTGGTGATTTTTCCCGTTAAATAATTGAATTCAAGTAATTTTATCACTTCAGTTTTGTGGAACTTTTATTTTATCTGTCCCCGAATCTCGCCACCTGGATAAAGAGAGGTGTGGACATTTACATAGGCATTTCCAGCTTTGATTTTGTCAACAAGGTCAGCAAGTGTCATGCCTGCCAAGGCATTTATCAGATTTGCGTCAGTAATTACCCCTTCAGCCAGAATGCCATTTGTAGTGCCCGGGATTAGGCCTGATGAATATAAAAAAGTCACAAATCCTCCATTTGCCCCAACAGCTCCAAGGTGAATGTGGGAGGCCCTGACATTTTCCAGATTTGCCACAATCAATTTGTAGCTTAGTTCAGTTCCATCTTTACTGAGTTGGAAGATGGCCTCGCCAGTTGCCAGTGTTGCCCTTGCCGGAACCTCCTGGTCACCAGAAAGGTGTGTCACGAAATTTTGCACTACAGTGCCTTTTTTCAACACTAATTCATTTTGAGGTTCAAGATTCAAATCAACTTTGTTGCAGGATGCAAAAATCAGGATAATTCCCGAAACCAGAAGAAATAAATGTTTTTTCATGATAAAATATTTTAAGATGTATAAATCTTTTAACACCACAAAAATAATTTAGTTCATTCATTTCAAGATAATTTAAATGCTTTTAAAAGAGTTCGGTACACTATCTAACTTATTCACATTAAATACGCTAAAATTCTATGGTCGGAGATGAATTTCCCGATGATCCTAAAAGTTATGGATTAGGCAGGTTCAATCGAATTCCTTATTCAGTCTTTCAATAAAATATGCCGAAAGGAAATGTGATTCTAACTCGATGTTTTGGTGGACGAAGAAATTAACATCCGTTTTGTTCCATTTGGCACAGCCAACATAAATGTTCATTGGTTTATTTTGATCGTTATATTCCAGGATTTCTGCTGTTTTTGAACTATCGGCTGGTAGTCGGAAATCAATCAATTCCGGGTTTGCACTTTGGCCAAATTTCATGGTTGTCGTGTTAATTTTGATGAATGAAAATACAATCTTTTCAGGTTATAAGTATGCCTAAGTCATCCAGGTTCATCAGACTTTCAGATATGTAAAAATATTTTTACATATGCACGTATTTGTAAGCTTTTCTTTACAAATCTACACACTCAAACTTCTCGTTTCCTGTATTCCCCCGGCGACATGCCCTTCACTTTCCGGAAAACTCTGGAAAAATAGAACTAATCGTAGAAATCCATTTCGCGGACCAAGTCGGCAATCATTTAACCTGAGTTGTCGGGCAGGCGCCAGACTCGCTGAATTTTGAACTGAATGAAATAATCTATAAATTCATCAAATCTTTCATTCTCTGAAATGTAGCCGATTGGTATTTTTGTTTCAACTAAATCTAAACTTGTGAGCAAATCAAAATTCAACCGATCATTTATTCTGGGTATTACACTGATTTCTGCCATGGGCGGATTGCTTTTTGGTTACGACTGGGTCGTAATCGGTGGCGCCAAACCGTTTTACGAACGTTTTTTCGACATTACCAATTCTCCCCACCTTCAAGGCTGGGCCATGAGCAGCGCCCTGATTGGCTGTCTGGTCGGAGCATTATCTTCAGGTTACCTGACGGATCGTTTTGGCCGTAAAATTCCATTAATTCTTTCAGCAGCATTGTTTACCATTGCTGCCATTGGCACCGGGTCGGTCAGTCAATTCACACCTTTTATCGTTTACAGGTTGATTGGTGGATTGGGAATCGGACTGGCTTCGGCCATTTCGCCCATGTACATTGCCGAGATTTCACCTGCACCGATGCGTGGAAGGTTGGTTTCCATCAATCAACTGACCATTGTTATTGGCATATTGGCTGCTCAGATAACCAATTACCTGATTGCAGAAAAGGTTCCGTCAGATGCCACCAATGAATTTATCCTGAATTCGTGGAACGGGCAAACCGGCTGGCGATGGATGTTCTGGGCCGGAACACTTCCCGCCCTTTTCTTTTTCCTTTTTTCTTTTTTCATTCCTGAAAGCCCACGCTTTCTGGCTAAATCCGGAAAATCAGACGCAGCTTATTCGATCCTGAAGCGAATTGGCGGACACGAATTTGCTATTCAGGAACGAAAGGAAATAGAAGAGACTCTGCCTGGTACCGATGCGAAAATTGACTGGAAGGTACTGGGGTCAAAAAAGGTCCGGCCTGTATTGATTATAGGAATCGTTTTGGCTGTTTTCCAGCAATGGTGCGGCATTAATGTGATATTCAACTATGCGGAAGAAATTTTCACTTCGGCTGGCTACTCGGTTGGCGACATGCTTTTCAATATTGTGATTACCGGTTCGGTTAATTTGGTATTTTGTGTTTTAGCCATGCGCATGGTTGATAGCTGGGGCCGCCGAAAACTCATGTTATTGGGCTCCATCGGTTTGGCAGCGATCTATCTGATGCTCGGAACCAGTTACTTTTTCGGGTTAAAAGGAATGGCGATACTGGTTTTAGTGATGATTGCCATTGCAACATATAGTATGACTCTTGCCCCAATTACCTGGGTAATTCTTTCCGAGATTTTTCCAAACAGTATTCGCGGATCAGCCATGGCCATTGCCACCACTGCCCTATGGATCGCCTGTTTTGTACTGACATACACTTTCCCAATCCTGAATAAATTGCTGCATGCCAGTGGAACATTCTGGCTGTATGCATTCATTTGCCTGTCGGGCTTCCTGTTTATTCTGAAAAAATTGCCCGAAACAAAAGGAAAATCACTGGAGGAAATTGAAAATAAACTAACTCATTAAAATAGATATACCATGAAAAAAATGTTGGTGGTTATTCTGCTTGCCTTCCTGTTTTTGGGATTAAATGCTCAAAAATACACCTTGCATTCTCCAGATAAAAAACTGACCGTTGAAATTGAAGTTAATCGTGGCATTGCAGTAAAAATGATGAGCGGAAATGAGTCATTGATCAGCCTCAATGGTTTATCAATCATTTCAACAAGTCAAAATCCTGATTTCACTGAATTTCAGGTTAAAAAAGTCATTCAAAATTCGGTGAACGAAACAGTCAAACCTGTTATTCGCGATAAGAGTGAAATGTATGTAAATCAATACAATGAAATGCAGTTAGTGTTTAAGGCCAATTATTCCATTACTTTTCGTTTATTCAATGAAGGTCTGGCATACCGGTTTGCGACTTCAGCAAAAGACAGCCTGACTATTCTGAAGGAAAACCTGACTGTTCAATTGGCCGAAAACGATTCATTACGTTTCCAGCCTTCCAAATCGTTCAATTCTTCGTACGAAACGCCTTACGAATTCCGGAAAATAAGCGCCATTGAGAATGGGAATTTGTGCCATTTACCTGCTTTGGTCGAAAAGCAAAACGGAAGTTTTGTGATGATTACCGAAGCTGATTTGTACCATTATCCGGGTATGTGGCTAACCGGAACCGGAAAATCCGAACTGAAAGCCACCAATCCGCCTTTCCCTAAAAAATACACTAATTCCGGTGATATTTATGGTCTTGGCCAGATTGCTGAAAAGGAAGATTTTATTGCCAAAGTGGAAGGCACAAGAACTTATCCCTGGCGAATTTTTGCCGTAGCCGAAAATGAAGCTGACCTAATCACCAATAACATGGTTTATTTACTGGCTTCACCTACTGAATTACAGGATGTTTCCTGGATTAAACCTGGCATAGTGATGTTCGACTGGTGGGGGAAAAGTAATATCTACGGGGTTAATTTCAAGGCTGGTGGTAATACAGAAACTGCTAAATATTACATAGATTTCTGTGCTGCTCATGGATTTCGGTATTTTCTGTTCGATGATGGCTGGTGCTCGAAAGACGATTTGTTGCACGAAGTTTCGGGTTTGAATATAGCAGAAGTAACTGCCTACGCCAAATCGAAAGGCGTTGATGTGATGCTTTGGGTGATCTGGCATGCCGTTCAGAAGCAATGGGATCAGGCGTTTGACCAGTTTGAGAAGTGGGGCATCAAAGGGATCAAGATGGATTTTATGAACCGTGATGACCAGCCGATGGTGGAGTTTTATGAAGCTGTTGCCCGAAAAGCTGCCGAAAAAAAGATGTTGGTAAACTTTCACGGCGCTTATAAACCATGCGGATTAAGTCGAAAGTATCCGAATGTACTGACCCGGGAAGCATTAATCGAATTCGAATACAATGGCTGGACGAACTCCGACAATCCGGAACACCACAATTTGTTGCCATACATCCGCATGTTTACCGGCCCGATGGATTATATTCCGGCTACCATGCGCAACTCTACCAAAGACAATTTCAGGCCATTGGGCGATTACCCGATGGGGCAGGGAACCCGTGCTCATGCTATGGCGCTATTTGTCATACTGAGCAGTCCGATGGAAATGCTACCCGATTCGCCTTCGGATTATTACCGCGAAAAAGAATGTACCAATTTTCTGACAAAAATCCCGGTCGAATGGGACGAAACGCGTTTGCTAGAAGGAAAGATCAGCAAATATACAGTTTTGGCCCGAAGATCAGGCGAGAGCTGGTTTGTGGGTGCGATCACTGATTGGACCCAGCGCTCAATTAATTTATCAACCGTTTTTCTGAAGCCTGGCAAATACCACATTGAAATGATTGAAGATGGTATAAATGCCAATACACGAGCGGAAGATTATAAAAGAGTTGAAAAGGATTTTTCTTCTGGAGAAGTTCTGAAACTGAAACTGGCTGCCGGCGGCGGCTGGGTAGCCCGGATTACTCCGGTAAAATAGAATGAAACTTAAACTCATTAAATCATGAACCGAATAGCCTTATTTTTATTTTCGGTGTTCATCCTGACCGGATGTACAAAAAAAACAGCACAAAAAATTGACCTTTCCGGAGAATGGAAATTTGCCATAGACTCGCTGGATAAAGGAGTTTCTGAAAAGTGGTTCGATCAGACTCTGGCCGATAAAGTGGAGCTTCCCGGCTCGATGACGACCAACGGAAAAGGGAATGACATTACCCTGAAAACCCCATGGATCGGTCAAATCGTTGACAGTTCGTTTTATAAAAATCCGGAATATGCCAAATTCCGCAAATCCGGGAACATTAAAATTCCGTTCTGGCTGCAACCGGTAAAGTATTACTCTGGAGCAGCCTGGTATCAAAAGGAAGTAACTATTCCCGAAGATTGGCAGGGTCAGTTTGTTGGTTTAGTCCTCGAACGCTGCCACTGGGAAAGCCGCTTATGGGTTGACGATAAAGAAGTAGGTATGAGAAATTCGCTTGGAACACCACATCAATACAATCTGACCAATGTATTGACTCCTGGTAAACACCGGTTAACCCTTTGTATCGACAATCGGGTGAAGGACATTGATCCCGGCGTTAATTCTCACAGTATATCCGATCATACGCAAAGCAACTGGAATGGGATTGTCGGGCAACTGTACCTCGAAGCCCGGCCATTGGTAAAAATCCGGAATATTCAGGTTTATCCTGATGTTCAGAATAAAAAAATAGCTGTAAAAGTGAAGGTCCAGAACCTAACCGGAAAAACAACTTCGGTGAAAATGAACCTGAATGTAAAGGAAAATGGAACATGGAACGAGGAAAGTTTTGATCTGAAAGAAGGCGAAAATATGTTGGAGATGAGCCTCGAAATGGGCGCCAATGTGAAACTTTGGAACGAATTTCATCCAACTGTTTATTCGCTGGTAATCAGTCTGAAAGATAAAACTTCGGGACAAACGGATATTTTGACTACCACTTTCGGGATGCGTGAATTTAAAACCGCAGGAAAACAAATCCTGATTAATGGTCAGCCAACTTTTCTTCGCGGAACTTTGGAATGTGCCATTTTCCCCAAAACCGGATATCCGGCAACCGATGTCGCCGAGTGGCTCCGGATATTCAATGTATGCCGCGCCCACGGCCTAAATCATATACGTTTTCATTCGTGGTGCCCGCCAAAAGCAGCTTTCGATGCCGCCGACCAAACGGGATTTTACCTGCATGTGGAATGTTCGTCGTGGGCTAATCAATCAACCACCATTGGAGACGGAAAACCATTCGATAACTATCTTTATGAGGAAAGCCAACGAATGGTTGAAGAATACGGAAACCATCCGTCGTTTTGCATGATGGTTTACGGAAACGAACCCGGCGGTTCCAATCAGGTTCCCTTTCTGACTGAATTTGTGAAATTCTGGAAAGCAAAAGACAACCGCCGTATTTATACGGCAGGAGCTGGCTGGCCAAATCTTCCAGAAAATGATTACCTGAGTACTCCCAATCCCAGAATTCAGGGTTGGGGTCAGGAATTGAATAGTATCATTAACAGCGAAGCTCCGCGCACCGATTACGACTGGTCTGACTATAATGCCAAATTTACGCAGCCGATAGTAAGCCACGAAATCGGGCAATGGTGCGTTTATCCGAATTTCAAGGAAATAGTCAAATACGATGGGGTGCTGAAAGCCAGGAACTTCGAACTTTTTCAGGAAACACTGAAAGATCAAGGAATGGAACAACTGGCCGACAGCTTTTTACTGGCTTCCGGAAAATTGCAGGCCCTTTGCTATAAAGCCGACATCGAAGCTGCAATGCGCACCAGTGATTTCGGCGGATTCCAGTTGCTCGACCTGCACGATTTTCCCGGACAGGGAACGGCTTTAGTTGGCGTGCTTGATCCGTTTTGGGGCGAAAAAGGATACATTTCACCAGCTGAATACAAACGTTTTTGCAATTCGACCGTCCCTCTGGCCCGAATGAAAAAACTCATCTTTACCAATGCTGAAATCTTTGAAGTTGCTGTTGAGGCAGCTCATTTTGGTGACGGGCCAATTGCTGCCTGCACTCCTGAATGGAAAATCACTGATCAAACGGGGCAGCTTATCCAATCAGGAAAATTCGTCCCAACCGATATTCCTTTAGGTAATGGTTTTAAACTTGGAGATATTTCTTTTCCGTTGGCATCGGTTACCAGTCCGGAAATGCTGAAACTGGAAGTAACGATTAATGACCTGAGCAACAGTTGGGATTTCTGGGTTTATCCGGCGAAAAAAGAAACGATTTCAGGAGAAGAAAAAATACGAGTGGTTCAGAGACTGGATGCTCAAACTGCTCAATTCCTGATAAATGGAGGTTCAGTCTTGCTGAACCTGAAAAAAGGAACACTTCCGAAAGAAATGGGAGGCGATGTCAAGATCGGGTTTTCAAGTATTTTCTGGAATACAGCCTGGACAAGAGGTCAGGCTCCGCACACACTGGGAGTTTTGGTTAACCCGAATCATCTAGCTTTGGCCGATTTTCCAACCGAATACCACAGCAATTACCAGTGGTGGGATGCCATGAGCCATTCGGGGGCAATCAACCTGACAAGTTTTCCATCTGAAATACAAACGATTGTTCGTGTAATTGACGATTGGGTGACGAACCGTCCACTCGCGCTGGTTTTCGAAGCTAAAGTTGGCAGAGGGAAAATCCTGATTTCAGGAATTGATATGACTACCGATTTGGACAAACGCCCCGAAGCCCGGCAACTGTTATTCAGCCTGAAGAAATATATGGCTGGGTTGAAGTTTAATCCGAAAGTTGAGTTGAAAATGGAAGCATTAAATGGACTTTATAACAAGTAAAATTAAACGCAGAGAGCGCAAAGTGAAGTGCAGAGAGCCGCAAAGAAAATAATTTTACCCCGCGGTTCTCTGCGATATTTCTCTGCGTTCTCTGCGGTAAAATAGTCGGAAAAGAAATTATAATCAGACAATTAAATGGCTGTAGTTTAAGTTTGCGTTGCAATTAACATTTGATACCTGATATTTATTTGGCGATACCTCGTCAAGGTCAACATATCTTCAGTTGAACAGTCT
>Ga0209317_1000593_pt1 | contig 41189 bp, 34 predicted proteins | sample RifGroB2_FD_183994 | JGI IMG/M metagenome (GOLD analysis project Ga0209317, IMG submission 183994) | Soil microbial communities from Rifle, Colorado, USA - Groundwater B2 (SPAdes) (version 2) | ecosystem: Environmental > Terrestrial > Soil > Unclassified | place: Rifle, Colorado | collected... | reverse complement strand
TCCCTGCGCAAGTGGCGTGCTGGCTCTTTCAGTTTCTTGCTGTATGGCAGCATGGGCAAATCCCCCCTAACCCCCCTTTTTCAAAGGGGGGGACTCTTGCTCAGGTCTCCGGAAATTCCTCCGGCTTCTGAATCTTGCTCCTTTTCCGGGTCCTGCTCCTTTGTCCCCACTCTTGCCCATCAATGTTCCTAGAGCATCACCATTAGTCCCTCTTTGCTCAAAGGGGGGGATCGCTATTAGTCCCTCTTTGCTCAAAGGGGGGGATCGCCATTAGTCCCTCTTTGCTCAAAGGGGGGGATCGCCATTAGTCCCTCTTTGCTCAAAGAGGGGATCGCCTTTAGTCCCCCCCTTTGCAAAGGGGGGTCAGGGGGGATTTAGCCTCTCCCCGCACACCCGGAAGATCTCGTCAAGCACCGAACCCGATGCAAGCAGTACCTGCCTGTTGTCAAACCGAAGGACCCTCAGCCCCTGCTTGTTTAGAAAGCGATCACGTGCTATGTCGCGTATTAAATGTTCAGCATCAAGATGCTGGCTCCCGTCTACTTCTATGACCAGCTTCACGGCGGGGGCATGGAAGTCGACGATGTAGGGACCGACCGGTTTCTGCCGATAGAACTGGATACCGAGGATCTGCTTCCTGCGCACTTGAGACCAGAGCTGGCGCTCGGCATCGGTCAGCTCCCTGCGCAAGTGGCGTGCTGGCTCTTTCAGTTTCTTGCTGTATGGCAGCATGGGCAAATCCCCCCTAACCCCCCTTTTTCAAAGGGGGGGACTCTTGATCCGGTTTCCGGATCTTACTTAAAATGTCCTACTCTGGATATTGTCCTACTCTGGATCATTTGCCCCACTATTGTGCCTTTCCCCGCCAGTTTTCCGCAAACGCCGGGAGAGCCGGTCGAAGGCGAGGTAGATGACGGGCGTCGTGTAGAGGGTGAGGATCTGGCTGATGATGAGCCCGCCGACTATGGCGATACCCATCGGGCGGCGCAGCTCGCTGCCGGCGCCGCGGCCAAGGGCGAGCGGCAAAGCGCCCAGCAGGGCCGCGAAGGTCGTCATCATGATGGGGCGAAACCGGAGCAGACAGGCCTGGAAGATCGCCTCCTCGGGACTCTTCCCCTCGCGGCGCTCGGCCTCCATGGCGAAATCGACCATCATGATGCCGTTTTTCTTGACGATGCCGATCAGCAGGATAATGCCGATCACGGCGATCACGCTTAGCTCCATGCGGCAGACCATGAGCGCAAAGACTGCCCCGGCACCCGCGGACGGCAGCGTGGAGAGGATGGTGACCGGATGGATGAAGCTCTCGTACAGCACGCCAAGCACGATGTAGACGGTGATGAGCGCCGCCAGGATCAAAAGCGGCTGGTTGGTGAGCGAGGCCTGGAAGGCCTGGGCCGTCCCCTGGAAGCTGCCGCGGATGCTCTCGGGAAGCCGCATCTGGCCGGTCGCCTCCTCGATTGCCTTTACCGCCTCGCCCAGCGAGACGCCGGGGGCCAGGTTGAAAGAGGCGGTCACCGCCGGGAACTGCCCCTGCCGGTTCACGACGAGCGGCGTGGTCGACTCGCTCACGCGGGCGATGCTGGTCAGCGGCACGGTGCCGCCCCCCTCGCTGCGCAGATAGATGGAGTTCAGCCCGGCCGGGCCTTGGCTGAACTGGTCCTGCACGGAGAGGACCACTCGGTACTGGTTAAGCTCGGTAAAGATGGTGGAGATCTGACGCTGCCCGAAGGCGTCGTAGAGCGTGTCGTCGATCAAGAGCGGCGAGATGCCGTAGCGCGAGGCGGTGGCCCGGTCGATATCGAGCGCCACCACGAGGCCCTGGTCCTGCTGGTCGCTGCTGACGTCGCGAAGCTCCGGCCTTTTGGAGAGCACCTCCACCACCTTGGGCGCCAGCAACTTGAGCTCCTGCGTGTCGGGGTCTTCCAGGGTGTACTGGAACTGGGTACGGCTCACCCGCGCGTCGACGCTCAGATCCTGCACCGGCTGCATGAAGAGCTGGATCCCGGGCACGCGGGCGAGCTCCGGCTGCATCCGGCGGATCACCCCGGCAGCACTCAGGTCGCGCTCGGCGAGCGGCTTCAGGTTGATGAGCATGCGCCCGGAATTCAGGGTCGCGTTGACCCCGTCCACGCCGATGAACGAGGAGAGGCTCTGCACCGCGGGATCCTTCAGGATCACCCGGGCGAGCGCCTGTTGCCGCTTCGCCATGGCCGGAAAGGAGATCGACTGGGACGCCTCCGTGATCCCCTGGATCGCGCCGGTGTCCTGGACCGGAAAGAACCCCTTGGGAATCATGACGTAGAGGAGAACGGTGATGACCAGGGTGGCGACGGCCAACAGAAGCGTGGCGCTCTGGTATCTCAGCACGAAGGAGAGGGAGCGGCCGTACCTTTGAATGACGGCGTCTAACATGCGGCTCGAGGCGAGATAGAAGCGTCCCTGCTTCTCCTCCGGGACGTGCTTCAATAGACGCGCGCACATCATCGGGGTAAGGGTTAGAGAGACCACCCCAGAGATCAGGATGGTGACGCCGAGCGTGATGGCGAATTCTCGAAAGAGCCGCCCCGCCACGTCCCCCATGAAGAGCAGAGGGATCAGCACGGCGATCAGCGAGATGGTAAGGGAGAGGATGGTGAAGCCGATCTGCTCGGCCCCCTTCAGGGCCGCCTGCAGCGGCGACTCCCCCTTTTCCACGTAGCGGGAGATATTTTCGATCATGACGATGGCGTCGTCCACCACGAAGCCGGTGGAGATGGTGAGCGCCATCAGGGAGAGGTTATTGAGGCTGAAGCCTAACAGATACATGACCCCGAAGCTCCCCACCAGCGAGAGCGGCACCGCCACGCTCGGGATGAAGGTCGCCGAGAGCGAGCGCAGGAACAGGAAGATGACCATGACAACCAGCGCCACCGCGAGGAGCAGCTCGAACTGCACATCGTGCACGGAGGCTCGGATGGTGGTGGTGCGGTCGGTTAAGAGCTCCACCTTGACAGCGGCGGGAAGTGCGCTCTTCAGCTGCGGCAGGAGCCTCTTTATGCTGTCCACCACCTCGATTACGTTCGCGCCAGGCTGGCGCTGGATGTTGACGATGACGGCCGGCGACTCGTTCATCCAGGCCGCCTGGTTCACGTTCTCCGCGTCGTCGGTCACCTTCGCCACCTCGGACAGCTGCACCGGCGCGCCGTTTCGGTAGGCGACGATCAGCGGCCGGAAATCCTTGCTGGAGAAGAGCTGGTCGTTCGCGCCGATGATGTAGGCCTGGCTCGGCCCGTCGAAGCCGCCTTTGGCCTGGTTCACGTTGGCGTTGGCGATGGAATTGCGCAGGTCTTCCAGGGTGAGCCCGTAGGAGGCGAGCGTTGTAGGGTTCGCCTGGACGCGCACCGCCGGGCGCTGGCCTCCGCTGATGCTCACCAGCCCCACCCCGGAAAGCTGGGAGATCTTCTGGGCGAAGCGGGTGTCCGCCAGGTCCGCCACCTCGGGAAGCGGCAGGGAGGCCGAGGAGAGCGCTATGGTCAGGATCGGGGCGTCGGCGGGGTTCACCTTGCTGTAGACCGGCGGAATCGGCAGGTCCCTCGGGAGGAAGTTGAAACCCGCGTTGATGGCCGCCTGCACCTCCTGCTCGGCCACGTCGAGCGAGAGGTCGAGGCTGAACTGCATGGTGATGACCGAGCTCCCGTTGGAGCTGGTCGAAGTCATCTGGGTCAGCCCCGGCATCTGGCCGAACTGCCGCTCCAGTGGCGCGGTCACCGAGGTAGCCATCACCTCGGGGCTTGCTCCGGGATAAAAGGTGCGCACCTGGATGATCGGGTAATCCACCTGGGGAAGGGCTGCCACAGGCAGCAGCCGGTAGGCAGCGGCACCCGCCAGCAGGATCGCCACCATCAGGAGCGTGGTCGCCACCGGACGCAGGATGAAGGGGCGCGAGATGTTCATCTGGCGGGCCTTATCTTAACATCCACCTTGCTTCCCTCCCGCAGACGCTCGGTGCCGTCCACCACCACCACTTCACCCTCGGCAAGCCCCGAGGCGATCGAGGTATCCTCTCCCTGCACCACGCCGGGCGTGACCGGGCGCACGGTGACCGTGCGGTCGGACTTCACCAGGTAGACGAAGGTACCCTGCGGGCCGCGCTGGATGGCGGAACTCGGCACCAGGATGGCATCGCGCCTGGTTTCCAAGAGCAGCCGCGCGTTCACGAACTGGTTCGGGAACAGCTGTTCGTCCTCGTTCGGGAAGAGCGCCTTCAACCTCACCGTGCCGGTGGTGGGATCGATCCGGTTATCGACGGTGAGCAGCGAACCGGTCGCCAGTTTTTGCTTGGCCTCCCGGTCATACGCCTCGACCTGCAGTGGCACCCCGCTTTTCAGCTTGGCCAGCACCGGTGGCAGGTCGTCCTCCGGGATAGGGAAAAGTACCGACGACGGCTGCAGCTGGCTGATCAGGACCAAGCCGTTTTCGTCACTGGCATGGATGATGTTGCCGGCATCCACCTGGCGAAGCCCCACCCGTCCGCCAATGGGGGCGGTGATGCGACTGTAGGTGATCTGCAGTCGGGCGGCGTCGATCTGCCCCTGGTCGATCTTGATGGCAGCTTCATATTGACGGACCAGAGACTCCTGGGTGTCCAGCTGCTGCTTGGGAATGGAGTCCAGCGCCCAGAGCTGCCGGTAGCGCTGCAGGTCGATCATGGCGTTTCTAAGCAGCGCCAGGTCCTGTGCCATCTGCCCTTCGGCCTGGGCCAACTGCACCTGGAAAGGGCGCGAATCGATTAAGGCAAGGAGGTCGCCCCGCTTCACCGTCTCACCCTCGCGAAAGAGAACCTCCATGAGCTGGCCGTCGATCCGGGACCTTACCGTCACCGCACTTTGGGGAGCCACCGAGCCAAGCCCGTTTATATATACCCCGACATCCCCCTTTCTGGCCGGCTGGGCAAAAACCGGCGTAGGGGGCGGCGCGGGCTTGGTCTTAGGCGCACGTCCCCGCCCGGAAAGGACCCACCAGCCGGCAGCCAGCAGTACCGTCAAGAGAAGCAGAGACCACCAGCGGCGCCGCGAGCGCCTGGAGGCCGCGACTTCTTGGTTATTGTTGGCAACAGTTTTTCCTTCAGAGGGAGCTGTCATGACATTTTCCCTGTATCTTCCTATCCCCACCTACAGGCGCCCCCTTTATCGGAACGGCTAAGAAGGTGGGACGACCGGTTTGATCGATGGCAACTAAAGCAAATTAGAATAAATTCACTACGCAGCTGTCAATTTTACCCGAATAATCGACTGATGCTTATCTGCAGCGACTCTTTCATGGGTAGGCGTAGATTGTGAGGGGAGGATGGCCGAAGGGGGTGGAGTGCTAAGCAGGGTCTAAGGAGAAGAGTGACTAATACGTCCAATGTCTCACGGACACGCTCGCCGAGAATCAGCGACTGTAATTTCTGTTCGATCTTCGCTTTTCTGACTTACACGGGTCATGGGCTTCTTTATATTGCAATATATTGACCGAATCAAAGTTTGCCCAATCACTGCCTGGCAGCACATCCCACTGTCAGACATTGCCGCGTACGCCACAATAAGTCACGGACGGAGTCCTGCGATACAGGTCATGAATAACGGTGCAAAAGGAGGGCATCCTTCTCATGCGTCCTCTCTCTCCCTCAGCAGAGCCGATATGGCGCGCCACAACCGGAACTTGTCAATGATACGGGGCTCCAGGTCGACATGCTGCAGCCCGTATACCAGGTAGAGCCGCGCCAGTCCGTGCGGAAGACTGCTGGAAAGGGCCACGCTTTCAGTGTAGGGGATGATGTCGTCATCGTAGCCGTGTATCAGGATGACACGCGCCTTCAGCCGGGTCAGATCGTGCTCGGCCAGATTGAGCGCCCGGATCTCCCGCCGTATCGGGTCGGGAAGCCGGTCCAGCAGTGCAGGGGCGCGCGCGGGATCGCGATTCTGAAGGAAGTCGTAAAGCCGTTTTCCCTCAGGAGTGAGGCGGGCGGCCAGATCGTGGACCGGGGCGTTCAGGTCGGCCAGCTTCCGCTTGGCCGCCTGCTGGAAAAGTTGCCTGTCGAGCGGGTCGGAAAGGCGGCTCACATTGCTTAGCACAAAGACCCATTTGCCGTAACTATTGGGCTCCATGTAGCGCCAGCGGCCTTTCTGCCGGTAATACCCGGTGGTGAAAAAGGTCAGCACGTCTTTCAGGTTGTAATAACCGCCCACTGCCATCAGGAAGCTGACCCGGCCGGCGCGCGGCTCCAGTGCGGCAAGGATTGCGGGGCCGGAGGCGTAGCTGAAGGAAAAGATGCCGGCTCTCCCCTGCGGCGACAGATCACTGCGTGCGGCCAGCCAGGCGAAAGCGTCGGCGGTCCCGGCAATATCGCCGCTGCTCACCTGCAGCGAACGAAATCCCTCCAGATCCGGGACCAGCACGGCGAAACGGGCACGTGCCAGGCTGTTGGCAAAGGCCTGCAAGCGCGGATCGTCCTTCCCCTTTTCCGCAGCTCCCGGAAGCAGCAGCAGGCCCGCCAACGGTTTTTGGTCCGACAGATAAAGATCGCCCCCCACCAGGCGCCCGGCGGCCGGGAAAGTCACCGTGGTTCGACTGGGCTTAGCGGTAACGGACTTGAGCCTGGTGGGAGCGGCGCCGGCGGCAATATCAGACAGCACCAGGGCCGCCTCGTACTCGTGCTGCAGCTTGCATGCAGTCAGCAGCATGATCAGCATAATCAGCGAGAATAGCTGAACCGCAGACACAGTGCGCCGCTTGGAAGGATACCGATCTGATATCCAATCGAGTTTGATGAGGCTTGAGGACCGCCTCTTTTGCGCAGTTACAGACGCCGCCATAACAATATTTTTCATTTTGTTACCTGCTGTGTGACGGTAACGACATGCCGCTCTTCTTTCTTTAGGTCTCAAGCGATCGGCCAGGAAGGTGCTTCTGCTTGACGCCGGGTGGTGCCAGCATAGTTCGTGACCGCTGCAGTCGCGATGCTTCCTGATTCCCTCGCGTAGTTTCCTCGCTTCTGCAATGAGCTGTTCACGAGACATCGCTTCCAGGTCAGTATCGATCATAGCCTTTCCTCCCGCATTCCCCGGACGGCCTTTAGCTGCCTGACGCCTGAGTCGGGGGGACGTTTTCTCAGGGGTATCCATTCAATAACTACGGCTTGAGGTCAAGGGCCGCCTTGTTGCTGCCATCCATGTAGAAAGGTGTCGAAGTGTGCTCGTGCGCGATGCGCCAAGTGCCTTCGATCTTTTCCAGGCCCATGGTTGCGCGAACCCAGAGATTGGGCTTTTCGCCATCCGTCTTGGTTCCGCTCATCCGCTGAAGACTGGTGCAGAAGGCGACATCGCCGTCCGCCGTGACGCGGAGATCCCGGATCTCAAGGCTGATCGGCCCGTCCCAGGTGAGGAACCATTCTTTCAAACCTTTTCTGATTACCTCCCGTCCCATGTGTTGCAGAGGCGGTGCGAGATCAAAGCTCAAAACGTCGGGCGCGAAATAGGCCATTGCGCCCTCCACGTCCTTGGCGCCGATGGCCTTCGCCCAGCCCTCTATTACCTCACCAACCTGGACTCTGCTCTCTTCAGTTGTCATGTCTCTCTCCTTACGAATAACTACCCAGGGACCTCAAGGCACGGCCCCTCAAATTTACCAGCCACTCGAACAGCAAGTTATGGGCAAGTATCCTTGACCGATGCCTTCACCTTGCAAGCATTTTTCTGCCCCTCTTCGAAACGCGCCGTGCAACGATCACCGACACCAGCGTACCAAGGTTTAATGTAGGTAGCAGGATCTTTCCTTTTTGCTTCTGCTGTCAAACTTGTAGCTAGTTTGACCATCGAGTGTTGGGCGATAAGGTTTCGACTATCTGAAAATCCGAATCTCAGCTCATATATATGTCGATTAGGAGCAAAAAACAGTTTGTGAAAAAAGCGCAGGTGAGTCAGGATTTCATAAGATTCATAAAATCTAAAAATTCGTGTTTCTTCACCGAGATTCGGGTCACACGCACAAGCATCAATTTGCGTTTCCTCTCCCTGGTCGGTAAACCCAGTCACCGGAGTTGGATCGAAAGCGTATGCCTGGAGGTAGTCTTTGGGACGGTCATATAATACATTCTGTGCAAGGCCACCTCCTAATGAATGTCCTGCAGCAGATAACCTCAACCGTTTTGAGGCATAATTCTTGCCAAAGAAGCCGATGATCTCCTGTGAATACAGTCTGGCCCTAGTATACTGATCTTCTTTGGTGAAGAAGCGCGTGAACCAGCGCAGATTACCGTTTGCCCAGTCGTAAAAGCCCCAGGTACCACGGAAGGCAACCACCACGTTAACGTCATCACCAACTATTTTTTTCCAAACGTGGTAATACAGACCCAGATCATCCTCACAAGCACCTGCCTTTTCCAGTTGTCGTACTCTTTCCCATTTCGGCCCCTGGTCGGCTGGATCGTTTATGATTGTTTCTAATAATAATTTTTCCTCCTCAGAGATTTTAGCTTCATGCCCGCAATATTTTTCTTCTACATAAGCATATGCTGCCATGGCTGCATAAGGCACAAACCGTGCGGCTGCCGCAGAGGGGTCTGCTAGTTTCATCCGCAATGTGGAAGACCTTATCCGTGGCACATCTTCTCCTAAAACTTTGCCTCCTTCCTCATTGCAGCTCTCCAAGCTAAAAGAGGTACACCCTGGCAGGATCACAAAGAATAAGCAAAGGACGCTTAAGCTGACAGCGTGCCTGACTAGCTGGTGAATGCATGATGGCTTCATATAGTCCTCCTGATTTTGGAGAGAGTTTTTAAAATCCAGACAGGTAATGATAGCTGTCGTCTTCTGCCACCTCAAAGGCCCGACGCCAGGGTGCGGCGGCGCGCCGATTGCGCGTACTGCGAGGCGTAAATTCTTATTACATGCAGACAGTTGATTAGCAATAACAAATCTGCCAGGACTTGCCCATGCCTTGTGTCAGGATCTGCCCCCCTTCTTCCTCATGGTTGAGAGCTTTACCGGCAGCACAACCCTCATCTGGAGGAACGCAGGGCAGGCAGCTTTATGCAATTACTATCATTAAGGTAACTTTTGTTGACGTCGAGTGTGCTGGGACGCTACAGTTGTTCCAATTCCGCACAGATACACGACAATACTAAACCATCCGCGAGGACGGGACGGAAAGCCTAAGGGTCTCACCGAGACAGCCGGGTCGCCGAAATATCTAACGATATGAGGCCCCGGCTTTTTTGTGCCCATTTTTTCCTGGGTGGGGCAAAGACGTGGCATCACCTCGGGCACGGACCGGAAGAGACCGCAGTTGGCAAGTCCACAGCAACAGATGGAACAACAGAAACAGGGAGGAGGTAAAATGTCGCGAGTTACCGGTTACTTGGCAAGCATGATGCTCATGATGTTTCTGGCGGTAGGAGTTGCCCACTCAGCGGGAAAAGCCCTGGAGCATGAACACAAGGAAGGTGAAGTAATTATCAAGTACAAAAAGGGGAAAAGCCCGGACAGGGCGGATTTCCATAAACGCCACGGGTTGCAGCGCCTGCGGCAGTACAAGGGGCTTGACATGGAGCAGGTTCGCATCAGACCCGGCAAGCCGCTCGAAGAAGCCATCAGTGAACTTGAGGCTGATGCTGATGTTGAATATGCTGAACCAAACTACATCGTTCACACCCAGGTGATTCCCAGTGACACCTCATACGGCAGCCTCTGGGGCATGAACAAGATCAGCGCCCCGGCTGCCTGGGATAACAGCGGCGGCAGCCGATCGGTGGTGGTGGGTGTCATCGACACCGGTATCGACTACAATCACCCGGACCTTAAGGCAAACCTCTGGCCGGGCAAGGGTTACAACGCCATCACCGGCAGCAATGATCCCATGGATGACCACGGTCATGGCACCCATGTAGCAGGGACCATCGGAGCCACCGGCAACAACGGCCAGGGTGTGACCGGGGTGAACTGGAACGTCCAGATCATGTCCTGCAAGTTCATGAACTCGGCCGGTAGCGGTACCATTGCAGACGCCATGGAATGTCTCGACTATTTCCGTCAGCAGAAAGCGGCGGGTGTGAATGTGGTGGCCACCAACAACAGCTGGGGAGGGGGTGGCTTCTCCAGGGCGCTCTACGATACCATTAACGCCCAGCGGGACATCCTCTTCATTGCCGCGGCAGGCAACAAAGCCAGCAACAATGACACCACCGCCAGCTATCCGGCCAGCTATCAACTCCCGAACGTAATCTCCGTTGCCGCTACCACCTCCAGCGACGCCCTGGCCTCCTTCTCCCAGTACGGCCGGCGTACGGTCAGTATCGCGGCTCCCGGGTACAATATCTACAGTACCAAACGAAACGGCACTTATGGATATATGTCCGGCACCTCCATGGCCTCGCCACACGTGACCGGCCTGGCCGCCCTGATCAAGGCCAACAACCCGACAGCCGACTGGCGCGGCATCAGGAACCTTATCCTTTCCGGTGGGGACAAGGTCACCTCTCTGGCTGCTGTGACCATAACCGGCAAGCGGATCAATGCCTTTACCTCGCTCACCTGCCAGGACGACCGCATCTTGTCGGTCATGCAGTACCCGATAGTTGTCCAGCCGGGCACCCCGGCTGTCCTTTCCGCCCTGAGCATCAACTGTTCCGCACCCGCCGGGCCGGTGATGGTCAACCTTTCCGGTGGAGAAGTGATCGCTCTCAAGGATGACGGCCTGGCCCCGGATTTGGCCGCGGGTGATGGCATTTATGCCGTCAGCTTTACTCCGACCCGCAGTACGGAAACCTTTGCCTTCAGCTCACCGGCAGGGACAGAAAATATAGGAACCGCACCTGTCCCCGCACCGGTTGCCATAACCACCGCAACTCTCCCCGGGGCGACGGTAGGCTCTTCCTACAGTCAGCTGCTTGCTGCCAGCGGAGGAACGGTTCCCTATCTCTGGTCAGTCACTGCCGGACTTCTGCCGGGCGGCCTCTCCTTGGGAACTGGAGGTGTCATCAGCGGCATCCCGGGCGCTGCCGGCACAGCCGCCTTCACTGTGAAGGTAGTGGATGGCAAAGGTGTGGCCACCACCCGCAACTTCACCCTATCGGTGGCGGCCCCGGTACAGACGGCTCCGGTGGTTATAGCCACCCAATACCTCCCACCAGGGGCGGTTTGGGCTCCTTACAACAGCTATCTCGGAGCTACAGGCGGGAAGTCGCCTTACAGCTGGTCCGTGCAGTCAGGCCTTCTTCCCTACGGACTCACCCTTAACTCTGTAACGGGCGCCATCAGCGGTACCCCATCCACACCCGGCACCTTTGCAAGCACTCTCAAGGCCACTGATGCTCAAGGTATCTCGGCAACCCGTTCTTTTTCGATACAGATCGGCAATTACGCCATCGCAAACGCCAGAGTAGGATATGCCTATTACTACAAGCTGGGCGCCTCGGGCGGTACTCTGCCTTATACCTGGACGCTGACCGGTGGCGCGCTGCCGCCAGGCCTGACGCTTGCTGCCAGCGGAGTGGTGTCAGGCACCCCCTACAAGACAGGCAGCTATATCTTTAACGCCAAGGTGACCGACAGTAGAGGTCTTTATGGATTGGCCACGGTGCTGCTAAAAGTGCAGTAAGACCTTCGACAGGTATTTCAAAAAACACTGGGGTTGCGGCATGAATCGCCGCAACCCCAGTTATTTTACCAAGTGCTGAAACCTGATCTCTCAGGTGAAGAGCGGTACCCCGGTGCCCGGGCAGTACCCTCTACCCATCTCATTCCCCAAGCGGCTGGTAGAGGTCAGGAGTAAAGTTGTAGGTGATGAAGTAGTCCTCGACCGTCTCGGCTCGGCGGATAAGTTCGACCGTTCCGTCGGTGCGCAGCAGCAGTTCCTTGGGACGCAGCCGGCCGTTGTACTGGAAGCCCATGGCGTGGCCGTGCGCGCCGGTGTCGTGGATGACCAGGATGTCGCCGTCAACGATGGGCGGCAGTTCGCGCTGCACGGCGAACTTGTCGTTATTCTCGCAAAGGGAGCCGACCACGTCGTAGGTTTCGCTCTTCGGCAGGCTCTCCTTGCCGAGGACGTCGATGTGGTGGTAGGCGTCGTAGAGGGCCGGCCGCATCAAGGCCGACATGCAGGCGTCGACGCCGACATAGTTGCGGTAGGTCTCTTTGGCGTTAATGGCAGTGGTCACCAGGCAGCCGTGCGGGCCGGTGATGAAGCGGCCGCTCTCCATCAGCATCTTGGGGGCAAAGCCGTTGGCGCTTCGGAAGGCGTCAAAGAGAGCGGTGATCTCCTTGGCCATGGCAGGGAGGTTAAGCGCTTCGTGCTCGGGATGATAGGGAATGCCGAGACCGCCGCCGATGTTGACGAATTCCAGCTCGATACCGAGTTCCGCCTTGATCTCGGCGGTCAGGTCGAGGAGCATGCGCGCGGTCTCCACCATGTAGGAGTAGTTCCTCTCGTTGGAGGCGACCATGGTGTGCAGGCCGAAGCGCTTGGCCCCCCGCTCGCGTGAAAAGCGATAGGCGTCGATCAGTTGCTCGTGCGCGACACCGTACTTGGCCTCCACCGGGTTGCCGATGATGATGTTGCCGGTGCGGCGCGGGCCGGGATTGTAACGAAAGGAGACCAGCTCCGGGAACTCAGGCACCTTGGCGATGAAACTGATGTCGTCGAGATTGAGGACACAGCCACCGTCAGCTTCCGCGAAGGCGTACTCCTCCTGGCTGGTGTTGCTTGAGGTGAACATGATGTCCTCCCCGCGCGCTCCGACTTGGCGAGAGAGTATCAGCTCGGGGATCGACGAGCAGTCGAAGCCGAAGCCGAGGTCGAACAGCAGCTCCTGGATGCTGCGATTGGGAAGCGCTTTTACCGCGAAGTACTCGCGAAAACCGGGGATGCCGGCAAAGGCCTGATTCAGTTCTTCGCCGGTGGCACGGATCCCGGCTTCGTCGTAGATGTGGAAGGGGGTGCCGTAGTGGGCGGCGAGCTGCGGCAGGATCGGGAAGAGACGGTCCTTGTAGGATTGCGACATCGGCATTGGCGGTATTCTCCTGGAGGTTATTGTGTATTAAAAAGGTTCAGGGGCGAACACGGGTTCCCCCCACGGTATCAGGTGGTTCCATCCAGATCGATCCGGCGGGTCTCCTTGACCGTGTCGAGGACGATTTGAGTGCGGGTGGCGCGCACGCCAGGAATGCGCTGGATCTCTTCGCGCAGAACGCGGCCCAGCTCTCCGGGATGGGCGGCGCGCAGCTTGACCAGATAGCCGTCCGGGCCTGCGACCTGGTGGACCTCCTGCACCCCCGCAACCTGGGCGAGGCGTTCGCCGAGTTGATCCTTGCCGGCGGGCTCGGCCTCAATGAAGAGGAAAGCTGCCAGCCCCTGGGCAAAGGCCGCCGGGTTGAGGCGCACCTCGTACCCCTCAATGATTCCGCGCTCCTCCAACTTGCGGATGCGTTCCAGCACCGCAGATGGTGCCATCCCGACCTGGCGGGAGACCTCCACGTTGGGGATGCGCGCCTTTTCCTGGAGAATATTCAGAATCTGGAGATCGATGTCGTCGGTCATTCTTGCAATGTCCATAGTGGCAGCATAATATTCTCTTGATTCGGCAATGTCAAGAATACTTGCCACGTCATTGCCGGTTTGACGTGAGGGAGTGACATTTCATAGGCGGAAAATTCAGGCGGGTATGGTTTTGGTGAGGAAATCGGTGAAAAAAGACCGAGAGGGCACCTCCGGTGCCGCCTGGTCAAAGAGGATGGAACAGAGATGCTACGGCTAGGATGAACGGTCGGCTGAGCTGTCGGCGCGACCTTGTCGCGCCGCCGACCCATTTTGCTGGAGGATTTTCCTACTCGGCTTCCAATTCCGCTACCTTGACAAGTGGCGCGGCGAAAAATTTCTCATCTCCAGATTCAGCATCAAGCTGGTCAATCACCGATTCGGCACCGCCCATATTAAAGAAACTGTCTTTGAGAAAGTAGAGAGGGATGGATACACTAACCAGTAGATAGGTTGCTGTGATCGCCGACCTGCCGTACTTCTTGACGAAAACCATCAAAAACCCGAAACCGACAAGCAACATCGCCATGATATGAATGGCCCGGTTGTACTTTTGGACATCAGTCAAATCCCTGAGGTTAGCCCCCAGCGATTCTCCGGCAAGCGACTCGGCAGATAGAGCTAGCAGCACCGTGACCATGACAAGCAAACAATTGACCCATTTTTTCATATCAATTCACCTCGTTGTGAAAGTGCCCCGGAAAGGGGTTTTACGGCGGCGACCACCCGTCGTCTCAAAATGATGCTTTCGACCTGCATATGCGGTGAATGCGACGGCCATTAGAACTCGAAGTGTCGCGCAACCTCATCTTCATCCAGTGCGAAGATCCTTTTCTCTCGTCCCCCTAGCTGAAGCCCAACAGGTCCAGACCCTCCTGCAACAGCATGACCGCGAAAAGGGTCAGAAGTATCCCCAGAAAACGCATGGTAAACAGGTAGAGTCTGCTGCTCAGAGCATTTTTCGACCTGCCAACCGCAACGGCCAAGATGATCTTTGCGCCTACCGAAGAACGATGCCAATGCTCATGAAATTTATCGTTATAGTGCCTGTGCTGACCCCGACTCCGCTCAAAGGATATTAAAAATCCCCCCCTTTCGGAAAGGGGGGGGATTTCACCAGCAAGCCGACAATCGGTTATGAGGGTAGCCTTTAGATGAGGCCGTGAGCCACCATGGCGTTAGCCACCTTGATAAAGCCGTGAATGTTGGCGCCAATCACATAGTTGCCCGGAGCGCCGTACTCTTCTGCAGTTTCAAAGCAGTTCCTATGGATGTTTATCATGATGTCTTCCAGCTTTTTCTCCGTGTAGCCGAAACTCCACGAGTCGCGTCCGGCGTTTTGCTGCATTTCAAGAGCCGAGGTAGCGACCCCCCCTGCATTGGCAGCCTTGCCCGGACCGTAGGCAATCCCGGCGGTGAGGAACACCTTGACACCTTCAGGGGTGGTCGGCATGTTGGCGCCTTCGCCGACGGCGATGCAGCCATTCTTAACCAGGGTCTGTGCATCCTTGCCATTGATCTCATTCTGGGTCGCTGAAGGCATGGCGACCTGGCAGGGGATGTCCCAAATGTTGCCACCCTTTAGGTACTTGGCGTGCTTGTGCTTCTTGATATACTCCTCGATCCTGGAGCGCTCAACCTCCTTAAGCTGCTTGATCAGAGCGAGATCGAGACCGTTCTCGTCATAGATTACCCCGTTGGAATCGGAGCAGGCTACGCACTTGCCGCCCAACTGGTGAATCTTTTCGATGGTGTAAATGGCGACATTGCCAGAGCCGGAAACAAGGCAGGTCTTGCCTTCGAAGGTATCCTTGCGGGCTTTGAGCATTTCATTGACAAAGTAGGTGGCGCCGTAACCGGTAGCCTCGGTGCGGACCAGCGAACCACCCCAGGTGAGGCCTTTGCCGGTCAGCACGCCCGGCTCGTAACGATTGGTGATGCGCTTGTACTGACCGAACATGTAGCCGATCTCGCGACCGCCTACGCCGATGTCGCCGGCCGGCACGTCGGTGTGCTCGCCCAGGTGACGATGCAGTTCAGTCATGAAACTCTGGCAGAAACGCATGACTTCGTCGTCAGATTTGCCCTTCGGGTCGAAATCGGAGCCGCCCTTGCCGCCGCCAATCGGCATGCCGGTCAGCGAGTTTTTGAAGATCTGCTCGAAGCCCAAAAACTTGACGATTCCCAGGTAGACGGAGGGATGGAAACGGAGGCCGCCCTTGTAAGGTCCAAGGGAGCTATTGAATTCAACACGGAAGCCGCGGTTGATCTGGACTTCGCCCTTGTCGTCCTGCCAGGGTACCCTGAAGATGATCTGGCGCTCCGGCTCGCAGATGCGCTGAATGATCTTGCGGTCGGCGAACTCAGGATGCTTGACGAGCACGGGTCCCAGGCACTCAAGAACCTCCAGAACCGCCTGGTGGAACTCGGTCTCGCCGGGGTTGCGTTTGAGAACTTCTTGATAGATACCTTGTATTTTTTCGTCCATCTGAGGCATGTTTCAATCTCCTTTAGTGATTAAAAATATGGCATAAGCCCGTGCTTTAAGCACTCCAGTTGCATGAAGCACAAAATATGAGCACGAAGTGAGCCGAGTGCGTAAAATACGGGCACACCGCTGCGTATTTTTTTGCAATTGCCCGTTTTATAGACTTTATTATTTTAGGGACAAGTAGGAATAAAGATAAAATACAGGCATCACTGTGTCAGATATTCACACAACTTAAAGCTACTGAGTAACACGATTACGAGCTGGAGGTCTAACGGGGAAGCCTGAGGTATTCTGTCGCCCAGCCTTCGGCCACCCTTTCGGGAGGTCTAGAGGCCACACACAATTTCGAGAGGTTGGCACACCTCTTGACTTAAATTTTTGAAGTATCTAAGCTTTATACAAGGGCTGGCAAAGCCAAACAGCACCTGCTTGAGCAATCGTGCAATTCTTCAGTGTCAGCTCCCGAACAAAGGAGATCACTATGAAAACCATACTTGAAACCCTTGCCGAAGATGGTTCTTTTCAAACCCTGCTTTTGACGCTTAACCAGGCCAACCTGACCGGCAAGCTTGAAGAACCCGGACCCTTTACACTTTTTGCGCCCAACGATCAGTCCTTCGAACGGGTTAGCCTTGAAGAGATAAGCAAGGACCAGGATAATCTCTCCTCTATCCTTACCTATCACATCTTGTCAGGTAAAATGACATCTGCCGAGATCGACAGAAGCGATTCGTTATATACGGAAAACGGCAAGTCGTTGACCGTGCACATAGAAGAAGGTAAGTCGGTGGTAGATAACGGCAACCTTGTGAAGACCGATATCGAATGTTCCAACGGCATCATCCATGTTATCGACAACGTATTTCTGCCGCAATTTTCCGGCTGGTACTGCGGCTGTTGCTGAGCACGAACGGCCACATTATGTGAGTCGGGAGTGATGAGCATGAGGGAGTGGCCCCAAAGACCCGCTCCATGGTTCCTCAAGCGCTATTTCTCTCCACTTGACGCCCAGCACGGTTTTGCCTTTGGCTATCTGCGACCGCTTGATTCGCGTCTGATGATTGGTATTAGCCCGGGTGTCTACGCATCCGCATTTCGTTTAGTACCTCCTCGTAATCATCTTCACCGGAAATAAACCTGGTTATCAAGACACCCATCCCTCCCTTTTTGACCAGATGAGCCAGATTGGGAGGTATTCTTTTACTCCAGCGAACGACACCCTCAAATACGGCCGAAGAAGTATCGGACAATGCGAGTTCTACCTTCACAGGAGACCCTACAGGCAGAACGTTTGTGGTTTTTATGAAGATGCCCAGGTTTGAAATATCCTCAGTAAAGGCTACCCTGATCGGTTCCTCAGCCCCAAATTTCAAGGTGAGGCGCTTTTTATGCCGGGTAAGATCTCGTTTTTCTGCCATGTGAGCTCCAATTGCTTCATGGAATCTAGAGGGATGCTCATAAGTATATTCATAAGTATATCAATTATAGTATCTACTGGTTGGAATCTATGGGGTCATGTGGTGCAGTGGGAACCTGCGTCCAGTAACGCACCACTAGTAGATATTTCAGCAGCTATTGCCTCTTCAACGCAGCATCAACGCTCCAAATCCCCCCACCTTGCGTGGAGATGAACAGGAAGACGAAGCAGTACAGCACCGCGAGTTCGCCTTGGTTCTGTACCGGCAGCAGCGCCTTTGTCCCGTGCCCCATCCAGTAGGCGAAGGCCATCAAGCCGCTTGCGAGGAAGGCAGACCAACGGGTATAGAGGCCGATCATGATCAGGATCCCTCCAAAGAATTCGATGGGACCGGCGATGTAGATAATGAAGGCGGGTGCCCCTTCCGGAATGGGGGTCGGAATGCCGAACAGCTTCTGGGCGCCATGCCAGAGGAAAAGGAATCCGACGACGATCCGCATCAGCGCGTAACACTGGGAATTGTAGGTCGACAAGAATGGTTTCATGGTGGCACCTCCGAGGTGGTTTAGTTGTTGACCTAACTTTGTCAACTCCGGCCACGAAGTCAACAGACCAACTTATACCGTCCTGATGCGACGGCGTTTACTTTCCCCCTGCTAATGCCGCAACACAATCCGCAGACCCGTCCCTGTTTTCAGCACGTCATAGGCTGGAAACGGTTTTGTCCCTGCATCAAGAACGATCCGCAGCTTTCCCTCAAAAATGCCGATGCGCCCCTTCAAGACACCATACGGGTTAGCCGGAATAGCGAGCGAGCGGAGCGTGCTTTGTGCGCCCGGAATATCTATAACCAGCCGTCCCGGCTGCTGCAGGGTGAACGCCTTAAACTCGCTGATGTTCCCGCTCGACGTGATTTCTATTGAATTTGCTCCGCAAGTCACCCCAGTTACAGCGATGGGCTCATTGGTTCCTGATACGGCGGGCTGTAATCCAGAGGTTGGAGCAGAGGCAGCAGGCGCTGCAGGCTCCGTCGCGGCTGATTGTCTTTCCGCACCGTTTTCCGGCATTGCCGCACTGCCGGCAGTTGAACCCAGTGCAGGCTTGCGTAAGTAAACTGTCAGCTTTGTATTGTCCGAGGCGTTAGTTTGGGCCGTAAAATCGGCATCTTCGGTCAGATTGACAGAGACGCGGGTGATCATGACATCGTTGATGCTTTTCTTCTCGACTCGAATGGAGGAGATCAGTGCTGACTTATACCTGTAGACGGCGTCTGGTCTGACGGGCTCAGTCCGGGGCAGATCGATGACGACCCTGAGCAGCTGTGGCATTTTTGAGCAGGAATAGTCGAAAGTTTTGTCGGCGCTGATTTCCACTCCCAGGTTGTCACCGGACCTGAATACCCTGAGTCCCTTGATGACCGGCAGTGACTCTTCTGCCTGGAGCCATGCAGGGGCACACACCAACCCGAGCACCATTACCGTCATCAAGATAAATTTCATGCTACCCATTTATGTCCTCCACGTGAACTAAGATAATTTGAGGGACCTTGTGCCCCGTCCCTCAAACTGCGCCTTTGGATCGATTTTGAATTTTCGAAAGCTACCATGATTTGTCATTGGGTTCATCATTTTTCTGGAGAGCAGAAAAAAAGCGTCAGTCCCTGGAAGGATTCCCCAGGTGACTGCGCCACTTTCCCTATCGGTCGTCCCCGCTGTGCACCCGCGAACTTTGCATTGATAACCTAACACGCGTTTGGTGGGCTACTTCTTGAAGAATTCAATCAGCATCTCTGTGGGGTCCCTTAAATCATCGGGTTGCTTTCCATACCATCGCAACCAATCTTTAGTGCCTTTGGTATACAGTTCAAAATGAAGTTGCTTCGTCCCACTTATCGTACCGATTATTTGCCCTTGCTTGATCGTTGTCGAAACCTTAAAGTCCGGCTTATTAAGCTCGGCGTAATTGGCAACAAAATCAGCATGGTCCACTAGTACTCCATAGGTAATCTCACCGTTTGCCCGGGTATAGAACGGGGCAATTTTGATGATAATTCCATCAGCCAGGGCCTTAACCGATGAACCAGTGCCTCCTTCGGGATATACGTCTACTCCAGCATGACGACGCCTGCCATGACCTCTTGGGGCTCCAAAATACGGGTAATCTTGTGAACTCTTTCCCCATTGGCCGCAACTTATCGAGTCATTTTCAGCGAATGGGTATCTGGGTTTACCTTCAAATGGCGCCACCAGTCCTGTCAATGGGATTTCAGGCAGTTCAGCAGCAGCAGACAGAGAGCCCATTGCCAGGCATATGCCGAGACAGGTAGGAATTAGCCTATTGAAGAAATGCATCATCTTTGCGGTGTCCCAATAAGTGAAATTCTACAGACGCCAAGCGTCAAGCTGCGGCGGCACCTGTATTGATCCTGCTCGTTTCCTGGCAGGGGAAACATTGTTGATTTGGCGGAGTCCCAATCAGAAAAACGAAGGTTCTTGTTCTGCCGTGGTCACGCCCAGAAGTATCTACCCCGTCCAGCCTCTTTGGCCCGATACATTGCCCGATCCGCAGCTATCAGCAGCTTACCAGCAGGTGATGCGCCATTGCCGATGGCGATACCGATGGAGGTTCCCAACAGGCAGGGGGTATTGTGTATGATAAAAGGATCTTGAAAGACCTTCAGACATTTGTTTGCCACCACCTCCGCCACCTCTGCGGCGTTATCACCCAGGTCGGAAATCAGAATTACAAATTCGTCCCCCCCCACCCTCGCCAAAGTATCTGCACTCCGCATCGATTCACTCAAGCGGTGAGCCACTTCGCGCAGGGCCGTATCACCCGCTTCATGCCCCAACCCATCATTGATCTGCTTGAAGCCATCCAGATCAAGAAACAACACGGCGATCTGACCCTGGATACGCTGAAGACGCGCCAGCGCCAACCCCATACGGTCAGCCAGCAACTGACGATTGGGCAGGCCTGTCAAAGTATCGTGAAGGGCGCTATGTTCATGTTCAGCACGGCTTTCAATCAACTTGGAAAGAACGCGATTGAATGCCGCCGTCAGGTGGCCGACTTCATCATTATGCACCACAGGCAAAGGCTCGAAAGGTATTTCACCATGGGTCATTCGGTCGGCGTGGTAGGCGGCGCTCTTCAGTGGACGCATCACACGGCTTAGCACAAACACCATGATGATTAAGAAAATGGGCACGATGATCGCCGTGCTCTTCAGAATGAAACGGTGCAAGCGGTTGACCGGCAAAAATACTTCGCTGGTCGGCAGTCGTGCCACGACAAACCAACCGCTGCTCGGCACTGACGCTATGGCGGCCAACTCTTCGATACCGAACCTGACATCGATCCCCACCCCGCGAAACCCTTTCATGGCTCGATCATGTTGCAGATGCCTACCTTCTTCCGGAGTTGGCTTGAGAGCGATATCAGCATCCGAAGCACCGACAAACAATCTGTCACGCGGCGACACTAACACCAGACCGCCCGTGACGCCGACACGGGTGGCGAACAACGGATCAAGAAAATTCGAGGATTTAAGTGCGGACGCCCCAATCAGAACAGCGCGCACTTTTCCAGCCCTATCTAGTATTGGCATCGCCATCGGCAGCACCGGCACCCTGGTAACACGCCCGATAACGGGTGGACCAATTGCGAACTCGCCTTTCAGGGCCTGCTGGAAATATTCACGATCTGCAAAAGAGGTATGGACACGATTGGTCCGTACGGGATAGTCAGCCAGCGCCACTCCCGATAAATCCACTACTATGATGCCTTGTGAGAAAATCGGGTAGGTTTCATGGCGCTCACCCAGCCATTTCTGCAACTGTCCACGGTTATGCAGCAGCGTAAGCGGAAACTTTACCGCAACACGTTCCAGCATCTCGCGGCGCTCCACGATGTTGTGATCAATATTCTTCGCTACATAATTGGCCATAGTAAGCAGTTGAGCAGAGGTCAATTCGGTCACACCCTTGCGCATGTAGCTGCCGAGCAGGTAGGCGCGCGTAATTCCTCCCAGGATGATGAACGCCATACCCATCAGAATCAGGCGGCTTGTGAGGCTATTGAAATTTAAACGACCCACTTTTTTTGCTCCTGTCTAAATTTCGGTGCGTGGCCGCTGGTTTTCTGCTGGCAGGCCCATGGAAAACCAGACAGCATCCATAAAGGCAGCCTGTGCACCCTTTTCATCACCGATAGCCAGCAAATTCAGCTCACATCTGCGCGCGGCTGATGCCGGGGACTGTCAACAGAGCACAAATCAATACTGAAAGGAAAAAATTTCCCAGTTTAATTCTCCCAAGCCTTCGAAACAATGGTGAGGTGTAGCAATGAACCACTTTATCATGGAAGTTACTCTAACTAACAGCCAAAAAAAGCCGCTAACTAGCTAGCAGGCGGTCTGGAGGTACCTCATTGCAACTTCCGTCATTACAGTCTACACTTTTGAGCCACTTAGAAAGTTTTCATGCCTATTTGGCACTTTCAAACCCAATGCTGCCATGGATAAGTACTGAGCTTTTGGTGGGCCAGGGGTTTTAGTCAATATTCTGTCCGCATATATGCCACACATGGCTACACTTAAAGGTAACAGAAGGTTAGGCTATTTCATGGGTGCAAATGAACCACAGGACCGAAACCAGGAATACTGGAGATCTTTTGAGCGATCATGTATCGGCTGGTAACGTATTCGTTCCCCACCGCCCCACACTCTCTAAATTACTAAAGCTACCCAGGTGCAAACCGATAAGTATCCTGTCATCGACACCGTTTTAGCCTTGGTCACGACTACTCTTTGCCAGAGCTTACATCGAGCCACTCATTGGCAGGGCGTGGCTAAGGGGCCCCACGAGGGGGCCTTGAGCTGGCTGGCTTGTCGACTCCGGCCACGAAGTCAACAAATCAACAACGTTATGCCCCAGGGCAACCTAACTGTTCCCGTACGATTTAGCCAGAGTCGGGAAGGGAGAACTCATGAATAAGCGAGTAGTACCGCTGCTAATTGTCTTTGCCATGCTCGTCACCGGATGTTCCAGATCGGATTCCGGCAAACAGGCTCCGATCGGCGCAGCTCCGAGCGCTGCAACCGCGACCGCGGCAAACTCGGACGGCAGCGCCATTGAGCTCACCCCCTCGCCGGAGGGTTTCCCCCTGGGGCTCTCCACCTCCCAAGGCTTTGCCCTGCAGCTTTTCGACACCCCCGGCGCCGACCAGGGTTTCAAGAAATTCCCTCCCGAAACCGGTGCCAAACGCCATTTCGACGAGTTCACCATTGCCGGCCATAAGCACCTGGTCATCACCGAAGAATCGGATCCTCCCAGGTTATATTTCGACGAGAACCGCAACGGAGATCTGACGGATGACCGTCCGCCTTCCCAGGGAGAGAAGCCTGGATTGCTGCCTAACCACTACTCCATCCAGATTCTCTACCAAGAGGAGAAAGTGGTGGCCCCGTACCGGCTCTGGATCTTCGGCAGCAATATGGGAGGGGTGCGCTTCTATCCGGCCTGCCACTGGCAGGGGACCCTGACAGTAAAGGGGGCCCCCTACAAGGTCGTGGCATTCGACGGCAACTCCGATGGCGACTATTCCAACGATCCAGTGGCCATCGACGTCAACCGGAATGACAAGGCGGAGGACGAGGAGAAACTCTCCCCCGGCGGGAGCATCACCATAGAGGGGGAACCGGTGCAACTGGTTTCCGTGTCACGCAGCGGTCTCACCGTCCGTTTCAAATTCTAATCGCGCCCGGTTTGCCAGGAGAAGAAAACATGAGCATGCTCACCATTTCCTGCCCGTCCTGTGGTCTTTCACGCCAGCTGCCGGCAGACAAAGTGCCGGACGGGCCGCGCCAGGTCACTTGCCCCCAGTGCAAGTCCGTCTTCACGTTCACCAAATCTTCGCCCCCTGCGCCACAGCCGGCAGATGCGCCACAGCCGGCAGATGCGCCACAGCCGACTGTTGCAGGTGAGCCTGCGCCGTCTACTCCCTTGCGACCGGCGCCTTCCCAACAGCCTCCGATAGCGCCGCAGTCCCCGATACCCCCACAATTTCCCCCTCGGCCTCCGGGTCCACCGATGCCACCGGCGGCCGGCACCGGGCCGGGGTACAAGCCACCTGCACCGCGAATGGCCCGGCAGCCAGGATCGAGGCCGGCTCCCTCCCGGGGACTGACCGATGTGGTCGATCTTTTCAAGGAGAGTTGGGAGGTTTTCCAGCGCCGGTTTTCAACCCTGATCGGGCTATTGCTGCTCTGCGTGGTCGCCTCCGTAGTCCCCGCAGGAGCTGCGGCCGCCCTGGCTGCCTTCGCCGGCATGGCTTTGGGGAAACTCGCCATTGCGCTGATCGGCGGCGCCGGTCTGCTGGCAAGCATCTATCTCGGCTTTCGCTGTTTTGCCGGATTCCTGCATGCGGTGGCCGATGAGCGGCTCTCTTTAAGAGATGCCATGGCCCAAGGGGAAGGAATCGTCCTTCCTCTGATCTGGATCGGGTTTCTGACCGGATTCATCATCGGCGGGGGCTTTTTGCTCCTCATTGTCCCCGGGATCATCTTCACGGTCTGGTTCTGCTTCACCCAGTTCATCCTGATCCAGGAGGAATCGACTGGTATGGACGCCCTGCTGAAGAGCAGGGAGTACGTCCGGGGAGAATGGTTCAACGTCGCCCTGCGGCTTTTACTGGTCTGGGCAGCCTCACTGCTAATCGGCGCCATCCCGTTCGTGGGGCCGATCCTGAGCATCGTCTTCTTCCCCTATGTCATGATTTTTCATTACCTGATCTATCGCGACCTGCGCCAGATGAAGGGTGATGTTCCATTCCCCTGCAGCTTAGGCGACCAGTTGAAATGGCCGGGGGTAGCTCTGCTCGGCTATGTTGTGGTGCCGGCGGCGCTAATCTCCGTGATCGGTCTTTCGGTGTTGGGCCCCATGGCGAAAATGGCGTCCCGTGAGGGGGTCACCTTGCAGGCCAGCGCCCCCGGGCAGACAGCAGGCCCCGCGGATCAGGGCCTCAGGGTGATCACCTTCCCGCAGCAACAGTCCGCCCCGACACCAGTAACGGCAGAGCAACCGGTGGACTCCGCTGCTCCCCCTGAGCAGACATCCTCGGGTGAAGCCCAGCCGTTTAATACAGCCGGTGAGGAGTCTCCGGAAAACGTCCACGTCTTCATCTATGCGGTCAACTACACCGGGACAATCAAGGCCAACGGCAAGGTCCTGCAAGAGATGGAGGGGAAGCCGGAAATGCAGTACAACTACAACATGAGCGGCCGCGAGCTTCGCTACGGTCAGAACCTGATCGAGGTGGAGTATGCCGAGTTGCCGTCTCACTCGGAATCCTTGCTGAAAGTGAAGATGGAGGTTTCACGTCAAGCAACGGGCAAGGCAAGAGAGATTCTCGGGGAGTGGACCATGGAAGACAAGGGGCGCGGCACCAAGAGCTTTACCCTTGATATCCCAAAGTGAAGCGGAATCGTGAGGCGGCCTGTCAATAACGGATACTGCCGGCTTATACTGCAGCCGGCTGCAGTATCCTAAATTTCGTGCAAATCCCACCGGCGCAAAATAGCCAGGGCGGGAATGACGCCGTTGGCAGCCGTTGGCAGTTTTTCGATGACTCCCGGATTGGTTTTTCGTGGAGTTTTCGCGCCTTTTTTGGATTTGGGAGGTAGTTGACTTGTTGACTAACTGGGGGTTAGCTCCGGTCACTAAGTCAACGAATCAACTACCTCCCCCTATGTTTCCTTGGCTGCCAGGCGCGGCGCTTAGGCGGTAGGTACCGTTGGCTCAGGCGCCGGATCCTTCTTTTTAATGGCCAGGGAATCGACGTCGATCTTCTGGAAATTGAAGCCAAGCCCGGTTTCGGCGACCCGTATGACGGTGGCCTGTAGACTGAAGGAAAGGTCTGAATCGGCACCATAGAAATAGATGGAAATCTCCACCTGTTCGTCCACGTCGATTTTCTGGTCCGTCTTGACGAACAGCCCCTTCAGGCTGAGGTTTTCTACCTCCCCCTTTATGGATGCGCCCTTGTAGCTGATCATCGCTTTCGTTTGGCAATCGGTCCGTTCGTGTCCTCGTTTCTTCACTGATTTCTCCTTTGAGATCGTTTCGATGTCTACCACCGGGAAAATTCCGGGGCTGTTCATTGGATAAAAATAGATCTGTCCCGGTTTATATCCATCCTACTTTCCATTTCAAGGGCTGAGCACTCCTCCGGCATTACAGTTTATCTTCCCATTTGAAACCGCTTCGCTTAATGCTGATGACGTTGCCTTTTTCATCTTCGAGCCGTAGATTGGCATCTTCATGAAACTGCTTACGGATTGCCCTGCGTTTTGCGTCCGTTAGTCTCCTGGCCGTAAAAGTAAATGTTTCACTTTCGATATCAAAAACCAGGCTATCTGATTGACGTAAAACATATGTTGTTGTCATGGCGTTCTCCTGTTGAATTTCAGCGGCTTAGGCGCCGGTTTTTTCCGCACCAGCGCATTGTTAGCTGGGTGAGGTTGGGACTTCACCGTGGCCGTTTTTGTCATATTTTTCTTCTCGAAGTTGGCCGCATTTTTCGCATCTGTATATGGTGTTCCAAGTCTTTATATCCTAGAGAGATCAACTCTACGCATGCGCGCAGGGCAATTACCTGGCTGATCGAAACGCCGACCTGTTCACCCTGGATATTTGCACATTAACATGTTGTGCCTGCCATTGATCATTCCTTTTTGCAGCTAACGGCTCTTGTGTTGACCGGCGGTTTTCAGGCCCGGTGCAACTTCCTTGTTGAAACTCAGCCTTTCCAGAAGGTAGACCGCTCGTAAAACTGTAGGTTTGACACCTATGTGCTACCTACGTACAATGCAGCACAGTTCAGGCTGTAATCGACGGGAGGGAAGTGTTAATGAAGCGACTTGGCAATATCATGTTTAAAGGACTGGTGGCGATGCTCCCGGCCCTGTTGACTCTCTACATTATCTTCTGGCTGGTGAGCTCCGCGGAAACCGTGCTCGGCGGCATGCTCAAGGTGCTGCTTCCGGTCGGCTGGTATATGCCCGGCATGGGCCTTTTGGCCGGACTCGCAGTGACCTTTCTGTTCGGCTTGGCGCTCAACGCCTTTCTGGTGCGACGGTTGCTCGACCTGGGCGAAAAGCTGGTGGATCACATACCGCTGATCAAGACCCTCTACGGCCCGCTGAAGGATTTCATCGGCTTTTTCGCCAACCAGCGAGAGTCCCAGTTCAACCAAGTGGTTACCATGGACCTGGAATTCGGCGGCAAGCCGATGCGCATGATCGGCTTCGTCACGCGTACCGATTTCAGCAGCCTGCCGACGGGAATCGGCGAAGAGGGGGAAATAGCGGTTTACCTTCCTCTCAGCTACCAGATAGGTGGCTATACGGTGATCGTGCCGCGGTCCTCTGTGAAGCAGGTGGATATCTCTGTCCATCGTGCCATGGGCTTTGTGGTCACCGGCGGCATGACTACCGACAAGGGGCACAACGTGAATACTGCACCGTAAGACCCAGCATCCGCGACAATGCCCAGGTACAGGCTATATTCCCCTTCTTGCTATTGGTTCTTCCAGATCTCAAAGGTGCCGCCGTTGACCCGTTCGGGCAGCATTCCCGGTCGGTCGGCGTCCAGCGGTGTTGGCGGGGATCGCTTTTCCTGATTCCACACTTTCCCAGGCTCTGCGCTCAGTCTTTCCTTACCTCTTCGATTCCAGACGAAGCAGCACCATTCCCGATTCCTGGTCAAGTTCGCGGGTCGCTTCCACGCCGAGAATCTCGGTAATAACGACTTCCAGCACCAGAAAGGCCTCGCTGTCGCGGCGCAGGCAGCCGGCCCGGACGCAGTCGTGCTTGGCGTAGGCGCCGTGAAAGTGGACCTTGGGCTGGTCCCCATGCCAGAAGATCGTGCCAAAGCCAGTCGCCTCGTGGCTTTCGGTCAGTTCGCGCCAAACCGGCACCGGCGGCATCGCCTCGGTTTCGGGGCCGACCACATAGCCCCCCTTTCTGATTCCGCCGACCATGCTGAAACAGGCGGCCCGCAGGTTTTCGCGGTGTGCAATGGTCTCCAAGCCACCCAGCACATCATCGCCATCATGGAAGCGGGCGACAATGATCCGCCCAGGGTGACCTACTTGATATTCCATTATCCACTCCTCAAGGACAATCTGTTGATTTTAAGGGCCCAACGTGCGGGAGAACATCTGACGACTTTCCGGTCAGGTGCTTCTTACCGGTTAGACAGATCTGATGACAAGCATTTCATAGCCACCTCGTTGAAACTCGTAGGATACACGCTCTCTCTCCACGCCGAAGCCGTGTTTTGCAAGATGCTCGTTTACGAACGGAAGATGTGGTGACAAAGCACCTTCGAGCGTAAGCAACGGAAACACCCGCACCTCGCGTGATACACGCAACATTTCCTGAAGAGCCTGAAGATGAAACTCTGCGGACAAGTGAGCGCTGTACAAAAACAGGAAATGAGATGACAAGGCTATGTCGAATTCACCACATTCAAAAGGCAACGATGGCAATTCCCCGGGAATGTATCGACCTTCTTGTTTCCCAGCATTAAAGTCCGCGAGGAAAGTTTCCATCGAGGACATACGAAGGCTTCCGAGTTGTTCTACAGATGGAATTGCTTCCCATATGTAGTCGCCATGATTTTCGCGCAGTTGCGTCATCACAGTTCCATAGGTTTCGGAGATGCGACCTCCGATCTGCTCTGCATTAAAAACGTAGACCGGATCTACCGACACGATATTTCCGCCGCGTTTGGTCAATGCAGAATTAAAAGCCGCCGGACCGTCACCACACCCAAGAATACGAAGACGAAGATCGGCCTCCGTAAGGCCAAACATGCTGACATATTCGTCATACGACCGTCCCCATGGCACAACTTTGTCGAGTGTAAATCCCACAGATGATTCCTCCTGTCTAACGCCAGAGTGAGCGGCGCAGCGTTATGCTATCACCCTTTTTCCCCGCTCTCACCGGCCCGCGGAGTCCGTCATATCCACCCGCCTGGGTTGGCTCTCGACAAATACAGCTTCCTCGGGTCTCAATCTGGCTAAACACCGCTCTCTTGATCGCTTAGATGGAACCCGCTCTCCTCTGCTGCCGTCACCGGACCGATCGTGTCCCAGGCATGGTCATTCTGGTTATGGATGCTGGCGCGGTCGCCGGCCAAAAGCTGTTCCTGCAGCCGGATCTGCTCCTTGGCATTGGAGATGTAATCGCCTGTATGGTGGCGATGGGGAGCAAGATGGTGCATTGCGGCTTCGTCGTATTTCATGAAGTTCTGGCCGGCCCGGGTCGCGCTGTACCGCCGGTGTCCGAGACTCGCCAGCACGTCAACCCCCGCTCGCACGGAGGTGTCGAGAAAACCCCGGTAGATATGGTTTACCCCAAGATCGAGCAGCTCGTGGGCATCGAGGTTGTTGCCGGCACGGGCCATGATCTGCAGCTCGGGGAAGTGCTTTTTCACCGTTTCCACCAGCTTGCTGACGGTCGAGGGGCTGTCTATGGCGATGAACAGGATGCGGGCGCTGCCGGCACCCGCAGAGTGAAGGATGTCCAGCCGGGTTGCATCACCGTAAAAGACCTTGAATCCCATCTTGCGCAACAGGTCCACCTGGTCTGAGTCATTGTCGAGGATGGTAGCCTGAACGCCGTTGGCCCGGAGAAAACGCCCCAGGGTGCTGCCAAAGGAGCTGAATCCGGCGATGATGACAGGATGCTCCGTATCGATGAGGTCGGCTTCCTTTTCCTCCTGCTCACGGATGCCGAAGCGTGGCAGGACCAGCCGTTCGTTCATCATCAGCAGCAGAGGGGTCATGGTCATGCTGATGGCGGTGACGGCCATCAGCGTATCGGTCCAGTCGTTCCCGATGATCCCCAGCCGATTGATAAAGGCGAAGAGCACAAAGGCAAACTCCCCCACCTGGGACAGGCCGAGGGCGAAGATGGTGTTCTGGTCGAAGGAAAGCCGGAACAGCCTCCCCGCTGCGATCAGCACCGCAGCCTTGATGACGATGATGCCCAGCACCAGGGAAAGGATGGTACCCGGGCTTTCGGACAGCAGTCTGAAATTTATGGACGCCCCCACCGCGATGAAGAAGAGGCCGAGCAGCAGCCCCTTGAAGGGCTCGATGTCGCTTTCCAGCTCATGGCGGAATTCACTGTTGGCAAGCAGTACGCCGGCAAGAAAGGCTCCCAGCGCAGGGCTCAGGCCAACCAGCTTCATAAGGTAAGCAATGGAGACGATGATCAGCAGCGCCGCGGCGACGGAGAGCTCCCGCACGCTGGCCCGAGTGATGATGCGGAGAAAGGGGACCACGATATAGCGTCCCATGATTATGACCGCGGCCACGGCAAAAAAGACTGACCCGGCCCTCACCCAGACCGGCAGGCCGTCCAGCAGTGCGGGGGCCTCGCCCTGGACCGCGCCTGCGCCCGCCTGTATGGCCAGAAAGGGGAGCAGGGCCAGGATCGGGATGACGGCGATGTCCTGGAACAGCAGCACGGCGAAGGAGCTGGACCCGGCCTGGGAGCTCCCGAGCCCCTTTTCCTTCAGGGATTGGAGAACGATCGCCGTCGACGACATGGAAAGGGCCAGCCCCGCGGTTAAGGCTCCCCGCCAGTCGAGCCCCAGCAGCAGGAGACCTCCCGTCAGGGCGAGGGTGGTCAGGACCAGCTGCAGCGACCCCAGCCCCAGGATGCTGGAGCGCATCCTCCAGAAATGGGCCGGCTCCAGCTCGAGGCCGATCAGGAAGAGCATCATGACGACGCCGAATTCAGCGAAGTGCATGATCCCTTCTCCCTCTTGCCCGACAAAGCCGAGGCAGAAGGGGCCGATGAGGATGCCCGCCAGCAGGTACCCGAGCACGGACCCCATCCCCAGGCGCTTGGCCAGCGGCACGCAGATCAGCGCCGCGGCAAGGTACACGACTGCCTGGCCGAGTATGCTGTCGGTCATGGCTGCTCCTTTCGGTTCAGGTCCGCAATCCAGTCATTGAGGAAGTCGTACCCCCTGACCGATTTCAGGGGAGGAGATTGGGCCAGCCTCAGCAGCACCTGACGGTACTGGTTGCCGCAGTCCGCCAGCATGTCGTCTGTCAGGCGGTAGGTCCCCTGCACAGCGAAGGGGGGGAGCCATGTCATCCGGCAGAGGTGGGCCGCCTGCTTCAGAGGGTACAGCAGTTCAGGCATGGTGTGACGATTGAATCCGCTGTGGGAGTAGCTTTCACGCGAGCCGCCGGAGGTGATGGTGGCGAAAACCTGCTTGTCTTCGAGGTGGTTCCCCCCCGCGCCGTGGGCCCAGCCATGCTCCAGCACCAGGTCCATCCACTGCTTGACCATGGCGGGCGCGCCATACAGAAACAAAGGGTAATGCCAAACGATGATCTGGTGCGCCAGCAGCAGTTCCTGCTCACGGGCAGTGTCGACGTTGAAATCGGGATACAGCTCGTAGAGGTCATGGACGGTAATGCCGTCCTGCCCCTGAAGGCCGGCTAAGAGTGCCTTGTTGGTACGTGACTTTTCGTAGCGCGGATGTGCGAATAGAATCAGTATGTTCTTCATGCTGCACGTGTACCTTTCGGGGTTAGTGTATTAGAGGGGCGGCTGGTGGGACGTGTGACCTACGGCAGCCAACATTCTGAAATCACAACGTCCAATACAGGAGTCTGGCTAACTGTTACCCTACAGCACCATTTTTACTTCTTTTTGAGCATTTAACTCCGAATATATTTGCTCAACGTATTCCCTGCTCCTGGCAACAATTTCAAATGTTATTGATAAATATTTTCCATTTTTACTATGTTTCATTGCTATTTCATCAGGACGAATCACTTCACCGAACGACGACATTACCTTAACAACAACCTTTTCCAGGTTTTCAGTGTTCTCTCCTATGACTTTTATGGAAAATTGGCATGGATATATTGCGGTGAACTCTTTATTCGTCATATCGAATCTCTCCTTCTCGGTTTATCATTATTTTCTAAACGTGAGTGATCACCATTATTACCTTCTACGGCATTCTGGCAACCCGACTCGTTATGACCCGTTATAACGAGCCCCTTACAGAGTGCTGGCCGCTGCTCATTGTCTTACGGCCTCGTCGCTGTAAAGATCGCCCTCAGCGGTGCCGGGTGACCTTCAATCGTCTTCTCCGCATCATCCGGATCAAGAAAATCCGCCAGCGACTCAAAGTGCATCCACGCCGTCGAGCGCTGTTCCTCGCGGCTGGTACGGTTGGTGTCGACGCAGGCAATCTTTGTGAACCCGCAGCGCTTAAGCCACAAGGTCATCGCCGCAATCGACGGGAGGAACCAGACATTGCGCATCTTGGCGTAACGTCCTTGCGGCATGAAGATCCTCTCCTGATCCCCTTCGACAATCAGCGTCTCCAGAATCAATTCTCCCCCCGGGCGCAGGCAGCCCTTGAGCTCGAAAAGATGGTCGAGGGGGGAACGACGATGGTAGAGGACGCCCATGGAGAAGACGCTGTCGAAAAAGGCGAGATTAGGAGGGACATCCTCGATCCCTACGGGGATGACATGATGCTGCGGATCGCACAGGTAGCGTTGCATCACCTGGAACTGCAGCACCGAAACAAGGAAAGGCTCGATGCCGAGGACGAAGTCGGCGCCGGCGCCGCGCATGCGCCAGCCGTGATAGCCGTTGCCGCAGCCGACATCGAGGACTCTGCGTCCGGCCAGCGGCTGAATGTGCGGCAGAAGGCGCTCCCACTTCCAGTCGGACCGCCACTCGGTATCGATCTCAATGCCGAAGAAATTGTAGGGGCCTTTGCGCCAGGGGTGAAAGGCCTGGAGTTGGGCAAGCAACTCTTTGCGGTTGACTTGACCGAGATCGGCGCTAGAGCCGATGGTGACATTGTCTTGCAGCGCAACTCGGGACGGGCGTATCTCCGGCAGCGACTGCAGAGCGCTCAGCCAGCCCGCCATCTTGCCGTTACCGTCGAGGACCAGTCTCTCCGGCAGGGTCGCTTGCAGTTGCTCTGACCAGCGCTCCTGGCCCATGGCGGCGAGTTGCGGATAGAGGGGATTGTATAAGTTCACTTAATCGCGACCAAAGAGGCAAAGTTGAAGCACTGGAACCAAAGATCAGAGGAGGAGAATCCTGCCACCTGCAGCCGCTCGTGATGACAGGTGAGGGTTTCGGGGATCATCACCTTCTCCAGCGCTGACCGCTTCTGGCTGATCTCGAGATCGCTGTAGCCGTTGGCCCGTTTGAAGTCGTGATGCAGTTCTTCATGAAAGTGCTGCCGCACCGGCTCGCTAAAAGCGATCTTCTCGGAGAGGATGAGGATGCCGCCCGGTTTGAGCCCGGCATAGATCCGGCGAATCAGCGCCAGGCGCTGCGCCGGGGGGATGAACTGCAGTGTGAAGTTGAGGACGACGACCGAGGCGTTCTCGATAGTTACCCCTTGGAGATCGGCACAGATCATCGTCACCGGAACGGTCGGCACAGAATCGCGAGCCAAGAGCTCACGGCCGCGCTCGATCATCGCCGGGGAGTTATCGACGGCGATAATGTCACAGTCCGGCAGATTGATCCGCTGGCGCATGGCAAGGCTAACCGCCCCGAGGGAACAGCCGAGATCATAGCAGTGACTCCCGGTCTGGGCGTATTTGGCGGCGAGAATACCGATATTGGATATGATCATCCCATAGCCTGGGACCGAGCGTTGTATCATGTCGGGAAAGACCGCGACGACCCTTTCATCGAATTGAAAATCGATCATTTCCTGCAGGGGCGCAGCGTAAATGGCATCTGTTTTTTTGATCACTTCTTCTGGTCCTTTTCAAACTGGCTGTTCATAAAAAAGAACATCGAAGATAGCCGGTTTGCTGCGGAACATCAACCTCTTGTTACACAGTCGTCAAATCGCAAATATATTTGTCGGCTTGGCTGAGGGGACGGGTTGACTGAGGGGACGTGGTAACAGCTGTAACACCGAGATTTGCTGGGCTGAGGCCCCTCGTATCTTTAGCTCCTCACATTAACACTCTTCATTTGATACTAACGTCCCCCTATGCCCCTCCAATAGAAAAACAACTTCACCCCTATGGCCCCGGCGCAGTGGCAGACGCCCGCATTGGAAAAGAATAATCACAGTATATTTGACGAGGGTGTTCTCTGTGTGTTAAATGAACAAGACTTTCATTGTCTCCGATCAACTTCTTCTATGTAGTGTTTAATCGTAGGTAGTTGCAATGCTTTTATCTAGATGATTTGAAATTGTAATTCAACTGACTGTGGCGTTGAGGATGTGCCTTCAAATGCCAACACGTCAGACTTCAAGCCAATGGCTATATCAACAACAGGGGGGAAAGATGCACAAGAAACTGGTTACCGGTACGGTGGCCGCAGCACTGATTGCCGTGTCCACCATAGCCGGAGCCTCGGAAATCGAGACACTGCGCCAACAAGTCGATGAGCTAAGCGGCAAGGTGAAAACTTTGCAGACGCAGGTTTCGGCCGCGGCGCCGTCGCAATCCGGGTACGGCAAAAGGCTGTGGGACAACACGAGGTTCGGCGGCTACGGCGAGTTGGATTACATCGTCAAGCGCGAGAACGGAAACGGCAAGGGTGCGAACGTTTTCGATCCGCATCGCCTGGTGCTTTACGTCAATTCAGACCTTTCCGACTGGATCACGCTCAATACGGAGCTTGAATGGGAGCATGGGGGGGCGAACGAGAAGCTCAGCAGCGCCACTGAGCTGTCCGGCGAGGTCGTAGTCGAGCAGGCGTTTCTCGACTTCAAGCTGAAACGGGAGTTCAACGTCAAGGCCGGCATCATGCTCGTGCCGCTTGGCGCCACCAACCTCTACCACGAGCCGACGAACTTCAACTCGACCGAGAGGCCGGAGTTGGACAGGTACCTGATCCCGAGCACCTGGCGCGAGATGGGCGCCGGCATCCACGGCTCACTCGGCGACAGGGTGGACTACCAGTTGCTGGTGATGAACGGACTGGACGGGTCCAAGTTCTCTGCCAAAAATGGACTCCGTGACGGTCGGCAGAACATGAACAAGGACATCAACCGCAACAAGGCGGTTACAGGGCGCCTCGAAGTCAGGCCGGCCACGAACCTGTACACCAACCTTTCCTTCTACACCGCCAACTCCGCGAAAGTCGGCACGGCGTACACCACCATTGCGGCATTTGACGGCAAGTACCGCATCAACGATTTCGAGATCGCCGGCGAGTACGTCCACGTCTATCAGGACGACCCCTCCATGCTTAACGACGAGTTGGGCCATAACATGTCCGGCTACTGGGTGGAAGGTGCCTGGCACGTCATGCCGGAAAGCTTGAAGAAAGGGAAACTCGCCGAGGCGGACGCGGTCGTATTCGCCAGGTACTCCGAGTTGGACACCCAGGACGGCGGCGCATCCAACCCGGCCAAGAAAAATGGCAGGTATGATCGCAGCTACACGACCTTCGGTGTCTCCTTCAAGCCGGTGACGCAGCTTGCCATCAAGGCTGACTACCAGCTCTACAACGATCACGGAGCCGGGGGAGCTAGCACGCTGGAGAACGACAAGTTCCAGGTCACGCTGGGATTCGTATTCTAAAAAGGAGAGGGGAGCCCGGAATGGCGGGCTCCCCTTTTTGTCGAACCATCTCCGTAGCGCCAATGGGGCGCGGGGCTGCAAAATGCTCTCCGCACAACAAGCCGAGCAGCGGACGGATCGAAATCTCTGCTCCAGCTGACAACGTTCAAGCATCCGCTAATTTACTTGCGGGCAGCAGGGTTCAGGACTTGATAACTTGACAGATCAAGTCCCGAGACTGCCAATGAAATTGGAACCGCATTATAAAACCTTCGCCCCCCGACCAAAGCCTTTATTAAGTCATCAAGTCCTGATACCATCGCCCCATCGCCTTCACCCGGCCGCGGGGCTTTTTTCCGCTGACCGGTGCTGCCGTTGGTTGAATACTCGGTGTTCTCGCCGTTCGTTTATCTGGTTTTGATAACAGCGTTGGTTTGCCCCTCTGAGATTCCGCGGGAGTCAGCTGACATAACTGAAGAGCAAGTGCAGAGGGTGGTAGAACCACCGAACCATGGACCACGCAAAGTACTGGCATTTCAATCGCCGCGTGAGATATTATTCGGGGTGAAAATGTGTTACACCAGACTACCACTAGCTGTTGCACTTCGAACCTGAATCCAAAGGAAGGCATTGTCCATGAATAACGCAGCCAAGCCTAACCCATTGATCGAACTGTCAATAACCCTGATCATTCCCTCGATCATACTGATGAAACTTTCCGGTTCGGAGGATCTGGGTGCGGTCAACGCACTGCTACTGGCGCTGACTTTTCCGCTGTTATGGGGCGTACGGTCGCTATTGCGGGAGCGCAAGGTCAACGTGCTTGCGGTGCTTGGCCTTGTCAGCATCCTGCTTACCGGCGGCATCGGACTGCTGCAACTGGATACCCATTGGCTGGCCGTAAAGGAAGCGGCGATTCCCGGCCTGATCGGCCTGGTTGTGGCCATCTCCGCCTTCACCAGCAGACCGCTGGTGCGTGTACTTTTGTTCAGCCCTGCGCTGATGAATGTCGAGCTAATCCAGGAGAACCTTCATCAGCGGGGGAACGCAGTAACCTTCGAGACACGCCTGAAGGTCACCACCTGGATGTTGGGAGGCTCATTTTTATTCTCCGCTGCCATGAACTATTTTCTGGCCACCTGGATTGTCAACAGCCCGGCTGGCACTCCCGCCTTCAACGAGGAATTGGGGCGCATGAACCTGCTGAGCTATCCTGTGATCGCACTGCCGTCGATGTTGATCATGATAGCTGTGTTCTACTATCTCTCGCGTACTATCAACGAGCTTGCCGGGCTGAAACTGACGGAAGCGATCAAGCACTAAATCACTGGAGGATCTTGGTTGCGATTTTTACCACTTGAACCAGCTCTGGAAAAGAGCAAGCCGTTAGCTCTGCCTCTCTCGCCCTTCGCATCCGTGTACCAACCGAACGCTGGTCACTTGGTTGAGTTCCTCATTAAATAGGGCAATTTAGGGGTCTGAGAAGACGTTGGTAACATCTGTAAGATATTAATGTTACGCATTTCCAACGCTTCTTCATCCCTTATACGCTTTAGGGTCCGTACTTAGAACCATGTCTTTTACCGATAGACGCTATATGCCTCGCAGTGCTGTCTGGAACCCGTAGTCTCTCAGCAAGCTTTTGACCGCATTCAGGTATGCGTCGCTCAGGGTTTTATAGTAATTATCGAGATCGTGAGAACGCCCAAATCGGTCTTCGGATCCGGTCGTTACCCCTTGCCATAGTATTTTGCCCATCGCGTTCTCGACGGTAATTCTAATCCCCACCTTCGCCTTATACATGCTGTCCTCGGTGACATAAAACTTTAAGACTTCACCTTTGATAATCACATTTGCATTGGTTTTAACGACATTCAACCCGTGTTGCTTTACAATATCTTCGAAATTGTCCCTGCACCAAACAGCAACATCGTCCCGAGTGGTTACTAATTTTTCGTCGTTGTGTTCGGTATTCTTGGCTATTTCCTTTTTGTTTTTCCGCATGTCAGTGAAAGGCATTATTTTATATCTATAAGAATATAAACCGGGAAGCGTCCCTGTTCCAGCATCTAACACCTCATTGGTAGGACTCCAAACTAACGGGACATCTGACTGTAGAGAGGTAAACCCGGTTAATATGATGGCAACCAGCAAGCAAACCAAGACTGACAAACTGCGATTCATAAATCCCCCATTATTCATTAGATTTCAAATACCGCGCACGGTTGCGCCCTTAAACTGTCCGATTTTGTCGGACACTTCCACATAACCTTCCGAATCAAGCTTTTTTCAGGTCGCTCCAGTACTTGCGTGGCCTGTCACTTCCGGTCAACACTTCGATAACGTCGATCACGGAGAACCACCATTCACAGACATAGGGCCAGGCATTGATAAATTGATAACTCGGGGTATTCTTGCGCCATGTCACGAATGGACCGCATTCACATGCCCGGGGCAGTGTATCACATTATCCTAAGAGGCAACGACCGCCGGGATATCTTTGTCGACGACAAGGACCGCTTCCGCTTCTATTCCATCCTGGAGTACGCTTTCCGCCACTTCCCCTTCAGAATCCACGCATTCTGTCTCATGACAAACCATATCCACCTGGAGGCCCAGGTCGCAGACGTTCCGCTTCCCAGAATCATGCAGCGCATCGCCCAGCGCTACACCCAATGGTTCAACTGGAGACACGGTAGGTCCGGGCACCTGTTCCAGGGGCGCTACAAGGCGATATTAATCGAGTCCGATGAGTACCTGAAGGAACTTGCCGCCTACATCCACCTCAACCCGGTACGCGCCCGCATCGTCAAGTCTCCGGAGACGTACAGGTGGAGCAGCCACCTGGCCTACCTTGGCAACACGACCCTCCCCTGGATCGAGACCGATTTCATCCTCTCAACCTTCTCCTCATTCGACCGAAAAAAAGCCCAGGCTCAGTTCCGGGACTTCGTCCACTCGATGATCGGTCAGGGCCGTAACAAGAGCTACCATGGCGAGAGGAACATGGACAAAAGACTTCTGGGAAACGACTACTTCGTCCTGGACATCCTGAAAAGGATCGAGGAAGCACCACCCGAGAAGCCAGGTTTGGAGGCAACCATCGAAGCCATCAAGTCCATCCTCGGCGAGGATGCCCACCGGCTCTTGACAACATCGGGAAGGGATGCGCGGAGTTTCGAGGCCAGGGCCCTCGCGGCATGGGCGGTGATAGAGCTCTCAAGCGCAACCGTCACCGAACTCGGGATGTACTGCCACCGGGACCAATCGACCATGTCCTGCGGCGCCCGCAGGATCGAGGAATTGCAAGCGATCCGACCAAATCTGGCAGCCCAGATGGAACAACTGCGCTCCGCACTCACTCCCGCACCCAAAGCACCCGCCCCTCGCCCCCTCCCCGCGGAGGACGCCTCTGACCTATGAAGTTGTCAAATATCCCTTTACGACCGCCACGACGCCAACACCCTGCGTACCCTGAGAAGATTCGGTAGGACGGCGCCAGGCAAAGTTATCAATTTATCAATGCCTGGCCCCATGCCCTCCCGGCGGAGCGCAGCGCAGACCGTGTGCCGCCGCGAGTTGGGCTGATTTAGTTTCCCTTGAGCAGCAAGTATAGAATTCTCCCACCGATTATGAGCAACAGCAGAAAAAAGAGCGGCAGCATCACCAAGAGAAAATGATACTTCGGGGGCAGTGTATTTCTCGGCAATGTGTAGAGTTTCAAAAAGTGCATTTTGTTCTTACAACCTTTTTGGCCGCAAAATGGACACCAGTCACGGCTCCATAGCTCGTTTCGCTCCAGTAAGGATTTTTCAATACTGGACGCAGTCCGAGCTTGTTGCGAGTCATTCTTTGAGGACCCCTTTGATCGCTTAGAAAACCATGTGAGGAGAAGATCGATCACTTAATATGTCCAACGTAGGTTATTCTTTGAATTTGCCTTCTTCTATCGAACTTTCATTTTCTTTTACTGTGGTTTTGAGTTCTGGATGCTTATCATAAAAACCGCGGACATTTTCAAGAGGACTTTGACATTTTGTACAAACCATGGATGGATTATCATTACCCCATAATGGTTCAACGCATTTAGGGCAGATAACAAATGTATTGAAATCATCAAAAGGTAGTGGGTTATTGAACTCTCGACGAGCTGTAACGATTAAGTTAATAAGGGCGGCAAGAATAAATACAACGGCACCGATCCAGAAAAAATTGATGTTAATCTGTGCGTCTCTCCCTGTTACAGTGACGTATGCGCTATTTCTTCCAATCTCAGCACTTCCAGTCCCAAGTAACTGGCCTTGAAATGTAGACCCATACATAAGGCAAATTATTCCCGCAAAAAAGCATCCGCCCGAAATTGCGAGTTGATCAAGCAGGGTTTTAGGCTTTTTCTTCTTTAACGACACTGTGCACCTCAATCAGGCAACTTCAACGGCAAGTCCAATCAGTTTCATTTTTTCCATGCTCAACGGGGCATGCGATTGACCGGCGGTTTTTGGCCGGTCCTATCGCTTGGTTATGACATGATATTTCGTTTGTTTATCCATTTAAGTTGCATTGTTGCCTTCAGTACAGGGGGAAACATTTCCATTTGCAATGCCTTCTCCTTGGCACATGTACCTAAACTTGGTGATAAGGTTATCGTTGAAAGCATCGCGATACTTAGCTTCCCCGAAACAGTAAATGGCCGCAGTTCCATCTGCAAGTTTGGATTCAACCCATTCAGCATTTTCGGGAGCGAGTATGTCCCGCGTGTAAACGGAGGCCGATAGGGCCAGGCATTGATAAATTGATAACTCGGGGTATTCTTGGGGTATTCATGTGTAAGTGATAGGGCCAGGCCAGGCATTGCTAATTGATAACTCGGCGTATTCTTGCACCATGTCACGAATGGACCGCATTCACATGCCTGGGGCCGTGTACCACGTTATCCTAAGAGGCAACGACCGTCGGGATGTCTTTGTCGATGACAAAGACCGCCTCCGCTTCTATTCCATCCTGGAGTACGCCTTCCGCCACTTCCCCTTCAGAATCCACGCATTCTGCCTCATGACAAACCATATCCACCTGGAGGCCCAGGTCGCAGACGTTCCGCTTCCCAGAATCATGCAGCGCATCGCCCAGCGCTACACCCAATGGTTCAACTGGAGACACGGTAGGTCCGGGCACCTGTTCCAGGGGCGCTACAAGGCGATATTAATCGAGTCCGATGAGTACCTGAAGGAACTTGCCGCCTACATCCACCTCAACCCGGTACGCGCCCGCATCGTCAAGTCTCCGGAGACGTACAGGTGGAGCAGCCACCTGGCCTACCTTGGCAACACGACCCTCCCCTGGATCGAGACCGATTTCATCCTCTCAACCTTCTCCTCATTCGACCGAAAAAAAGCCCAGGCTCAGTTCCGGGACTTCGTCCACTCGATGATCGGTCAGGGCCGTAACAAGAGCTACCATGGCGAGAGGAACATGGACAAAAGACTTCTGGGAAACGACTACTTCGTCCTGGACATCCTGAAAAGGATCGAGGAAGCACCACCCGAGAAGCCAGGTTTGGAGGCAACCATCGAAGCCATCAAGTCCATCCTCGGCGAGGATGCCCACCGGCTCTTGACAACATCGGGAAGGGATGCGCGGAGTTTCGAGGCCAGGGCCCTCGCGGCATGGGCGGTGATAGAGCTCTCAAGCGCAACCGTCACCGAACTCGGGATGTACTGCCACCGGGACCAATCGACCATGTCCTGCGGCGCCCGCAGGATCGAGGAATTGCAAGCGATCCGACCAAATCTGGCAGCCCAGATGGAACAACTGCGCTCCGCACTCACTCCCGCACCCAAAGCACCCGCCCCTCGCCCCCTCCCCGCGGAGGACGCCTCTGACCTATGAAGTTGTCAAATATCCCTTTACGACCGCCACGACGCCAACACCCTGCGTACCCTGAGAAGATTCGGTAGGACGGCGCCAGGCAAAGTTATCAATTTATCAATGCCTGGCCCGAATGGCGCTAGTTTAAGGTTTCAAGTGAGCATCTTATAATCTTCTAATTAGATATTTATGTTAAGTATTTAGCATGGTTATGGCATAATGGCGCATGCCAAATAAGACATATACCACGCCAATGTT
>Ga0209317_1000592_pt1 | contig 41261 bp, 44 predicted proteins | sample RifGroB2_FD_183994 | JGI IMG/M metagenome (GOLD analysis project Ga0209317, IMG submission 183994) | Soil microbial communities from Rifle, Colorado, USA - Groundwater B2 (SPAdes) (version 2) | ecosystem: Environmental > Terrestrial > Soil > Unclassified | place: Rifle, Colorado | collected... | reverse complement strand
GCTGGCAACGCAACTGGCATTGTCCCGCGATACTGACATCCAGCAACGGATCGCCCCGGCGGTCCAGGCCGCCTCGCACGGTATAGCTTAAAATCCCCTGCGAATTTTCCAGCGCATCCAGCAATCGCGGCATCTCGGTGACGGGTACTACCCCGCTGATTTCACTACCGTTCCGGGCAAAATCCAAACTATCGATGAAAGGCCGTGCGAACATGAGGCGCGCATGATATATTTTTCGCCGCTCCCTGTCAAAAATCCTAAGGAATATCCTTGAATTCTCAGTTGCTTGTCCTCGCCTCCACCTCGGTTTACCGCAGCGAACTCCTCCAGCGCCTGCAACTTCCTTTCGAAACCGCCGCGCCCGAAGTGGATGAAACCCCCTTGCCGGGCGAATTCGCGCGCGCCACCTCGCTGCGGCTGGCGCAGGAAAAAGCCCGCGCCGTGGCCGCCGCCTACCCCGATGCGCTGATCATCGGCTCCGATCAGATTGCCTTGCTGGATGGCCAGCAAATCGGCAAACCGCTCACCCACGACAACGCATTCAGGCAACTGCGCGCCATGCGTGGCAAGACCACCATTTTCTACACCGCGCTCGCGCTGCTGAACAGCAAGACCGGCAGAATGCAAGCCGAAGTTGCGGAAAACCATGTCACCTTGCGCGACTTGGGCGATGCGGAGATCGAGGGCTATCTGCTCAAGGAACAGCCCTACCACTGCGCAGGCAGCGCGAAATCCGAGGGATTGGGCATTGCACTGATGAGCCGGATGACCGGCGATGACCCGAACGCGCTGGTCGGCCTGCCGCTGATTCTGCTGACCGAAATGCTGCGCCGCGAAAATGTGCGCCTGTTCTGAACATGAGCAACGGAACGTTGTATCTCATCCCCTGCACTCTGGGCGACACACCCGCCACACAGGTCTTGCCGCAACACACCATCGACATTGCGCGCGGGCTGAAACACTTCGTGGTGGAGCAACCCAAAACCGCGCGTCAGTTTCTCTCTGCGCTCAGGCCCGAACAGCCGATCCAGTCGCTGCACTTCGCCTCACTCAACGAACACACCGCAGCCAATGAACTCACCGAACTGCTCGCGCCGCTGCTGGCCGGTGAGGATGTCGGCATCATCTCCGAGGCGGGTTGTCCGGGTATCGCCGATCCCGGCGCAGAATTGGTCAGTCTGGCGCATCGCCATGGCATCCGTGTCGTGCCGCTGGTTGGCCCCTCCTCCATTCTGCTGGCGCTGATGGCCTCCGGCCTGAACGGCCAACGCTTTGCCTTTCACGGCTACCTTCCAATTCCGGAGGCCCAAAGAAACAAGGCGATTGCCGCACTGGAGGCGGAATCTGCGCGATACCATCAAACGCAACTATTCATCGAAACGCCATATCGTAACGAAAAACTGTTCAGTGCATTGCTCGCCCATTGCCGTCCGCAAACATTGCTGTGTGTTGCCAGCGACATCACCTTGCCCCATGAGCAGATTCGAACGCGCCCCATCGCACAATGGAAATCGCAACCGGCTCCGCAGTTAAATAAACGTCCCAGTCTGTTTTTGTTGCTCGCAGCGAGTTAATTTAGGTTGCCCAGAATCACGCTTTCTGGTATTAAAGCGCACTTTTATTTTTATCCCGTTGGAGAAGCACAATGCCAGTACAGCTACATAAACCTGCCACCCCTTACAAAGCTAGAAAGGGTGAGGCCTATATGAATTCCAGGCAACTCGACCATTTCCGCAAGATATTGAATGAAATCAAGGCTGGATTGGGCGAGGATATTGACCGTACGGTGCATACGATGCAGGACGAGGCAACCATATTTGCCGATCCAAATGACCGCGCCACGCAGGAATCGGACATGGGGCTGGAGTTGCGCAACCGTGATCGCGAGCGCAAACTGATCAAAAAAATCAATGAAATGCTTGCCAAAATTGATGCCGGCGACTATGGCTATTGCGATAATTGCGGGATCGAGATTGGCTTAAACCGCCTTGAGGCAAGACCAACTGCTACATTGTGCATTGACTGCAAAACCCTGGACGAAATCCGTGAGAAGCAAATAGCCAAGTAATACTTGGCTATTTGCGGCATAAAAACCGTCAAAAAGCGATGTGAATTCAGTATTTGTTGCTGGCTTGTATCAGTTGCTGCAACTTGTTTTTCGCCGCGCCGCTGGCAATTGCCTGATCAGCTTTTGCGATGCCTTCATTGAGCGTGGCAGCCAACCCGGCCACATAAATTGCCGCACCGGCATTCAGTTGCACGATGTCGCGCGGCGCGCCGACTTCGTTGTCCAATACGCCCAGTAATTTCTCGCACGCCTCATCGATATTGGCGACGCGCAGCATGCCCACCGGCGCGCTGGGCAGCCCGAAGTCACTCGGGTGCACGGTATATTCGCGCACCTTGCCATCCTTCAATTCCGCAACATAAGTACCTTCGCTGAGGGAAATTTCGTCCATGCCGTCCGCGCCGTGCACCACCAGCACATGGCGGCTGCCGAGTTCGCCGAGCACCTGTGCAAGTTTGGCGGTGAGCGATGGGTGGAACACGCCGATCACCTGGTTCTGCGCGCCCGCCGGGTTGGTCAGCGGGCCGAGCAGGTTGAACAGCGTGCGCACGCCGAGTTCGCGGCGCACCGGTGCGGCGTGCTTCATCGCGCTGTGGTGATTGGGCGCAAACATGAAGCCGACACCGATGCTGTCCACGCACTGCGCGACCTGCTCCGGCGTCAGGTTCACGTTCACGCCGAGTTTCTCCAGCACGTCTGCGCTGCCGCAGGTGCTGGAAACCGAGCGCCCGCCATGCTTGGCGACATGCGCGCCGGCCGCCGCCGCGACAAAGGCGCTGGCGGTGGAGATGTTGAAGGTCTGCGCGCCGTCGCCGCCGGTACCGCAAGTGTCGATCAGATGCCCGGTGTGTTTCACTTTCACCTTGATGGACAATTCGCGCATCACCGCCGCCGCTGCCGCGATCTCGGTCACGGTTTCGCCCTTCATGCGCAGCGCGATCAGCACTGCGGCGATCTGCGCGTGACCAAGTTGCCCGCCCATGATGTGCTGCATCAATTCGCGCATCTCGGCGAACGGCAGGTCATGATGGTCGATCAGTTTTGTTAATGTTTGTGAGTAATTCATCATGAGATTCCGTAAAACTAAAAACAGTTGTCCGCAGATTACACAGATTTACGCAGATTCAAACATGTGCAGATAGGTTTAATCCATCTAATCTGCGTAATCTGCGGATGGATTTTATCTTGCACCGTTCAAAAAATTCTTCAGCATGTCGTGGCCATATTCGGTCAGGATCGACTCGGGGTGGAACTGCACGCCATGCACCGCCAGCGTCTTGTGGCGCACACCCATGATCTCGCCGTCGTCGGTCCATGCGGTGATCTCCAGGCAGTCCGGCAGGGTCTCGCGCTCGATCACCAGCGAGTGGTAGCGCGTCGCGGTGAACGGGTTCGGCAGGCCGGTGAACACGCTGGTGTTGTGGTGATGAATCAATGAGGTCTTGCCGTGCATCAACTGCCTGGCGTGGACGATCTTGCCGCCGAACGCCTGACCGATGCTCTGGTGGCCGAGGCACACGCCGAGAATGGGAATTTTCCCGGCAAAATGCTGAATCACCGCTACCGACACGCCAGCCTCGTTTGGAGTGCATGGGCCGGGCGACACAACAATGTGTTGCGGGTTCATTTTCTCGATCTGCCCGACCGTGATTTCATCATTGCGATGCACCACCACGTCCTCGCCAAGTTCGGCGAAATACTGCACCAGGTTGTAGGTGAACGAGTCGTAGTTGTCGATCATCAGCAGCATATTTAGCTTATCCTATTGATTGTTCAATGAGTACGTTGCTGACCCATTGAATTTTATCCGGTAATTTGTCCGGTTTTTTCGGTGCTTGAAAACTGCACCGGCAACCGGCGCCGGGAAATCCGCATTATCCCCTGCGCGAGGAAGCCACTCAAGGCTGGAGATTATAATCATGATTACGAGGCGACCGTAGTCGCCGCGCCCCTCAAACCAATCATGGCGACTGCCGTCTATGCTGGACGTTAAAAATGGTTTTGACGAGACCGGATATTTAGGTATAATCCGCGCCTTCGCAAAAACCGCAATCAATCGAGGTTGTTATGTACGCAGTCATTAAAACTGGTGGGAAGCAATATCGCGTCACTTCCGGTGAAACTTTAAAAGTTGAAATCATCCCCGGCGACGTGGGCAGTGCCATTGTGCTGGACAAGGTGCTGATGGTGGCCGACGGCGACAAGCTGTCCGTAGGCAGGCCTTTGCTGATCGGCGCTTCGGTAAATGCGACCATTGTGTCGCATGGCCGCGGCGACAAGGTACGCATCTTCAAGATGCGCCGCCGCAAGCACTATCAGAAAAATCAAGGTCATCGTCAAAACTACACCGAGATCCGCATCGACGGGATTTCCGCGTAATTTTTCGTAAGGAGCAGATAACATGGCATCAAAAAAGGGCGGCGGCAGTACCAGTAACGGACGCGACTCACATTCAAAACGGCTTGGCATCAAGAGCTACGGCGGTGAACTGATCAATGCGGGCAGTATCATCGTGCGCCAGCGCGGCACTGAATTTCACCCCGGCGAAAACGTCGGCATGGGCAAGGATCATACGCTGTTTGCCAAGATCACCGGCAAGGTAGTATTCGCCATTAAGGGCGAGAAACAGCGTAGGACAGTTTCCATCGTAGCTGCTTAAAAGCTCTATCTGGAACAAACTAGCCCTATCGCAAGGTAGGGCTTTTTTATTTGCGGAACACACAGCATGAAATTCATCGACGAATCCAAAATCGAAGTATTTGCCGGCAAAGGCGGCAATGGTGCGGCCAGCTTTCGCCGTGAAAAATACATCGAGAAGGGCGGGCCGGACGGCGGTGACGGCGGGCGTGGCGGCAGTGTGTATGCGCTGGCAGATCGCAACATCAATACGCTGGTCGATTATCGCTTCACTCGCATGCACCGCGCCAAAAACGGCGAATCAGGGCGCGGCGCGGATTGTTACGGTAAAGGCGCGGACGATATCGTGCTGCGCATGCCGGTCGGCACGGTGATCACTGACATCAATAGCGGCGAGGTCATCGCCGACCTTGCCCGTGATGGCGAAAAAGCCTTGCTCGCACAGGGCGGCAAAGGTGGACTGGGTAATCTGCATTTCAAGTCGAGCACCAACCGTGCACCGCGCCAATGTACCGCTGGCACACCTGGCGAAGAACGCGAATTGCAGCTTGAGCTGAAAGTGCTTGCTGATGTCGGGCTGCTTGGCATGCCGAACGCCGGAAAATCCACTTTCATACGCTCTGTTTCGGCGGCGCGCCCCAAGGTGGCGGATTATCCGTTCACCACGCTGCATCCCAACCTGGGTGTGGTGCGCGTGTCGCATGAAAAAAGTTTTGTCATCGCCGACATTCCCGGCCTGATCGAAGGCGCGGCGGAAGGCGCCGGACTGGGGCATCAATTTTTACGCCATTTGGCACGCACCCGCTTATTGCTGCATCTGGTAGATATCGCGCCGATGTATGAGGGAACCGACCCGGTTGCCGAAGCGCGCGCGATACTCAACGAGCTGAAAAAATATGATCAATCGCTTTATGAAAAACCACGCTGGCTGGTATTGAACAAACTGGATCTGCTGGAAGATCGCGAGGGAAAAATTGCTGCCTTTCTCAAAGAATTTTCCGACTTTGATCGCCACTTCGCGATCTCGGCGATCAATGGCGAAGGCTGCAAGGAATTGACTTACGCGATCATGGAACACTTGCAGGAAATGGCTGCGCAGGAACAGCAAGCCGCCGCAAACAGCGCACAGGAAAGCGACGCGGGCACGCTCTAATTCAATTTATTTTGAAAACGGCAATAACCCTGTAGGGTGCATTCCATGCACCCTACGATATTCACTTTTGATTTGAAAATGGAATGGCGCTGAACATGAGAACCGCATTAACCCAATGCAGGCGCATCGTCGTCAAAGTAGGCAGCAGCCTGGTGACCAATCAGGGCGCAGGGCTGGACCTTGACGCGCTGGGCAACTGGGCACGGCAAATTGCCGCGCTCAACGCCGGCGGTCGCGAGGTGGTGCTGGTTTCCTCGGGCGCAATTGCTGAAGGCATGCAGCGCTTGGGCTGGCGCACCCGCCCTGTTTCGATACATGATTTGCAGGCCGCCGCCGCCGTCGGGCAGATGGGGCTGGTGCAGGCCTATGAGAGCTGCTTCCGCCAGCACAATCTGCACGCCGCGCAGGTGCTGCTCACCCATGCCGACCTGGCCAACCGCGAACGCTATCTGAACGCGCGCACCACGCTGACTACGCTGCTTTCGTTGCGCGTCATCCCGATCATCAACGAAAACGATACGGTGGTAACCGACGAAATCAAATTCGGCGACAACGACACGCTGGGCGCGCTGGTCGCCAACCTGATCGAGGCCGACATGCTCATTATCCTCACCGACCAGAACGGTCTGTACACCGCCGACCCGCGCAAGAACCCAGGTGCCACGCTGGTCAGCGAAGCACAGGCCGATGATGCGCAACTGGAAAGCATGGCGGGTGGCGCAGGCAGCCATATCGGGCGTGGCGGCATGATCACCAAGATACTCGCGGCAAAGCGTGCGGCACGCAGCGGTGCGCATACCGTCATCGCCTCCGGGCGTGAGCGCGATGTACTGTTGCGTCTGCTGCAAGGCGAATCCATCGGCACATTGCTCACCGCCCCCACCCTCACCTTGGCAGCGCGCAAACAATGGCTGGCCGACCATTTACAGGTTGCGGGGAAACTGGTGCTGGATAGCGGCGCAATCAAGGCGTTACGCTCCGGCGGAAAAAGTTTGCTGCCGATAGGCGTCAAGGACGTGTTCGGAGAATTTGAACGCGGCGCCGTCGTCGCCTGCGTCGGCGAAGATGGCAGCGACATCGCGCGCGGCCTGACCAACTACAACGCCGACGAAGCGCGCCGCATCGCGCGTCATGCCAGCCAGGAAATCGAAGCCTTGCTCGGATACGGCGGCGATGAAGAAATTATCCATCGTGACAACTTGGTTCTGTTGTGAAGCAATAGAACCAAGTTGCGGCGTAGACTAACTTGCGTAGCAAGTTAAACCGCGTAGCGGTGGCCGAAGCCACAACTCTCTGTTGTGAAGCAATAGAACCAAGTTGCGGCGTAGACTGGCCTGATAGCAGAGGGTTTAGCTACTCGAATTACAATCCACCAGATCGCCGGGGCGCAGTCGCTTCACCCCGGCCGGCGCGTCGGCCTTCTGTCCCTTTGTTGCCGCGTTCCATCCACTTCTTGATACGGTTGGCATCGCCGATGCGGCTGTTCTTCCCCCACGAATCGAGCAGCACGATGATGACCGGACGCAGGTTGATCGTCGCCTCCATCACCAGACAGCGCCCTGCCTCGCTGATATAGCCGGTCTTGCTTATGCCGATATCCCATGAAGCATTCCTGACCAAGGGATTGGTGTTGACGAAGCGCAACTTGCGCCCTCTTCGCCCTTCCACGGAATGTGATGTGGCAGTTGTGTACTGGTGTATCAAGTGGTAGTCGCGTGCCGCCGCGACCATTTTGACCAGGTCATGCGCGGTCGAAACGTTGTTGCTGTTTAATCCGGCCGGGTCGAGGAAGCGTGTATTCAGCATCCCAAGCTCATAAGCCTTGACATTCATCGCCGCGATCGCCGCATCGTACCCACCCGGGTAAGTGCGCGCCAAGGCATTGGCGGCGCGGTTTTCCGAAGCCATCAACGACAGTTTGAGCAACTCGTTACGCGTCAATTTCATGCCGACGCGCAGGCGTGAGCGCGTGCCTTTAAGCGTGTCGATGTCCGCTTTTGCGATGACGACTTCTTCATCCAGGGAGAGTTGCGTATCCAGCACCACCATCGCCGTCATCAGCTTGGTAATGGAGGCTATTGGGGTCGGCGTATCGGAGTTTTTGGTAAACAGCGGGTTCTGCGTCTGCTGATCGTAAATCAGCGCAATTGCGGAACGCAGCTTGGGTGCGGAACCTGCGTTGGATATTGCGTTGGCTTGAGTCCGCTCCGGCTTGAAGGCAGAGCGATTTGCGCCATATCCTTCCGCATGAGCCATCAGCATTGGCCCGGTCAACAAATAAATCAGCACTATTTTTTTCATGTGCAACATCCCCCTGAGCTGCTTACTGTCGCGCAATATACCTGAATATCGATATAAATCAATAGGCAGGATAAATTTGTTCCTCTTGCTTCTGAAGATTCCACATTTGCGCATAAATCCTGTTCTGCGCCAGTAATTCGCGGTGCGAACCGCGCTCGACAATACGCCCACGGTCCATCACCAATATCTGATCGGCATCCACCACAGTGGACAAGCGGTGCGCAATGATGAGCGTGGTACGGTTCTGCGCAATTGCGCGCAATTCGGCCTGGATTGCCTTTTCCGATTTTGAATCGAGCGCGGACGTGGCCTCGTCGAAAATCAGTATCGCCGGATTCTTCAGGATGGCACGCGCGATTGCCACGCGCTGTTTCTCGCCGCCCGACAGCTTCAGACCGCGTTCGCCCACCATGCTCTCGTAGCCCTGCGGCAACGACTCGACAAATTCATGGATATGCGCCGCCTGCGCCGCAGCAATGATTTCCTGTTGCGTCGCATCGGGGCGGCCATAGGCGATGTTGTAATAAATCGTATCGTTGAACAGCACGGTGTCCTGCGGCACGATGCCGATCGCCGCACGCAGGCTGCTTTGCGTCACCGAGCGGATATCCTGCCCGTTGATGAGAATGCGCCCCTGCTGCACATCGTAAAAACGAAACAGCAGGCGCGACAACGTCGATTTGCCTGCGCCGCTTGCCCCGACCACCGCCACGGTATGCCCCTCCGGGATCGCAAAGCTCACATCAAACAGAATCTGCCGGTCCGGCGCATAACCGAAACTGACCTGCTCGAAGCGCACCTCCGACACGTTACTGGTGGAACTACTAGCCATTCGACTAGGCGAGCCAACTACGCTCGCCAAGTCGCTGGTTATGGCGTAGCCAGCCGATTGCGGGAGGAGGTGCGATGCGGCCACTCCCGCACCCGTCGGCTCCGCCGCACCGTGTCGTGGCCGCACCTCGGCCCTACCCACCGACAAAACCTGCGCATCCGGCGCGTCGGCGATTTCACGGTGCTCGTGCAGCAGGCTGAACATCTTCTCCATATCCGCCAGGGCATGGCGGATTTCGCGATACACGAAACCGAGAAAATGCAGCGGCATGTATAGCTGGATCATGAACACATTGACCAGCACCAGATCCCCCAGCGTCATCGCTCCCTTCACCACCTCGTCGGCGGCCAGCAGCATCAGCGCGGTGATGCCGATCGCGACGATCAAGCTCTGCCCCGCATTCAGGTAGGCCAGCGAGGTGGTATTACGCACCGCCGCAACTTCCCAGCGCTGCATATTCTCGTCATAACGCCGCGCTTCATATTGCTCATTGCCGAAATATTTCACCGTTTCATAGTTCAGCAGGCTGTCGATGGCGCGGCTGTTCGCCTTGGAATCGAGATCGTTCATCGAGCGGCGCACCACCATGCGCCACTCGGTGACGAGCAAGGTGAACGCAATATAAATCAGCAGCGTGACAAACGTGATCACGGCAAACCAGACGTTGTATTTGCTATACAGGATCGCCGCCACCAGGCCGATTTCCAGCAAGGTCGGCAGGATGTTGAACAGCATGAAATTCAGCAGGAAACTGATACCCCGCGTGCCACGCTCGATATCGCGCGACACCCCGCCGGTCTGCCGGTCGAGATGAAAGCGCAGGCTGAGACTATGCAGGTGCTCGAACACCTGCAATGCCACGCGCCGGATCGCGCGCTGCGTTACCTTGGCGAACACCGCATCGCGCAACTCGCCGAACAGCGTGCTGAACAAGCGCAACACCCCGTAGCCGACAACCAGAAACACCGGTACGGCCAGCACCGCATGAGATGAATCCAGCGCGTCGATAATCTCCTTGAGCAGCAGCGGCACGGAAACATTGGCGAGCTTGGACAACACCAGCAGGCTCAATGCAATCACCACGCGCCACTTGAATTCCCAAAGATAGGGCAATAAGGAGCGGATGGCCTGCCAGTCGGCAGGAGTGTGATTATTCGACGGTTGAATCCGGGAAGGGCGCATATTCAGCAGGCAAAATTCAGGTAGGAATTATAACCGTGTGCAGCAAAAACCCGCGCCCTGTTACAAACCGGCACAGTTGCCACCACGAAGAGTCATGGCAAGCGCGCAATTGAACCTAAAAACGGCAGTTGAAACTTGTTGTAGGAGCGTGCCCTGCACGCGAACCCCTTCTCGCGTGCAGGGCACGCTCCTACAAATGGCTCACCCGAAAGGTGAGTTGCATCAAAGCCGCAAGAATCAATTGCCACGGTGGTTCGCGTGAAATTACCAGCGGCCAACCGCGGCTTTTAGGTTGAATACAGTTTTGAAATGCCGCAGACCTTTGATCTCTCAGGATAGGACAGGATGAGCTATTTTGTCCGGAAGTTCGCTTATGAACCACCCCTGCGATGTCCCAGCATACCGACCAGCAGGCGCACAATGCCATAACTGAACCGCGCAATCAGGCGCCCCATCAAGTTGCGCGTTCCGCCATACTCATCCCCAATACGCACCGCATCATTGGCAATCGCAGCCAGCAGGCTCGCGCGCAACTCCCCGGCAAATCCTGCATCCTGCACGGCAAGATTCGCTTCGCGCGCCAGCAACAGGCTGAAAGGATCGATATTGGACGAGCCCACGGTCGCCCACTGGCCATCCACCACGGCGACCTTGGCGTGCAGATAGCTGGCCTGGTATTCGTAAATCTCGATTCCTGCCGCCAACAACCGGTCATAAAGCGCATGCGTCGCATAGTGCTGCAAACGGTATTCAACCCTTCCCTGCAACAGCAGGACGACGCGGACGCCGCGCCGCGTCGCCTGTACCAGTGCGCGGCGAAAAACGCGACCAGGCAGAAAGTAGGCGCTGGCGATGATGATTTCCTGTTGCGCCCCAGCGATAGCCCTCAAATAGGCGCGCTCGATATCACGCCGGTGACGCAGATTGTCGCGCAGTAAAAAAGCAATGTCCGACGCCGCAACCTGCTTGAGCCGGTCAAAAACAAACCGCTGAATCCTTTTGCCACGCCCGCGAAAATTAGCCCATGACACCGCGCTCCACAAACGCCGCATGGCCGTATGAATTTCCCCGGCTACTGCACCTTGCACACGTACCGCATAGTCCAGCCTGGGCACAAAAAAACCACTGTAGCCCTCCACATCATCGATAATGTTAATGCCGCCGACGAAAGCCACCTCGCCATCCATCACCGCCAATTTACGATGCATGCGGCGCAGGCGACTACGGCGCAGCGTAAGAGGCGAAATTTTTCGTCGGAACCATTCCACCTCAACCCCTGCCGTGCGCAACTCATCCACCCAGTGTTGCGGCAGCTCTGCCGAACCGAACCCATCAAGCATTACACGCACTACCACCCCGCGCGCAGCGGCGCGTTGCAGCGCAGCGGCAACCATTTGTCCGGTTCCATCCGCAGCGAAAATATAGGTTTCCAGGCAGATCGAATGTTGCGCGGCATCGATGTCAGCGCACAGTCGCGGAAAAAATTCCGTGCCGTTTTGCAACAGCGTGAGCTGGTTTCCGGCAACCCGATGCAAGCCGCTCATGCCGCTTCAAGCGGCCCGTGCCGCTTCAACCGTGTCGAAAGCGCGGCATGATCGGACAGACGCTGCCAATCCCTGCCGGTATGCACATCGCTGTGCAGCACACTGAAACCGCGCATGTAAATGCGATCCAGGCGCAGCAGCGGCAAGCGTGCCGGATAGCTGCGCGCCGGGCTCCCCGCGTGAAGATGAAAAACATCATGCATGCCCAGTTCGCCCGATAAGGACCGGCTCATCTTGTTGCGCCAATCGTTGAAATCCCCGGCAATGATCAGTGGCGCATCGGGCGGGATCATGTTGCGCACATACTCGATCAGCGCACTGGTTTGCATGCGTTTGCCTTTGGCAAACAGGCCGAAATGCGCGCACAGGCAATGTACGGACTGCCCGTCAAGATCGATCTCGCAGTGCAGCAGCCCGCGACTTTCAAAACGGTGTGCGGAAACATCCGTATTCAGCGATTGCAAAATCGGAAAGCGGCTGAGTATCGCGTTGCCATGATGCCCCGCCTCATACACGCAATTCTTGCCGTATGCGAAATGCGGCCAGATTTCTTCCGCGATGAATTCGTGCTGCGCCCCATCAGGGTAGTTATGAAAACGCTCGGCATGGTGCGCATGCTCGCCCTGCACTTCCTGCAGAAACACGATATCGGCATCCAGCTCGCGCAGGCGGTCGCGCAGTTCGTGCAACACCACACGGCGTTTGAAGTGCGAGAAACCTTTGTGAATGTTATATGTCGCGACGGTTAGCGTTTGCATGGTGCGATATTCTACCCGGTCAGATCGCAACCGGTAGATCGGTTTACCGGCAGAGGTTCCTTGCTGAAAAAAGAAGACTAGCCTCCGGCAAACCGCCGCACAGAACAACCATTTGCGAACAAGCCCCCCTCCCTTGCACACGCAGCGTGCGGGAGATAACCAGCGACTTGACTGCCGTCTCTTGGCAGCCTAGTCGAATGGCTAGTTGTTCCACCAGGGTTGGGGTTGCGCAAACAGTTCTTCCCCCCATCCCAGCCTTCCTCCGCTTGCGGGGGATGTTAGTGGCTATTTACTGGAATTCATATAAGCCGAAAAGCCTTTTATCTTGAGGCAATGCGAGGGCTCTTGTGTCGCGGTCGACAAAGATGCATAGGGTTGAAATCAGGCGTTGCCGATGCCGCGCGTCGGCAGGTTGATCTGTTTGGCGAAATCCAGCATGCGTTTGATCGGCTGCACGGCGCGCGTGATGATCGCCGGATCGACGAAAATCTCGTTCCTGCCCGCACCCGCAAGGGGTAGGCCGGTGGGTACCCCGCCGCTGCGCGGCGACCCTCCCGCTCTCTCCAGCACTTCGGCGAGATTGAGCAAGCCGTTCATCGCCATCCACGGGCAATGGCTGCAACTAATGCAGGTCGCGCCGTGCCCGGCGGTGGGCGCTTCGATAAACGTCTTGTGCGGCGACAGGGTGCGCATCTTGTGCAGGATGCCGTTGTCGGTCGCGACGATGAATTCATTGGCGTCGAGCTGCTGCGACGCCTTGATGAGTTGCGTGGTGGAGCCGACCACGTCCGCCAGCATGACCACCGCGCGCGGCGCTTCGGGATGCACCAGCACTTTAGCCTGCGGATGCTGCGCCTTCAGTTCGATGAGTTCCTGCGCCTTGTATTCGTCATGCACCACGCACGAACCCTGCCACAGCAGCATGTCCGCGCCGGTCTGTTCCTGCACGTACTCGCCCAGGTGCCGATCCGGCGCCCAGAGTATCTTCCTGCCCTGCTCCTTGAGGTGTTTGACCACCGGCAAGGCGATGGAGCTGGTCACCATCCAGTCGGCGCGCGCCTTCACCGCCGCGCTGGTGTTGGCGTACACCACCACCACGCGGTCTGGGTGAGCGTCGCAGAACGCACCGAATTCGTCCGCCGGGCAGCCCAGGTCGAGCGAGCATTCCGCTTCCAGATCGGGCATCAGCACGCGCTTCTCCGGGTTGAGTATCTTCGCGGTCTCGCCCATGAAGCGCACGCCCGCGACCACGATGGTTCTGGCCGGATGCTGGTGGCCGAAATTGGCCATGTCCAGCGAATCAGAGACGATGCCGCCGGTCTCTTCCGCGAGATCCTGCAAGTCGGGATGCACGTAATAATGCGCCACCAGCACCGCATCCAGCTCCTTGAGCATGCGCTTGATATGCGCGATCAGTTCGGCTTTCTCTGCGGGAGCCGGTTCACGCGGCTTTCTGGCCCACGCATGCACAGTGCTGCAAGCGATCTGGTCGGCATCGGGATGGTCGTACGGGATATGGATCACGTTCTCGTTCATGGCATTTTTCTGCTCGCGCGCTTGGGCAATTCCAATATCGCCGCGCGATTGCTAGGTGAAAAAACTTTCTCCGCCGCATCCTGCCACGCCAGCCACTGAAAGTTCAAGTGCTCGTGCGGCGCGAGTTGGACAGCGACAGGATGCGGCAGTTGCAAACCGAACACATGCTCGGTGTTGCGCGTGGTGACGGGAGAGTAGCGATGCTGCCACTGCGGGTAAATCTCGTAGTCGTTTTGCACCTGCCAGTCGCTCAGCGCATATTGCCGCGCATCCAGCCCGGTTTCTTCACGCACCTCGCGCAGCGCCGTATCACGCAGCGCCTCGCCCGGCTCGCAACTGCCGGTGACCGATTGCCAGTAACCAGGATGGTCGGCGCGCTCCAGCAACAGCACTTCAAGACTGGTGGTGTAAATCACCACCAGCACCGAGACCGGCTGTTTGTAGCGCGTCATGCCTTAATCAATGCAAACCAGAAAACGCCGCAGATCGGAAAACGAGCGTAGCGAAGTTTCGAGCTTGCCGCCAAAGCGGAGTGTCTTCCGACGTTTGTGAGCCGTACAGCCATGCTCGCCAACATATCAGGCCGCTTCAATCTCCGCCACCGCCGCCTGCCTGGTCAGCAGGGCGATCAGCGTCGCCAGTTGATTGCGCATCTCGCGCCGGTCGACGATCATATCCACTGCACCATGCTCCAGCAGGAATTCCGCGCGCTGAAATCCTTCCGGCAGGGTTTCGCGCACCGTCTGCTGGATCACGCGCGCGCCGGCGAAACCGATCAGCGCGCCGGGTTCGGCGATCACTACGTCGCCCACGAAGGCGAAGCTGGCGGACACGCCACCCATGGTTGGGTCGGTCAGCACCGAAATGAACGGTAGCCGCTCCTGGCTCAATTGCGTCAGCGCGGCGCAGGCCTTGGACATCTGCATCAGCGACAACAGACCTTCCTGCATCCGCGCGCCGCCGCTGGCGGCAAAGCAGATGAACGGGCATTTCTGCTCCAGCGCAACTTGCACGCCGCGCACGAAACGCTCACCGACCACCGAACCCATCGAACCACCCATGAAGTCGAATTCGAATGCGGCGACAACCACCGGAACGGCATGGATGCTGCCCTGCATCACCACCAGCGCGTCTTCCTCACCGGTGCTTTTTTTGGCAGCGATCAGGCGTTCCGAATATTTCCGGCTGTCCTTGAACTTGAGCGTATCTATTGGCAGAACTTCCGCACCGATCTCGAAGCGGCCTTCGCCGTCGAGCAGCAAATCCAGCCGGGTGCGCGCGCCGATGCGGTGGTGGTGACGGCATTTCGGGCAAACACTCTGGTTCTTTTCCAGATCGGAGTGGTACAGCACCGCCTGACATGACGGGCACTTGCTCCACAGTCCTTCAGGCACGCTTTTCTTCTCATCGCTCTCGCGGCGCTTGATCTTGGGCGGCAATAATTTCTGAAACCAGCTCATGGTGTTCCCCTTGAAATTCCAAATTCTTTTTATCCGCAGATTTCGCAGATTACCGCAGATTAAAACCCGACACCGTCAAATAATTTGGCCATTATTGATGTTTCCATAAATCATTACACCGTTCACCCTGAGGTATCGAAGGGTGGTTTATCGCAAATCATGGGCTTCGATACCTCAGCCCGAACGGCATGGTTGTCACGAATTATGGAAACCTCAATAATCTGCGTTAATCTGCGAAATCTGCGGACAAAAGTTTTTCAGGCCTGATCCACCGCCTGCCTCAATTCCCTGACCAGCTTGCCCACATTGGCGACGACATTTTGCTCAGTCGAATTCTCGATTTCCTGCACGATGCGGCTGCCCACCACCACGCCGTCGCACAGCTTCGCCACCGCCAGCGCGGTCGCGGCATCGCGGATGCCGAAGCCGACGCCGATAGGCAGATCAATGTGCTTGCGCAACTGCGGAATCTTCTGTGCGATTGCATCCAGATCCAGATGCCCCGCGCCAGTCACTCCCTTCAGCGACACGTAATACACATAGCCGCGCGCCTGTTTGGCGACGCGCGCGACGCGCGCGTCGGTGCTGGTCGGCGCGAGCAGGAAGATCGGATCGATGCCGTGTTTGGTCAGGTGGGCGAATGCCTCATGGCTTTCTTCCGGCGGAAAATCCACGGTCAGCACACCATCCACACCGGCTTCGGCGCAACGCTGCGCAAAAGTTTCCCAGCCCATCGCCTCGATCGGATTGCCGTAGCCCATCAGCACGATCGGCGTTTCGGCATTGCTGCGGCGGAATTCGGCGACCATGTCCAGCACGTGATGCAGGCCGACGTGATGCTTGAGCGCGCGCTCGGAAGCACGCTGGATGGTCGGGCCGTCCGCCATCGGGTCGGAGAACGGCACACCGAGTTCGATGACGTCCGCGCCTGCTTCGACCAACGCATGCAGTAGCGGCACGGTGAGTTGTGGGCTTGGATCGCCCGCCGTGAAGAACGGGATCAGCGCCTTGCGCTTGTGCTGCTTGAGGCTCTCGAAAACGGTCTGGATGCGGCTCATTGTTTGTCTTTCCGTTGAAGTCCGGTTTCACGCATACATCAGGCGCCCGCGTGGATCGGGGATGGGATCGCCGAATTCTCGCGCCGTTTCGATCCATAAATGCATCGCTTTTTTCACATTGGCCAATGTTTCTTCCTGCGTATCTCCATGCGCCATGCAGCCGGGCAATTCCGGCACCTCGGCAATGAACGCATCGTCTTCGGCGCTCCAATAGAGAATGATTTCATAGCGATCCATTTATTCCTCCTCTGCAAGTCTGTATTTCTGAATAACCGCCCTGACCTGTTTCACCTGATAAGGCTTGGCTTTCGATCCGTGGCGTTGAAGGTTTATTTTTTCGGGAATACCGCTCTTGCGAAAAACATGGTGGCTACCGCTGGTTCGCACATCAAAACCCAGGCTTTCAACCAAGTGGCACAATTCATCAAACTCGATATTGGCATCCGACATACCGCGCAATATCTGAAGCAGCAATTTGTCGTATTTGCCCATTCTAAAGCGTGATCCCCGCCAGCTTTGCCACGGTGTTGATGTCCTTATCGCCGCGACCGGAAAGATTCACCAGCAGCACCTTGTCCTTGCCCATATCCGGCGCGATCTTCATCGCATGCGCCAGGGCGTGGCTGGATTCCAGCGCCGGGATGATGCCCTCGTAATGGCACAGGTCATGAAAGGCGCGCAACGCCTCGTCGTCGTCGATCGCGACATATTCGGCGCGCCCGCTGTCTTTCAGCCAGGCGTGTTCGGGGCCGACGCCGGGATAGTCCAGCCCCGCCGAAATCGAATGTGTCTCGATGATCTGGCCGTCCGCATCCTGCATCAGGTAGGTCTTGTTGCCATGCAGCACACCCACCGGGCTGTTGGTGGTCAAGGGGGCGGCATGTGACCCGCTGGCGATGCCGCGCCCGCCCGCTTCCACGCCGATCAGCTTCACGCCGGGCATGTCGATGTAGGAATAGAACACGCCCATCGCGTTGGAACCGCCGCCGACGCAGGCGATCACCGCATCCGGCTGGCGGCCCGCCAGCTCCGGCATCTGCACCACAGCTTCCTTGCCGACAACGGAATTGAAATCGCGCACCATCATCGGATATGGATGCGGCCCGGCCACCGTGCCGATGATGTAGAAGGTGTTCTCGATGTTGGTCACCCAGTCGCGCATCGCCTCGTTGAGCGCGTCCTTGAGTGTCTTCGAGCCGCTCTCCACCGGCACCACGGTCGCGCCGAGCAGCTTCATGCGGAACACGTTCGGCGACTGGCGCTGCACGTCTGCCGCGCCCATGTACACCACGCACTCCATGCCGTAGCGCGCCGCGACGGTGGCGGTCGCCACGCCGTGCTGCCCCGCGCCGGTCTCGGCGATCACGCGCTTCTTGCCCATGCGTTTGGCCAGCAACGCCTGGCCGACGGTGTTGTTCACCTTGTGCGCGCCGGTGTGGTTGAGGTCTTCGCGTTTCAGGTAAATCTGCGCGCCGCCTAGGTGGTCGGACAGATGCCGCGCGTGATAAATCGGGCTGGGGCGGCCCACATAGTGCTTGAGATCGTAATTCAGTTCGGCGATGAATTCTGGATCGCGGCGGTATTTATCATAGGCCTGGCTCAGTTCGTCCAGCGCGCCCATCAGTGTCTCGGCGACATAAATGCCGCCGTAAGGGCCGAAGTGGCCGTTCTTATCCGGGTAATCGTACATCTGCCTGCCTTATCTCTTGTATGAAACGGGCGATCTTCGCCGCGTCCTTTATGCCCTTCAGGGTATTTATGCCCTTCAGGGTATTGATCCCCTTGCTCGCTTCCACGCCACTGGACACGTCCACCGCGTAGGGCAGCACCTGTTCGATCCCCGCCGCGACATTTTCCGCATCCAGCCCACCGGATAGGATCACCGGCAACGGCAAATCTTTGGGGATCAATGTCCAATCAAAAGTCGCGCCAGTGCCGCCCGGCACACCTTCCATATATGCATCCAGCAGCAGCCCCTTGGCACCGCGAAAATCGGACGCGCATTGTAGCAAATCCACCCCGGCCTTGACGCGGATCGCCTTGAGATAAGGCCTGCCGAATTGCGCGCAATATTCCGGCGTCTCGTCGCCGTGAAATTGCAGCAGATCCAGCGACACCTGCGCCAGCACCTCGCGCACGAATGCTTCGGTTGCATTGACGAACAAGCCGACCACGGACACGAACGGCGGCAGTGCGGCCGCCAGTTGCGCCGCCTGTGCAATGCCGACATGGCGCGGGCTGCGCTCATAGAACACCAGCCCGATGGCATCGGCACCACAATGCGCGGCCGCCAGCGCGTCTTCGACGCGCGTGATGCCGCAAATTTTTATTCGAGTCATAACAACTTACCCTATAAATCCAGAAAAAGCAGTTGTCCGCAGATTACGCAGATTTTCGCCGATTAAACAACCAGGCATATCGGGTTGACGATACACTTATCGGAAGACCTGGCGCGCATCCGCAGCCTGCTAAAAATCTGCGTTAATCTGTGTAATCTGCGGATGGAGTTGCCGTTTTTTGACAAAGCAATGCTTCTGTCATTTGCCCTCTGTCTTCCGTCATCTGTCCTCTGATTGCGGCAATCCCCACTTCGCCTCGTATCGAATGCGGCGCAAGTATAAGCCATCCGGCGCGAAGGTCGGCGCGGCGAGACGACGCTCGCGGCTTTCCAGGGTTTCCTTCATCCACTGCGGCGGGTATTTTCCTTTGCCGACGTACACCAGGCAACCGACGATATTACGCACCATGTGGTGCAGGAACGCATCGGCGCTCAGATCGAAGACCAGCGTCTCGCCATGCCTGAAAATATCCAGTTGATGCAGATGTTTGACCGGCGATTTGGCCTGGCATTGCGCCGCGCGGAACGCGCTGAAGTCGTGTTCGCCCAGCAAATGTTGCGCGGCGGCCTGCATCGCCGCGACATCCAGCGGCGCATGGAACCAGCCCGCCTTGCCGGCATGGATCGCGCTACGCACCGGGCGGTTGATCAGCAGGTAGCGGTAGCTGCGCCCGTGCGCGGAGAAGCGCGCATGAAATTCATCCGGCACCGGATGCGCCCAACACACCGCGATGCTACCCGGCAGCAGGGCATTCGCGCCGCGCACCCACGCAGTCAGCGGACGTTCGGCCCGCGTGTCGAAATGCACCACCTGCTCCAGCGCATGCACGCCGGTATCGGTACGCCCCGCCGCAACCACTGAAATCGTTTCACTCGCAATCCGGCTCAAGGCACGTTGCAGCGTGTCCTGCACGGTGCACCCGTCCGCCTGGCTCTGCCAGCCGCAATACGGGCGGCCGTCGTATTCAACGCCGAGCGCAATTCTCATCGCAGCGCGCCCCATAACAGCAGCAGCACGAAGCCCAGCAACAGCGCATCATCAACGCCGAAGCGATAAAGCGGCAATTCAATGTGCCGGGGGATCTCATCATGCGGCTCAAGCAAACTGCTCATGGCGTCCTGCCAACGCCCTGATTTGCGCAGCATGGCGGCCTCGGCGTAATGCAAGGTCAACGCCAGCCGCACCGCAAGCCGTTCACGCGACAACCCAATCCATCGCAATGGCGCAAACAAGGTGTACAACCCGGCGATCAACTGCTGGCGGTGCAGGCGATCCAGCAATATCGCCAATCCGGCCAGCGCGGCCAGCAAACGGGTTAATTGCGACACGCCATCGATCAGACCTTCACGGCTCGGGCTGAATATGCCAAACGTATCCAGTAGCGGTTGTCCGGGTATGCTGTAGGCGTAAATCAGCAGCAACGACAACATTATCCAGCGGGTGCGATGCAGTAGCTGGATAAATTTGTGTCTGGAAAGGGCGAAAGCGCACAGGAAGATCAAACCAGCTGCAATCAGCAATATGGCAGGAGCCAATGCCTGCATGACAGCCACCAGCAGGCACCAAGCCATGATTTGCGCGGCGGGATGAAATCGCATCGTGCTCTCTAAAAAAAACGGCAGCTCAATTGAGCTGCCGTTTCGACAAACTGCATTGTTAACCGAGTTGATCGAGCAAGGTTTGCGCTGCTTCGCGTTGTCCCTCATCTCCCTCGTGCAAAACTTCATCAAGAATTTCACGTGCACCGGTCGCATCACCCATTTCCTGATAAGCCCTGGCCAAATCAAGCTTGGTGGCGACTTCGTGCCAATGTTCATCCTTGACCTCCGCTGCCGGTTCGTTTGGCTCTGCAATATCGTCCAGGTTCAGGCTAATCCCGGCCAGACCGGCGTCGACCGATTTTGCTGCGGGCGCAGGCTTCTCGGCAACATCCTCAATCGGAAAGTCCAGCATAAATTCCATGGCGCCATCGTCCTGCACAGCGTCTGAAGGTTTGGCGGATTCAGGCTGTGCCGCCGGCATGGGTGGATGAGTGGCGGTGACATCAAAAATCAGATCATCCATATCGGACGGTACGGTTTCTTCCGCCTGCACGGGAGCCGCCATCATGGGCGGATGAGTGGCCGTGACATCAAAAATCAGATCATCCATATTGGACGGTACGGTTTCTTCCGCCTGTACGGGAGCCGCCGGCACGGGTGGATGAGTGGCCGTGACATCAAAAATCAGATCATCCATATCGGACGGTACGGTTTCTTCCGCCTGTATGGGAGCCGCCATCATGGGCGGATGAGTGGGCGCGATATCAAAATCCATCCCGATCGGCGCAGCCAGCGAAGGACTGGTGGCAGTCACATCAAAATCCATTGTTGCCGCCTGAGTTGCCTCGGTGTCGGCAGAAGTCAGAGCTGTGGTGCTTTCAATATCAACCGAGAATTCCTGTTCCGGCAATGCGGCGGATTCTTCAGGCGATATTCCCAAATCAAAATCCACCTCTGCAACCGAGGTTTCCTGAGCCGCTGATGTTTCGCCCAGAACAAAGTCCGGTGTCGCTCCGAACGCCATGGTTTGCATGGTTGCGCTGTCAGTGCCTCCGATGGCTCCAGCACCGCTATACATCGGATTATTCGGTTCCAGCTTGCGCCCCATTGCAGCGGCCTGGTGCCATGCATCTTCATCGCCGGAATCCTGCAATTGGTGCGCAATGGCAGAGAAGGAATTCGTATCCTTGCGGTTTGCGTAAATGCCCAGCAGTTTGAGATGAAGCTGGTGATTATTCGGCGTGTTGCGCAGCGCTTCTTTCAGTATCTCTTCCGCCTGCGCGTCGCGCCCGAAATTAAGGAACAGATCCGCCTCGCTGATCGGATCGACTTCATCCGCTTGCGGCGTGATTTCGGCATGTTCCGCTGCCACGCTGGTGAAATCGCCGGTATCGGGAGAGGGCATAACCGGCGCAGCAATACGCCCGGTTATTGCGCCGGTCTCTTCACCACGCTCTCCTGTTGCGGCAACGGAAGTTTGTCTGCGCCGGTTCAGCATGAAACCTAGCCCCCCCAGGCCAAGCAAAGCCGCCGCTCCGCCGGCAAGATAGAGCGGCTCAGCGAGAATCTGGTCAAGCAAAGAAGGTTCTGGTTCAACCACCTTGGGTTCTGGCTTGGCGGCAGGCTTTGGCTTGACTTCACTCGCCACGGCAACTTTACTGGCCGCCGCTTCGGATTTCAGCTCGGCGAGGCGTTGCATATCCTTAAGGTTTTTTTCCAGCAAGGCGGCGCGCGCTTGCTCTTCCCTGGATGCTTTGGCCTTGGCAATCGCATCTTCCTGTGCTGCACTCTTCTTGTCCTCTGCGGAAACAGATTTCCCCGCCACACCTGCCTGATCCCCGGGCGCCTTGCCCTTGGACAGTTTCAATATCTCCTTGGCGGATTCCTTGGCAACCGGCGCCTTGTCGGCGACCGAACTGGCAATTTTTCCGCTGGCAACCTGCCGTGCATCCTGCGACTGACTGGCGATCGCGGCGGCACTGGCCAGTTTTTGCCGGTAGATATTCCAGTCGGCCACATGAGCGCGAATTTCTTTTGTCGCATCAGACTGCGACACGTTCAGCAGTTCGCTCTGATCCGGCAAACGCAATATCTTGCCAGTTCTGATACGGTTCATGTTTTTCCCGTCAAACTGCTCCGCATTGGCGCGGTACAAGGCAACCAGCATTCGCTCCAGACTCACGTCGTCCGGTTTGTTTTGTGCCGCGATCTTGCTCAACGTATCACCATGCACGATAGTGATATTGCCCGTCGCGATGCTGGCAGCAGGTTTTTTCTCCGGCGCACGGGCAGCAGGTGCGCTGATGGGTTTTTCATCTTTCGATGCACGTACCGGCTGAAGCGGTTCTTTGGCCGGCTCTACCACTTCCTGCTGTGGGCGTCGCTCCAGATCAATCTGCTCGACAGCCTCCCCCGTTACCAGTGGCGCCACTGGCGCAACTGCTTGCACTTCCGTTGGCGCAGGCTGTTCCGCAACATACCCCGGCGGATCCAGCAGAAAGGTGTATTCGCGCAGCAGCTTGCCGGAAGACCAGGTCAATTCAACCAGCAGGCTTACAAAAGGATCATTGATCGGCTGTGCGCTGCCCACTTTGAGGTACGGCTCGCCATTCGCGCGGCTTTCAATCTGAAATGTGAATTTGTTACCATAAGGATATTCCAGCCCTGCTCCCTTGTAGATATCGGGCGAAGCAAGACGTGCAACCATGCTGGCTTTCTGGGTCTTGTTAACCGACACTAATTCAACGTCAGCCTTCAGCGGCTGCCCCAAGGCGGAAGCCACATTTATCCCGCCCATGCCGATAGCGGAAACATATGTGGGCAATGTTAAAGCAGCAACGACCCCGATCAGTTTCAGTATAACCAGCGACTTGGCTGTCGTTTTTTGGTGGCTTAGCGGAATGGCTAGCAGTTCTATCAGTAGTTTTAACAGTGACTTTCGCACGCTATCACCTTATGGTTATTCATTGAACAAGTAAAATAACATCATGGAGTTATAAGCACAAGCTCATAACATTTTTTGCATTATGTCCTAATCGAGGTATTTCGCAATCAAAATTTCGGCAATCTGCACGCTGTTCAACGCCGCGCCCTTGCGCACATTATCGCTGACCACCCACAAATTCAAGCCCAACGGGTGCGAGATATCCTCGCGAATGCGCCCGACGTAAGTCGCGTCATTGCCGGCCGCTTCGACCGGAGTCGGGTAGCCACCCGGCTCGTGCTTATCCATCACGATCACGCCCGGCGCCTTTTCCAGCAACGCACGCGCCTCGGCGGCGGTGATCTTCCTGCGCGTCTCGATATGCACCGCTTCCGAATGCCCGTAGAACACTGGCACGCGCACCGCGGTCGGGTTGACCATGATGCTGTCATCTTCCATGATCTTGCGCGTTTCCCACACCATTTTCATTTCTTCCTTGGTGTAGCCGTTTTCCATGAACACATCGATCTGCGGCAGCACGTTGAAGGCGATGCGTTTCGGGTACACCGCGACTTCGACATCCTGCTGATTGAACAGCGCGCGGGTTTGCGCCGCCAGCTCGTCGATCGCCTCCTTGCCGGTGCCGGATACCGCCTGATAAGTCGCGACGTTGATGCGCGTGATGCCCACCGCATCCTTGATCGGCTTGAGCGCCACCAGCATCTGGATGGTCGAGCAGTTCGGGTTGGCGATGATGCCGCGATTTTTATATTGCGCGATGGCATGCGGGTTCACTTCCGGCACCACCAGCGGAATATCGCGGTCATAGCGAAAATGCGCGGTATTGTCGATCACCACGCAACCGGCTGCTGCGGCGAGCGGCGCGTATTTTTCCGACACGCTGCCGCCCGCCGAGAACAATCCGATCTGCGCCTTGGAGAAATCGAAGCCCTCCACGTCGAGCACTTCAAGCTCCTTGCCGTTGAAGCGCACCGTGGAACCCGCCGAACGGCTGGAAGCCAGCGGATAAAGATTGCGCACCGGAAACTTGCGCTGCTCCAGAATTGCCAGCATCGCCTCGCCCACCGCGCCGGTCGCGCCCAATATGCATACATCGTATTGCTTGCTCATTTTTTCTCTCTCAATATTTCAATTCGTTCAGAGTGCGGCTACCACCGCATCGCCCATTGCCGCACAGCCGATTTTCTGCATCCCTGCTTCGGCGATATCGCCAGTACGCAAGCCCTGTTGCAGCGTCTTGCGCACCGCCGTTTCGATGCGCTGCGCAATGTCTTCGCGCGCAAAAGTGTAGCGCATCATCATCGCCACCGACAGAATCGTCGCCAACGGATTGGCGATATCCGCCCCCGCGATGTCCGGCGCAGAGCCGTGGCAGGGCTCATACAGGCCCTTGTTGTTTGCGTCCAGCGAAGCGGACGGCAACATGCCGATCGAACCGGTCAGCATCGAGGCCTCGTCGGAAAGAATGTCGCCGAAGATATTGCCGGTCAGAATCACGTCGAACTGCTTGGGCGCACGCACCAGCTGCATCGCGGCATTGTCCACGTACATGTGCGACAACTCGACATCGGGATATTCCCGCGCCACGTCGATGACGATCTCGCGCCAGAACATGCTGGTATCCAGCACGTTGGCCTTGTCCACCGAGCACATTTTCCCCTTGCCATTCGAACCGGCGCGCTTCATCGCGATCTGAAAGCCGACATGCGCCACGCGGCGGATTTCCGACTCGCTGTACAGCATGGTATCGAAGCCCTGCCGCTCGCCGTTGTCCAGGGTGCGGATGCCGCGCGGCTGGCCGAAATAAATGTCGCCGGTCAGTTCGCGCAGGATCATGATGTCCAAGCCGGCGACCAGTTCCGGCTTCAGGCTGGAAGCATTGGCCAGCTCGGGATACACCAGCGCCGGACGCAGGTTGGCAAACAACCCCAACCCCTTGCGGATGCGCAGCAGACCTTGCTCCGGGCGCATCGGCCGAGGCAACGTGTCGTATTGATAGCCGCCCACCGCACCGAGCAGCACCGCATCGGCGGCCAGCGCCAGCTTCTCGGTCGCGGGCGGAAACGGATCGCCCGCCGCGTCGTAGCCTGCACCGCCAAGGTGCGCGTACTCCAACTCGATCTTCAGGCCATCGCCGCGCAACGCTTCCAGCACCTTGGTAGCTTGCGCGACGATCTCCGGCCCGATCCCGTCACCCGGCAATACTGCGATCTTCATTTACGTTTCCATCCCTAAAAAAGCAAAAACTTTTTTCCGCAGATTACACAGATTAGATGGATTAAAAACCTTGATGCACCCGCAGGCACCCTGTGTTTGTTTTTAATCTGCGTGAATCTGTGTAATCTGCGGACAAACCGCCTTTGACTTACGCAAACAGCCACGGCTGCGCCGCGCGATGCTTCGCCTCGTAGGCCGCAATCTCGTCCACATGCTGCAAGGTCAGACCGATGTCGTCCAGGCCGTTCAACAGGCAATGCTTGCGGAATGCCTCCACCTCGAACTTGTACTTCGTACCGTCCGGCGCGGTGATGCTCTGCCGCTCCAGGTCGATCTGCAAGCGGTAGCCCGGCATCGCCTCCACCGCCTTGAACAGCGCATCCACCTGTTCCGCAGCCAGGCGGATCGGCAGCAGGCCGTTCTTGAAGCAGTTGTTATAAAAAATGTCGGCGAAACTCGGCGCGATGATGGCGCGGAAGCCGTAGTCTTCCAGCGCCCAAGGCGCATGCTCGCGCGAGCTGCCGCAGCCGAAATTTTCGCGCGCCAGCAGGATCTGCGCGCCCTGATAGCGCGGCTGGTTCAGCACAAAATCCGGATTGAGCGGGCGCCTGGAATTATCCATGCCCGGCTCGCCGTGATCCAGATAGCGCCATTCGTCGAACGCATTCGGGCCGAAACCGGAACGCTTGATCGACTTCAGGAACTGCTTGGGAATGATCGCATCGGTGTCCACATTGGCGCGATCCAGCGGCACGACCAAGCCATCGAGTAAGGTAAATTTCTGCATTACTTGGTCGCAGCCTTCTCCAACTTTTCGCCGCCCTTCTGGATATCCTTGCCCAGGCCTTCCATGGCATTGCAACCCGCCAGAAACAACACCGCCAAAAACAATGCAGCAACTTTCATCGTCATCTCCTTGTTAATCAACACTCACATCGACAAAATGCCCGGCAATCGCCGCCGCTGCCGCCATCTCCGGACTCACCAGATGAGTGCGCCCGCCCGGCCCCTGCCGCCCCTCGAAGTTGCGGTTGGAAGTCGAGGCGCAGCGTTCGCCCGGCGCGAGCCGGTCATCGTTCATCGCCAGGCACATCGAGCAGCCCGGATCGCGCCACTCGAAACCTGCCGCGACAAATATCTTGTCCAGGCCTTCCTGCTCGGCCTGCTGCTTCACCAGGCCGGAGCCCGGCACCACCATCGCCAGCTTCACGTTCGCCGCGACATGCTTGCCCTTCGCCACTGCCGCCGCAGCGCGCATATCCTCGATGCGCGCGTTGGTGCAGGAACCGATGAACACCTTATCGATGTTGATCTGTGTGATCGGCGTGCTTGCCGTCAGCCCCATGTAGTGCAAGGCGCGCTCCGCGCCCTCGCGCTTGACCGGGTCGCTCATGGCAGCCGGATCGGGCACGCGCCCGTCCACCGCTACCACCATTTCCGGCGACGTGCCCCAGGTCACTTGCGGCCTGATCTGCGCGGCATCCAGCTTGACCACCGCATCGAACTGCGCGCCGTCGTCGCTGTGCAGCGTGTTCCAGTAAGCCACCGCCTTGTCCCACAATTCGGCCTGCGGCGCGAACGGACGCCCTTTCAAATAATTGATCGTCGTATCATCCGCCGCGATCATGCCCGCGCGCGCGCCCGCCTCAATCGCCATGTTGCATAGCGTCATGCGCCCTTCCATCGACAGGCCGCGTATCGCGCTACCGGAGAATTCAATCGCATAGCCGGTGCCACCCGCCGTGCCGATTTTGCCGATCACCGCCAGCGCGATGTCCTTGGCGGTCACGCCCTTGCCCAATGCGCCCTCAACCACCACCTGCATGGCTCTAGATTTTTTCATCAGCAGGCATTGCGTCGCCATCACATGCTCGACCTCGGAAGTGCCGATGCCGAACGCCAGCGCGGCGAATGCGCCGTGCGTGCTGGTGTGCGAATCTCCGCACACCACCGTCATGCCCGGCAAAGTCGCGCCCTGCTCCGGCCCGATCACATGCACGATGCCTTGGCGCACGTCGTTCATCTTGAATTCGTTCACGCCAAACTCGGCGCAATTGCTGTCCAGCGTCTCCACCTGCAAACGCGCGATCGGGTCGGCGATGCCCTGCGCCCGTCCGGTAGTCGGCACATTGTGGTCGGCCACCGCGAGGATCGAAGCCGTGCGCCACGGCTTGCGGTGCGCCAGCTTCAGCCCCTCGAAGGCCTGCGGGCTGGTCACTTCATGTACCAGATGACGGTCGATATAAATCAGCGCGGTGCCGTCGGCTTCCTGCCGCACCACGTGAGCATTCCAGAGTTTGTCGTAAAGAGTTTGCGCGCCCATATTGTTTCGCTTTTTTAGAGCGCGCGATTATGCCACATCCGCCCGGCTCTCCGCCATGTCGCGCAGCTTCCACCACATCACCAGCATGCCCAGTAGCGCCATGCCCGCGCTGCACGAATACAGCACGCTGGCGCCGTAGTGTACCCAGATCGGGCCGCTCGCCAGCCCGCCCAGCATGTTGCCTGCGCCGAAGGTGAAGCTGCCGAACAGCGCCTGTCCCTTGGACTGGTGCCGCCCCCGGAAGAATTCGTGTATCAGCCCGACGGAGGCGGCGTGATAGGCGCCGAAAGTGGCGGCGTGCAACACCTGCGCGACGAGCAGCAGCGCCAGGAAATCCACACCCCAGCCGATCAGCAGGAAGCGCAGCACGGCCAGGCCGAGGCTGCCGATCAGGATGCGCGTGAAGCCGTAGCGGCGCACCAGCCACGGCATCAGGAAGAACACGCCGATCTCGCAGATCACGCCGAGCGCCCACAGCCAGCCCACCGCGCTCTTGGCGTAGCCGTGCTCGACCAGATAGATGGAGAAGAAGGTGTAATAAGGCCCGTGCGCCACGGCCATCAGGAAACAGGCGCCGAACAGCGCCAGCACGCGCGGCTGCAACACGATCTCCCGGATCGGCTGGCTGTCGGTATGGTGCGCCAGCACTTCGGTGGGCGGGATCTGGCGCGCGAACAGCAGGATACCGATTTCGCAAACCAGCCCCGCCCACAGCAGCCAGGCGATGGCGATGTAATCGAAGGCATAACCCAGCCCGATCACCGCTAGGATGAAACCGACCGAACCCCAGGAGCGGAGGCGCCCGTAATGGGCGGTGTTCTCGCCCAGCCAGGTGAGCGTGGTCGCCTCCACCAGCGGCATCGAGGCGCTCCAGAAGAAGCCCATCAGCGCCAGCACCAGGAACAAGCCCCAGAAGCTGGTGGTGGCGAACACGCCGAGATAGAACACCGCACTCAGGCTCGCCGCCGCAACCACGACCTCCCTGCGTTTTCCGGAACGGTCGGCGAGCCAGCCCCAGATATTCGGCGCGATCATGCGCATCACCGGCTGGATTGACATCAGGATCGCGATCTCGATGGCATCGAAACTGATGGATTGGAGATACAGGCTCCAGTAGGGCGCGAACGTCCCCACGAAGGCGTAATAGAAAAAATAGAAACCGGCGATGCGCCAGTGGTAGTTTTTGCGATCAGGATTCATCAAGGGGAACTCTGAATAAGTCCGTTCGCCCTGAGCCTGTCGAAGGGCGGCTCATTTAACCCATTGAACTGATTAAGCCATCCATTCATGGTTCGACAAGCTCACCACGAACGGAGGACTTAATCAGGCATTCATCAAGGAAAGAACTGCATTGTTGCGGCGCACCCAAACTCAACCGCCCGGTGATAGGGCTGTTCATTCGGGTTTCCCCTTATTCTTTTTCCCGGCGCGCCTCACCTGTTCGACGGCTTTAACCTGCTTGCTGATCGCCGCATCAAAATCCTGCTCCGCACGGCTGGGCGCGGCCAATTGCCGTTGCTGGAAAATGCCAAATTCAGCCTCTGCCTTGGCTTGCGCCAACTCGGCAGAAATCTTCCCGGCATGCGTCAGCACTTCGCGGTCAGATAAACGCAAGAAATCGTCCAGCTTGGCAATCCAAGCGCTCATGGTCATCTCGCGCCGCCCCTGCGCCTGCAACTCGGCAAATTCCAGATAGGTATTCACGATCCGGTTCAGCGTTCCCAACTCTTCCTCGTCGAGATAATTCTTCGCCACGCTCACGTCCGCCTTGCGTACTGCACCCCCTTTGGATGCCCCCGCCCAACTGGTCAGCCCCATGTTCGGAGCAGCTGCATCAGCACGCATGGAAATCAACTCCGCTGCCGTATGCCCATGCGCCGCCCAGTGCATCTTGTTTTGCATCGTGGCAAAAAATAGCTGAGAAGCTTCCGCAGAAGGATCGTAGTCGATGCTGGTCGCATAAATGTCCAGCACCTTTTTCCAGAACGCTTTTTCCGAAGAGCGGATGTCGCGGATGCGCGCCAGCAACTCATCAAAGTAAACATCGTCCCCGCGCTTGAAGCGCTCGTCATCCAGCACAAACCCCTTGACCAGATAGCTCTTGAGTTGCTCCGTCGCCCAGCGGCGGAACTGCGTGCCGCGATGCGAACGCACCCGGTAACCGACTGCCAGCACCATTTCCAGACTGTAATGGTCAACCAGTCTTTCCACGCTCCGCGCGGCTTCCGGGGCAACTATCCGGAATTTCCGGATGGTTGAATCAGTGCTTAATTCCTCATCTGCAAAAATGTTGCGGATGTGCTCACTGATAGTGCGAACATTCTTTTGATATAGATCGGAAAGCTGTTTTTGCGTCAGCCACAAGACACCATCGATCAGCCGCACCTGAATACGGGTTTGCGCATTCTCGGTTTGGTACAGCAAAAACTCGCCGCTGCTTGGATGATTGGCTTCAGGTGAAGCTGCTGGATGAGAAGATTTCTTCTTGACGGTCATGCTTCGGCCTTATCGACGAGATCGCTGTCAGTTACAGCCGTTGTTATGCAAACATCTGCGACTGCTCGTGTTTTAGTGTTTCGATTTTGTCAAACAAATGAATCTTCTCATCCGCCTTGAGTCGAGCGTGCTCAGACATACACATCGAAAGAGCCTCTAGATTCGGAACATCTGCGACCGTTTTGAACTCTTTTTCCTTATTGACGAATACAACAGTTTTTTTCTTTCGAATCAGTAATTCAATGACATTGCTAAGCGTACCAGTGCTTTTCGCGTCCCATATCATCAATCCATAGTCAGCGACCTTGGCCATCTCAATGTCTTTTGCTGTGAAAAATGCTCTTGATCCTGGTGTATGCATCGATTCGATATTACGAACCGGCCAGTTCCCAACATTGTTTCGCGGCTGACAACCACTACAGTACACGACAGCATTGCAGGCTCTACGCTCGAACAAATAGGACTGAATCGATTTATCTACGCCGTCAGCATCGCCAACAACCACGTTAAGATTGGAAGCGATGATTTTATCAATTCGCTCCTTGACCTTGTGATCTAAGCGCGTGATGTTCATAGAGCCCGCGATAAAAACGGTAGTCATAATTATTTTTTGTATGTCAGTGTAGCAACGTAAAGATTCTTAATTTTCGGATAAGCCCGCAACACAGCACACGCAGCTTCCAGTGAAGCGCCCGTATCGAACAAATCGTCAACCAGCAAAGCATTCCACGTTCCCGTGTTACTAATTTCATCGGAGACGCTAAAGCTGTCTCGCAAAATCTCTATTTTTTTCTCTTTGGTAGCCATATCTTTCAATTGCGTCCCTTTGGGTTTTTTGATCAGCATGTTTTCATAGACAGGCTTTCCGACCAGTTTCCCCAGCGCTTTAGTCAACTCTGTTACAGGCTGCTTAGCGCGCACTTTTGAAGCTGGCATTGGAATTAGGAATTCCACCTTGTCAAATTTAGGATAAATATTGACAGCAATCTCTTCGGCAAGAATGTCCACTTGAGTCCAATCACCTTGGTATTTAAGTTGGTACATGGCCTCACCCACTTTGGATCTGGTTGTTTCAAATCTCGAATGGCCATACTGGTCGTCTCCGATATAAACGCTGGAAATAACATGTTTATCTAACGCATACCCCAAGTCCCAATTGCCCAATATTTGCTTAATTGAAGTCTCCTCAAAATGTTTCCGAGAGTGAATAAGCCAGTTTCCTATAGCAGATTACATCTCTTCCACAAGTGACCGCAAGAGTTTGCTTTGAATCGTCCCCGAATCTTGTTTAGGCTATCGCGCCACATATATTAAACGTCTGCTATTGGCACACAGTTGCCAAACAACTTTCCTATCGCCCTACCCGACATCCAACACTCGCAACACGAAGATGCTGTCTGGTTCCAGTAATGTTGATTAGTCCGCAATCTAATTCGCCGTAAACGCCGCCTGAATATCGCGCGTTGTTGCGCCGCTTGCGATGAGCGCACGCACGATCAAGTCCAGCGAAACTGAAGGATCGCCCGCTTCAATTTTTGCAATGCGCGACTGGCTCGATTTCATGCGTTGCGCGAGGTCAATTTGCGAGAGCTTTCGTTTTATGCGTGATTTTTTTACCGCGCTGATCAGCGAGAGCTTGAGTGCGACGAGCCGCGCTTCTTCTTCGCTTAATTGCAGAAAATCCTCCGCGCTGCCGACTTTCCAACCTGCGGCCTGGAGGCGCTCTAATTTGCCAGTCTTCATGGAATTTACCCTCCTGCTAAATTGATTTGTAGTGTTTCAGCCTCGCTTTGCAAACGTCAATTACCGGTTGGGGCGTTTGGCTTGTGGTTTTGGCAAACACTTCAAGAATCACGATGGCTACCGTATCGATGTAGTACACAATGCGCCAAGTGCGATTTTCGTCGGGAATTCTCAATTCATGACAGCCGCGACCGATACCGGGCATTGGCCTTGAGTGTGGCAGCGATATATTGATGCCCTCTTGCAGGTGTCGCAATAAAACACCCGCTTCAATCCTTGCCTCGGCAGAAAAAGGTGGCGTTTTGACTTCGCCATGCAGCCACACCAAAGGTTTCCGCTGCTTATTCACGCGATGAATTGTATGTCAATATTGACATACGCGCAAGATGTGTTCGCAAGGGCGGTGGCCTTGTTGTTTCTGTTGCCGATGCATGTTGCCATCATTCCGATGTATCTCTATTGCTCTCAGCAGGGGCACCCAACGCCTGAAGGCTCAACCCCTCAATCTCCTGCAACGATTTCCCCGCAATTCCCTGCAAGTCGCCGTACATCCCCACCGTCGCGCCCATCACGCGCTCGATCTGCTCTTCGCGCTTGGCCCATTGCTTCATGATCGCCTTGCGCTCCTTGTCGAGGTCTTCCTGCATGGTGGAAAAGGCTTCGACGATGGCTTCCACGCGCTGGCGGAAACGCGGGCCGGTGAGGTATTGGTAAACCATTTCGGTCTTGGTCTGCTGGCCTTCGGATGACTGCCGGGCAAGAGCAAGCTCCAGCAAGGACTGGCGCAGAATCATCGCTACCGGCAATGCGGCGCGCGGGTGGGTGACCCAGACGCCCTCCACCATTTCGAAGGTTTCAACGCCTTTCGGCAACACTTGGCTGACGATCACGGCGATCTCCGCCTTCGCGGTGCGCTGGTCATCGCGCAGTTTCGCCAGCCACGCATCGCTCCAGTTTTTGGTGCGTTTGAACTCCCACAGAATTGTGCCGCCGGGCTGCCCGCCCGCGCCGACAACGCGGTGCAGCACATCCCCGCCGAATTCGCCCTTGGGCACCGGCTCGATGGCGTCGAAAGGGAATTTGCTGCGCAACAGGTTTTCCAGCTCCAGTTCCTGCACTTCGCCCTGCAATTGTTGTGAACCCTGCTCTGCCCTGCGCTTGAGGTCTTCGATCTGTTTCTGCATCGCGGCAATGGTCTGCTCCTTCTCCATTACCTTGAGCTTCTGTTCGTCCTCGGCTTCTTTTTTGGCTTGGGTGCGGACATCGGTTAATCCTTCCTGCACCCGCTTTTCCACCGTGAGTTCCAGTTCGCGTTTGGCATCGTCGAGTTCGCGCTGCTTCTTGATGAGTTCGGCCTGCGCCTTCTGCGCTTCGGCCAATTTTTCGTTGTTTGCGTTGAGCGCATCCTGCAAATCGGCCAGTTCACGCGCCTTGTTTTCCAGTTCGGCGGCGCTGGCCAGCTTCGCCTTCTTTGATTCCTCGGCGATGATGCGGGCGCGTTCCGCTTTCAACTGTGCCGCGACTTGATCGGCCACTTGATCGTCGAGTTTGCGTTTGTCTTCCGCGAGCTGTTTTTCCTTGTCGCGCATGGCCTGTTCGCGCTTGGCGATGTCGTTGTCCTTCTGCGCCAGTTGCTGCTCGAACTGTTTGCGGGTGGATTCGATCAGCGGCGCGGCCAGCGATTCGGTGAGCTTGATCTCTGCCTTGCAGCTCGGGCAGGTGATGGTTGGTTCGGTCATTGCCTTATTCTCCCCCGTTAACCTTCTTGTTTGGAAGTGTATCTCAGCCAGACAGGCTATGCCTGCATGCCCGGCCAAAAATAGCCATGTGCCTTTTTATGTTTTAACCACTTGAAATCCAAAACCCCGCCCCAATCATGCATAAGTCGAAATCAGGAGGACGCATGGAACAGAACGAAACCAATCAGCAACTTGAACAAAAAACAGACCCGGCAAGCCCCGAACCATCTGCCGCCAGCGCACCGGAAGTCATGCCCAGCCTGGAGGAGATGCTCAAGGAAGCCGAGCGCAAGGCGCAGGAGCATTATGACGCCTGGATGTACGCCAAGGCCGAGGGCGAGAATATCCGCCGCCGCGCCGCCGATGATGTCATCAAGGCGCAGAAATTCGCGGTGGAGCGCTTTTCCGGCGAGATGCTGGCGGTGAAGGATAGCCTGGAAGCGGGTCTGGCGGTGGGAACCGCAACGGTGGAAAGCTTCAAGAGCGGTATGGAGCTGACGCTCAAGCAACTGTCCAGCGTGTTCGAGAAATTCAACATCAGCGAGATCAACCCGGTCGGCGAGAAACTGGACCCGCACAAGCACCAGGCCATCGGCGTGGTGGACAGCGACCAGCCCGCCAATACCGTGGTCAGCGTGATGCAGAAGGGCTATGCGCTGAACGACCGCGTGCTGCGCCCGGCGCTGGTGCTGGTCAGCAAGGGAAAAGAATAACTCCGACGTAGGAGCGTGCCCTGCCCGCGATTCACCAATGTTCGCGTGCAGGGCACGCTCCTACGATAAATGCCACAGACACTCTTGAAATATCCAATGCCGCCCTGATGTTAGGCGGCGAGCAACAACATTCGACCATTTCTGAATTCAACTGAAAGGAAAAGCATCATGGGAAAAATTATCGGTATTGATTTGGGCACGACCAACTCCTGCGTGGCCATCATGGAAAACGGCAAGACCAAGGTGATCGAGAACGCGGAAGGCACGCGCACCACGCCATCCATCATCGCCTATATGGAAGACGGCGAAGTGCTGGTCGGCGCACCGGCCAAACGCCAGGCGGTGACCAACCCGAAGAACACGCTGTATGGCGTGAAGCGCCTGATCGGCCGCCGCTTCGAGGAGCCGATGGTGCAGAAGGACATCGCCATGGTTCCGTACAACATCGTCAAGGCAAAGAACGGCGATGCCTGGATCAAGGTGCGCGACAAGGAAATTTCTGCACCGGAAATTTCCGCAGAAATACTGATGAAGATGAAAAAGACCGCCGAGGATTATCTCGGTGAGCCGGTCACCGAAGCGGTCATCACCGTGCCCGCCTACTTTAACGACTCGCAGCGCCAGGCCACCAAGGATGCCGGTCGCATCGCCGGGCTGGACGTGAAGCGCATCATCAACGAACCCACCGCAGCCGCGCTGGCTTTCGGCCTGGACAAGCAGGAAGGCGACCGCAAGATCGCGGTGTATGACCTGGGCGGCGGCACATTCGACATTTCCATCATCGACATCGCCGAAATCGAAGGCGAACACCAGTTCGAAGTTATGTCCACCAACGGCGACACCTTCCTCGGCGGCGAAGACTTCGACATGCGCGTGATCGAATTCCTGGTCGACGAGTTCAAGAAGGAAAGCGGCATCGACCTGAAGAAGGATATGCTCGCGCTGCAACGCCTGAAGGACGCGGCAGAAAAAGCCAAGATCGAATTGTCTTCCGCGCAGCAGACCGAAGTGAACCTGCCCTACATCACGGCGGATGCGAGCGGCCCGAAACACCTCGCGGTGAAAATCACGCGCGCCAAGCTGGAAAGCCTGGTGGAAGACCTGATCGCGCGCACCATCGAGCCATGCAAGATCGCGATGAAAGACGCCGGCGTTTCCAACGCCGACATCGCTGACGTGATCCTGGTCGGCGGCCAGACCCGTATGCCGATGGTGCAGGAGAAAGTGAAGGAGTTCTTCGGCAAGGAGGCGCGCAAGGACGTGAACCCGGACGAAGCCGTGGCCGTCGGCGCGGCGATCCAGGGCGGCGTGCTGCAAGGCGAGGTAAAGGACGTGCTGTTGCTGGACGTGACCCCGCTGTCGCTGGGCATCGAGACCATGGGCGGCGTGATGACCAAGTTGATCAAGAAGAACACCACGATCCCGACCAAGGCGTCGCAGGTGTTCTCCACCGCCGACGACAACCAGGGCGCGGTGACTATCCACGTGCTGCAGGGCGAGCGTGAAATATCTTCCGGTAACAAGAGCCTCGGGCAATTCAACCTGTCCGACATTCCGCCTGCGCCACGCGGCATGCCGCAGATCGAAGTCACTTTCGATATCGATGCGAATGGCATCCTGCACGTGTCGGCGAAGGACAAGGCGACCGGCAAGGAAAACAAGATCAAGATCCAGGCCAGCTCCGGCTTGAGCGAAGAAGAAATCAAGCGCATGGTAAACGATGCCGAAGCACATGCCGAAGATGACCGCAAGGCATTGGAGTTAGTGACCTCGCGCAACCAGTTGGACGCGCTGATCCACTCCACACAGAAGTCGCTGAAGGAATACGGCGAGCAGTTATCTGCGGATGAAAAGTCCGCCATCGAGGCCGCGCTGAAGGAAGCCGAGGAAGTGGTGAAAAGCGACGACAAGGCCGCCATCGACGCCAAGGCCGAAGCGCTGGCAACTGCCGCGCAGAAGCTGGGCGAAAAGATGTACGCCGCCGAACAGGCCAAGGCACAGGAAGGCGGCTGCGAAAGCTGCGGGCCGGACGAGACCTGTTCCGACCATAAGAAGGATGAAGGCGATGTGGTGGATGCGGAGTTTACGGAAGTAAAGGACAAGAAATAAGTTGGAAGACTGAGACTTAAGACGGAAGACGGAAGCAAAACCCACGGGTTTTTTAACTTACGTCTTTCGACTTGCAACTAACAACGGATTAATAAGTTGGAAAACGTAAGACGTAAGTCGTAAGCAATCCCTTGGATTGCTTTTCAACTTACGTCTTACGACTTGCGACTAACGACTATGCCCAAAAAAGACTACTACGAAGTTCTCGGCGTCAACCGCGACGCGTCGGACGAAGAAATCAAAAAGGCTTATCGCAAGCTGGCGATGAAGCATCACCCCGACCGCAATCCGGATAATCCGAAGGCGGAGGAGCACTTCAAGGAAGCCAAAGAAGCCTACGAGACGCTCTCCGACGGGCAGAAGCGCGCCGCTTACGACCAATATGGCCACGCCGCGTTCGAGGCGGGCGGCATGGGCGGCGGCAACCCGTTCGGCGCGGGTGCGGGCGCGGCAGGCTTCGATTTCTCCGACATCTTCGGCGACATCTTCGGCGGCGCGCGCGCGGGCGGCGGGCGCAGCAATGTGCAGCGCGGCGCCGACCTGCGCTACAACATGGAAGTCACGCTGGAGCAGGCCGCGCGCGGCACCGAGACGCAGATTCGTGTACCGACCATGGCCGAATGCGAAACCTGCAAGGGCAGTGGCGCCAAGCCCGGCACCAGCCCGACCACTTGCACCACCTGCAAAGGCCATGGCCAGGTGCGCATTCAACAAGGCCCATTCTCGATCCAGCAGACCTGCCCGCGCTGTCACGGCACCGGCAAAATGATCGCCTCGCCGTGCAAGGATTGCAGCGGCAGCGGGCGCATCAAGCAGCACAAGACGCTGTCGGTAAAGATTCCCGCAGGCGTGGATAACGACGATCGCATCCGCCTGTCCGGCGAAGGCGAACATGGCGTAAACGGCGGGCCGCCCGGCGACTTGTATGTGGTGATCCACATCAAGCCGCATGCGGTGTTCCAGCGCGACCACAACGACCTGCATTGCGAGATGCCGATCAGTTTCTCCACCGCCGCACTCGGCGGCGAGATCGAAATTCCCACGCTGGATGGCAAGGCCATTATCAAGATTCCCGCCGAAACGCAAAGCGGCAGGCAATTCCGCCTGCGTGGCAAAGGCATCAAGGGTGTGCGCAGTTCAAGCCATGGCGATTTGCATTGCCACGTCATCGTGGAAACGCCGGTAAACCTGACCGAACGGCAAAAGGAACTGCTGCACGAGTTTGAAACGATCAATGCAACCGACAGCGGACATCACAACCCGCGCGCCAAATCCTGGATGGATAAGGTAAAAGACTTTTTTGGGCAGTAGCCCAAAAAATCTTTTACCTTACGGTGCAGGCTCACATGAGCGCAGCGGATTAGCCCTGCATAGCCAATCGGCTAAGCTGACAAACAACGTCAGCCAAGCCGCTGGTTAAAGAGCGTAAACCCAGAACGGGAACCGCAAATGGTAGGGTGCGCTGCCCGCATCGATCAGGATGTCGTCGTCCAGCAACAGCGCGGTGGTGCGCCGCAAACCGCCGATCCCGCCATAACAGCCCAGCACAGTCAGGCGCATCGCAGCGTTATACCGCCGACAAATACATCCCGCACAGCGCGATGCTTGCGCCGGCCGCGCGGATGACGCGTTCATGCGCCCGCTGTTGCATGCCCAGGCCGAACGCGATGCCGATGGCATGCAGCAACGCCGTCGCCAGCAGGAAGCCCAGCACATATTCGACCGGAGGCCAGTGCCGGCATCTCGGCGCCGTGCGCGCGGCCGTGCCACAACGCGAACAGCCCGACCAGACCGCTGCCCAGCCACAGCGGCAGGCGCACCGACACGGCGATCAGTACGCCCAGCAGCAGCACCGACAACACGATGCCCTGCTCGACGAACGGCAAGCCGATGCCCGGCAGCGGCAATGCGCCGCCCAGCGCCATTACGCCGACGAAGGTGAGCGGCACTGCCCATACGGAGCGCCCGCCCGTCTGCGCCGCCCACAGCCCGACCGCCAGCATCGCAAGTACATGATCCAGGCCGCTGGCCGGATGCGCGAGTCCATGCAGAAAGCCGCTGGCATCGGAGAGGCCGACATGCGCATGAACGGGCAGCGATGTCAGCGCCGCGACAGGCAATAGCAATCGTATTGAAGTTGATGGGCTCATGACGTTAGCCCCCTTTCAAACTATCCCGGACTCAACCTTGTAACGCACATAAAAGATATTCAAACTTTGCGCGCGCGCCCGCTGCAACATCTGCTCGGCAAGCCTGTCGTCCACGACGAACTCGACCTTCACCGCCAGTTCTCCGGCAAGCTCGAAAAAAGTCTCCTCATGCAACCTGCCGTGCCGCCCGAATCCGGCAATCGCGCGGAATGCCGAGCCGCCGAGAATACCGAGACCCTTGGCCTCTTCCAGCAGCCATTCATACAGAGGCATACCGGCGTGAAGCTGTTTTTCGGTGACATAGAAAGTGAGTTGATCCATGATTGTCCTCCTAGTGTTGAATCCATTTGAAAGTCTGGATACCCAGCACCGTCATCAGCAGCGAACCGCCGAGGTGCGCCGCGATGATACCCGCTCCCCACGCATACTGACCGCGCAACAGCAATGTGACGGTTTCCGCCGAGAAGGTGGAAAAAGTGGTCAACCCGCCGAGAAAGCCGGTGATGATCAGCAACCGCCATTCCGGCGACAGGGTCGGATGCTGGATGAAAAATGCGATCGCCAGCCCGATCAGGTAACCGCCTACCAGGTTGGCGGCAAGCGTGCCGAGCGGCAATGCCGGCAGCACCGGATTAAACCACAGCCCGAAGCCCCAGCGCAGCCACGCGCCGAATGCCGCGCCGATTCCGATTGCAAGAAATGCGTAAAGGGTCATGAATAATTTTGAAAACTCGTCAATTTTGCCTTGCCATTATTCTACAACACACACCGGCGCGAAGCCGCCGCCCGGCGTGCGAAAGTTGGTAGTCTGGCCCTGGTAGAGCCGCGCAGCAACCAGTTGCACCTGACCGTCATAAACGTAGCAGCGCATATCGTACTTGAGTGGCTGCGGCTCCGCCCCCTCCGCGCAGACCATGCGCTCGCCCGGCGCGGCCATGCGCTGCGCGACATATCCGCCCCGCATGATCTCCTCGAACACCCGCAGGGTGAGCTTCGCGCCGCTATAACTGCCCTTGCTGCCGTAGCCTTCGGCGGGCTTGAAGAACCATTGCTTGCGCTCCCGCCACCATTGCTCCTGATCCGCCGCTTCTACCAGCCTCGTCTGCGGCACACCGGCCTGCAACGCGGCGATGTCGGCTTCGCTTGCGCCGAGCGCGCGCAGATTGTCCGCATCGGTCAGCCGCGCCAGATTACGCTTGTCGGCGTACTGCGCATAGTGCGCGGGGTCGGGTGTCAGCACTACGCTGCCCTCCAGATATGCCCGACGCAATATGGCATGCCGCTGCAAGGAAAAATCCGTCAGGCGGTTGTACACCAGGTCAATCTTCTGGCCATCAAGGTACAGGCCATCGCCGCGCGAATGCAGCGCGTCGGGATCGGCGATAAACGCCGCGATCCCGACGCGCTCGAACATGCGCTGCGCCAGCAGGAATTCTGGATACAGGTATTGTCCCTCCGGCTGCTCGTCCACGATGGCGACGGTTTGCAGCGCCGCCGCGCCGCGCTCCAGCCGCCACTCGTTGCGGAACATGTCGAGAAATACCTGTTCAAGGTTCGCTTGCGCCACCACCGCGCCCGGCCAGCCAGCTTCGCGCTGGCTGTCGAGCAGCAGCGCATTCAGAAATCCGCCGCCCGCGTTGCTGTTGATCTCGATGAGATGCGCGCCGTCGCTGTTCAAGTGGAAGTCGTAGCCGAAGAACACGCCTTTGGCGGAGTGCTGCATCCACTTCCCACTCCCCACTCCCCACTCCCCACTTCCCACCACCCGCTCCACCGCCCCGATCACTTCGCGCATCTGTTGCATCTGCACAGGCGCGATGAACACCGGCACATCGGCGAACAAATGCTGGCAACGCTCCGTCACCAGACTCCGCCACACCCCACCTTGTTTTTGCATCGTGTGTTGCAGCGCGGCGCGGTCAACCTGGGCCGAATGGCAATCGCCATTCAGCACTTCAGCAGGCGAGACAGAAGATGCCGTGATATTCATTAAGGCAACGTGCTGGCGGTGGAGTATGTTGCTGTATCAGCTTTTCTTCACCACCTGCATCGCGGTGGCGACCAGCCCGGCAATGTCGGCGGCGTTGCCGGGCAGGATCATGGTATTGCCCTGCTTGGCGATGTTACCAAAGGCATCGACGAATCTTTCGGCGACTTTGAGATTGACGGCGACCAGGCCACCTTCGCTTTGAATCGCGTTGGCGACCACCTTGATCGATTCGGCGGTGGCGTTGGCGACCAGCAGCAGCGCCTCTGCCTCACCCTGCGCATTGTTGATGGCGGCCTGCCGGGTGCCTTCCGACTCGCGGATCGACGCGGTCATCGAGCCTTCGGCGAGGTTGATTTGTTCCTGCTTTTGGCCTTCCGACTGCGCGATCAGCGCGCGCTTTTCGCGCTCGGCGGTAATCTGCTTCAACA
>Ga0209317_1000591_pt1 | contig 41261 bp, 38 predicted proteins | sample RifGroB2_FD_183994 | JGI IMG/M metagenome (GOLD analysis project Ga0209317, IMG submission 183994) | Soil microbial communities from Rifle, Colorado, USA - Groundwater B2 (SPAdes) (version 2) | ecosystem: Environmental > Terrestrial > Soil > Unclassified | place: Rifle, Colorado | collected... | reverse complement strand
ATAAATGTGTCAGTCACTTTTAAACAGATACAATATGTCCGAAGCTTAAAGACAGTATTCGCCTTAACTTAATGGCAGTGCCCTCCGGGGGAGGGGACTGTAGCAAATTACCCATTCTCTTTCTCAGATTTCCTCCGTGTCTCCGTGGCTCCGTGGCTAACCGCCTGGTTTATCCTCTTGCTTTACCCAAGATAAGGCTTCAGCACCTCAAGCGACGTTTCCAGGTGCGCCTTGCTGTGCGCCTCGATGGTGTAAGCCGCATCCGGGGCGTAACGCTCCATCAAGCCGAAAAACAGTTCGAAATCTATGGCTCCCTGGCCCGGAGGAGCATGATCGTCCCGGGTACCGCTGTTGTCGTGAATATGGACTTCGGCGATCCAACTCCCCAACGCCTCGAACCACTGCTCCATTCCCACTTTCTTGAACAGATTCCAATGCCCGACGTCGAAGCAGTGCCTGAACAGCGGATCATCCACGGCCTCAAAGAGCGCCTTCAGCGTCGAAGGCTCCTCCTCAAAGATATTCTCCACCGCTATGACGCTGCCGACTCCCCTGATGCGGCCAAGGACGTGCTGCCAGGCAACCACGCTCATGTCGAGCCAGGCGGCGGTCGCGTCACCGTAGCGCCAGCGGTCGAAGCCGGGATGAAATACCATCACTTCCGGCCTCAGGATTTCCGCCGCGTCCAGCACCTGATTAAAGCGATGCATGGTCGCGTCCCGAAGCAGCCTCTCCAACGAGCCGGGATTGAGATCCATGAAAGGCGAGTGGATGGTGCACGACAACCCCTCGCTCCTCAATGCCGAGGCGGTCGCAGCCAGTTGCGCCGGATCCAGCGTATCGAGGGCGTCAGCGGACAAGAATATCTCAGGGTTGATACGACGCTCCAGAATGAAGGGGAGATGTTCCTGCATCTGCAGATAAGGAACGTGGGCAAAGACTCGCTTACTCATAGGTTCTCCGTTGGGTTTCCTCCGGCTCACGTCAAGCTGTGGTGCCGGACGCGAGGGTTCGTATCAGAATACGTCCCTAAGGGGCCAAGATACAGAGGCGGCTGACAAATTTCAACCCCAAACGGCAGTAAATTGCCCGAAGATACTGGGGAAGTTCTTGACAATTTGCGGATACTGTATACAATACAGCCCCATCATGGGGGGCACCGAATGAAGAAGAGCGTGGAGAAGCACCTAACCCTCAGGGAACGGATACTTGAGACCATTCGAGACGCTATTATGTCCGGGGCTCTCAAGCCGGGAGAGAAGGTAGCCGAGCCTGAGTTGGCCGCCCGTTTCGGCATCAGCCGCACCCCGATCCGGGAGGCGTTCCGGCAGCTTGAGTCAGAGGGGTACCTCTCCGTGATACCGCGCAAAGGTGCGCTGGTGGTCTCTTTCTCCGCCAAGGACGTGGAGGAGTTTTACGCCATCAAGAGCATTCTGGAAGGGTACGCGGCCCGCAAGGCGTGCAGCCTGCTCAGCACCCGCGAGATCAACAAGCTGGAAGGGATCAACGAGAAGCTTCGGGAGATTGCAGCCGAAGGCGATGTACGCCACTTCTTCAAGGTGCACAACAGCTTTCATGACCTGTTCATCAAGGGAGCCGGCAACGAAAAGCTGCACGACATGATCGCCGCCCTCTTGAAGAAGTTCCAGCGCTTGCGGCTCGCGTCGCTCAGCAAACCGGGCCGGATGCAGATTTCGGTCGAGGAGCACGAGAAGATTATCGAGGCTTTCCGTAACCGCGACGCGATTCTGGCCGAGATGCTGGTGCAAAAGAACGCGGAGTATGGTGGCAAGGTGCTTATCGAAGATGACCCGGTCGCCGGCAAGGCACCTTATCCAGACCAGGATCTGTAAGCTATTCCGCTTTTTGCGGCGTCTCGGCGCATACTTGCTTTAATAACGGCCGGTTTGAAAGAACCGGCTGTTTGAATCCGCCTCTCCCCATTGAGCCCAAGCCTCAACTGACCCATCTATATCGCACTCCTTGCCGCGCCCATCGATCTCTTAACTGGACCGTTTTCGCCCCCCGCCTCGGCCTCGGAGCTCGCCATCCTCCTACATTGCCCCGAATCTAGCAAAAGCTCCGTTTTTCTTTGCCTCCGTGACGACTTTGCGTTAAATTCGCTCCTTGCAGCTTAAAGTCAAGGAGGCGCCGTGCAGCAGCTGAAAATGATCCCGAAAGTGGACAAGGTTCTCGAGTGGGAAGGAGTGCGGGCACTTCTGGCCCGACACCCCCGGACTTTGTTGCTGAAGGCTGTTCGCGATGTACTGGATACATTGCGCGCCGCCGCCCGAGCCAACCGCCTCGACGAAACTGCATTCTCCGAGAGCATCATATGCGCCGAGGTCGCACGTGAATTGGCGTGCCTCAGCATGCCGAGCCTGAAGAGGGTGATTAACGGCTCCGGCATCGTCATCCATACCAATCTCGGCCGCTCGATCCTTCCGGAATCCGCCCGTAACCCGCTCAACACCATAGCCTTCTCCTATTCCAACCTGGAATTCGATCTTGAGGCAGGGGTTCGCGGCAGCCGCTACAGCCACGTCGAAGCGCTGATCTGCGAGTTGACCGGGGCCGAAGCCGCTATCGTGGTGAACAACAACGCCGCAGCCGTCCTGCTCTGCCTGAGCGCCCTCGCCTCCGGGCGCGAGGCCGTAGTCTCCCGCGGGGAACTGGTCGAGATCGGCGGCTCATTCCGGATCCCCGATGTCATGCGGCTCTCCGGAGTCACCCTCAAGGAAGTCGGCACCACCAACCGGACCCACGCCAAGGATTACAGCGCCGCCGTCACTGCCGACACAGCGTTGTTTCTGAAGGTGCATTGCAGCAATTTCGCGGTGGTAGGTTTCACCGCCGAGGTGAGCGCCACCGAACTGGTCGCCCTGGGTGCCGCCTCCGGCGTGCCAGTGCTTGCCGACATGGGAAGCGGCAACCTGATTGATCTCACCGGCCATTTGCCGGTTGCAGAGCCGACCGTTCAGGAATTCGTGCGCGCCGGCGTTGACGTCATCACGTTTAGTGGCGACAAGCTCTTGGGCGGCCCTCAGGCTGGGCTCATCGTGGGCAAAAAACCGTATATCGAGGCGATGAAGAAGCACCCGCTGCTGCGTGCCCTGAGGATGGACAAGCTGACGCTGGCCGCACTGGAGGCGACTCTCGGTCTGTACCGTGACGAGAGGATTGCGCTTAATGAAGTGCCGACGCTAAGGATGCTCACCACTCCTTACCCGGAACTCGTCATCCGCGCCAGACGGATCGCCCGACAATTGCGCCGCAGGTTACCGGATGCCGTAACCCTGACCTTCTCCGAAGGCTTTTCGCAGGCCGGAGGCGGCACGCTGCCGCTGTTGAACCTGCCGACCCTGCTGATCCAGGTGGTCGTTGCCGGCCTATCGCCCAACGAGATAGAGCTGAAACTGAGAAATGCAGCGCTTCCCGTGATCGGCAGGATCTCCAAGGGAGCCTTCCTGCTCGACCCCCGCACCATTCAGGAGCACGATTTGGCCGATCTCGCCACCGCACTTTCCGGGCTGGTCGAGTAACCAAAAGTCGTCTTGCCTGCCTTCGGTCAGGCGGAGTAAAATCAAGCGCAGGGGCACACAGATCCTCATGGGCTCTGTCAGGCTGAGTAATCATGAGATATGAGCCGTCAGGTTCTTGCGGGATTCAGGGTTGGCCCAAAGCCCCCGCCCCCGGAGGGGGAGGGTTAGGGAGGGGGAAAGCTCAACCCACTTCCCCCGGCTTCAGAAAACCTTAGGGGCTTCCCCCCTCCCACCCTCCCCCCGCTGGGGGGAGGGGCAAAAGGCGGCGCGGGGATGCCAGTGCAGTTAATTAATATTATATGACTGCGGCTTCTCAGAAACCCAACAGTTTCATCCTGCCAAGCTGGCGCTTGAACGGGTGCTAACTACCGCGGATGTTAGATTTTTGTGGTCTTTTAATGGCGTCACTGTATAATTCACCGTTTTTTACCAGGCCTCCGTATTCCGAGGCTGGAGAGAGCTGAAGAGGTCCGTTCTTGAAAAAGATTTTCGCGCTGATCCCCGCTGCAGGAATGGGAAAACGGATGGGGGCCGGGTCTAACAAGCAGTACCTCCTATTGGACGGCGTGCCGATCCTCGCCCACACCCTCAGGGTTTTCCAGGATGCGCCTTTCATTGAAGGAATCTATCTTGTTACGCCGGAGCTGGAAATCCCTTTTTGCCAAAGCGAGGTCGTTGAGCGCTACGGGTTCTCCAAGGTATGCGCCATCATACCGGGCGGCGCCGAGCGCCAGCACTCGGTCCTGAACGGACTCAACGCTATGGTGGGGGTCGCGCCGGATGATTTGGTGCTGATCCACGACGGCGTGCGTCCCTTTGTTGCGATCGATGCGTTAGAAAGAGCGGCAGCTACGGCTCATGAGTTCGGCGGAGCAGTGGTTGCGGTACCGGTGAAGGACACGGTGAAGGTGGCTCGCGACGGGATCATAACCGATACGCCGCCGCGCGAGCAACTCTGGCTGGCCCAGACGCCGCAGGCTTTCCGGTTCGGACTGATCCGTGACGCCCATGCCTCGGCTGCCGCGGAAGGCTTTCTCGGCACCGACGACGCATCTCTAATGGAGCGGCAGGGTTGGCAGCTGCGCATCGTGATGGGTGACTACCGGAACATCAAGATCACCACCCCCGAGGATATGGCGCTGGCGGAGGCCTTCCTGAAAAGATAAGAAAGGATTTTCATGCGGATTGGAAACGGTTACGACGTACACAGACTGGTCGCCGGTAGAAAACTCATCTTGGGCGGCGTTGATGTCCCGCACAGCAAGGGGCTTTTAGGGCACTCCGATGCCGACGTGCTGCTGCACGCACTGTCGGACGCCATACTGGGCGCGATCGGCGAAGGCGACATCGGGCGCCACTTCCCGGACACCGACCCGGCCTACAAGGGTGCCGACAGCATCAAGCTGCTACGGCACGTCATGGATCTGGCCGACGCCAAGGGATACCGCATAGCCAACGTGGACACCACCATCGTGGCACAGCGTCCCAAACTCGCCCCCTACATCCAGCAGATGAGGCAGAACATCGCGAGGGCGCTCTCCACAGATGAAGAGCGGGTGAACGTGAAGGCAACCACCACCGAAGAGCTCGGTTTCGCCGGGCGCGGTGAAGGGATCGCCGCCTATGCCGTCGCCCTGTTGGAGCGAAATAGATAAGCGATCGTACATTGCATATCCTGAATTATTGGCGATCTGCAGCTTGCATCAGTACCGTGGAAAAGTCCCCCTTTGAAAAAGGGGGATTTAGGGGGATTTCCCTTAAGGCGCCATCGGCACTCCGTAGCAACCGGGGTAAAATCCCACCCGACCACCCTTTTACAAAGGGGGGAGGTCTTATAGCTGCAGATCAGCACTGTTTAGGTTGAATGTTGAGTTAGTTGCCTACGCCTCTACACGCGTAGCTTCATCATCGTAACAAGCATAGATACTTACTACTCCACCCACGGAGGCGCAGCACCCTCCGAACAGGAAACCGATATGACCAGCAAAGAAGCTCCGACCAGCACACCGGCTCCGCTCCCAGAGAAGGCTGCCAACTTCATCAGGAACATCGTCACCGAGGATCTTAAGAGCGGCAAACACCAGGGCATTGTCACCCGCTTCCCGCCCGAGCCTAACGGCTACCTGCACATCGGGCACGCCAAATCGATCTGCCTCAACTTCGGGTTGGCCCAGGATTTCGGCGGACGCTGCCACCTGCGCTTCGACGATACCAATCCCGCCAAAGAAGAGATCGAGTACGAGGACTCCATCAAGGAGAACGTAAGCTGGCTTGGCTTCGAGTGGGGAGAGCACCTGTACTACGCCTCGGATTACTTCGAGAAGTTTTATCAGTACGCGGTACGTCTCATCGAGATGGAGCTGGCCTATGTCGACAGCCTGTCCGCAGACGAGATGCGCCGCTTCCGCGGCACCCTGCAGGAGCCTGGCAAGGAGAGCCCCTACCGCAGCCGGAGCGTCCAGGAGAACCTCGATCTGTTCCGCGACATGCGGGACGGCAAGTTCGAAGACGGCGCCCACGTCCTGCGGCTCAAGATCGATATGGCCTCGCCCAACCTCAATATGCGCGATCCCGTCATCTACCGGATCAAGAGGGTGGAGCATCACAGGACCGGCGCGACCTGGTGCATCTATCCGATGTACGACTACGCGCATTGCATCTCCGACTCCATCGAAGGGATCACCCACTCCGTCTGTACCCTGGAGTTTGAGGATCACAGGCCTTTGTACGACTGGGTGCTGGACAGCTTGCAGCTCCCCTGCCACCCGCAGCAGATCGAGTTCGCCCGGCTCAACCTGAGCTACACCGTGATGAGCAAGCGAAAGCTTCTGGAACTGGTGCAGGAAAAGCTGGTGGACGGCTGGGATGACCCGCGCATGCCGACCCTGGTCGGGCTCAGAAGGCGCGGCTTTACTCCCGAGTCGATCCGGGCCTTCTGCGAGACCATCGGCGTCGGCAAGAGCGACAGCTTTATCGACATGAGCATTCTGGAGGAGGCGGTCCGCGAAGATCTCAACGTCAGGGCGCCGCGCGCCATGGCGGTGCTGCGTCCCCTCAAGGTTGTGATAGAGGGATACCCGGAGGGCGAAACGGAGGAGTTCGACGCCGCCAACCATCCGAGCGACCCGGCCATGGGGAGCCGCAAGGTGCCCTTCTCCAAAACGATCTACATCGAGCGCGAAGATTTTCAGGAGGAGCCGTCCAAAGGTTTCTTCCGTCTGGCGCCCGGCCGCGAGGTACGCCTGCGCTATGCCTACATCGTGCGCTGCGAATCGGTAGTGAAGGACGAGAATGGCGAGATCGTTGAGGTCCGCTGCAGCTACGACGCGGGATCCCGTGGGGGAAGCGCGCCGGACGGCAGGAAGATCAAGGGAACCATCCATTGGGTCAGTGCCGGGCACGCCGTTGACGCCGAGGTTCGGCTCTACGACCGGCTCTTCAGCACGCCGAATCCGGGCGGCAAGAACGAGCCCGACTACCGCACTTCGCTGAACCCCAAATCGATCGAGGTTCTGGCCGGCTGCAAGCTGGAGCCGTCCTTGGCCGCTGCCAGTGGCGAGAGTCGCTACCAGTTCGAACGTCTGGGCTATTTCTGTCTCGATACCAAAGAGGCGCGTCCCGAGAGCCCGGTCTTCAACAGGACTGCGACCCTCCGAGACTCCTGGACCGAGCAGAAGCGTTAATTAGCAAACACCTGATAACCTTTAGCTATTTTCTGAAATTTATGGAGAGGATTTCCCATGCCATTACGCGTCTACAACACACTGTCCGGCAGCAAAGAAGAATTCGTACCGATCACTCCAGGCAAGGTCGGCATGTACGTCTGCGGTGTAACGGTCTACGACCACTGCCACATCGGTCATGCCCGCGCCAACGTGGTGTTCGATATGATCTACCGCTACCTGCGCGCCACCGGGCTGGAAGTCACCTACGTCCGCAACTACACGGACATCGACGACAAGATCATCAACCGCGCCAACCGCGACGGCGTTCCCTATAATGAGATTTCCGAACGCTTCATCACGGAATTCGACCGTGACATGGCGCGCCTCATGCTGCTTTTACCGACCCATCAGCCCAAGGCAACCGAACATATCCAGGAAATCATCGAGCTGGTGGAAAAACTGATCGAGAAGGGTTTTGCCTATCAGTCGGGCGCGGATGTCTTTTACTGCGTGGAAATGTTCGATCCCTACCTGAAGCTTTCCAAGAGGAACCTGGAGGACATGCAGGCCGGAGCGCGCATTGAGGTGGACGAGCGCAAGCGGCATCCTATGGACTTCGCCCTCTGGAAGGGGGCCAAACCGGGCGAGCCGTTCTGGGAGTCACCCTGGGGCCAAGGCAGGCCCGGCTGGCACATCGAGTGCTCCGCCATGAGCATGAAGTTCCTGGGCGAGACCTTCGACATCCACGGCGGCGGCAAGGACCTGATCTTCCCGCACCACGAAAACGAGATCGCACAGTCCGAGGCTGCTTCCGGCAAGCCGTTCGTGAAGTACTGGCTGCATAACGGTTTCGTGAACATCAATGCCGAGAAGATGTCCAAATCGCTGGGTAACTTCTTTACCATCAAGGAGGTGCTGGAGCGTTACGACGCCGAGGTGCTGCGCTTCTTCCTGCTCTCCGCCCACTACCGCTCGCCGATCGACTTCTCGGACCAGAACCTGAAGGACGCCGAATTGGGGCTGGAAAGGATCTACAAGGCTTTGGTCAGCATTGACGAGCAGCTGGCATCCGGCGCGGATCACGCCCCGACCGAGGAGAGCGCCGAACTAGAGGAGAAGTGCTCCGCCATAGCCGGTCGTTTTGCCGAGGCGATGGATGACGACTTCAACACGGCGCTGGGGCTGGGCCACCTTTTCGATCTGATCCGCAGCGTCAATAAGGGGGTCACCCTGTCGCCGAAGGAACTCCTGGCACGGGTAAAGCACGAGGTTGCCGCCGTCGCCGCCGTACTGGGCGTCTGCGATTCCCAGCCTGCATCCTTTCTGCAGCGCATCAAGGAGCGCAAGACCTCCGAAATGGACATTTCCGCCGAGGAGATCGAGCAGCTGATAGCCGAGCGCGCCGAGGCACGGAAGGCAAAGAACTTCAAGAGGGGCGACGAGATCCGCGACCTGCTTCTGGAAAGAAACGTAGTCCTTTTGGACAGCGCTCAAGGTACTACCTGGAAGGTGAAATAGACGCGAGATGGGGCCATCGACAAAGAAGTGCAATGGAATTGTATAAAAAAAAGGCCGCTAATAAGCGGCCTGTTTTTTAATAGGTGCAACTAAATTGGAAGGTGTGGCAAGGCGGCCTAAGCCGCCTTTTTGTTCAGCTCCGACCCGCAGGATCTCGACTTAACCAGTTCCATCGCTTCTCTCATGATGTCCGAGACGCTCTTCTTGGTGGAATCCATTATCTGCTCGAGCGTCTCACGCTCTGCGTCGCTGATTCTCATGGAAATTACGTTGTATCTTGGATTCTCTCTCATTCTTCCCATTTCATACTCCTTACATAAAAGCTGTTAGATTTGTGTGACAACTGACCTATATATTGCTAAAGCCGTGCCAACTGTAAACAATTCTAAAACTGAGACGTAAGTACCTGTAATTGCGTATGCCGTATACTTTCAATTAGCGAAATGTTATATTTCATTGTATACAAACTGAGCCACTTTTGGCACACGCTGCTAAATTGTGCTCATTTGTATCATTTTGGCCATGGTTAAACAGGCCACTGCCGGCTGATCATTCATCATCTTCCTCCCGAGCTCGAATTGTCCTCCCTTTTAGCCCATGCTTGTCCAAAAGGCGGTAAAACGTGCGTCTTGGGATGTTGGCAAGCTGTGCCGCTTTTGACACATTGCCTTCGGCGTCCGCCAAATAGCGTTGAATCAGCTTCTTTTCAACCCTTAAAACATGCGGCTCCCGCTCCTTTTTGAAGGAGCGCAGATCGATGACATCCTCCCCCTCTTCGGCGTAGCTCTCGGCAAAGGCAAGCGGCAGATTGCCGAGTTTGATGATCTCGTCATGGGTAAGCACCGCCGCCCGCTCGATGACGTTTTGCATCTCCCTGATGTTGCCGGGCCAGGGATACTTCACCATGGCATTGATGGCGCGCTCTTCTATGCCGACGATGTTCTTGTTCAGCTTCTTGCGCGCCTTCTCCAGGAAGTAGTGGGCAAGCTGCGGAATCGACTCGACCCGGGTCCTGAGCGGAGGCATGGTGATGGAGAAAACGTTGAGCCGGTAATAGAGGTCTTCGCGGAACCAGCCGTCCCGCACACCGTCCTCCAGCGATTTATTAGTTGCCGCTATAAGACGGATATCGACACGCTTGGAAGCAGTGCCACCTACCGGCCGGACCTCGCCCATGTCGAGCACCCGCAGCAACTCAGCCTGCAGCTTGGGTGTTATGTCCCCGATCTCGTCCAGGAAGATGGTCCCGCCGTCGGCCGCCTCGAAAAGTCCCTTCTTCTCCATGATGGCACCGGTGAAGGAGCCTTTCTTGTGCCCGAAGAGCTCGCTTTCCAGCAGCGAATCGGTGATGGTGGTGCAGTTGACCGTCACCAGCGGCTTGTCATTTCTTTTGCTGTAGCGGTGGATGGCGCGTGCCGCAAGCTCCTTTCCGGTCCCCGATTCGCCACGAACCAGAACGGTGGTTGGCGTCGGGCCAACCTGCTTAATCTGGTCCAGCGCCTCCAGCGTGTTCTGGTCCTGCCCCACGATGAACTCGTCGCCGTACTCGCGGTCCAGCTCCCGCTTGGCCAGTTCGTATTTCTGGATCAGCCTGCCCCGCTCCTCCTCCAACTGCTGCAGATTATGCGGCAGACACATCTCGAGGTCGGCAAGCCCCTGGTACACCGCTACGGCGTATTCACGGCAGGTCCGGTAGCCGCAGGTGCGGCAATTCAGCTCGTCCTTCTGAGTGAATTTATTGGTGGCCTGCAGGATCTTTTTTACGTCGCCCCCTTTGGGAGTCGGCAGCTTGGCGTACCGGTCCGAAAAAGATCGCGAAAGGCATAACGGAGTGGAGTTATCCAGGTAGACCTGCTTGGTGCGATAGGGCGCTTTCTTCCGGAAGTGGGAGATGACCATATTGCGCCGGGAGAACTCGGTGAGAGAGGTATTCCTCCCAGGCCCGCCGATGCAGCCGTCATAGCAAAAGCGCAGATCGACGAGCTTAGGGCTGATCCTGCCGGCGGCGAGGTCCTTGACTATCCCCATCACGTTGACCTCGCCCTCGGCGGTAACTATTTCGGTGTCGAGCGGGTCGGTCTTGATGCCGAAGGCCTGGAAGGAGCCCTGGGACAGGGAGAAGACCCTGCCGAGATGAGGCTCTTTACCATCGAACGGCGCCTCTTCGAGAGCGCCCAGCTCAATACTGCGCTCCTTGAGCATGGATTCCAGTTCCCGGTAGGTGAGAAGCACGTCCACGGCACCCTTGGTCTCTTCCGCCTGTACCTCGAACTTGCCGGCGATGCAGGAGCTTATGTAGATGACCTTGACATGGTCGCCCAGAGTCTGCTTCAGGAAGCGTCCCATGGCCACCATGTGCGTCACGACGCCAACCAGGTTGTTGATCAGCTTCGGGTAATGCCGCTCGATCAAGTCGACCACCGCCGGGCAGTGGGAGGAGATCAGCGGCAGTTCACTGTTACGAATCGCCTCTTTGTACGCGTCGGCGATGAGCTCCACCCCGCTCGCCCCCTCATGCACCTCCGCAAATCCTAGCTGCTTAAGCCCCGCGGAGAGCTGCCCGGGGGTTCCGTAATGGAAAAAAGCCGGAAAGGAGCAGCCGAGAACGGCTATAACCGGATCTCCCGAGGCGAGCAGCTTCTCGGTCAGCCCGACATTGTCGGAGATAACCTTGGCGTGCTGCGGGCAGGTGCTCAGGCAGTTGCCGCAGCCTATGCAACGCTCTGCGATGATTTCGGTGTAGTTTTTCTCGACCTTGATCGCCTTCACCGGGCAGCTTCGGACACAGGAGTAGCATTTGCGGCATTGATCGGTGAGCGTGACTATCGGATACATGGGACCTCGGGTGCGCAGCAGATGATTTATAATGAAAATATAGCCTATTCGGGGAAAGTGTGCAAGAAATGGCACAAGGAGGAGGGAGTACAAAAAAAACCCTAGCGACTAGGAGGGCAAGTCGGCTAGGGGAAGGAGGATCCTACGACCCTCCGCAACTCTTATCTATGGGCTGATTATACTGCCATGAGTCTGCGCTGGCAAGCAATTAATGTGCACTAATTAATCTCTGCAGTCCCGTCATCGCTTCAGAGGCTTTCGGGGAGGCGCGCCAGGAGCCGAGATCCGGGGAACCATGATGATAAACCCTTGCCAATTTTACCTTCGCGTCGCAAGCAAACAAATAAAGGAGAATGCTCCAGGTTATCATGAATGGGGCCCTGCTATCTGTGCCAGGATTGCACCAAAAGCCTCTCTTGTGATATAACAAGGTGACTTTGCAGGACAGGAGAAATGACATGGAACTTAGCCTGGAAGAACAATAATATGACTTCCGCCCGGACATTCCTTTCACCGAACAATATGACTTCCGCCCGCACATTCCTGCGGCTTCTGGTCGTCGTCCTGCTGCTTTTGACTCCCATCGAGGCAGTGGCGGCGATCCCTAAACTTGCCTCCCCTCCCGAGGGAGAGCGCTGGTTCAGCATCAACCTGGACGGCGAGCGTGTAGGCTTTGCCCACCTCAGCATCACGAAGGAGGGCGAAGGCTACCGGATCGACACCGAGGGAAGCGTGAAGCTGCGTGTCATGGGCTTTTCCCGTGAGGCGAGCACCAAAGAGTCTTACCTGGTAGGGCGGAACCTGGCGCTCCGCTCTTTCAGTACCGAGAACCGCATCGACGGAAGCCCTATGGTAGTAAAGGGCGAGGTGACCGGCAACGGGATCAGGGTTGCGGTCGAGTCGGGGGGGAGCAAGAAGGAGCGGACCCTGAAGTCCAAGGGGCCGGTCTATACCTCGCACGCCCTGAACATCTTTCCGCTCATGCAGGGTGCCACTCCTGGCAAGAGCTATAAGATGGCGATACTGGATGCGGAGTCGCTAAAGATCAAGCAGGTTAAGGTCGAGGTGATTGGCGAGGAAACGCTTCCTCCTGGAACCGCTACGGTGCATCTCAGGAACAACCTCTACCCCATGGTGGACAACGATGTCTGGGTGGACCTGAAGGGAAACAGCGTCAGGGAATCGGTGCGGGACGATCTCGTTGTGACGTTGGCAGAGGACGAGAACAGCGCCAAGCTGTATCTGGCTGACGCGGCACTCTCCAAGCGGGATCTGGTGCTGGATTTCAGCCTGGTCCGGGTCGATCCTCCTATCGACCGCCCGGAGCAGTTGAAGAAACTCTCGGTGGAGTTCACCGGTCTGCCTGCGACGCTGCCAATCCTGCAGGGAAAAGGGCAGCAGGGGACGCGGCTTCCTGATGGAAGAGTCGTTTTCACCATGCCCAATCCCGGATTTGCAGCCCTCCCCGGTGAGGCACCGACAGCCGTCGATCTTGAGCCCGCCTCGCGCATCCCGAGCGACGCTCCCGAAGTCATTGCAACAAAGGACGAGATAGTCGGCACCGGTAAAGATCCGGCGCAGAAGGCTAGACTCCTGGTAGAGTGGGTGGCCAGAGAAGTCAAAGGATCGGTAACCGACAGCCAATCCCCCCTGGAAACGCTAAAGAGCCGCGTTGGCAACTGCCAGAGCCACGCAAGACTGTACGCTGCCCTGGCCCGGGCTGCCGGAATCCCTACCAAATTCGTTTCCGGGCTGGTCTACTCGCCGGGGCAAGGATTTCTCTACCACAGTTGGGCTGAAAGCTATCTGAACGGCTGGGTTCCGGTCGATCCGACTTCAGGTGAAATGCCGGCCAATGCCACCCATATCAAGCTGGTCGAAGGGGATACTCCGGATGAGATGGGGATTATCGCAGGCGTTATCGGCAAGATAAAAGCAAAGGTCATCGAGAAGGAATATTAACAGCGAGGTGTCAGGGTAGCAGAGAGCGGGTTACCTTTTTATGAAGCTAAAAAATGATAAAGCGGGACGGATCAAAATGATCCGTCCCGCTTTATTATGCAACTCATCCAATTATCATCTGGCCCGATTAGACGGTTTGAGCGGCCATCATATTCGCTACATGCGTCTATTCTGCGACATCAGCTTTTGCCTTTTTTACTGACTGCGATAGAACATGACCTGGACGGAGAGTGCTACAGCGTAAATGACGCCTACCACAATAAAAAGATTACCCATTTTTTCAAACTCCTTGGTTGTTAAGATTACCCTAGTGGTGGACAGTAATAGCCACCCTCGAAACAAAGTTACCTATCATCACAAATATGTCCTGTCTCAATACATACACGCCATATACAGCCTGTGCTACTGTACTAATAGTGTATCCAGCGATCCATCCCCATACTATGTTCATCATAATTGGTCCCTTTACCTAATGAACTAAGATAACAACAACTGCATTAAATTGAAATATCGGCAGATAAACCATTATTGTATACGAAAATCTTATTGATCCAGAACCTGATGCTACATAGTGTATACCCATTGCTTGTACATTAGAAGCTTAAACCGACTGAATAAGTAGCATATTTTATGCCTGCAAAAAAGTAGCACACATAACAACAACTTCCAAAGAGCTATTTTGTTGCAAGTCGTATACATCTAAGAGTGTGATCCATAACGGAACAGCAGACTGTTCTAATAGCTAACATTAAGGGTCATGGAGCAAACGCGCATGTTTTTAGAGTGCAGATAAGAAAAGAGGGGCGACCTCTCGGCCGCCCCTCTTTTCAGTCATATTCAGTTTTGCCACGCAATCTGCGCAATCCGGCAGTTCCTGGTGAGCCTCTTATGTCAATCGGCTTCAATCTGCCAAACCGCGCAGACTACCTCGCCATTGCCTCCACGATCTCTCTTCTGGCCTCGCCAATGGTGAGCGGTATCCTGCCAAAGGGAAGCCCTTCCTCATGCTTCAACTTGTAGATCAGCTCTGCTATATGAGGCAGCCTCAGCTTCACGTTCTGCAGTTCCTCAGGTGCGGTCAGCACCTCCTCTGGTGTACCGCCCCGGACCAGACTGCCTCGGCTCAGGATATGGAGCCGGTGCAAAAAGATCGGCACCAGATCGACACTGTGGGTTGCCATAACTATGGTCACACCCTGATCCCGGTTCAGTTTCGTCAACAGTTCCATCATCCGGTACTCGCCCATCGGGTCCAGGCCTGCGGTCGGCTCATCCAGGAGCAGAATCTCGTGCCCCATGGCGAGCAGGCCCGCTATGCAGACCCGCTTCTTCTGTCCATAGCTCAGGTTGTGGATCCCCTTTGCGGCGTATTCTGCCATGTCGACGCTTGCCAGGGCGGCCTCCACCCTGTTTCGCACGTCGGACTCGGTGCAGCCCATGTTGCGCGGACCAAAGGCGGTGTCTTCGAACACGGTGGTGGCAAAGAGCTGGTCGTCCGGGTTCTGGAACACCAGGCCGACCTTGCGATAGATGTCTCGCGGGTGCAGGCGGAGCACGTTGTCGCCGTCCAGCAGCACCTCGCCCTGGTATCCCTTGATGAGCCCGTCCATTACCTTCAAGAGGGTGGTCTTTCCGGAGCCGTTGGCGCCCAGGATGCCGGTGAATTCACCTCGTGCCACAGAGAGATGGATATCGGAGAGGGCAACGGTACCGTCGGGGTACTTGTAGCTTTCTAAATTGACTGAGATTCTGGTGTCCATCGAGAGTCCTTTTGAAGCCTACGAACCGAGCATTGCAACCAACTCAAATCACCCGGATGACCGTCATTCCCAAAACCAGCAGGAGCGCGCAAAACACCTCGGCCGATTTAAATGGCTTATGAAGCAGCATCGGCATGTCGCCGTCATAACCTCTTTGCACCATGGCTGTGGTGATGCTCTGGCTGTTGTCAAAAGCCTTGATGACCAGAACTCCTGCCAAGGTTCCGAAGGAGCTAAGCCCGCGCCGGTAACCGACGTATCCCAGACGGTTTCTCTGGGCGTTGTACACCACCTGCGCATCTTCCAGGAGCAGGAACAGGTAGCGCCAGGCGAAAAGCGCTACGTCAACCAGCACCTGCGGCACCCGGAGCCAGGAAAGTGCGGCCATCAGCTCGGTAAAAGGGGTCGAGAAGCCGACTACAGCGAGGAGCGACACGCCGCCTACGATGCGGCTGGCAATGCGCACCCCTTCCATCAACCCGTCACGGTACCCTACCAGCTCAAATCCGGCAATAGTCAAAGTGAATAACGGCAGGCTCCCGGCAAAAAACAGCTTCAATATCAAGACGGTGGTCGCGATGAAAAGAGGCTCCGAAAAGCGGAAAGCGAGGGTCTTCACCGGGATGCGCAAAGTAAGGCAGAGCCCGGTGCAAAGAAAAGCAATCAGGAGAGGGAAGCCAAGCCCCTGACAGCTGATAACCATCACCAGGAGTGCCACCGCAGTCAGCAGTTTAACCCTCGGGTCGAGTCGGCTCACCGGGTGGGAGGCATTAGTCATCTGTCGCGTGAAATGGTGCATGGTTCCTTCCAGTGGTACGACAACTACCGTGGTACGACAGCTACCTTTTCTTTGTTAATTCACGCCAGTAATAACCGGCTGCAAAACCGCCGACGGTCCCTGCCAGCAGGAAACCAAAGAGCAGCAGGTCTCCGGAGCCAGGATCGATGAGGGGATCCCTCGCCTCCCGGCCATGTTCCTTAGCGATCTTTTCCACTACCGCTTCGTCTACCCCCTCCCACGATTTGGGGGCCAGAGAGAAGAAATATACTCCGAAAAGGAGCGTCGGGAGAATGATCATATGCATCAGAAGTGTCTTCCACTTCTTCTTTCCTTCAAGCATGGTTCGGCAACTCCTTCTCGGTTATAACCCGCATCTTAACCAGCAGATCAGGGCGTTTCTTATACAAAAGGGTCACCATGCCTGCGGTGATCACCCCTTCCAGAATGCCGAGCGGCAACTGGGTCGGAATGAAGGCAAGCACGACCTTATAAAAGAGCGGGAGCAACGGTGACTCCCCCCGGATCCCCAGGGAGAGTATCAGCGATGTCGCGGTGTAGGTGCCCCAGTCGGCAAGCATTCCGCCGATGAACCCCGAGACCGCCAGACTCCCGCCCATGCGCCGTACGCTGCGAAAGGCAAGCCAGCCGACCAGCGAACCGACCACGCCCATGGAGAAGGTGTTTGCTCCCATGGTGGACAAGCCGCCGTGGGCCAGGAAAAGTGCCTGGATCAACAGGGCGACGGCGGTGATCACCACGCTGACCAGCGGACCGATCAGAATGGCGGCAATGCCGGTGCCGCAAGGATGCGAGCAGGTGCCGGCGGTCGGCACGGGTATCGGCATGCACGAAATGATGAAGACGACCGCAGCCAGAAGTCCCACCAGCGGCTTCAACGAGAGATCCTCTCGCGCCAGGAAATTCAGACGCTTTACCCCCAGGGCCAGGAACGGCAGGATCGCCAGTGACCAGAAGAGAGCCCAGTTAAGAGGGAGTATCCCTTCTGAGATGTGCATGGCGAAGGCCGGGGTTGCCGCCAAAAGGGCGCCGACAGTGAAAAAGAGAATCCTTGCCATCAGATCTTGTCACCACGAAGGTCGCAGGCAAAAAGCTTTCCGGCGCCTCTGGAGGCGCAGAAGTCGCCGCACATGGTGCAGGTATCCTCGTCCTCGGGGGTGCGGCTCGCTCTGATCGCTTTGGCGTCTTCCGGGTAGAGCGCAAGTTCGAACTGGCGTGGCCAGTCGAGATCCCTTCTTGCCTTGCTCATCTCCTTGTCGCGCTGACGACCCTTTTCGGGATATTTGTTCATGTCGCCGATATAGGCCGCGATCTTCGCCGCTTTCACGCCGAGTCGGACGTCATCCTCATTGGGAAGCGCCAGGTGCTCGGCAGGGGTGATGTAGCAAATGAGGTCGGCACCAAAGCGCGAGGATTGCGCGGCGCCGATGGCCGCGGTGATATGGTCGAAGCCCGGGGCCACGTCGGTGGCGATGGGGCCTAGCATATAATAAGGAGCGCCGCCGCTCATCCTCTTTTGCAGCTTGATGTTCCCCTCGATCTCGTCGAGCGGCACGTGTCCGGGCCCCTCAACCAGCATCTGGCAGCCCATGTCGCGCCCGATCTCAGCGAGCTCGCAGTTGATCAGCAGTTCCTGGATCTGGGCGCGGTCACTGGAGTCATGGATAGCGCCGGCGCGCAGCCCGTTGCCCAGGGAGAGCACCGTGTCGTAGCGCTTCAGAATCTCGACCACACGGTCGAACTTCTCGTAGAGCGGATTTTCCCGGCCGTTGGCCATCATCCAGGCGGCCATGCTGACGCCCCCTTTGGAGACCAGGCCGCCGTAGCGGTAGCCCTGCTTTCTCAGGCGCTCCAGGGTATAGAGGTTGATGCCGCAGTGCACCGCCATGAAGGACATGCCGTCCGCGCATTGCCTCTCGATGATGTCGAAAAGCATCTCGTCGTCGAGCTTGTTGGGATCGCCGTACTTGCGCGCCGCCTCGCAAAAGGCCTGGTAGAGCGGCACGTTGCCGACCGGCAGATCTACGGCAGCAATCACCTCGCGACGCACGCGGTCCAGGTCGCCGCCGACGGAGAGTTCCATCAGGGTGTCGGCGCCGGATTCGGCAGCGGCAAGACCCTTGCGCACTTCAGCGGCATAATCGATGATGTCGGACGAGGTGCCGATGGAGGCGTTCACCTTTGTTCTCATCCCCTCGCCGATACCGGCGACCTTGGGATTCCTGATCCGATTCCAGGGAATCACGATGCGGCCTTGGGCCACCTTTTCCCGCACGTATTCGGCTGTTACCGCTTCGTCCGCTGCAACGGTCGCCATTTGCGGGGTGATGACACCTTCGCGTGCCAGTTCAATCTGAGTTTTCATGTGAGGCTCCCTGTTCTGTATGCCTTGCAGCGTGCCACAAAGCTGTCTGCTATATCTGGTGAACTGCCGAAATGAAGATGGATGTAGGAGGCGAGGCAGTTTTTGTAGCTATATCCCTCAGGTCCCAGCGCCACACCCTTTCTGGTGACGGCGTAGAGGCGCTCGATCCCGGGCGGCATCTCTTCCATCTCCGAATAATGAAATTCGTGGCCACGGGCGATGGTTCCTTGTGCTCCAATCACGCTGTCGGTCAAGAGCTTGACCTCGCGGTAGCCTAGTGCCTTTCGGCGGGGCAACATGCGGGTCTGCACCGGGAAGATGCCGACGAAGGGATGTACCACGTTATCGTCTGCTGCGACCCCACCGGTGAGGTAGATGAAGCCGCCGCACTCGGCGTAGACCGGCATGCCCGCCTCCACGGCTGCGCGAATGCCTGCCTTGAGAGAGCCGTTCCCGGCCAGCTTTGCCGCGAACAGCTCAGGATAGCCGCCGGGGAGATAAATGCCGGAGATGTGAGGCGGAAGAGCGCTGTCCAGAAGAGGCGAGAAGTAGCAAAGCTCCGCACCGCGCTCTAGCAAGAGCCGCAGGTTGTCTTGGTAGACGAAGCAGAATGCGGCGTCTCGCGCTACTGCGATTTTGACCCGGGCGGGGGTGGAGTCTGCGCCGGTGTTGCTGGTGGCGGGGGCGGGCTCATGGACGTTGTGGACTTGGTGGACACTATGGACACTATGGACGGTGTGGACATGGTGACTATCGCTCAGGCCGATAATGGCTTTAAGGTCCAGGTGCTGATCGACGACCTCACATAGATGGGCCAGGAACGCCTCGGAGAGCGGGTTTTCGTCGGCGGTCATGAGACCCAGGTGACGTGACGGTATGGCTAGCGCTGCGTCTCTCGGTACGCAGCCTAAGACCGCAACACGGGGACAACTGGCGGCCAGCGCCTCCCGCAGGACCCGCTCGTGGTTCGCACTGGCTACGTTGTTGAAAATGACTCCGGCAACGTTGACCTCGGCGTCAAAGGTGGCGAAACCGTGCATCAGCGCGGCGGCGCTTCTCGCCTGGCTGCGCGCATCGACTACCAGAATCACCGGTGCTCCCAAAAGCTTGGCGACCTCGGCCGTGCTTCCCGCATCGGACACGCCGTCGATCCCATCGAAAAGCCCCATGACTCCTTCGATGACGGCAATATCTGCCCCGGCGGCGTGATGGGCGAAGGTGGCGCGGATGAATTCGTGGCCACAGATCCAGCCGTCCAGATTGACGGACGCGGTTCCGGTCACCAGACGGTGATAGCCGGGATCGATGAAGTCCGGCCCTACCTTAAAGGGGGCGACTCTCAAGCCGCGCCTGCTCAGGGCGGCCATGATGCCGAGGGTCAGCGTGGTCTTTCCTGAACCGCTGTGTGGCGCTGCGATAATTATCTGCTTCATGAAAAAACGCGCCCCCGTCAGCCGTTGACCAGCTTCACTACCTTGTTGCCGTCGGCATAATAATCGATGATGTTCAAGCAGCAGAACTGCTGATCGATGCTGAACATGGACGAGGCCGGCGCGCCGATGGCGTCCAGCAGGATCACGCGGTTTACTCCACCATGGGCCACGACCAGAACCTCCTCGCCCCGATGCCGCTCGACTATTTTCGCAATCGCCGGCAGTACACGGGCGGCAAGATCGCCAAGGCTCTCTCCGCCGGGCGCCCGAAAGTTGACCAGATCGGCCAGCCTGGCAGCCCACTCGTCGGGGCGGCTCGATTGAATTTCAGTCAGTGAAAGCCCCTGCCACTCACCGCAATCAAGTTCCCGAAGCTCTGGCACCTTGACCGGTTCTACTCCTAAATAAGCACCGAGAATCTCGCCGCCTCGCACGGTGCGTGATAAATCGCTCGTGTAGCAGGCGCTGATAAGGTCGGCATCAAGACGCGGCTTCAACAGGTGGTACTGCTCTACCCCGCGCGCTGTCAGGGTAACATCGCCATGGCCGTTGTAGCGCTGGGCACCTTCCACCTCGCCGTGCCGGATCAGATGAATACGGGTTTTACTGGTCATGTGGCTGCTCCTATACTCCCTGTAAGCCGCGGCTCAATAACGCCAGCAGAGACAGCAGGCAAAAAATCTCGTTCAACTCGCTGGCGCAGCCGATCACATCTCCCGTGATCCCTCCCAGCCTCCGGTGAGACCAGGACTTGATGCCCCAGGTGAGCAGGAAAAGGAGCACGGTGCAGTAGAGCCCGTTCAGACCGAGGAGCAGGTAAGCGGCACCGAGGGTGAACAGGTAAGAGAGTATGAACTGTGTGATCCCGGCGCCGCCGACAAAGGCGCATCCCAGCCCATCGGTGCGAGCCCTCTTGGCACCCACGGTCATCTGCACCTGGGCAAATCTTGCGGCGATCGGAAAAAAGAGCAGCACCTCGCGCTTGTACTGCAGCGGCACGGCCAGAAGCGCCTGGTACTTGAGGCCAAGGCCGAGTACCAGCGCGACTGCTCCCACGGCACCCACCCGGGAATCCTTCATCACATCGAGAAAACGTTCCCGCGACCCGCGCGCGGCGAGGCCGTCGCAGACGTCGGAGAGCCCATCCAGATGAAGTGCGCCGGTCACCACGCTCAGGAGCGCGACCAGGATCAGGTCGGACACGCCCCGGGGCAAAAGCGGCGCCAGCAGGAAATCGGTGCCCGCCAGCAGCGCACCGATGGCAAGCCCCACCAGCGGGAAAAAAGTCATGGCGCGTCCCAGATCCTCTTCCTCGCAGCGCACCGTGCAAGGGAGCGGAACGATAGTAAGGAACTGGAAAGCGATGAGGAACAATCTCATGTGGCGTATCCCCCGTGCAGCATGGCGCTACGCCTCGGCCACCCCTGCCTCGGCAAAGGTTGCCATCTCCGTCAACACCTTCACCGACGCCTCGATGAGACCCATGGCCAGCGCCGCGCCGGTCCCTTCTCCCAGACGCAGTTGCAGATCGAGAATCGGCTGGGCGCCGATCCGATCCAGCATCATGCGGTGCCCGATCTCGACCGAGCTGTGAGCGGCAAAGATGTAATCCCTGACGTGCGGGTGCATCTCCGAGGCGATCAGCGCGCCAGCGGTGGAGATAAAACCATCCACGACCACCGGGATCCGGTTGGCGGCAGCTCCCAGCACCAGACCGGCGATGCCGGCGATCTCCAGTCCCCCGACCTTGGTCAGCACATCGAGCGGGTCCTGGGGATCCGGGCGGTTCAGGGCAAGCCCCGCCTCGATCACGGTTATCTTGTGCTCCAGCGCCAGATCGTTAATCCCAGTGCCGCGGTGGGTGACTTCGCGAACCGTGCAACCGGAGATGGCGGCGATGATCGCCGAGGAAGGGGTCGTGTTGCCGATCCCCATATCACCGGTGCCTAGCATGGCTATCCCCTCCGCCTTGGCCTGATCCGCGAGGGCTATCCCGACCTCGATGGCTGCGAGAGCCTCTTCCCTGGTCATGGCGCTTCCCTTGGCGAAGTTGCGGGTTCCCTTGGCGACCTTGCTAATGATGAGGCCCGGGTCGGGCTCGAAGTCGAAATCGACGCCGACATCCACCACGCGCACCTCGGCTCCCACGTGGCGGGCCAGCACGTTGACCCCGGCGCCACCGCGCAGGAAGTTGAGCACCATCTGCGGAGTTACTTCCTTGGGGAAGGCCGATATCCCCTCCTCCACGATGCCGTGGTCGCCTGCAAAGGTGAAGATGACTTTCTTCTCTGTATCGGGGGAGAGATTCTCCGTAATGGCAGCGAACCTGCGAGCCATCTCCTCCAGACGTCCCAGAGAGCCCAGCGGTTTGGTCTTGTTGTCCAGCTTCGCCTGCGCCTTGGCGAGGAATTCCTCATCTACCGGCTCGATCTTCGCTAGTGTCCTGTCTAACAGTTCCATGCTGCCCCCTGTATATATAGTGTCGTTATTTTGAAGGGGATTTGCCGTGGTTCCCCCCTCTCCCTACCCTCTCCCACCAGGGGAGAGGGGACTTTAACCTAGAGCGACAGTCTCCCCCCTCCCTTTACGAGCCTTCGCGCTGAAGCGCTACGTCGCGCAAGTGGGAGGGGCTGGGGGAGGGTGAACCCCGCCTACCCCTTGAGCTTCAGCGGCAACCCCGAGATGGTGACGTACACCTCATCCGCCTTGGCCGCGATCATCTCGTTCGCCTCGCCCGCCAGATCCCGGAAGGTCCTGGCCAGCGGGTGTTCCGGCACGATACCCATGCCGACCTCGTTGGTGACGATGATAAGCGGCGTCTTGAGAGCCGGGAAGGTTTCGGTGAAGCTGGCAACCCGGGAGAGCGCCTGGCCGGCAGCTCCACCCTCCATGAACAACAGGTTGGAAAGCCAGAGCGTGACGCAGTCGAGCAGTAGCACGTTGAAACGGTGCTCGTTTCCAAGCAGGGCCGCGGTTACCTCCAGCGGCTCCTCCACGGTCTCCCACTCGTCACCGCGTCTGCCGCGGTGGCGCGCTATGCGCTCGGCCATCTCCGCATCACCGGGCTGTCCGGTCGCCAGATAACCGCGCATCGGCTCAAAAGCCTCGGTCAACTGCTCGGCGAAACGGCTCTTGCCGCTGCGCGCGCCCCCCGTCACCAGAATCACTTTGGACACAAAAAAACCCCCCTTCCAATGGAAGGCGGGCGTCAAAAACCGAAAAAAGACACGATTCTGGCTTGAGCCCCTCTACCACGGAGGTTGCAAAGCATTTCATCCTGGCAGGTTTCCTGACTCACGGGTCTACTTACTCACCGCGCCTTCCCGATACTATCAGTGGCGTTGTTGCGGCTTTCATAACCGTTCACAGTTGCGGGACAGCGAGGGATTTACACCCTCTTCCCTTTTAACCCCTCTCGGGGCACCCGGACGATAACTATCTATAGTTGAATGTGGTTTCTAACAGAGGCCACAGCTAAAGTCAATCAATAACCTGAACCTCGGGGATCGCCTGCAGCTCGGGAAGTTCCACCCTGGCGGCCTCGGCCCAGGCAGCTGCCAATAATGCATCGATACGCGCCCAGATGCCATCCTTACCCTCTTTGGAAAGGGCGGAGAAGAAATTCAGCTCGCTCTTTTCCAGTCCCAGGCGTGCCATGATGATGGCGCTTTGCTTGGCACGCTCGTTTTTGGAGAGCTTGTCGCACTTGGTGACCACGATGATGGGGGGGATCGAGAAGGCCCGCAGCCAGGCCAGCATCTGCAGATCCTCTTCCACGGGGATCCTGCGGATGTCGAGGATCAGCACCACGCCGCGCAGATTCCTCCTCTTGGAGAGGTAGGTCTCCATCATCGGACGCCAGTCCTTCTTTACCGCAAGAGGGACCTTGGCATAGCCGTAGCCGGGGAGGTCGACCAGCATGAAGTTGTCGTTAACCTGGAAGAAGTTGATCAGTTGGGTGCGCCCGGGGGTGGAACTGGTACGAACTAGGTTCTTGCGGTTCACCAGCACGTTGACGAGCGAGGACTTGCCCACGTTGGAGCGACCGGCAAAAGCTATCTCGGGCAGATCCCCTTCCGGGTAGTGGAGGGGTTTGGTGGCGCTTTTAATGAATTCTGTACTTTTTACGATCAATGTGAAAACCTGTTCCCTTTTTTCGGCCAGTATAGCCCGCCCGCAACACCCTTTCAATCATTAAATCCCCGCTTGATAAAAGGTAAGGGTTTGGTATATCTTGATCCTGCGCCGGAACCGGAGCCTTTTGAAGCAAGGGGACGAAATTACTTATGAATAAAGAACTTGAAACAGCCATCATGACTGCGGCCGATCTGCCGACCATTCCGGTGGTAGCGATCAAGGTAATGCAACTCATTGAGAGCGAGAACGCCACAGCGGAAGAACTGGCCAAGATAGTAGCTTCCGACCCGGCTGTCGCCGCCCGAGTGCTGAAGATCTCCAACTCCTCCTTCTACGGCTGCCGCAGGCAGATTCAGACCCTTTCCAGCGCCATCGTCGTCCTGGGCTTCAGCACCCTGCGCAGCCTGGTGGTCGCTGCATCCCTGAAGCAGGTCTACAAGCCGTACGGGCTGACCGAAAAGATGCTCTGGGAGCATTCCTTCGCGGCAGGGCTCGCCGCCAAAATAATCGCCCAGCAAACCCGAGCCGCCAATGAGGAAGAGGCCTTCCTCGCCGGCCTGTTTCACGATATCGGCAAGATCATCATGAACACGCTGGATCGGAATAAATTTCAGGAAGTGATGCAGCACTGTTACAACGAAGGGATTTCTTTCGGGGAAGCCGAACGGAGTGCCTACCCGTTCAGCCATGAGGAGGTTGGCGCCTACGTAATCAAGAAATGGAACTTTCCTGAGGCTTTGACCGTTGCCATCATGCAGCACCACAGGCTGGAGTTCGACGCCACGGACGATCCGGCACTGATAAACCTGACTGCAGTCACCTCGCTTGCCGATCTCTTCTGCCTGAAGCTTGGCATTGGGGTAAGAGAGCCCCGGGAAGGAATCGATCTTGCCGGTTCCAAGGCCGGGCAGATGCTGAAGCTCACGGAGCATAAGGTGAACCCCATGCTGGAAATGTTCGGCGCTGCCTTCGAGAAAGACCGGGCGCTCTTCACCAGCTGACGCTTAGTCGGAACCCTCCTCGGGATCCTGCCCATCCCTCTGGCCACTGCGCCTTCTGGCCTCCTCCGAGATACTGACGCTGTCCCCGGGGTCGTTCTTCTGAGCCGGCCTCTCCCGTTTGCGCTGGCGCTCCTGCCCTCCCGCATCGGGATCGATCCTCACATTTCCGGGAATCCTATCGATGATGTAGTTCACTGTTAGATCCTCGCGCCGCTCTGTCATATGAAGCCAACAGAGCGGCATTTTAGCAGCTACCTTTCACTAATGGAAGTAGTTTAATTTCACCTCCCCAGTCGAATCCCCACCGCCACAGTCAGAAGCAACATCTTGTCTAGCAGTCGACGCTCTTATTCTTGTCTAGCAGTCGACGCTGTTGTATAATGCAACCCTGTCAGAGATTAGCAAAAATTCATCAGCCAGAAGGGTTGCAGCAATGAGACTAAATACAAAGCTGGTGATGATTATGCTGACCATGCTTGTCATCGCGATGCTTATTATCTTCGTCCTGAACCAGTTCAGCCAGAACGACCTGGTGGAGGAGATTCAAGAAAGTTCCCTGGTGGTGTCAAAGGCGATTCAGCTGAGCGTCGAAGACTTGACCTCGGAGACCGAGGCTGACTCTTCGCGCCTCACGGAGTACCTGCAAGAGGCAAAAAGCAGGGGCGTCAACGAGATCAACATCATCAACAACGAGGGGGAGATCATCAACTCCTCCGACCCCGCCCGCGTCGGGAAGAAGCAGGAAATTAAAAAGCTCGAGAAGGGATTGAAGGCCTCCCGCAGTTCCCGCAGGCTGGGCGGCGCCGGATCCTCGCTGAAACCTTACGACCTGGTGGTTCCGGTCATTGTGGGCGATGAACAGCTGGGCTACGTGCAGGTAAACCTGCTTTTGGACAACATCCGGGACATCCAGCACGCCAACTTCATCAGGCGCCTGGTCGCCACCAGTATAGTATTCCTGATCGGCATGTTCCTGACCATTTTCCTGGCCCGCAGATACACCTCACCGATCCACCGGTTGGCAATCGGGGTGAAAAACGTATCGGCTGGCGATCTGACGGTAACATTCAAGGTGAAAAGCGGTGACGAGATCGGGGAATTGGCTGAAAACCTGAACGAGATGGTGGAGAGGCTCAAGGAAAAGGAGCTGTTGGAAAAGAGACTCTACGAAGCGGAGCACCTCTCCAAGGTAGGGCAGCTGGCAGCCGGCATTGCGCACGAGATCAGGAATCCACTCAACTATATAAGCCTCGCCATCGATCACCTGAAAAGCGAGCTGCTTCCCTCCTGTCCGGAAAAGGGAGGCGAACTCGAATCGATTGCCAACAACATCAAAGAAGAGGTACGCAAGGCCAATTACATGGTGCTCAATTTCATGAATTACGGCCGCCCCCTCAAGCTGCGCTTGCAGCAGATAACCTATGCCGAGCTGATCGACAAGGCGATGCCGATCATGCACGACAGGCTTAAGGAACAGCGCATCGAGGTAATCCGGGAGATCCCCGCAGACCTGCCGCCGATGCAGGTGGACCCCGAACTGATGCGCAACTGCCTGTGTAATTTCATCACCAACGGCGCCCAATCCATGCCCGAGGGAGGCACGATTACGCTGGGCGCCAACCTGGATCGGGAAGCCGGATTATTGCATCTCACCTTCAGCGACCAGGGGGTGGGGATCGAACCTCAGGACCTGGAGAAGGTGTTCCAGCCTTATTTCACCACCAAAGAAGCAGGCATCGGGCTGGGACTCGCCATAACCGAGCGGATCGTCAAAGAGCACGGCGGAACTCTCGAAGTGAAGAGCAGCAAAGGCGAAGGGACCACCTTCACCATGTTCCTCCCGGTTTCGGTCGCGGGGTAAGGCGATCTTTTCTTAATCTTAATCTTAATCTTAATCTGATTCCTGGAGTGCAGATGACCGGCAGCATCCTTATAATAGACGACGAAAAAGGGCAGCGGGACATCCTTACCGCCATTCTCGGCAAGGAAGGTTACCGGGTCCTGGCGGTGCCCGGAGCGAGGGAGGCTCTTGAGGCGCTGGAGCAGGCAGAGTTCGACCTGCTGCTCACCGACCTGAAAATGCAGGGAATATCCGGCATGGAGCTCATGGAGCGGTCATTGATCGCTAATCCTTCCCAATGCGTGGTTATGATGACCGCCCACGGCACCATCGATTCGGCGGTAGAGGCGATGAAGAAAGGGGCCTTCGATTACCTGGAGAAGCCCCTTGAGCGTGACGACCTGATCCTCACCCTGCAGCGCGCCTTCGCGCACATCATGCTCCTTAAGGAAAACAAGGTGCTGCACAGAAAACTGGCGGAGACCAGACAGCTCCCGAACATGCTCGGCGAACACCCCAAGATGATGGAGGTGGTGCGGATGGTCAACAAGATCGCCCCGACCTCGACCACCGTGCTAATCTACGGAGCATCCGGCACCGGCAAGGAGCTGGTGGCGCGCGCCATCCACGACGGCAGCCCCCGCAAGGATAAGGCGTTCTTTGCCATCAACTGCGCCGCGATTCCCGATTCACTGATCGAGAGCGAGCTCTTCGGCCACGAAAAGGGCTCCTTCACGGGAGCCGGCAGCCGCGAGATCGGGATCTTCGAAGCCGCTGAGGGTGGTACCGTCTTTCTGGACGAGATCGGCGAGATGAACCCGGCCATGCAGGCCAAGCTGTTACGCACCATCCAGGAAAAGGAGATCAGACGAGTCGGGGGGAAGCTCAACATCCCGGTCGACGTCAGGATCATCTCGGCCACCAATAAGGACCTGGAGCAGGAGACCAAGCGGGGCACCTTCCGCGAGGACCTTTTCTACCGGCTGAACGTGATCAGGATCACCCTGCCTCCCCTGCGCGAAAGGGGCCACGATATCATTACACTGGCCAACTTCTTCCTGAAAAAGTACAGCGCCTCCTGCGGCATCACTCTCAAGGGGATCAGCAAGCCGGCACTGAAAATCCTGTTAGAATACAGCTGGCCCGGCAACGTCCGGCAACTGGAATCGGTCATCGAGCGGGGGGTGCTGATGGCGGAGAGCGACTACATTCAGCCCGAGGATCTGCCGGCCGAGGTACACTATGAGGCGACCATGTCGGGAAGCCTCCCCTTCGAGTTCCCCGCCCAGGGGATCTCCATAGACGAGTTGGAGCGCAGTCTGATCACTAAGGCGATGCAGAGGGCCGATTGGGTCATCAGCAAGGCGGCACCTCTTTTGGGTATGAGCTACAAGACGCTACAATACCGGCTGGAGAAGTTCGGCATAGGCAAGCCGGAGTAGCCAGGAGTGCGGCATGAACCTCAGCACGACGCTACACAGATTCACCGTCGTCCCTTCCCTCCCCAGGGAACTCGCGGGACTGCAGCGTATCGCCTGTAATCTCTGGTGGAGCTGGGAGCCCGAGGCGATCGGACTTTTCAAGCGGCTGGACCCGGAACTCTGGAGACAAACGCGGCATAACCCTATGGAAATGCTGGGAAGCCTGCAGCAGGCCACTTTTGAGAGCCTGATGGCGGATGAGGGTTTCATGTCCCATCTAGCCCAGGTGGAAGAGAAGCTCGACGACTACCTGGTCTCCCGGACCTGGTACCAGCGTCACGGCAACCCCGGGGCGCGCATAGCCTACTTCTCCATGGAGTTCGGCCTACACGAATCGCTCCCCATCTACTCCGGCGGGCTCGGCATACTGGCCGGGGATCACCTGAAGTCAGCCAGCGATCTGGGGCTCCCGCTGGTCGGCGTGGGGCTTTTGTACCGGCAGGGCTATTTCCGCCAGTACCTGAACCTGGAAGGTTGGCAGCAGGAGATCTACCCGGAGAACAACTTCTACAACCTGCCGCTGCACCTGGAAAAAGACGCCTCGGGAAAGCCGCTGCTGCTCGAACTTGATCTTCCCGGACGGAGCATCAAGGTGCAGATCTGGCGGGTACAGGTAGGCCGGGTGAGGCTCTTCCTTCTGGATACCAACCTGGAGGAAAACGCGCCTGCCGACCGGGAGATCACCACCAGGCTCTACGGCGGCGACCAGGAGATGAGGATCAGGCAGGAAATCCTGCTCTCCATCGGCGGCATCAGGGCGCTCAGGTGTCTCGGCATGGAACCCAACGTCTGCCACATGAACGAGGGGCACGCGGCCTTCCTGGCGCTGGAGCGGATCCGCATCCTGATGGAGGAGAAAAACCTCAGCTTCAGGGAGGCAGTGGAGGCGGTCAGGGGGGGAAATGTCTTCACCACCCACACCCCGGTCGAGGCCGGCATAGACCACTTCCCGCCGGACCTCCTGGAAAAGTACCTGGGACACTATTACCGCTGCCTGGGGTTATCCCGCGACGAGTTCATGGCGCTCGGCATGCAGTACCCAAGGCGCGGCAACGAAAGCTTCTGCATGGCGGTCCTCGCCATGAAACTATCCCTCCACTCAAACGGAGTCAGCGAACTGCACGGCGAGGTATCGCGCCGGATGTGGGCCGACGTCTGGCCGGACCTCCCAGAAGAGCAGCTGCCGCTTACCTCCATCACCAACGGCGTGCACCAGAAAAGCTGGCTCTCCGAGGAGATGACCGGCCTCCTCATCCGCTATCTCGGCACCCGCTGGCTCGAAGAGCAAAGTTCGGAGCTCCTCTGGCGCAAGGTGTCGCGCATCCCGGACGCCGAACTTTGGCGCACCCACCGCAGGGGGACGGCGCGGCTGGTGGATTACGCGCGCCGCAGTCTCAGGTCCCAGCTGACCCAGTTGGATGCCGGCGCCAAGGAGATTGCGCTGGCCGCCGAAGTCCTCGACCCCGAGATCCTCACCATCGGGTTTGCGCGCCGTTTCGCCACCTACAAACGGGGCACCCTTCTTTTGCATGACAAGGAGAGGCTCGAAGCGATCCTGAACCACCCGGAGCGGCCGGTGCAGATCGTCTTCGCCGGCAAGGCGCATCCCGCCGACCACCAGGGCAAGGAGCTGATCCGCCAGATCGTCCAGTTTTCGCGCCAGGAGCGCTTCCGGCGCCGCATCGTCTTTTTGGAGGATTACGACATCTCGGTGGCGCGGCATTTGGTACAGGGAGTGGACGTCTGGCTCAACACGCCGCTGCGTCCCCAGGAGGCGAGCGGCACCAGCGGCATGAAGGTCGCCTTCAACGGCGGCTTGAATCTGAGCGTGCTGGACGGCTGGTGGTGCGAAGGTTACCGGGGCAACAACGGCTGGGCCATCGGGCGGGGCGAGATCTACGATGACCTCGCCTATCAGAACGAGGTGGAGAGTCGTGCCATCTACGACCTGCTGGAAAAAGAGATCGTGCCGCTTTTCTACAACCGGGGCGAGGACGGCATACCCAGAGGGTGGACCGCCTTCATGAAGTCGTCCCTGCAGACGCTTTGCCCCGTGTTCAGCACGGACCGCATGGTGCAGGAATACGCCAAGCGCTGCTACGTCCCGGCCTTCGAGCACTGGGAGCGCCTGAACCGGGACGATCTCCGGCTTGCCGTGGAACTTGCGCGCTGGAAGGAGCGCCTGCACGGGCTCTGGGGACAGCTTAGCATCGACCTGGTTGAGGCCGCGATAGACCGTGAGGTGACGGTGGGGGATAGGCTTCCGATCAAGGTTCAGATCACGCCCGGGGAGATACCGCTCTCGGAGATCGCAGTAGAGGTATATTTCGGCGTGCTCGACTCCCGCGGCAGCATCATGGGGGGCGAGATCGTGACGCTGGTGGCGGCGGTCGATCCGGAACGCACCGGTCATTTCGGTGGCGAGCTGGAGTGCCGGTTCTGCGGGCGGCACGGCTTCATGCTCAGGGTGATGCCGCGCCACCCGGAGTTAGGCACGGTTTACGATCCGGGGTTGATACTCTGGGGATGAGCGAAGGGTGGGGTGGTCCGGGTGTTGGGCAACTGACAACACCCGGACCACTACTTTTTAAGGCTGTACACGTAGGCCAAAATTTCTGCTACCGCGGCGTAGAGCCCCTCGGGGATCTCGCCTCCCTCCTCCACCTGGCTGTAAAGCTCCCGCGCCAGGAAGCGGTTCTCAACCAGGGTGATGTTGCTATCACGCGCAATGATCTTAATCTGCAGCGCCATCTGATCGACCCCCTTGAAGAGGACCACCGGCGCCCCCATACGGAACCGGTCGTACTTGAGAGCCACCGCGTAGTGGGTAGGGTTGGTCACCACGACGTCTGCGGTCGGTATGATCTGCCGCATGCGCCGGCGCGCCATCTGAAACTGCTTCTGCTTTATCTTCCCCTTGACCGCCGGGTCGCCCTCGGAGTTCTTGTTCTCGTCCTTTACCTCTTGCTTGGTCATCTTAAGGTTGTCAAGAAAACGCCACTTGACAAAGGCGAGGTCGAGCACCGCCAGTATGATCAGCACGCCACAGGTGTGCAGCACGAGCTTGAAGGCGATGTGCCCGATGAAATCCAGAATCCCCTGCAGGTCCTGGTCCACCAGATAGATGATGCCGTTCATCTCTTCGGTGAGGATCTTGTAGGCCATATAGCCCACGATCCCCATCTTCATGAAGGACTTGGCGACTTCGAAGACCGAATCCTTGTTGAAAAGCCGTTTCATCCCCTGCAGGGGATTCAGCTTGCCGAGGTCGAACTTGAGCTTCTCGCTGCTCAGCACTACCCCGCCCTGACTTATCTCCACCGCCAGGCCGGCCACCACCACGATCAGGACGAAAGGCGCCAGCATCATTGCCAGGTAGGCGAACTGCTTGATCATTATGGTGTGCACGCCGGCGTAGGTGATGTCGGCGGTCGCCAGTCCTCCGAAGATGTCGCGCATGCTGCGCTTCATGGTCGACAGGATCATGCCGGAGCTGGAGTAGAGGGCTACCATGGCGCAGATCAGGGTGATGGCCGAGGTCATCTCCTTGCTGCGCGGGACGCTCCCCTTGCCTTTCGCGTCGGAGACCTTCTTGCTGGTCGGTTTTTCTGTTTTGGAGTGTTTGTCTTCTGACATGGCTTACCTAGGCGAGCAGCCTGAAAAGTACCCTCATCTGTCCGACCATCCCCCCGAACGAGCCCTGAAGCACGCGCACGAAGACCGGAAGCGACAGTCCGAGGATCAGGAAACCTACCCCGATGTTGAGCGGCATGCTTACCATGAAGACGTTCATGGCGGGAAAGCTGCGGGCGACGATACCGAGTGCCACGCTGGTCGCGAGCAGCGCCACGGCGACCGGGGCCGAGAGCTTGATCGCGATGATAAAGATTCCGGAGCTGGCATCGACCAGGAACTTGAGGAGTTCACCGCTGGTGTGCCAGGCACCGAGCGGGATCAGCTGATAGCTCTCGACGATGCCGCCGATAAAGAAGTGGTGCACGTTCAGGGCAAGGAATACCAGGGTGGCGAGCGCTCCCTGGAACATCGCCATGGTAGGGACGTTGGCCTGGGTGGTCGGGTCGAAGAGGGAGGCCATGGAAAGGCCCATCTGGGTGCCGATCTGCTGGCCGCAGAACTCTACCGCGGCGAAGATGAACTGGGATAGGAGACTCAGGGTGAGACCGATCAGCGTTTCCCTGATCACCAGCAGGCCAAGAGAGATGGCGTCACCGGCGGCTGGAATCACCACAGGACGCACGATGGGAAAGATGACCAGAGCCATGGCGAAGATGAGCGGCATTTTGACACGTGCCGGGACGATCCGGCTTCCAAACATCGGTATCGCCGCGAAGAGCGCCGCTACCCGGGCGAGGACCAAGGCAAAGGGGAGCAGGTCGTCCAGAGTGGTAAGCGGCAAGGCGTCGAACACGTCAATGTCTCATATTGGCGATCATCCCGTAGATTTCGCGGGTGAAGTCGCTCATGTACATCATCATCCAGGGGAAGAAAACCACCATGGCCACCATGACGGCGGCGATTTTAGGAGCAAAGGCGAGAGTCGCCTCGTTGATCGAGGTAACCGCCTGGAAGATACTGATCAAAAGCCCCACCACCAGGGCGCAGATCAGAAGCGGGGCCGAGAGCAGCAGCACCGCTTCAAAGCTTCTTCTGCCCAATTGAACAACCAGTTCGGGTGTCATAAAGACTCCAGATTAAGATTAAGGTTAAGATTAAGCAAGCAGGATTGCACAGTCCGCGTCCATCAGGTCCATCGCGTCCATCAGGTCCACCACCGCCCCAGCCCCAGCCGCCTTACCCGAAGCTCTTCACCAGCGAGCCGATCACCAGTCCCCAGCCGTCCACCAGCACGAAGAGCAGGATCTTGAAGGGAAGCGAGATCATGACCGGCGGCAGCATCATCATACCCATCGACATCAAAACCGAGGCGACCACCATGTCCAGCACGAGAAACGGGATGAAGACCAGAAAGCCGATCTGGAACGCGGTTTTCAACTCGCTGATCATGTAGGCCGGTATCAGGGTCATGGTCGGGATATCGTCGGCGTTGCGCGGCCTGGGGAGCTTGGAGAGCGAGATGAAGAGCGCCAGGTCCTTCTCCCGGACCTGGGAGAGCATGAATTTCCGGACCGGAGCCACCCCGCGCTTGAGAGCCTCTTCCTGGGTTATGGTCTGGGCCTTGTAAGGTTGCAGCGCCTGGGTGTTGATCTGCTGCCAGACCGGCGCCATGATGAAGAAGGTAAGAAACAGGGAGAGCCCCACCACAATCTGGTTCGAGGGCGCCTGCTGGGTGCCGAGCGCTGAGCGTAAAAAGGAAAGGACCACGACGATGCGGGTAAAGGAGGTGGTCATCATCAACAGGCTGGGCGCCAGTGAGATCACCGTCATCATGAAGAAGATCTGCAATACTACCGCTACGTCGGCGGGCTTGGAAACCTTGCCCACCCCGACGCTGACCGTCGGCAGCGCCAGCGGTTCCGCGCCGGCGCTAGCTACTACCATCAGGGAGGCAGCCGCCAGAAGCAGAGCCCCGAACATCTTTTTCTGTCTCACGCAAATCCACCACTTTTCCTAAGCTGGCTAAGGCGGGCCACGCCAGAGGGAAGTTCCCCCGCAATCGCCTTCAGCTTCTTTTTGAGCTGCATCGGGATCAGGGTCGCATAGCCATGCTCGTCCACGACCTCGATCTCCTCCAGCATCTCCACCTGCTTAATGAAACTGACACCCTCACCGCTATTGCTCAGAAGCAGGTATTCTCCCCCCACCTCGACCAGCAGCAGCGACTTCTTGGGCGCCAGGTGCCGGGTCTCCACCACGCGGATATATCCGGCACCTCCCCCCTGCGGTACTTTCATGAAACGCCCGACCAGGTAGTAAAGGACCAGTATGATCCCGATCACCAATACCAGCGAGCCGACCATCTGAGCCAGGCCTGCCGCCATATCCGGGCCTCTCTCGCCTGCGGCACTCGCGCAGGCGGGAAAGAGGAGCGTAGCAATTAAAAGTACCGGTAGCTTTTTCATAGCACCTTGTCCACCCTCTCGTTAGGGCTTACGATGTCCAACAGCCTGATGCCGAACTTGTCGTTCACCACCACCGCCTCGCCGCGCGCCACCAGCTTGGAGTTGACGAATACGTCCAGCGGCTCCCCGGCAAGCTTGGTGAGTTCAACCACCGACCCCTGGTTTAGCTGCAGCACATCCTTGACCAGCAGTTTGGTCCTGCCAAGTTCCACCGTAAGCTGCAGTGGTATATCCATGATGAATTCAAGATTCTTCATCGGTGGAGCTTCCTTTTGTTCCTCTATCGCGAGCCTTTCACTCAATTTTCACTCCCTCCATGCAGGGCACGGCTGATCTGCACCGCCTTGTTTCCCCCGCTTACCCCTGCTATTCCCAAAAACTTCTTGGCACCACCCACCTTGACAACCAGTTCATCCTTGCCACTTGACTCAAGCATCACGGTATCTCCCGAGCCCAGCTGCAAAAGTTCGGCGAGCGTAATGGTCGCGCTCCCCATCTCAACCGAAAGGTCCAGCGGAGCCTCCAACAGTTCCTCCGACAGCCGGTAGGACCAAAGCGGGTCCACGGCCATCATATCCATCTGCACCCCGCGTTTCAGCTTGTCCCGGATCGGCTCTATGGTCATGAACGGTATGGCGAGGATCATGTTGCCGACCGTCTCCTCGATCTGTATTTTCATGGACATGGTCACCACCTGATACTCAGGCGGCACGATATTCACCAGGCGAGGGTTCATCTCCAGCCGGAGCAGGTTCATGCTGACCGGGCAAAGCGGCGCCCATGCCTTCTCGAGATCCGCCAGCGCGTCCTTGACGATCTTCTCCACCAGTCTAAGTTCGATCGAGGTGAAGAGCCGGTTCATCCCCTGTCCCGAAGCGACACCACTGCCGCCCAGGATGCTGTCCACTATGGTGAAGACCAGGGTGCTGTCGAAGGCGATCAGCGCGGCACCCTTGAGCGGGTCCATCTTGTAGATGGCCATGCAGACCGGCGAAGGGAGCACGCTCAGAAACTCACTGAACTTGAAGGGGCGAGCCTCCTCCTTCTTGATCTCCACCATCCGGCCCAACCGGTTCGACATGGTTACCCGGTTGTAGCGGATGAAACCGTCGTAGACGATGTCAAGATTCGGGATGACCCGGTGCGCCTCTATGTCGAGCAGGTCGAACTGCTCGGCTTGCGCACCGCCTTTGGCGAGCTCCTTGTCAGGGATCAGCGTCCCTTCGAAGACGGCGGCCACCAGGGCGTCGATCTCTTCCTTGGTGAGGATTTTTTCCATCGAGGGCACCTTTACTGCACCACAAAATCTGTGAAGTAGACCTTAGTCACCTTACCCGCGGGAATTATCTTTCCTACCGCACCGAGAATCTGCTCCCGAAGCTGATTCTTTCCCTGCAGGTCCTGGATCTCCTGCATGGTCTTGGTGGTGAGCAGGATCAGGATGGCGTCGCGCAGCGGGGCGACATTTGCGTCCAGCTCGGACTTAACCAGCGCATTGGCCATTTCGAACTCCACCTTGAGCTTCAGGTAGCGGATCTCCTGGCCGTCGTAGATGTTGACGATGAAGGGCTCCAGGGGATAGACGCCGGTCGCGGCAGCAGCTTCGCCCGGCTTGGCCTCGCCGTGGCCACCTTCGGCCTTTGCCTCCACCTTCGCCTCGCCATGGGCTCCTTTACTCTCGGCCTTACTCCCGCCGAGAAAAAACATGGCCCCTCCACCGATAGCAAGCAGCGCTACCGCAGCGCCGATAATGATGAAGAGTTTCTTCTTGTCTTTTGGTGGGGCATCCTGCGCCTTTGCCTGTTCGGCCATACCGGGTTCTCCTTTTCTAGCCTAAGACTGCATACAAGTTCACTACCCTTGCAACCGAAATGCCAGAAAGAAATATTGCCGGAGATAAGGTCACAACAGCAGGAAGGAAGTGGTGCACAAGGGGGAGTAAAGCGTTGAGTTACGGTGTCTTGCGACGTTACAGGGGAGTTGTTAGATTTGTTTGGGAGAGGACGGAAAAAGTTGACAGGTCAAACTTTTGACCGCTCCAGGGAAGTAGAGCAGACGCAACTCTGCATGCGCCAGGGGCTCTCCGTTTGGGGCCAGCGCATGCTGCCATCGAACTGACCCGGGTGTCAGCTTTAGAGCCGGTGTCAGAAGACCGACATGCCGGGTTGCATCGGCAGGTCAGTAGCTGGCAACAGATCTAAAGGGGCGCGGCCAGGCCGCGCCCCCTCGTGGTTAGCTATCGAATCAGTCCCAGCACTTCCTGGGTCATCTGATCTGCCGTAGTTATGGTTTTGGAGTTTGCGGAGTAGGCCCGCTGGGTGACGATCATCTTGACGAATTCGCTCGCCATATCGACGTTGCTCCCTTCCAGGCTGTTGGAGAGGATCTGCTCGCTGGTGCCGTTGGGCCGGTTTCCGCCCAAGGTGAACGCCGTCGTGGGAACACCTGACTTCTCGTTGGCCTGGTAGAGGGAACCGCCGACCTTGGAGAGCGAGCCGGGATCGGCTGCGGTTATCACGGCAAGTCTCTGCACGTTGAGCGCGTTGGCAGCGGTGACCGGCTTCCCTACTGCGCCGCTCGTGTCGTAGTAGTTCTGGGTGATGCCGTCAGCGGAGAGGTAGGTGATCAGACCGTTGCTGCTGACCCCGACGACTTTGCCGAACGCCTTCCCCTCTTCCGCCGTTACCGAGGCGTAGTTGGTTGCCACGTTGGTGACGGCGGAGGTGGTAGCCGCAGTTGGAACTGTAGTGGTCCCGGCGGCCACAGCAGCAGCTTGCAGTGCGGCAAACGCCGCCGCCACCGAGTTGTTGACCGCTAGGGCGTTCGCCGCGGTGGGTGACGAAGTGCAGGTGGCATTAGCGGTATCGGCAGCGGCGTTGGCGGTGGTTGCCGCGGTTACCAGGGCCTGAGCCGCAGTCTTGGCTGCCGAGGCAGGCATGGCGGTTACCGCGGCCTGGGCGGTAGCAATGTCCGCCGTGATCAGGGCGCTGGTCGCCAGCGTAGCCGTATTGGCAGTGTTGAAGCCGGCTATGGAAGCTGCGATGCCTGCGGCGTTGTCGCTGAATTTGATCGGGTTGCCAGAGGTATCCAGCACCTGGTAGCCGTCCGGGTTCACCAAGGTCAGGTTATTATCGACCTTGAAGGCGCCGGCACGGGACAGGAACGCGGCGGACTGACTGGTGACCGGCGCAACGCTGGTCGGCGGTTTCAGTGCAAAAAAGCTGTTTCCCTGGATGGTCAGGTCGGTGACATTCTCGGAATTCTGCGAAGTCCCCTGGGTGAAGGTATTCTGCACCGCCTGCAGTTGCACACCTTTACCGATCTGGGAATCGTCGGAAACATTCTGGGAAAGAAGATCTGCAAAAATTGTCCTACCTTGTTTGAAGCCGATGGTATTCACGTTGGAGATGTTGTTGCCGATCACGTTCATCGCTTCGCCTTGGTTCAAAAGACCGCTTACGCCGGTATACAGTGCGGATGTAACACTCATTTTGTTGCCTCCTAGTCCGTTTTGGTTGTGGGGCACCTCTGTCGGTCGGTGTCCCCGGGCTTCCTTCTGGAGGGCCAGCCCATTAATTTGCGTTTATGGTTTATGGTTAAAAAACGACTGCCGAGTCTATGTTGGTGAAAACGTTACCTTTCATTCCCTGCCGATCCATCGCGGTGACCACTGTCCGGTTTTTGACACTGACCACCAGGGCTGCATCTCCCATCATGATAAGTGATTCCTTGCCCCCTTTTTGAGCCACGCTGTCGACGGCTCCCGCCAACTGCTTCATATCAGCTTCGGACAGGGTTATGCCCCGTGATTTGAGCCTCTCCACTGCATGCTGGGAAAGACGTACCGGCTGCCCGGGGAGTTTCTCGTCCAATACCTTGGCAAACGGGGAACTGCTCCCTGTCGCGTTGCTGCCCTGCGGAGCTGTGGTGCTTTTCGGCCTGACCGGAGCCTGAATCGGCTGCGGAAACAATACGTTGTTGTCGATCATGCTACACCCCCGCGCTGACTGAGGTCACGTCGGTGAGGTTCAACTTTACATTGCCGAGCGAGAGCACCGGGGTGGCGCCTGACATATCCACGCCATCTACCTTCCCTCTGATGACCGATGTGCTGGCCACGCTGCTGCCGCCGGATGTCTTGGCGCTGATACTGAAGCTGTAGGCTCCGGAGGCGGCCTGGGTCCCGGCGTTGTTGGTGCCGTCCCAAATGACGCTACCTGCCCCGGCACCCTTGCCACCGGATGCCAGCGTTTTAACTACGGTGCCGTTTGCATCCTGAACTGAAACGGTTACCTCGGCAGCGTCCTGGGCCAGACTGAAGTTAATGCCCGCAGGAGTTCCCGACTGCAGGTTCACCTGAGAGCCGGGGGCCTCGACCTGCTTCCCGATCAGGGAAACCGCGGCGAGAGTCGCGTTGTTGCTAGACTGGTTCAGCATGTTCTGCAGGTTGGTGTTGGTGTTGTATGCCTGCTCGACCTGGGTCAGCTGGGCCAGTTGCCCGATGAATTCGGTACCGTCTTGCGGGTTCAACGGGTCCTGATTTTTCAGCTGGGTCACGAACAATTTCAGGAAATCATCCTTGTTCATTCCTGTTGATTGCTTCATTTGGTCGGCTGCGCTACTGCCTGTTGCTGCCGGTGCCACTGTGGTTATCATGCGTTTTACCTCCTGTCTGCTTTAAAACCTGACATCTAGCAGGTTGTTGACGTCTGCTGTCAGATAGTTGACTCGCCCCTCTTCCTGAGTGGCGTACCCGCCGCCCCTGGCGGATCGGTGGGTCGGATGCTGCCGTGAGTTCCCTCTTTCTTCCGGTAATGGGCTATTAAAACTGCCGCCGGTAGAGACATCGAACCCTTCCATGGTGAAGTTCTTGCTCGAGAGCGCTTCCTTCAGGCTGTCCAGATTGCTCATCAGGAGATCCTTCACCATCCGGTTGTCGGCGTGGACCTCAACCCTGAGCCGGTTATCCTCCATCCGGACCTGGATCTTGAGTTCTCCCAGTTCGCCGGGGTTGAGCCTGATGCTCATCTCACCGTTTCCCTTGCCGTCATGGGTAATCGCACCGTCCTTGATCTGGGACAGCAGGCTTTCGTGCAGCGCTCCCTTCAGGTTGACAGGTTTCGCCTCGTGCTGCGCCGCCAACTCGGCCACCTGGGCCTGCATGCCAAGGCCCGAAGGCTGGATCTGCTCAGTTTCCTTACCCGGTGCCTTCTGCTCGGGCTGCCCCTTCTGGTCTGTGTCTGAGGAATTCTGCTGTGCTGAACCGGCCTGCGAAGGAACCAGCTTCGCTGCTGTCGCTGATGCAGTTTTAGTACCCGAAATCTCGTCAGCGGAGGCTTTCTGCGTCACGCCTGCCTGTTCCACGGTATTTTTTTCTGCTGCGCCGCGCACTCCCTCTGCGATTCGCGGGTCCCTTCTGTCCCCTGCCGCCTGTGCACTCCGGTCCGCAATCGGCGCAGCTTGCGCTTGTGCCGTCTCGACCCGGGCGCTCTCTCCCTTATTGGTCTCAACCCGGAGCTGCTGCTGTTTCAGTTCGGCTCCGGTTGCTGCTGAAGCCTGCCCCTTTGAACCGGGAGTTGAAACCTCTGGTTGCGCCCCTTCTGTAGCGCCCGTGGGCAACTCCGGCTGCTGTGCCTCGCCCTGCAGCGCCAGCTTCGCGCTGTCGCTTTGTGTTGAAACCGCTTGCGTCTCTGCCGCTTTCGGCTGCGTCTCCACGCCGGTAACGGATGGGGTAGGTACCTGTTCTGCAGGCACCCCTTTCACATCCGTAGCTGGCGCAGCTACCACTGCCTGGAGGGAAGGCGTTACCGCTGGAGTAGCGATAAAGCCCTCTGCTGTTTTCCCGGCTTGTCGTGCCGCCGATACGGCATCACCGGATTTTTTCTGCGGGTTACTTCCTGTCGTTGTTGTGACAGGCTCCTGCGCTGCTGCTGTCTGCGCTGCTGTCTGCGCAGTTTGCTGCGACGCTGTAGTCCTTGTCTGCCGCTCGTAAGCCGCCTGCTGCGCTTTTGTCAGCATAACTCGCTCGCCTTCGGCTGCTGACGAGACCGGTATCGATCTCTTCACTGCGTCAGCCGAAATAGATAGGCCCCCTTCCGGTTGCTCAGAGGTTTGTCCGCCCGGAGCACTCCCCAGCGAGGTGCCTTGCTCCAGCTTCGCTAACACTAGATCTGACTGCGCTGCCGCCTCCAGGATCTCCTGCTGGTTTCCTGCCTTTACCGCCGGTTTAAGACCGGCATTTCCTGCTGACACCGTGGCTCTGCCATCTGCGCCAAGATTTGGGAAAGACGTAGTAGATTTGATCTGTTGCGCCTGGGCCACCAAGCTTTTGCGCTGAAGATCGTGCCCGGCTGCTTCTTTACCCACCTCCAGCTTGTCCGGTGCCGGCATGGCAGATTCGCGGTCTGCTGAAGTTGCTGCCACTACCTCACTACCCTGTTGTGCCGTGTCTGCAGCCGGTGCGATCTGTCGCGCTTCAGCCGCCAAGCTATTGCGCTTAAAATCACTTCGAGCTACTTCACCGTCTGCACCCGTCATCTTGATCGGGTTTGGCACGGAAGCACTGGCTGGTGTTGGTGCTGCTGTTGCTGGCGCAAGTTGTGTCGCTTTTTCGTGCTGTACCGCGTTGGCAGCCGGTGCCATTTGCTGCGCTTCAGCCGCCAAGCTGTTGCGCGCAACATCAGCCGAGGCTGTTTGCACATCAGCGCCTTTCACACTTCCCGGCGCAGCCATAAAGGGTTTCCCCCCTGCTGAGCTTGCTGAGAATACTTCACCACCTTGCTGGGCCGGATCGTCAACCGGTTTGACTTGCAGTGCTTCAGCCGCCAAGCTGTTGCGCGCAACATCAGCCGAGGCTGTCTGCACATCTGCGCCTTTCAAACT
>Ga0209317_1000590_pt1 | contig 41264 bp, 33 predicted proteins | sample RifGroB2_FD_183994 | JGI IMG/M metagenome (GOLD analysis project Ga0209317, IMG submission 183994) | Soil microbial communities from Rifle, Colorado, USA - Groundwater B2 (SPAdes) (version 2) | ecosystem: Environmental > Terrestrial > Soil > Unclassified | place: Rifle, Colorado | collected... | reverse complement strand
CGGCGCTGCCAACACCTCCGGCGGCGTTATGGGCAAGATGATCTCTCCGCAATCCATCGCAGTTGCCTGCGCGGCAACCGGCCTGGTCGGCGAGGAAGGGAACCTGTTCCGCTTCACCTTCAAGCATGCGATCTTCCTGACCACGGTCATGGGCGTTATCGTGGCACTCCAGGCTTACGTATTCCCCTGGATGATCCCGTAACTGTCGGGTTGCAGCTGCACCTGAAAAATCTGTAGCAAGAGCACGGACTATTCGTGTTGACGGGCACATACTGCCATGTGTGCTCCTTTCGTAGCCGGGGGAGACGGTCCCCCGGCTGCTTTTTACCCCTCTGCAATAAAAACTGTGACCACCTCCTGATATCTTTCACCCATGGAAACCTGCCGGGTATCCGGTACTCTTAGGCAGGCGGATCCACAGCCTACCCGGTATTCTCAGGGCGGCCTGATCGCAGCCGCAGCCTCACCCGACCCAATGCAACGCTCAATCAAGGACCGCTTCATGGAACAGATATACGACATAATAATCATCGGTGGAGGACCTGCCGGACTGGCCGCCGCTTACCTTTGCCATAAAAACGGCCTCTCCTATCTGGTCCTCGAATCGGGCAAGAACGTCTGCCAGGGCATTGCCAATACCTATCCCGCCGGGAAATTGGTCTATCCATCAAAGCCCAAGGATTCCGGACCTTTCCTGGTCGAGGAACTGCGCCCGCCCGAGAAACCGGTGACCGTAGAGGGATATCTGCAGTATGTGCAGCATTTTGTGGAGCACGAGAACCTGAACGTGCTGACCGAAGTGAACCTTGAGGATATTCAGGAGGAACGGGGCGTATTGAAGATCAGCACCGACAAGGGAAGATTCAAGGGACGCAAGGTGGTGCTCGCCTTCGGCAGCAGCATCCCGCGCGAGCTTTCGGTCTACGGCGACGCCAGGATGGTTGCCAAGAATGTGGATGACGCCGGCAAGTACGTGGGGATCAAGACCCTGGTGATCGGCGGGGGCAACACTGCAGCCGATGTGATCATCGGTATCCTGAAGGCAAAGCGTGAGGCCAAGGATTCTCAGCCGGTCTACTGGGCCCATGTGGCGGAGACCTTCGACGTCAATAAGGAGACTGCGCAGCGTCTGGGCGAAGAGATCCTTTTGGGCGGCAACATCCGTCTGCTCCCCGGCGCCATGCCGCGCATCGGCGAGGTCGATGATGAGGGGATCGACCGCCTTGTGCTCCGGATCAACGAATATAAGCATGCCGATGGTATCGATCTGTACCACGGCATGAGTTTCCCGATGCAGAACGTGATCGCCTGCATCGGGTCGCAGGGACCGCTCCCGGTGTTTCAAAAACTCGGCATCCAGACCATTTCCTGCACTTCCGGGATCTGCAGCATCGCCAATGAGGGTGACCGGTTGGTACTGCTCACCTCGGATTACGAGTCGACCCGCAAAGGGATCTTCGTGATCGGGGGCGCCATATCGCCTTCGTTCATGAAAATCAGCAAGGGGGCGATTGCCGAGCAGAAACACCCCAACCTGATTCATACGGCGATCAATGACGCCTATCACGTGATTGAGGCGATCCGGCAGAAAATGACGGCACCATGACGGCAGCTCACACGGTGAAGAACATGCGCTTTCAGCCTATCAGACCCAAAAAGGTCTCCAGTCAAGTTGCCGAGCAGCTTCGGTCGTCTATCCTGAACGGTGACTTTTTGCCGGGCGACAAACTTCCACCCGAGCGCGAACTGGCCGAGATGTTCGGCGTGTCGCGCCCCTCGGTGCGCGAAGCCCTGAACGTCCTGGAAGCTGCCGGGCTGGTCGCATCCTATCAGGGGGGTGGCACGGTCGTCATGTCGCTGGTCGACAAGACCTCCTCCAGCCCGCTGCGCGAGCTGATTCGCGCCGAGCAGGATCGGGCCCTGGACGTCATCGAGGTGCGTAAGTGCATGGAGTCCTGGACCGTTTATTATGCGGCCCAGCGGGCGTTGCCCGAGGATATCCGGCTCCTGGCAAAAATTGTTGCCGATATGGAGCGCAACCTGGATGGAGATCACCCCTCCGAGGAGCTGGATGCGCATTTCCATGTGGTCATTGCCCGGGCTACCCACAACATCATCTGGCTGCACCTGATGCAAAGCCTGTTCGACGCCATGAAGGAGTTTCAGTTGAGCGTCTGGCGGGCGGTCCATCTAACCCGCGCCGATCAAAGGATGCTATTGGAGCATCATCGCAAGATCCTCGATGCGATACGTGCCGGCAATCCCGAAGCGGCACGCGAGGCAATGGTGCAGCACCTCACCTTTGCCGAACAGCGCAGCGAAGCCTACATCGCGGCAGCACCGACACTAGCCGCGCGAGACCTATAACAACTTTCAAGAGGACCAATAGAAAATGGACATACTTGCTCTAAACTGCGGCAGCTCTTCGGTGAAATACCAGTTGTTCGACTGGGATAAAAAAGAGGTCATCTCCAAAGGGATGGTCGAGCGCGTCGGGATCGGCGACTCCTTCATCCTTCATGAGGTGCCGGGGCGCGAGACCCACCGCGGGGAGGAGGATTGTCCCGATCACCGTTCCGCCGTCGATCTGATCCTGCGTACCCTGACCGGTGCCGAGCACGGCGTGCTGAAAGATATCAAGCAGATAGCGGCGGTAGGTCACCGGGTGGTGCACGGCGGCGAGCATTTCACCAAATCGGTGCTGATCGACGAGAAGGTGCTGGCAGCGGTAACCGAAGTGCAGCACCTGGCGCCTCTGCATAACCCCCCCAACATCGCAGGGATAGAGGCCGCCGCAGCCGTGCTGCCGGGCGTGCCCCAGGTCGCCATCTTCGATACCGCCTTCCATCAGACCATGCCGGAGTATGCCTATATGTACCCGCTCCCTTACGAGTGGTACAAAAAGGACGGCGTGCGCCGCTACGGCTTCCACGGCACCTCGCACCTCTACGTCTCCAAGCGGATCGCGGCCATCCTCGGCAAGCCCTCCGCCGAGTGCAACGTTATCACCATGCATATCGGTAACGGTGTGTCGCACTGCGCCATCAAGAACGGGATTTCCGTGGACACCAGCATGGGGCTCACCCCGCTGGAAGGGGCCATGATGGGAACCCGCTGCGGCGACATCGACCCCGCCATCCCCGCCTTCATGATGCAGAAAGAGGGCCTCTCCGGCATTGAGATCGACAACATCCTCAACAAGAAAAGCGGCGTTCTGGGGATCACCGGGCGCTTCACCGACCGGCGCGACGTGATAGAAAACGCCGAGGCCGGGGACCGGCTCTGCGAATTGGCACTGGAGATGGAGGCCTACCGTCTCAGGAAGTACATCGGCTCCTATCTCGCAGTAGTAGGCAAGCTAGATGCTGTGGTCTTTACCGCCGGAGTTGGAGAGATGGGGGCACCCATCCGGGCGCGCGCCATCAGGGGGCTGGAGCACATCGGCATCATTCTGGACGAAGACAGGAACAACTCCGCCATGACCCGGAAGCGCGAGACCCTGATCACCACCGACGACTCGCCGGTGAAGGTCTACGTCATTCCGACCGACGAGGAACTGGTGTTCACCGAGGACGTGGCCGCCATCCTGGACGGCAGCTACACCGACCATATGAACTTCGAGTACAGCTTTTCCAAGGCTGATTTCGTGAGGAAGTAGGAGTAGGAGAGTAGGAGAGTAGGAGAGTAGGAGAGGGCGGCTGGGCTGACTTCCTTGGCACTGTTCACCCTCCCCCAGCCCCTCCCATCAAGGGAGGGGGGCTCGCTTTGATGGAGGGAAATTCTTCAATGGGGGAGCAAGCCTTTCTTAACTGCACGGAATCCTTGCCTTGAGTCCCCGCCCCCGGAGGGGGAGGGCTAGGGAGGGGGAAGCTTACTGGTTCTTCGGCAGAAGTCACAATCTTCCCCCCTCCCAACCTCCCCCCGCTGGGGGGAGGAGAGATGGTAAAGGCTGATAGATGGTACTTCCTCTGTTTGCAGACAATAAAAAGCCGCTGACCCTATAAAAGGTCAGCGGCTTTTTTGCGCTAATGATGCGTCTGCTTCTGCTGCTGCAGCGGCAAGGGCCATGACCCCGGAGCAGCCTGTCTATATCACCGCTCGTCAGCCGGATCTACTGGATCAGCCGTATCAAACCAGCCTAGACCGCAGCGTTCGCCTTTTCCCGCTCGGTCGCGTCGTCCATCACCTTGTAGGCGCAGAACTCGCCGCACATGGTGCAGGCGCCGTGCTCGGCAACGCCGGACTCGGCGCGCAGGCGCCTCGCCTTTTCCGGATCGATGGCCAGGGCAAACTGCCCCTCCCAGTCGAGCTTCTTTCTGCAGCGCGCCATCTCGTTGTCCTTCTCGATGGCCCCCTTTACTCCCTTCACGATGTCGGCTGCGTGTGCAGCGATGCGGCAGGCCATGACGCCTTCCCTCACGTCCTCGACGGTCGGGAGCCTCAGGTGCTCGGACGGGGTCACGTAGCAGAGGAAGTCGGCGCCGGCTGCGGCCGCGATGGTGCCGCCGATGGCCGAGGTGATGTGGTCATAGCCCGGGGCGATGTCGGTCACCAGCGGACCCAGCACGTAGAAAGGTGCGCCGTGGCAAAGTCTTTTCTGCAAGAGGACGTTGGCCTCGATCTGGTTCAGCGGCATGTGCCCCGGTCCCTCGATCATCACCTGGACGCCGTAGGCCTGTGCCCTCTGGGTCAGCTCGCCCAGGATAATCAGCTCGTGGATCTGGGCGCGGTCGGTCGCGTCGGCCAGGCAGCCGGGGCGGAAGCCGTCACCCAGGGACAGAGTCATGTCGTAAGCCTTGGTGATCTCCAGCAGGCGGTCGAAGTGCTCGAAAAGCGGGTTTTCCATGTTGTTGTGCGCCATCCACTCGATGGTGAAGGCTCCGCCGCGCGAGACGACGTCCATGATGCGACCTTCGCGCCGCATCCGCTCCACGGTGGCCCGGGTCACGCCGCAATGCACGGTGATGAAGTCGACTCCGTCTTCGGCGTGTTTCAATACACCTTCGAAGATGTCTTCAACGGTCATCTCGACGATGGCTTTTTTCTTGTTACGAACTGCGTCGAGGGCTGCCTGGTACAGCGGCACGGTCCCGATGCAGGCGGAGGTCTCGGCGATGATGGCGCGACGGATCTCGTCGACGGGGCCGCCGGTGGAGAGGTCCATGATGGCGTCGGCGCCGGCCGCTACGGCGACCCGCGCCTTCTCGAGCTCTTTCTGGATGTCCAGATCGTCTGCGGAGCTGCCGATGTTGGCGTTCACCTTGGTCCTCAGGCCTTTGCCTACCGCCAGCGGCTTGCCGTTCAGGTGCTTGTTGTTGTGGCAGATGATGATGTTGCCTGCGGCGATCCCGGCGCGGATGAATTCGGCATCTACCCCCTCGGTGAGGGCGGCCTGCAGCATCTTTTCCGTTACGATCCCTTTGCGGGCATATTCGAGCTGAGTCATGACTACTCCTATAATTGAAATGCCGGGCTAGGGTTCGGCCTGGTCTTTTGCTGCAAGAAAGTGGTTCACCGGTCCATGTCCTTTGCCCAGTGGCTGGGCGAACTTGATGGCACGGGTGATAAAGAGTTTTGCCTTAACCAGAGCGCTTGGCAGCGGCTCCCCTTGCGCCAGGAAGCTCGCGATGGCTGAGGCGAGGGTACAACCGGTGCCGTGGGTGTTGCGGGTCAAGACGCGCGGGGCCGTGAAGCGCGTGAAGCCGGTTCCGTCGAAAAGGATGTCGGTGACCACTCCCTCGGTCATGTGCCCCCCCTTGACCAGCACGTTCCTGGCTCCCATCAGGTGGAGCGCCCGGGCTGCCAGTTCCATTCCGGCCGCGTCGGTTATGGTGACTCCGGTGAGCCGCTCTGCCTCGGGGATGTTCGGGGTGAGCAGGTAGCTGAGCGGGATCAGTCTTCTCTTCAGCACGCTGAGCGCCTCATCCTCAAGGAGCGCCATGCCACCCTTGGCGCTCATCACCGGGTCGAGGACCACGATCCTCATGCCGTAGGCGGTGAGCTTGTCGGCGAGGATGGCGGCGTTCTCCGGCGAGAAGAGCATCCCGATCTTCACCACGTCGATCGAAAGGTCCGAGAGGACGGCGTCGATCTGTTCGGCGAGAAAGGCTGGGGGGACTGGATGGATAGAGGAGACGCCCCGGGTGTTCTGGGCGGTGAGTGCAGAGATAGCCGATGCGCCGTAGCTTCCGAGCACCGTGATGGTTTTCAGGTCGCCCTGGATACCGGCGCCGCCTCCCGAGTCGCTGCCGGCAACGGTGAGCACCGCGCCGCGCGGGGCTGCGCCGCACCTGTTGAACAAGAGGGAGAGTTCCGCGGCTGCCAGACCGGGCGATCTGGCCGAGAGCACCGAAGAGATGACCGCGCAGGCGTCGGCTCCGGCATCGATAACGGTGCAGGCGTTGTCGCGGGCGATGCCGCCGATGGCAACCACCGGGATCTGCAACTTTCCCTTCAAGAGGGCAAGCCCCTCAGGTCCGGGTATCACCTCGACCTCTTTGCTTCCGGTAGGATACATGGCGCCGAACCCGACGTAATCGGCCCCTGCCGCCTGTGCCGCGAGCGCCTCTTGCAGCGAGTGGGTAGAGACGCCGATCAGCTTTTTGGGTCCCAGAGCCGCGCGGGCAGCGGCCGGGTCGCCGTCATCCTGCCCCAGGTGCACACCGTCCGCGTCTAGCGCGATGGCGAGCTCCAGGTCGTCGTTCACGATGAACTGCACCTGGAATTCGGCGCAGAGCTCTTTCAGCTCGCGACCGACTTCCAGGCGTTCCTGCGGCCCGCGCACCTTGTCCCGGTACTGCAGCAGATTAACGCCGCCGGAGAAGGCATCGCGCACGCGCTCCACGAGGCGCTCCCCCTGGTCCGTGATCAGGTAGAGCCCAGCAATGCGCCGCTCCTTACCGCTATGGTCAACCACCAGTTTTAACAAGGTCTGATTCCTATCAAAGGAGGAAAACGCGGGACTTCATAAATAGGGTTAGCCACGGAGACACCGAGGACACGGAGAAAACTTCAAACTGGATAAATCCCAGGAAAATCCAGACCTGCCAACGCTGGCTCCGTCTTCAATACTTTTGCGTTGGCTCGGTCCACCCGCTGCCACAGGCTGTTGATTTTCTCCGTGCTCTCCGTGTCTCCGTGGCTAAACTGTTTCGCCTCTGGCGTTAATTAAAAAAGCCGCGACGGGCAAGGTCACGGCTCCTGGATATACACAAATCGGAGTTCGCGCCGCTTCCCTACGCCGGTTTTAACCGGATCAGGTTCAAAGGGTTCAGGCATGCCTGTCTCAGTTCTTGCGAACTCCCCCAGCTGGCTCAATAGCTTTGGCGTAACTTAAAGGAATCCTCTTGCAAAGTCAACCGTTTTCAGGATTTTGCCTTTACAGCGGACGGCAGAAGTGGTAGAAAAATCGGATGGCTGAGCTTGCCTCCGTGAGCGGCGTATACGGAGCTTCTCAGCCTAATTCTATGATACTCGCAGGTACGGGACCTTTTATGGATAGCCGCCCAACGGTTGTAGAGATCGACCTGGCCGCCTTGAGGCACAACTTTTCGCTCGTGAAAAAGACCGTTCCCGAGGGTTGCGGCATACTCGCCGTGGTGAAGGCGGATGCCTACGGTCACGGATTCCAGTACGTTTCCGAGGAGTTGGAGAAGCTCGGTGTCGATGCCTTCGGCGTCGCCTTTCTTGCCGAAGGTGTGCAGCTGCGCATGAGCGGGATCAACCGGCCGGTGCTGATTCTGGGCGGCATCTATCCCGGCGAGGAGAAGCGCTGCATCGGCTTGAACATCTCCATGGCGCTTTTCTCGCTGGAGCAGGCCGAGGCGCTGGATCAGGCGACCCTGAACATAAAATGTTACCGGAAGGCCAAGGTTCATCTTGAAGTCGACACCGGGATGGGGCGGCTGGGCATTCCCTACCACGAGGCCCCGGCCTTTCTTGCCAGACTTAAAGAGTTCAAGAACCTGGAGTTGGAGGGAATCTTCTCCCACTTCGCCAGCGCCGACGAGCTGGATGAGGAAGGGCGGGCCTACAGCAAGCTGCAGGCCGAGCGGCTTTCCAGCGTGGTGCAGGAGGCGAGGCGGCTTGGCTTCTCGCCTCGCTACATACATGTAGCGAACAGCGCAGGGATCCTCGCCATGGATCTCCCCTTTTGCAACCTGGTGCGTCCGGGCATCATCCTGTACGGCGGCCTCCCTTCCGGCGATTTCGCCGGGATGGTCTCCTCGAAACCTGTGATGCGGCTAAAGAGCAGGGTGGCGATGCTGAAGTGGGTCGACGCCGGCACCAGCATAAGTTACGGCAGGCGCTATGTTGCGGAGAAGCGCTCGCTCATCGCGAGCGTGCCGGTAGGTTATGCCGACGGCTATTCCAGGAGCCTCACCAACCGCGGCGAAGCGTTGATCCGCGGCCAGAGGGCGCGCGTTGCCGGTACCGTCTGCATGGACTGGATCATGCTGGACGTCACCGGGATAGAAGGAGTGGCGGTAGGGGACGACGTGACCTTGCTGGGGCCGGACCCGATGGGAGACTGCATAAGCGCAGAGGAACTAGCCGAGAAGGCCGGGACCATCCCGTACGAAATATTTTGCGGCATCAGCACCCGCCGCGTGCGCAGAGTTTACCTCGGGTGAAGCCGGCGATGCTGAAACTTAAAGGTTTCAACGCTGAGAGGCTGAGACAGAAACCGCACCAAAAGCTTTAACCAAACTGAACGAAAAGCTTTAACGGGCTAAACGAAAACTGAACTAAGCTCGCTTTAACGCAGAGACGCGGGCTAAACCAAACCGAACCAAAAGCTTTAACGCAGAGACGCGGAGACGCAGAGAAAGACGAGAGGAACAACAAAACAGAGGAAAAACAAAACTGGGGAAAAACAAGGGCATAAATCGAACTTGAACCTGAACCTGACCAACGTCCGTCCATTGTAGGTCGGGTTAGCGAAGCGTAACCCGACACCGGTGCATGCGAAGATAAACGATTCTCCCCTGATGTTGCTTTTCCCTGCGTCTCCGCGCCACCGCGCCCCCGCGTTGAGGCTTCTGATCTTTAAGGGCTACACCGGAAGACCGAATTTTTAATAATATAGATTCTCCCTTGATGTTGCTTTACCCTGCGTCTCATGTTTAAGCTTCTGACTTTAACGACTGGAACTTAAGCCCTAGCTGCAGGTAATAACAAGATTTTCCCCGACGTTGCTTTTCCCTGCGTCCCCGCGTCTCCGCGTCCCCGCGTTGAAGCTTCTGATCTTTTATAGGTTTTCGAGGATTTTATGAACGACAAGATAAGACTGACTTCCATGGTGCAGGCGGCGGGTTGAGCTGCCAAGCTGGGCCCGGCGGGCCTAGAGGAAGCTATTCGCGACATAATTCGCTCGGATGACCCGAACCTGATCGTGGGTGTCGAAGGTGCCGAGGATGCGGGGATCTACCGCATTGGGGAGAGCCTCGCCCTGGTGGAGACGACGGATATCATTACGCCGCTGGTGGATGATCCCTTCACCTTCGGACGCATCGCCGCGGCCAATGCGCTCTCGGACGTCTACGCCATGGGGGGACGTCCGGTGACGGCGATGAACCTCGCCTTCTTCCCCTCCTGCACCCTGCCGACCTCGGTTCTCGCCTCGATCCTGGCCGGCGGAGCGGACGCTCTCCGTGAGGCGGGCGCCTGCCTGGTCGGCGGTCATACGGTCGAGGATCATGAATTGAAGTTCGGCCTCGCCGTGACCGGTCTCATCGATCCTTCCCGCATCGTGAGAAACTGCACCGCCCGCCCCGGCGATCTCCTGATCCTCACCAAGCCGCTTGGCACCGGGATCGTCTCAACCGCCATCAAGGCTGAGATGATTGCACCCGCGCTGGAAGCCGAGGCGATCGGCTGGATGACTCAGCTAAATGCAGCCGCGGCGGAGCTTATGGTGCAATGCCGGGCCACGGCTGCCACCGACGTCACCGGCTTCGGCTTTATCGGACACGCCTGCGAAATGGCGCTCGGCGCCGGCCTCACTTTCCGTATCAACCTGGCGCAGGTGCCGGTCATGGCCGGCGTGGCGGAACTGGTGAACGACGGACTGATTCCGGCCGGCTGCTATCGTAACCGCGAGCATTACGCAGCTCTGGTTTCGGGAATCACCGGCGATACCTTGTTGCCGCTCTTCGACCCGCAGACCTCAGGCGGGCTCCTCATTGCACTCTCTCCTGACAACGCCCGCGCATTCCTGGCGCGCTCTGCAACCGCCGGCGCTTTCGCGCTCTGCATCGGCGAGGTCGAACCCACGAAAGGAACTCCTCTTGTCTTCGTCTAGAAGGCTTTCAGCCGCTTTCGATCTCGGCACCACCACCATCGCGGCCTCGCTGGTCGACCAGGATTCCGGAGAGCGGCTCGCCGTGACCGGAGCGCTCAACCCGCAGCGCCCCTGGGGCGCCGACGTGCTGGCGCGCCTTGGCGCCGGTGCCGACCCTGAAAAACTTGCCGCCATGAAGGGCTGCCTTGCGCTGGAGATGGAGCGCATGACGGAGGATCTCCTGGTCCAGGCGGGCGCCGATTCCAGCGAACTTGCCGGCATCGCCGTAGCGGGCAATCCAGCCATGGAGACCATCGCACTCGGCCTGCCGGTTGCCTCTCTTGCCTACCCCCCGTTTCGCCCCCTTTTCTCCCAAGGTAAAGAGGTCAGCACGCTCGATCTCGGCTGGCGCAATGATTATCCCGCTTATCTGCTGCCGCTTCCCGGCGGTTTCGTGGGTGGCGACCTGCTCGCCTTTATCTTCGGCCTGAGGGAGAGCGCCCAACCCGCCACGCTCTATCTCGATATGGGGACCAACGCCGAGATCGCCCTCTTTGACGGTGAACGCTTCCTGGCAACCTCGGCCGCCGCCGGCCCCGCCTTCGAGGGGGGCAATATGCGTTGCGGCATGGCCGCGCTCCCAGGCGCCATAAGTAGCGTCACTATCGAGGATAATCGGGTCAAGCTTGCCACCATCGCCGGCGCGCCCGCGCGCGGTATCTGCGGCTCAGGGGTGCTGGAGGCGGTCGCCGCGCTGATTAGCTGCGGAGTGATCGAACCGACAGGCAGGCTGCGTCCCTCCGGCGAGATAGAATCCAACCTGGGGAACCGGGTGCAGGAGGTGAACGGCATCCCCGCCTTCGTGCTGCACCGTGATGCCTCCGGTCTGGTCTATCTGGATCAGGAGGATATCCGGGCGCTGCAACTGGCAAAGGGTGCCTTGAAGGGTGGCATGGAAATCCTGCTCCAGAAAGCGGGACTCTCATTAGAGAGCCTTTCCGAGGTGGTGTTGACCGGATCTTTCGGCGCGGTGCTGTCGCCCCTGGTGCTAAAAAAGGTTGGAATTTTCAACGAAAAAATGGTAAGAATCACCGGATTTATCCGGGAAGGTGCCTTGGCCGGCGTGGAGCGTCTGCTCGTCGAGAGCGACGGGCGTGCCCGGCTTGAGTCTCTGGCGCGAGAGGTGCGGGTGATACCGCTCTCCGGCACGCCGCTCTTCGAGAAGCTCTTCCTGGCTAACCTGGACTTTCCCAGACAAAGTGCTTGAATATCCTCAATAAGCCACCCTCGCCCTCCGGGAGAGGGTGGCCGAAGCCGGGTGAGGGAGTTGCCACGAAGTGCAGGACCAAGCCGGCCGTACAATACTGGCATTTAGGCAGTTCGCCACGTTATCAGCTCCTCCGGGTATATATATTGAGACTTTCCTCTTGATTCCTCCAGCATCCTCCGTCCTCTGTGCCTGCGCCAAGCGCTTCGGCGCACAAGCATAATCACGCTTCTTTAGCATCCTTGAATTTATATGGCTGGCATAAAAACAAATCACTAACAGCAAAAGGAGTATTTAAATGGCGAAAATTGGGCGCGCGCTGATCAGCGTTTCGGAAAAATCCGGGTTGGTGGAATTCTCCCGGGCTCTGGCAGGTTATGGTGTGGAGATCCTCTCCACTGGCGGGACGGCAAAACTTCTGCGCGAAGCCGGCATCCCGGTAAAGGACGTCTCCGAGTTCACCGGCTTTCCCGAAATGCTGGACGGTCGGGTAAAGACGCTGCACCCGAAGGTGCACGGCGGTATCCTCGGCATGAGGGAAAACCCGGCGCACGTGGCCAAGATGCAGGAGCACGGCATCGAGGCGATCGACATGGTGGTGGTGAACCTCTACCCGTTCGAAGCGACGGTAGCCAAGGAAGATTGCACCATGGAAGACGCCATCGAGAACATCGATATCGGCGGACCGACCATGCTGCGTTCCGCCGCGAAAAATAACCGCGACGTGACGGTGATCGTGGACCACGCCGATTACCAGTTGGTGCTGGACGAGATGCAGAAAAACGAGGGGAGCGTCTCCCGCGAGACCAATTTCCGTCTTGCTGTAAAGGTTTACCAGCACACCGCAGCCTACGACGGCGCCATCTCCAACTGGCTCGGCGCCCGCACCGGCGAGGCTGTTGCCCCTTTCCCCGACACTCTGACGCTGCAGTACAAGTTGGCCCAGGGAATGCGCTACGGCGAGAACCCGCACCAGGCCGGCGCCTTCTACGTGGAGCGCGGCTCCAAAGAGGCTTCCATTGCCACGGCGCGCCAGCTCCAGGGCAAAGAGCTTTCCTACAACAACATTGGCGACACCGACGCGGCACTTGAGTGCGTGAAGCAGTTCACCGAAGGAGCTGCCTGCGTCATCGTGAAGCACGCGAACCCCTGCGGCGTCGCCGTGGGAGCTAACCTTCTGGAAGCATACGACGCAGCCTACAAGACCGATCCCGAATCCGCTTTCGGCGGCATCATAGCCTTCAACCGTGAACTCGACGAGACCACAGCCCGCGCCATCGTGGATCGTCAGTTCGTCGAAGTGATCATCGCCCCCAAGGTCACCCTGGCGGCAAGCGAGGTTATCTCCGCCAAGAAAAACGTGCGTCTGCTTGAGTGCGGCTTCTGGCCCGAGAATTCGGCAGCCAGGTACGATTTCAAGAGGGTGAACGGCGGGTTGCTGGTCCAGGATACCGACCTTCAGCTCTTTAATGAACTGAAAGTGGTAACCAAAAGGGCACCGACCGACGCCGAGATGGAAGACCTCCTGTTCACCTGGCGCGTGGCGAAGTTCGTCAAGTCCAACGCCATTGTGTACGGCCGCGGCAATGCGACCGTCGGCGTGGGCGCCGGGCAGATGAGCCGGGTCAACTCGGCACGCATCGCAGCCATCAAGGCTGAGCAGGCAGGCATCCCGGTTACCGGCGCCGTCATGGCTTCCGACGCCTTCTTCCCGTTCCGTGACGGACTGGACAATGCCGCCGCAGTAGGGATCACCGCTGTAATCCAGCCGGGCGGCAGCATGCGTGACGCCGAAGTGATCGCCGCAGCCGACGAGCACGGTATCGCCATGGTCTTCACCGCGATGCGTCATTTCAGGCACTGATAGCGGTATAAAGGGCTCTCATCCTGATACGCTGCACAAGCCCCCTCTCCCTTGACTTGTCAGACGTAGCCTTGGCGAAGGCTGATGGGAGGGGGTGAATATTCTCCCCAAGCTCCAGCCAGCTCTCGTTCCCAAGCTCCGGCTTGGGAACGTACTGCTCCAAGAAGCTCCGCTTCGCCTCATGCAAAGCTGGAGCTTTGCAGGGCTTGGCATTCCCAAGCAGGAGCTTGGGAACGAGAAGCGAGAAGCAAACCCGGGCGAATGATTATTCGCCCCTACAGGTCGAAGGTTGCCGGACCGGTGTAAGTCGCTAATCGGAAACAATGCACATCTTAAGGAGATGTTATGAAGGTTTTAGTAATAGGTGGAGGCGGCAGGGAGCACGCGCTGGTTTGGAAGATCGCCCAGTCCCCGATGGTCGAGCAGGTGTTCTGCGCTCCGGGAAATCCGGGGACGGCACTGCTGGCCCAAAACGTGGAGATCGCAGTGGACGACCTCGAAGGTCTGCTCGCTTTTGCAAAGAGCGAGAATGTTGAGCTGACCGTGGTCGGCCCCGAACTCCCGCTTTCCATGGGACTGGTCGACCTCTTTGAGGAGCACGGCCTGAAGGTGTTCGGCGCCAGGAAAAACGCGGCGATCATCGAGGCGAGCAAGGCTTTCTCCAAGGACCTGATGCAGAAATACCAGGTCCCGACCGCAGCCTACGGCGTCTTTACCGAGGTGGAACCGGCCATCTCCTTCATCGACAACACGGGGATCCCGATTGTCATCAAGGCAGACGGTCTTGCAGCAGGTAAAGGGGTGATCATCGCCCAGAGCCGCGAGGAAGCGGTCGCAGCGGTTACCGACATGCTTTCCGGCAACGCTTTTGGTGCGGCAGGTTCGCGGGTCGTCGTGGAGGAATTCCTGAGGGGGGAGGAAGCTTCCTTTCTTGCCTTTACCGATGGCGAGCGCATCATCCCGCTGGCGAGCGCCCAGGATCACAAGGCTGTCTTCGACGGCGATCTGGGACCGAACACCGGCGGCATGGGAGCCTACTCCCCGGCTCCGGTGGTGACCCCGGCAATTCATGAGAAGGCGATGGCCGAGGTGATGCGGCGCACCGTCGACGGCATGGCTGCCGAGGGGCGTCCTTACCGCGGCGTGCTTTACGCCGGTCTCATGATCGACGGCGACAACGTCAAGACCCTGGAATTCAACGCGCGCTTCGGTGACCCCGAGTGCCAGCCGCTCTTGATGCGGATGAAATCGGACATCGTCCCGATCCTCATGGCGGTTGCCTTGGGCGATCTCTCCGGGATCGAGATCGAGTGGCATGATAAGGCCGCGGTCTGCGTGGTGCTGGCGGCTCAGGGGTATCCCGGCGACTATCCGAAAGGCGACAAGATAGCAGGGCTTGACGAGGCAGCAAAGATCGAGGAGCTGGTGGTGTTTCATGCCGGGACCCGCGCTGCCGAAGAGGGTGTCGTCACCAACGGCGGCCGCGTGCTTGGTGTCACCGCCCTGGGCGATACGGTGCAGGAAGCGATCGCGCGGGCCTACCAGGGCGTAGCGCTGGTTTCCTGGCCCGGGATGCAGTTTCGCCGCGACATCGGCGCCAAGGCGATGAACAGGTAGAAAGAGATCTAAAGGAGATTAAAAAAAATGACTGATCCGACCGTATTGATTCTTATGGGGAGCGACTCCGACCTGCCGACCATGGAGGAGACGGCCAAGGTTCTCACCGAATTCGGGGTGCCGTTCGAGATGCGTATCTCCTCCGCACACCGCTGCCCGGAGCGGACCGCAAAGCTCGCCGGCGAGGCCGCTGGACGCGGCGTGCAGATCATCATTGCAGCAGCAGGTATGGCCGCCCACCTGGCCGGCGTGGTCGCCGCAGCAACCACCCTCCCGGTAATCGGCGTTCCCATGATGGGGGGCGGGCTAAACGGCGTGGACGCTCTCTACTCGACGGTACAGATGCCTGGCGGCATCCCGGTCGCGACCATGGCAATCGGCAAGTCCGGTGCCAAAAATGCCGGAATCTTCGCGGTGCAGATCCTCTCGCTCGGCAACCCGGATCTGCGTAGCAAACTGGCCGAGCACCGCGCCCAAATGGCTCTGGAAGTGGAGCAAAAGGATCAGGTGCTGCAGGCAGTCCAGCGCTCCTAACCGGCTTCAGCTCCGGTGATTTCTCTTGACAAAGTTCATTGGGTTGTATACTTTTCGCTTACTATTTTTCAATAAATGGAGGGGAATCTCATGAAAAAAATTGTCGCTGCAGTAGCTTTGACTCTCGCATTTGCAGTATCCGCTATGGCTGCGGACTCCGTTGTCTACCCTGCGAAGAACGGCAACGTGACCTTCAACCATAAAGGCCATGCTGCCGCGGTTGAGTGCAAGATCTGTCACGGCGAAGGTGCACCTGCCAAGATCGCTCTCGGCAAGGACAAGGCTCACGCTCTCTGCAAAGGGTGCCACGCCGACAAGAAGGCAGGCCCGACCAAGTGCGGCGAGTGCCACAAGAAGTAATTCTCCCCACTTAGGGGCTATTTGTTGTGATATGGGGTAACGGATTTTCCGTTACCCCATTTTTTTGCCATTGCAACCCTCTATTAGCAATTTTTATTTTGCGCTTATTGTCATTTTGTCTATAATGGCAAACTTGTTTAGCACCAAGCTGCAAATCACCTTTTCGGGAGACTGCCTTGACAACGAATAAACGCGGACTTGCACAACAGCTGTGGGATTTTTTCTGTTCCTTAAGACTCAGTATTTTCTTGCTTATCGGGCTTGCCCTCACCTCGATCATCGGCACCATCATCCCGCAGGGGCCGCAACGCGAGTACCTCGCGACCCTCAGCGAGATGAAGATCCGCCTCTACAGTTCCCTCGGTTTCTTCGACATGTACCACTCCTGGTGGTTCATCCTGCTTTTATACCTCTTGACGCTGAACCTGATCTGCTGCTCGATCAAGAGGCTCCCCAGGGTCTGGAAGATCGTCTCCGAGCCGGTATTGGTCATGGACGAGACCTTTCAAAAAAGCCTCGGCCAAGTCAAAGAGCTGAAGCTGCGCGGTTCCAAGGCCGATCTCAAGGATCGGGTTGCCGCGCTCTTGAAGGCTGAGTTTGCCGAAGCGGTGGTGACGGAGCGCGACGGAAGCTATCACCTGTTCGCCCAGAAGAGCCCCTATTCCCGCCTCGGGGTCTACGTGGTGCATCTCTCCATCATCATCATCTTCATCGGAGCCCTGATCGGCTCCTTCTTTGGCTATAAAGCGTACGTGAACATCCCCGAAGGGGGCTCGATCTCGCAGGTCGACTCGCGCACCGGCAAGCAGATCGATCTCGGCTTCCAGGTCGCCTGTGAAAAGTTCTCGGTCTCCTTTTACGACACCGGCGCGCCCAAGGAGTTCAGGAGCGTCCTGACCGTGCTTGAGAACGGCCAGCCGGTCAAGGGTTACCAGAGCATCCCGATCGTGGTCAACGACCCGCTCACCTACAAGGGAATCACCTTCTACCAGTCGAGCTACGGCCCGACCGACGAGGGTGCGCTGTACCACATCTCGGTGCGCGATCGCAACACCGGCGCGACCACCAAGCTGGAAGGGCGCCAGGGCGAGAGACTGGCACTTCCCGGCGGCGCTTTCCTCTCCGTCATGGAGGCGACCCAGGACGTGCGTCCTTTCCTGAAAGATTTCGACGGTCCCGGCGCACAGGTGGAGTTCACCCCGGCAGGAGGCAAGTCGCAGCCTTTCGTGATCCTCTCCCAGAAGTGGGACAACTTCAACGCCCAGCACGGCGGCGATCTGGTCATCAGCTTCGACGGCATGGACCAGAAGTTCTTCACCGGCCTGCAGGTCGCCAAGGACCCGGGCGTTCTGGTGGTCTGGCTCGGCTGCGCCCTGATGGTGATCGGCATCTGCATGGCCTTCTTCATGTCGCACAAGCGTATCTGGGCCCGGGTTTCCGATGACGGCGTAACCGTCGGCGGATCCGCCAGCAAGAACCCGGCAGGTTTTGAAATCGGCTTTGACGAATTGGTGCAAAAGCTCAACAAGGTATAAGTCCATAGGGGGCGGCCCCCCTATCTTCCGCAACCAGACTGACCGGAGGTTAAATCGATGTCCAGTTCCAACCTTTTTAACGTCACCATGATCGCCTATATGGTTTCCACCTGCATATTTTTCGCATTTCTCGCCTCGCGCACCAAGGCGGTGGGGCTTGCGGGCACCTACGCGGCCCTGTTCGGCTTCGTAGTACAAACCGCTGCCATCGGGCTGCGCTGGAAAGAGTCCTACGACCAGGGGCACGGCCACGCGCCGCTCTCCAACCTTTACGAGTCGGTGGTCTTCTTCGCCTGGACCATCGTACTGATCTTCCTGGTCATCGACTTCAAGTACAAGTACCGGGCTATCGGCTTCTTCGTGATCCCCTTCGCCCTGTTCGGCATGGCCTGGGCGCAGTTGAGCCTCGACGCCGGCATCCAGCCGCTGGTCCCCGCACTGCAGAGCAACTGGCTCGTGTACCACGTCATCACCTGCTTCCTGGGCTACGCGGCCTTCGCCGTCGCCTGCGGCATCTCGATCATGTACCTGATCCGCGAGAAGATGGAGCAAACCGGCGGCAACGTGTCGGCCGGCGGAACGCTCGCCATGTTCCCGTCCATCAGGATCCTGGACGATCTGAACTACAAGGCGATCATGATCGGCTTCCCCTTGCTGACCCTCGGCATCGTCACCGGCGCCATCTGGGCCAACTACGCCTGGGGCACCTACTGGAGCTGGGACCCCAAGGAAACCTGGTCCCTCATCGTCTGGTTCATCTATGCGGCGTTCCTGCATGCCCGCATCACCCGCGGCTGGGTCGGGCGCAGGGCGGCGATCCTTTCGATCATCGGCTTTGCAGCCACCATTTTCTGCTACCTCGGGGTTAACCTGCTGCTTTCCGGTCTGCACAGCTACGGCGGCTAACCTCTCGCCTAAGGGAGTAACAGAAACGATGCGACATTCACTCAGGACATATCCGGCAGCGGCCCTCATCATTCTTGCTGTTTTACTGCTGCCGGCCTTTGCCCTGGCGGCTGAACCCTTCAAGTGCAGCGCCTGCCACAAGGGGCTCATCAAGGGGACGGTGCCGCACAAACCGGTTGCCGCCGGTGAATGCCTGAGATGTCACCAACAGCTCTCCGACAACCATCCGATGGGTAAGGAGAGCATGGGGTTCATCGCCCCCAAGGAAAAGCTCTGCGCGACCTGCCACGGCGGCATCGTGAAGAAGCCCTTCCTGCACAAGCCGGTTGGTGAAGGGAAGTGCACTGCCTGCCACCTGGCGCACAGTTCCGAAGAAAAATCGCTCCTGAAGGAAGCGGCACCGGCCCTTTGTTTCGGCTGCCATCCCAAGGAGCGCTTTACCGGTAATCATACCCATCCGCCGGTAGCAAACGGCGAATGTCTTGCCTGCCATGACGCGCACCAGTCCGACACCAAGTTCCTCTTGAGAAAGTCCGGTCCCCAGTTCTGTTTCATGTGCCACGACTCGAAGATCGCCATGGGGAAGTCTTCCCACCAGCCGGTAGCCGCCGGCGAGTGCGTCTCCTGCCATGCGCCCCACGGCTCAGCCTATCGCAAGCTCCTCAAGGCCGACTATCCGATCGTGCTCTATCGTCCGTTCAGTACCGAGGCCTTTCCGCTTTGCTTTTCCTGTCACGATCCCGAACTTGCGTCAGCCGTCAAGACCGAGAAGGCGACCAACTTCAGAAACGGCGACCGTAACCTGCATGCCGTGCATGTGAACAAACCTGGCAAGGGGCGCTCCTGCAAGATGTGCCACAACCCGCACGCCTCGACCCAGGAACGGCTGATCTTTCCCAAAGTGACCGGATTTGGCACCTGGGACATCCCGATCCGCTTCCATGTCACTCCAAACGGCGGCGGCTGTTCCGTCGGCTGTCACAAACCCTTTAGCTACGACCGGATCAAAGCCGTTGAGCAGTAGCATCTCCCGCGTCCTAAAGTTCCAGGCAGTTCCCGCCGGATCTCCGGCCTGCCCGCACCTCCCGTGACGCTGCCCAGCATTTCGGTGATCATCCCGGTCAAGCCGGGGGGCGAGGTCCGTGCCCTTTCCGGCCTGGCGCAGGTGAGCTATCCCGCCGAGCTTCTCGAGGTGCTGGTAGCGTACGGCTGCGTGCCGAGCGCCCAGAGGAACCTCGCGGCACGTGAGGCCAAAGGGGAGCTCCTTTTTTTCCTCGATGACGATTCACAGGTCGCCCCCGGATTTCTGGAGGTCGCCGCCCGCCACTATCAGGATCCGAAAGTAGCCGCCGCCGGCGGACCCTCCCTTACACCCAGAACCGACTCCGCGCTGCAAAGGGCGATAGGAGTGGCTTTCGCTTCCGCCGTCGGCGGGGGCGGGGTGCGTAACCGCTACCGGAAGGCCGGCCGGGCGAGGCATAGCACCGACAGCGAGCTCATCCTCTGCAACCTGAGCTTTAGGCGCCAGATCTTCCTGTCGCACGGCGGGCTGGACGCGAGGCTCTATCCCAACGAGGAAAACGAGCTGATGGACCGTCTGCTGCACGAGGGTTACCTCCTGGTGCACGATCCGGAACTGGCAGTCTTTCGCAGCCAGCGTCGCAGTTATGGCGCCTACGTCAGGCAGATGCTGGGCTACGGCCGCGGGCGCGGCGAGCAGACCCTGATTTCCGGGAAACTGAAGCCGGTCTCCCTGGCACCCTCTTTACTGCTGATCTACATCCTTTTGCTTCCGCTGCTGGTTTTGCTTTCCGGTGCACCGCTGCTGGCGTTGCCGCTCGTAGCTTATCTGGCCGTCGTAGCAGCTGCCTCCGTTTCGGGGACCATTTCCGGCCGCGACCTGGCCCTTTTGCCCAGGCTTTTGCTGGTCTTCCCCACGCTGCATCTGGTCTATGGCGCGGGCGTCATCGCCGGGCTTTTGAGGCCGCGCTACCGGAGCGGCCCGCGGAGTGCGGATGGGATCGAGGTGAGACGGGTGAAGGGATTCGGAGAGGCGATCAAGGCGGGAGATCAAAGCAAAAAGCCTGAACGCAGAGGACCCTGAGGAAAAGCCAAGGCGGTCACAGAGGAAAACGAATCCTTGGGGTGAATCTGCTCTCAGTTGGAAACTGGCTTTTTGTAGGAGCGGCATTCCTGCCGCGATTATCTGCAGCAACTTATCGTAAGCAGAGCCACACAAAGGAACATACCGTTATGGTGTGCAAATAGTCCCCGCCCCCGGAGGGGGAGGGTTAGGGAGGGGGAACTCAGCCAGTTCTTCGCCAGAAGCCTCAGCCTTCCTCCCTCTCACCCTTGGGCTGAAGGCTTCGGCGCGCAAACCCGACTCCCCGCTGGGGGGAGGAGAGTTGGTAGGTGCTGGCTAGAGGCAGTATCTGCCTTCGGCGGCAAGGCGGGCGAATGATGATTCGCCCCTACCAGGACTGGGTCTTCCTCAATCTTAATCTTTATCTGACTTTTGGAGACAACGTGGATTTGAGCGTAGTAGTACCAATATATAACGAGGAAGATAACATCCCGATCCTGCACGGACGCGTCACTGAAGCGCTTTCCAAGGCGAAGCTCGACTACGAGCTGATCCTCGTCGACGACGGCTCCTCCGACAACTCCTATCCGGCGCTGAAGCTTCTGGCGGCGAAGGACCCCCGTGTGAAGGTGATTCGTTTCCGCCGCAACTTCGGCCAGACTGCCGCTATGGCCGCCGGCTTCGATCTCGCCTCGGGACGGGTGGTGGTGCCGATGGACGGCGATCTGCAAAACGACCCGCTGGACATACCGCTCCTGCTGGCGCGCATCGATGACGGCTATGACGTGGTCTCCGGCTGGCGCAAGGACCGCAAGGATACCTTCATCAACCGGCGGCTCCCCTCGATTCTGGCCAACTCCTTCATCTCGTACCTGACCGGTGTGCACCTGCACGATTACGGCTGCACGCTGAAGGCATACCGCCGCGACGTGCTAGAGGACGTGAACCTCTACGGCGAGATGCACCGTTTCGTTCCCGCGCTCGCCTCGCAGGTCGGCGCCAGGGTCACCGAGTTGCCGGTCCGGCACCACGAGCGGCTGCACGGTCAGAGCAAGTACGGCATCTCCCGCACCATGAGGGTGATCCTCGACCTGATGACGGTTAAATTCCTGCTGAGCTATTCCACCAAGCCGATTCAGCTCTTCGGCAAGTGGGGGATCTACACCCTTTTCGCCGGCATGCTGAGCGGCGCCGCCACCGTCTACATGAAGCTCTTCGAGCAGGTGAGCATGAACCGCAATCCGCTGCTCATCCTCACCGCCTTCCTGCTCTTCATGGGGATCCAGTTCATCGTGTTGGGGCTTCTCGCCGAGCTGAGCGCGAGGACCTATTACGAGGCGCAGGGAAAACCGATCTACAACATAAAGGAAAAGATCAACTTTGGCTGAGGCCCCCGTTAGAGTTCTGCTGCTGGCGCCGACCCCCTTTTTCGCCGACCGGGGCTGTCATGTGCGCATTCTCGAGGAGGCGCGTGCCGTGATCCCGTTTGGTGCCGAGTTGCGTCTGGTCACCTATCACATCGGTCGCGACGTCCCCGGTTTCCCCATCGACCGGATTGCCAGCATCCCGTGGTACGGCAAACTTGAGGCCGGGCCATCCTGGCACAAACCATATCTCGACCTGATGCTCCTTTTCAAGGCGCTCAAAGTCGCCCGCAGTTTCAAACCCCACCTGATCCATGCTCACATCCACGAGGGCGCCTTCATCGGCGCCATCCTGAAGAAGCTGCTCCGCGTACCTTTACTCTTCGACTGTCAGGGAAGCCTCACCGCCGAGATCACCGACCACGGCTTCGTCCGTCCCGGATCCCTGTTGCAAAGGAGTTTTGCCCTGCTGGAGCGCTGGATCAACCTGAGCTCCGATTTCATCATAACGAGCGCCGGCCCCACGGTGGAGCTTCTGCTGCAAAGCGGCGTCCCCAAGGACCGGATCCGCCCGCTCATGGACGGTGTGGATACCGAGACCTTCGCCCCCCATCCCAAGGAAGCCATACGGGCGCGGCTCGGCCTCCCGAGCGACCGCCCAATTGTGAGCTATCTGGGACTGCTGAACAGTTATCAGGGAGTGGACCTGCTTTTGGAAGCGGCTGCGGATTTGAAGGGGCAGGGAGCCAAGCTGCACTTTCTCATCATGGGATTTCCCGAAGCAGGCTACCGCGAGAAAGCCGACCAGATGGGACTGAGCGAAATGGTCACCTTTACCGGCCGGATACCCTACGACGAAGCGCCGCTTTATCTAAGCGCGGGGGATATTGCCGTCTCGCCCAAGATTTCCCTGACCGAAGCCAACGGAAAGCTGTTCAACTACATCGCCTGCGGGCTCCCCACCGTCGCCTTTGATACGCCCGTCAACCGCGAGATTCTGGGCGACGCCGCCCTTTATGCCAAGTTTGGCGACGTGATAGAGCTGGCCGGCGCCATCGGGCGGCTGGCCGGAGATCGGGAGTTGCGCGAAAAGCTGGGCCGGAAGGGGAGAGAGCGAGCGGTAAGCGAGCATTCCTGGGTGGCGAGGGGAAGAGAGCTGGCGGGGATTTATCGGAAACTCACGGGACAAGGCTAAACCGTTAGCCACGGAGACACGGAGAAAATCTGATTACAAGACGGCCGCCATATTGCCTCTGTAGCCGTAGTTGTCCCGTTACCCTTGCCATCGCCTTCACCACGAATCAAGGGGTTACGCCACCAGTGATGACTCGGCACAACGAGAAAGCCGTATGGTGAAACCCCTCTCCTCGCCTAGTGCAGAAGCGCACGAAATCATTCACGTCTTCACCATCGGCACATACCCCAAAAAATAAACTGACTCAGCACACGTTTCTTATAGTGCGTGCGGCACTGAGGGCTTTTACGCTTCGAGTTCACTCGATCTATTGCAAGGGTATCTGAGCCACTGACCTGTTGGAATCTAACCGCCCATCGGTAAGCTCTTTCTGGAACAATTGTTAAATTTAAATTTGCGAGACCAGCTTCAAAACTCTGCGGCTAAATATATTCGCTCGACTCCGGAATTCGAATCTCTGCGCCGAAACATATTTGCTCAGGTCGGGAATTTGAATCTCTGCGCCAAAACATATTTGCTCGGCTCGGGAATTCGAATCTCTGCGCCGAAAAATATTTGCTCGGCTCGGAAATTCAAATCTCTGCGCCGGAAAAGTTTTCCTCGGCTCGGAAATTCAAATCTCTGCGCCGGAAAAGTTTTCCTCGGCTCCGGAATTCAAATCTCTGCGCCGGAAAAGTTTTCCTCGGCTCGGAAATTCGAATCTCTGCGCCGGAAAAGTTTTCCTCGGCTCGGAAATTCAAATCTCTGCGCCGGAAAAGTTTTCTTCGGCTCGGAAATTCGAATCTCAGCGCAGGAAAAGTTTTCCTCGGCTCGGAAATTCAAATCTCAGTGCCGGAAAAGTTTTCCTCGGCTCGGAAATTCAAATCTCTGCGCCGGAGAAGTTTTCTTCGGCTCGGAAATTCGAATCTCTGCGCCGGAAAAGTTTTCCTTGGCTCGTAAATTCGAATCTCTGCGCCGGAAACCTGGGTTCCGGCCTTCTCAGATTTTCTCCGCGACTCCGTCGCAAACTTGTTTTAGATTGAAAATAAGTTTGCTTTATTGTACTGTTCAGCGCATGAACGGTGACGAAGAAAAGGTCCTGGATACCTATCGATCCTTCCTCCTCCTTTCGGAGCTTTCGGGGGATCAGCAGCTCTCGCAGCGCGAGATAGCCAAGCGCCTTGGCATCGCCCTCGGTCTCGTCAACTCCTATCTGAAGAACCTCGTCTCCAAAGGCTTTATCCGGATCAACAACTATCCCAAGAACCGTTACGCCTATCTTCTGACACCCACAGGATTTGCCGAGAAGAGCCGGCTTGCCTACCAGCACCTGAGCTACTTCTCCGGCCTTTACACGGTGGCCCGGCAGGACTACTTGCAGCTCTTCCGCGAGCTGGCAGCCGAAGGTGTCAAAGGAGTCGCTTTTTGCGGCATCGACGAAGTCGCCGAGATCGCCTACCTCTCTTTAAAAGAGACGGGACTGGAGCTGGAACTGGCCATGGACATGGATGCCGCGGGACGCAAATTTTTCGACAAGCCCGTGGTATCCACCGCCATCGGTCTACTATCCGGCAACCACAGAATCGTCATCACCTCTCTCAAGCGAAGCGACGCGTTATGCCAAGAGCTGCTGCACCTGGGAGCCGACCCGGCCCGCATCTATCGGACCGACGGCGCAGGCATCCCCGGGCAGGAGAAGAGTTTGAGCTAAAGTCGGTTCAGCTAGCGAGAGTAATCCGTCTCATGTTTTTCCTGATGAGCAACCGACCTCGGCTTCGGCGGCGTTTTTTTTAGAGAAAGTACTTATCTCAATCGGCTCTATCATCTCTCCTCCCCCCAGCGGGGGGAGGTTGGGAGGGGGGAAAGACTTTGGCTTCTGGCGAAGAACTGGCCGGGTTCCCCCTCCCTAACCCTCCCCCTCCGGGGGAGGGGACTAGCGGCAGACCAACCAAGGACTTTCCGTCAACCGCTCGGCATGATCGTAACGCCCTTATGCTCAAGATCTTGATTCAGAAGCTCTAGGAAGGTTGGCATGGAAAAAAATAATCCTGTGAGTATGGTGGAACTTGCCAAAGCTTTCTGAGCGCCGAGCCCAAGGTGAAATTTGCCTACCTGTTCGGTTCGGTTGCTAGCGGACAGGCAGGCCCGCTGAGTGATATTGACTTCGCGGTCTATCTGGACGACGGTTGGACTTGTTCAAGTGGCGATTGAGGCTAATGGAGGCACTGGCAAGGGCACTGAAAAGCGAAAACTTTGACCTGGTCGTACTGAATAACGCTCCGATTCTCCTGAGCTATGAAGTTATTAGCAATGGCATAGTTCTTAAAGACGACAGGCAGCGTCGGGTCATGTACGAGAGCAGGACTTTGCACGACTATCTTGATACTGCCTATCTGCGGGATGTGCAGCGCCGTTATCTGCTAGAGCAGATAAAGAGGGGGGATTTCTTTGGTTAAGAGAGATATGGTTGCAGCAAGACTGGAAACGCTGCGGGGCTAGTGATCAAAGAGAGCTGAACTCACTAGGGTTACGCTGGGCTGTTACAGGTCCTTAAAGTCTGAAATCATAGGAAAGGAGGTTGAGGATGAAAAAGGAGCACTTTGAGATTCTGCTTGAGGATATGAACACTAAATTTAATATTGTGCTGGAAAGCCATGAGGCGTTGCGGAGCGAGATCCGTGAAGCTCGTGAAGAATCCAATTCAAAACATGATCATACCTCTTTTCTGATCCAGACTTTGAACCAGAAAATAGATACTGTTGAATCCAATCTTTCTGTAAGAATTGATTCTGTGGAATCGAGCCTTTCTGTAAGAATTGATTCTGTGGAATCGAGCCTTTCAGCAAGAATTGATTCTGTGGAATTAAGCCTTTCAGCAAGAATTGATTCTGTCGAATTCAATCTTGCAAAGAAGATAGATCAGGTTGCCGATGATCTGTCCGCCCATCGGACGGACACGGAGGCGCATCATGGAATCTATTGTGTGAAGGAAACTTGAGGTGCAGGCGGCAACCGCCGCGCTCTGTTGCTGACTCAAACGAAGTTGGGATGTGCCGTCCTGCAGTGGTGAAACTAGAGGAAAAACATGCTTAGAGTATTATCCGTCTTTGGCACCCGTCCTGAGGCGATCAAGATGGCGCCGGTGATCAAGGAGCTTGAGAAGCATCCGGAGATGTTCCAGAGCCTGGTCTGCGTCACTGCGCAACACCGCCAGATGCTGGACCAGGTGCTGAACCTGTTCGAGATCAAACCGGACTTCGATCTCGACATCATGCGACCGGGTCAGGACCTCTTCGATGTGACCTGCAATGTGCTGCAGGGGCTCAAGGGAGTACTGGCGCAGGTCCAGCCCGATCTGGTGCTGGTGCATGGCGACACCACCACGACCATGGCCGCGACCATCGCCTCCTATTACAGCCGCATCCGGGTTGGGCATGTTGAGGCGGGGCTTAGAACCCATAACAAGTTCGCGCCTTTCCCCGAAGAGATCAACCGCAGGGTGACCGGCGCCGTGGCCGATTTGCATTTCGCCCCGACTGTCGCCGCGCGGGACAACCTCCTTGCCGAGGGGATCGCCGAGAGTTGCATCCACGTCACCGGGAATACCGTTGTCGATGCGCTCCTCTCCGTCTCCGCAAGGATCACCGAGGACGACAATCTACGTGTCCGCTTCGAGCGCGAATTCAGTTTTCTCGATTCCAACAAGAAGCTGATCCTGGTTACCGGTCATCGCAGGGAGAATTTCGGCGCAGGTTTCGAGAACATCTGCCAGGCACTTGCCGATATTGCAGCGAGCCGGGACGACGTCGAGATTCTCTACCCGGTGCATCTCAACCCCAATGTCCAAGAGCCGGTCAAGCGCATCCTGGGCGACGGCAGCCGGGCCAATATTCATCTGATCGAACCGGTCGATTATCTCCCCTTCGTCTATCTGATGAATCGCTCCTATCTCATCATAACCGACTCAGGCGGCGTTCAGGAAGAGGCCCCCTCGCTCGGTAAGCCGGTGCTCGTCATGCGTGACACCACCGAGCGTCCCGAAGCCGTCACCGCGGGGACCGTACGCCTGGTCGGCACCGACAGAGAGCGGATCGTCGCGGAAACACGCGCGCTGCTTGAAGATGCCGAGGCATATAGGACCATGTCGCTGGCGCATAACCCTTACGGAGACGGTAAGGCCGGAGAGAGAATTGCCGAAGTACTCGGTGCATTGAGGGATGAAAAATGATGATACCGACGGCGCACCATACTCTGGAGAAGATGTGACGGAAGGCAGTCCCGAAGATACACCTCAAGGTGTCAACACCTCTGCCGTTGACCGCTCGTGGGTCCGCTATCTCCCGGCAGTTCTACGAAAGCGCTTTGCCAACCGGCACGTCTTTCAGGAGGCGATCGAGAACAGCGGCTGGCTGATTGGGGACAAACTCCTGAGAATGGGGGTCGGGCTCCTGGTCGGCGTCTGGGTCGCGCGCTATCTGGGGCCGACGCAGTTCGGAGTCATGAGCTATGCCGCCTCCTTGGTCGGGCTCGCCGGAGCGGTGGCGGGGCTCGGGATCGACAGCATAGTTATCCGGGATCTGGTAAGGCATCCCGAGAGGAGTGCCGATTACCTCGGCACCAGCTTCGTGCTGCGGTTCTTTTCAGGTCTCATCTGTTACCTGGGCGTTCTGGGGGTCGTGGTACTCATCAAGCCGGATGACCTCCTCACCCAGCTTATCGTAGCCATCGTCGGCTGGTCCTTGACCGTCAGCGCCTTCGACGCCGCCGATCTCTGGTTTCAGTCCAAGGTGATGTCGAAGTATGTGGTGTACGCCCGGAGTGCCGGCTTTTTGGCGGCGGCCGTGGTCAGGGTCATTCTCATCCTGTCGAAGGCTTCTCTGTTGGCTTTTGCCGCAACCAATCTGCTTGAGTTGGCCCTCGGCGCTGTCGGGGTGCTCTACGTCTACTCCAAGAAGGGGGGACGTATCCCCGAGTGGCGATTCCGACTCTCAGTAGCGAAGGAGCTGCTTCGGAGCGGCTGGCCTGTCTTCCTCGCGGGCATCGTATCGATGATTTGCCTGAGGATCGACCAAGTCATGATAGGCCAGATCAGCGACGCAAAGGAACTCGGCTTTTATTCAGCAGCGGTCCGGGTGGCGGAACTCTGGTTCGTCATTCCCAGTGCCATAATCGCCTCTGTTTTTCCCAATATCATCAGGGCGAGAGAAGTCGACGAGGCCGAATTCTACAAGAGGCTGCAAAAACTCTTCAATTTTCTTGCATTTGCCGGGTATGCCGTTGCGATTCCGGTCACCTTCCTCGGGCCTTTTGTTATCAAATTGTTGTACGGAGCTGAATACGCCGCAGCCGCGCCAATGCTCATCCTGCTCATCTGGAGCGATCTATTCATCAATCTGGCGATGGCGCGCGGAGCATATCTCTTCGCCATGAACTGGACCTGGATTTCATTCTGGGTAACCCTGTTGGCTGCGGCGGTAAACATTGCTCTGAACCTGTTCCTGATACCGCGATACGGAGGAATAGGGGCTGCAATTGCCTCGTGCATTTCATACTGGGTGTCGGCTCACGGCGTCTGTTACCTGATCAGGCCGATGCGCAAAAGTGGGCACATGATGACGCGGGCCTTGATATACCCGAAATTCTGGTGAGACGGAGGGATCATGGAATGTAGCAAGCAAACTGTCGTTATCTGGGGCGCTTCCGGGCACGCTAAGGTCGTTGCTGACATTGTCAGGCTGCACCGTGACCGTTTCGAGTTGAAGGGATTCCTTGATGATGTCAATCCGCATCAACGCCAGTTTCTTGAGCTGCCTGTATTTGGCGGAGCTGAGGCTTTGGGGAGTCTCAAGATGATGGGCGTGACACACATCATCTTCGGCTTTGGCAACTGCGAAGGGCGGCTGAAACTGTCAGAGGTTGTCAGAAGAGAAGGTTTTTCTCTAGCTACCATCATTCACCCAACTGCAGTAGTTGCTGCAGATGTATCCATTGGGGATGGCACAGTCATAGCTGCCGGCGCAATAGTGAATCCTGGCTCCCGAGTTGGTGCCAACGTTATTATTAATACCAGAGCAAGCGTCGACCACGACTGCGAGATAGCTGACGGTGCTCATATCTGCCCTGGTGCGACTCTCGGTGGTTCAGTAATTGTCGGCACCGCAGCGTGGGTCGGCATCGGTTCCACTGTTAAGGACCACATCAATATCGGGTCAAGAGCTATGATAGGCGCAGGCTCAGTTGTTGTCAGCGACATTCCTGAGGGAGTTGTCGCCTACGGGGTACCGGCGCGAGTCCAGAGCTAGCTTTGGGATTGCTTGAGCACGATACGCAAGGATTTGAAATGAATATAAAAAAGGTTTCGGATTTGGCAGTTTTCGGTGGTGTGCCTGCGTTTGAGGAAAAACTTCATGTTGGACGCCCGAATGTAGGCGAAAAAGAACGTTTGCTGTCGCGCATTGACGAGATGCTCGATAGGGTCTGGCTCTCGAACAATGGTCCACTGGTACAAGAGTTTGAACAGAAGATGGCTGCCCTGCTAGGCGTCAAGCACCTGATCGCAATGTGCAATGCAACGATCGCCTTGGAGATAGTTACCCGTGCATTGGGGATGGAGGGGGAAGTGATAGTCCCCTCGTTCACGTTTGTCGCAACGGCTCATTCGCTTCAATGGCAGGGAGTCACTCCGGTTTTCTGTGATGTCGATCCCGAAACGCATCTGCTTGATCCCGCTTGTGTTGAGAAGATGATCACTCCGCGTACCACCGGGATAATAGGTGTACATCTCTGGGGACGACCCTGCGAGATCGAAGCATTGACAGATATAGCATCCCGGAACAACTTGAAACTTGTCTTTGACGCAGCCCATGCATTTGGTTGTTCGCATAAGGGGCAGATGATCGGCAACTTCGGAGATGCTGAGGTCTTCAGTTTCCATGCGACCAAGTTTTTCAACACTTTTGAGGGCGGAGCCATCGCCACAAATAACGATGAACTGGCCAAAAAGATACGGCTGATGAAGAACTTCGGCTTTGCCGGTAACGACAAAGTGATTTATATTGGCACAAACGGTAAGATGACCGAGGTATGTGCTGCCATGGGGTTGACTGGGTTGGAAAGCCTGGAGAAGTTTATTCGCATAAATCGTGATAATTACCGATCCTATCTGGCGGGACTGGCAGGGGTTGCAGGTCTTAAGCCGGTGCTCTATGACGAGAGCGACCAAGGTAATTATCAGTACATTGTATTCGAAGTCGATGAAGCTGAAAGCGGGATTAGTCGGGACCTCTTGGTGGAAGTTCTTCAGGCTGAGAATGTCATGGCGCGGCGCTACTTTTATCCAGGCTGTCACCAGATGGAGCCGTACCGGTCCTTTTTCCCGCATGCAGGTCTTTTATTGCCAAACACTGAGCGGCTTGTGCACAAAGTGATATCGCTTCCTAATGGCACTGCGGTGCAAGCTGAGGGCATTTCTGTTATCACAGAAATTATTAGATTTGCGGTACGACATGGGGGAGAGATTTCTCAAAAATTAAGGCCAATCTATTAGTCGTGGAATCAGGGGGACTTGCAAATGACAAACTGTTTTATGAATTTAATTGGCCATAGAAAGCATCAGTGCCCTATTTGTAATTCTTCCGTTCGAAGGTTTAAGAGCATTGGGGAAGAGTTCCTAAAACAGTTTGAGACCGCACTGTTCCCTCATTCGATCTTTGCTTTTGAGACGCTGAATATTTTTAGTTATTCCTGCCCTTATTGTCAATCTTCAGATAGAGCAAGACTTTATAAGTTATATTTTGATAAATATCTGTTGCCAACAGTTAATGGTAACCTTGCCATGTTAGATATAGCTCCCGATCCAAAGCTAAGATCATACCTCAAGAGCAAAAAGAGTATCTGTTATAGGTCGGCAGATATAGCCAGTGGAGACGTGGATGACAACGTCGATATCACAGCTATGACAGCTTACAAAGACAACCAATTTGACTTTATCCTGTGCTCACATGTGCTAGAGCATGTATCTGATGATCTTAAAGCAATGAAGGAGTTGCATAGAGTGCTTAAACCGAATGGTAAGGCAATCGTCATGGTTCCTATACTGCTTACGATTAAGGAAACTGAAGAGGATGAGAGAGTAACTTCCCCTAGCGAGAGAATGTCTAAGTATGCCCAAGATGATCATGTGAGACTTTACAGCAAAAGTGGATTTATTAGCAGGTTACGTGAGGCAGATTTTTTTGTGAACGAATACGGTATTGATTTTTTTGGTGCAGATGTATTTCAAAAGCATGGGGTAGCGGATAGATCCGTGCTGTATGTTGTGGAGAAAAAAAAGGATAACAACAAGGCAAAGAAGGCATGAAAGTCAGCGTGTTGATGATCACGTACAATCACGAACATTTCATCGCACAAGCTCTTGATAGTGTCCTGATGCAAGAAGTGGAGTTCCCGTACGAAATAGTCGTTGGTGAAGATTGTTCTACCGATGCAACAAGAAGCATTCTTTTAGAATACCAAAAGTTGTATCCTGACATAATCCGATTGCTATTGCCGGAAAAAAACATTGGGATGATTCCCAATTTCATAAACACTTTTAAAGCGTGTAACGGTGAATACATTGCACTTTTGGAAGGGGATGATTACTGGATATCAGATCAGAAGTTGCAAAAACAAATTGATTTTTTGGAAAGCCATCCCTCATGCACGATATGTTTTAATCCGACTCTCGTCTTTTATGATGATGAAAGCGCTTCACAACATGTTTTTCCCGCCCAAGCAGAGGGGTTTTACACGATCGTGGACCTCTTGCAAGATAACTTCATGCATACATGCTCAGTTATGTGTAGGAACATTATCAAGGAGTTCCCCCCTTGGTTTTATGATTCCGTAGTCGGAGACTATCCTTTGCATCTCCTTAATGCAGGTTGTGGAGATATTGGTTGCATCAATGAGGTGATGTCAGCTTACCGAATACACAGCAGTGGTGTTTGGTCGATGCAGTTTGAAAAGAACTTCAAGCGCAACATTATTGCACGGATTGACTTGTATCGTAATGTTGACGAATTCTATGGAAAGAAGTTCCGTAAGGTTATAAGGCGCCGGCTCTTTATGATGGAGTTCATACTCTATAAATACCATCAAAGGGAAAGGTTACACTTAGAGTCCTTTAAGTGTCTTGTCAAGATAGCGTTGAAGTACCCCGTTCAGTTACTGTTACGCAAAGTGCGTGGCGGTGCCTAACTCGTTAGGAACGTGCAGTAACTATTTACGATTGTATTGGTCAATGGATGTGAGATGAAAATACTGTTTATTATTCCATGTGGGCATCATGTCGCATGTGGTGCCGTCAGAGTTCTTCAATACTTGCCCTATTTAAACGAGGCAAATATAGAATATAGGGTTATAAACTATCACTCCGAGCTTTCGATGAAGTTGCTGAAAGTCGAAGAGTCGATCACCTGTGATAATTCTCTTTTAAAGAACGGTATGCTGTTTTTACTCAGGTTTATCAGAGGATACCTGAACAGATTTTATGGTTATTACGTTTTCTACAAAGTTGCTGCATTAGCATCTCAGTATGACGCTATCTTTTCGCAACGGGTTCTGTTCTCCCACAGGCTTATCTCTAAAATTAACAAACAAAAGGCCTGTAAGCTTATTTTTGATTTAGATGACGCTATCTTCTTGGAAGAACCAGACTCAGTAAAGTACATGATAGAAAATTCATGGGGCGTTGTAGCCGGTAGCCGCTATATACAAGAGTATGCGTCTTCTTACAATTCCAACACTGTGCTAGTACCAAGTTCTGTGCCAATAGAGAAATATAATGATCTCGAAGACAAAACACACTCCTTATCTCCGGTTATTATCGGCTGGATTGGAAGTAGCTACACACTACAATATTTGTCTCTAATCTTTGAACCATTGCAAGAACTGGTAAGTGAGGGCTATAACATAAGGTTGGTAATTGCGGGTACTTGGGGGGCACAAGGATACGCAGAATCAACTAAAGGACTTAACGTAGTTGACATCCCGTTTTATGATGCTGAACAAATTCCACAGATAGTTCATGCGATTGATATTGGAATCATGCCACTCTTTGATACACCATGGGAAACTGGGAAGTGCGCAATGAAAGCTTTAATCTACATGGCGGGGGCAAAGCCAGTTGTCTCTAGCCCGGTAGGTGAGGTTACTGAAATTATTGAAGACGGAGTCAACGGGTACTTTGCTGCAACTACTGCTGAATGGAAGGATAAACTTAGTCACCTGATAGGGGACATTGAATTGCGGAGGACCATTGGCCTTAGAGGGCGAAAAACAGTGGAAGGCAAATACTCGACAGCAAAATGCTTCGCTAAGCTGAATGCTGACATGTTGCAGAAACTAACAATGCACAATGAGTGACTTAAGTCGGCAGAGGTGCAGGGGAAACGCGCTGTGATCACCTCCAGACTCATTCTGAGAGTTACGCTCGGATGATGTTGTCCTTGCCAAGTAGTCACTTCCTAGTACGTCCCCGAGGGTCTTCATGACCGTGTAAGATGTGCAACCGGTAACGCCCATTCGGGTTGGAGGTCTATGAAGCGAAACGTTTACGATATGTCACTGGAGTCGCCGGTCGCTAGAATCCTGATAAGGCTAGGAACCTCTTTATCGCAGCTGATCCCTTGGAAGAATGAGTCCGGGATCTTCTTTTTTTTCCCATACTGGCACGTCGGGGGAGCAGAAAAAGTTCACGCTGATATCGTAAATTGCATGCAGGAATCAAAGCCATGGGTCTTTTTCACTCATCAGTCGCAGGACAGTAAATTTAAAAAGATGTTCGCAGGAGCCGGAAGAGTTTTCAATGTGTGGGCTATTCTCAAATACACCTTACCGTTCAGCATTGGTCTCGTTTCCGGGTACATAAACAGGCATGAGAATGCCGTCGTTTTTGGGTGCAGCAGTCGATTTTTCTACAGGATGGTCCCTTATGTCCGGAACAGCGCGAGGTGCATCGATTTGATGCACGCTTTCGGAGGAGGGGGCGAGGATTTCAGCCTCCCTGCTGTTCCGTCGCTTTATGCGCGGGTCGCCATCAATAAGAAGACAGTCGATGATTTTCGGGAGCAGTACGAATGCCGGGGCATCGATTCGCGATATCTGAACCGGATCGTGCTGATCGAGAACCGGGTCGACATTCCAGAATCTTTGCCTCTGAAAGAGCATTCGGGTAGAGTCAACATCCTGTACGTGGGGAGAGGGTCGGAAGAAAAGCGCGTGCATCTCGTCGCACGCGCTGCGACTATGTGCAAAGCCAGAAAGATCGCCGCCGAGTTTACTTTCATCGGTGACGTGATTGATGCGGTGCCCATAGAAGACCGGCAGTCGTGCACCTTCATCGGCGAAGTTTCCGAATACCATAGGATTCAGCAGTTTTACGACGCTTCTCACATGCTCGTGTTGGCCTCAAGCCGAGAGGGCTTTCCAATGGTGATTATGGAGGCTATGGCTCATGGTGTCGTTCCTGTCTCTACCGATGTTGGCGGCATATCGGTTCATGTTAGGGACGGAATCAACGGGATCTTGATAAGGGAGCTCTCCGAAGAGCGGATAGTGGAAGAAATGGTCACCGCTATCGCCGGATTAGCGTCAGATGCAGCTGCGCTGGAAAAACTTTCGCACGCAGCCTATGACTATGCCAGACAAAACTTCGGCTCCGACAGGTTTTGCACAGCATACCGCAGCTTGTTTTTCAACTAGACTGACAATGGTGTAACGCTTTTATGGAAAACCTGAACCAGCCACCGGTGTCAATAATCATTCCTGCCTACAATGCAGAGCGATACATTCAAGAATGTATTGAAAGTGTATTGAATCAAAGCATGAAGGGCATTCAATGCATCGTCGTGGACGACGGCTCGAAGGACAAGACGTCAGAAATAATCAGAAGCTTTGGCAGTGCTGTAGCTTATGTGCATCAGGAAAATGCCGAGCGGTCGGTAGCCAGAAATAACGGGCTGCGGCATGCTAATGGCAAATACATTGGCTTTCTGGATGCCGACGATTACCTATCTCCCGATAAAATCATTGAGCAGTATAAATTTCTGCAAGATCACCCTGAATTTGATGTTGTCTACTCGAAGGTGAAATTTTTTCAAGAGTGTGGCATCCGCACCTTCTCATCTCCAAAAAGAATTACCCCCACTGGCGATATTCTTGAACCGTTGCTATACGGTAATTTCATTACCATGCATTCGCCTCTCATCCGGAGGTCCGCGATTGACCGGGCTGGAGGTTTCGAACCCGAACTATCGCACAATGAAGATTGGGAGTTCTTGCTTCGCTTATCTTTATCAGGAGCTCGGTTCTCCTTTATCGATTCGTTTCATGCTTTTTGCAGGTTGCACAGTGAAAATACCAGCGGTGATATCCTCAGGATGTATGAATCGAAATGGCGGGTTGCAGAGATGTTCGTTTCGGCCCATGCAGAACAACTGCGTGTCAGGAAGATCGACTGCTTGAAAATCCTCGCATATCACAAAGCCGATTACGGAAAAGCCTTGATCTTGAACGGTGGTGCCGTTCAGGAGGGGATCAGCCTTATTTCCGATGCGTGTCGGGAGCCGATACGAGGACGAACTCAGCTACGGCTCTTTTCTCTCGCTGCAAGCGTTCTCGGCCCGAAACCACTTAATTGCCTTGATACTGCCACGCATAGGATTCGCAAATGGAAAAGATAAGCTGGAACGACTGGTGTGCTCGATAGTGCCTACAGTTTCCATCATCATCCTGAACTGGAACGGCAAGAGGTTTTTGAAAGAGTGTCTTGGCTCTCTCCAAGTACAGACCTTCCCCGACTTCGAAACAATCCTGCTTGAAAACGGCTCTTCGGACGGCTCCGCCGAGTTCGTGCGAGATAGTTACCCTTGGGTGCATCTCGTTCCTCTTAAGGAGAACATCGGCTTTGCCGGCGGCAACAACCGCGCGCTCGTGGAGTGCAAGGGCGAGTTCATTGTCACCCTGAACAACGACACGAAACTGGAGCCGGGCTTTCTCGCTGCTCTGGTTTCGGCCGCCGAGGCTGACCCGCACATCGGGATGGTGGCGGCGAAGATGCTGAATTTCTATGAACCGGGTCGCATCGATTCGGTAGGGGTGAGGATCGCCACTAATGGCATGGGACAGAATATAGGTGTGGGCGAAGAGGATCGGGGCCAGTACGATATCCCCGCGGAGGTCTTTGGACCCTGTGCCGGCGCTGCTCTCTATCGTCGGAGCATGCTGGACCAGGTCGGCTTCTTCGATGACTCTTTCTTCGCCTACTATGAAGACCTCGACCTCGCCTGGCGCGGCAGACTGGCCGGATGGCGTGCGGTTACCGCTCCTGACGCCGTAGTCTATCATGTCCACTCCGCGACCAGCGGGAAGATGAGTGCCTTCACCGTATATCAGGTGCAGCGCAACAAGTGGTTTGTCCTTTTAAAGAACTGGCCCACGCCGCTTTTGGTGCAGCACTTTCTGCTTATCAAGGTTTTCGACCTTGCGGCGCTCGTCCTCGCGGTGCTGCGTGGCCGCGGAGGTGCTGCAGTGAAGGCGCGCTTTGCGGTGCTGAAGTACCTACCGAGCCTGCTTCGGGCACGAAAACATGTGCAAAGCATGGGCACGGTAACCAATGCTGAGGTTGAGAAGTTTTTCAGCAAGAGCGAGGGGGCGATTGCCACCTTCCGGCGCAAGATGTGGGATCGGTAGCCGACAATACCTTTGCCACGAATGACACGAATTCTGAGACAAATGCTTTAACGCGGGGACGCAGAGACGCGGAGACGCAGAGAAAACCAGGATGGTAAATCCGAACATAAGATTTAAACTAGGACGCTGGGAAAACCAGGAATGAGGAGGCTGAAGCTAAAGAATGGCTTCTTCTTTGGTTTGATGTTGTCTTTCCCCGCGACTCGCCTAAGGCTGTTGATGTTTGCCTGAGACTCCATGAAGTTGTTTTTCCCTGCGTCTCCGCGTCTCCGCGTTGAAGCTTTTGTCTCAGATTTTGGTTAATTCGTGGCTACAGGGTTGACGCAAGCCGGGTCAAGCCGGACTTTGTCCTCGTTCCTTTGAGGCTATCTGCAACTTCGACTTGCAATTTGCACCTATTGCAGATTACTCTCGACTCCGTTAGAAGTTCCGGTAATATCGCTCACTTGCTTGATGACAGCCTGAGGAGTTGGAGCATGAGCCCATGAAAATCGTTTTCCTCGCGCCTTTCGGCATCCGGCCCAAGGGGACCGTGATAGCCCGGATGATCCCGATTGCGGTGGAGCTCCAGGCGCTCGATCACGAGGTGGTGATCGTGGCGCCTCCCTACACCAATCCGGAAGACTCCGGTAAAACGGAGATGGTGCGGGGGGTGAGGCTGCGCAATATCGCTTTGGGGCCCAAACACAAGGCGCTTGCCGCTCCCTTCCTCGCCTGGCGCATGCTGCGCGCTGCTCTCTCGGAGCAGCCGGATCTGATTCACCTGTTCAAGCCAAAGGGATACGGCGGAATTTCCGCCATGCTCCTGATCGCGCTGCAGCGTGCGGGAATCAGGTTGCCGCCGCTCTTTCTCGATACCGACGACTGGGAAGGGGAGGGGGGCATGAACGAGCTGCACGCCTACTCCGGACCGGAGAAGCGCTTTTACCGCTTTCAGGAACAGTGGATCACACGGCGGGCCGTGGGCGTCACTGTCGCCAGCCGCGGACTGGAGCAACTGGTCGGCGAGATGGGGCTTCCACAGGAGCGGATGCTCTATCTGCCCAACTGCGTTGCGGCCCCGGTATCCGGCGATGGGAGAGCTGTGCGGGAAAGGCTAGGCATCGCGCCGAATGCGCCGGTGCTGCTGCTCTACACCCGTTTCTTCGAATTCAGCCAGGAAAAGCTGCACTTCCTATTTGCCGAGATATTTCGGCAGCTGCCGGAGGTGCGCTTTCTTGTGGTAGGGAAAGGGCGCCACGGCGAGGAGGACCAGCTCCTTACGGTGGCCCGCGAGTCCGGCTTTGCACAAGCGCTTGTTATGGCCGGATGGCTGGAACCCGGTGCCATTCCCGATTACCTGGCGGCCGGCGATATTGCCGTCTATCCCTTTGCGGATACCTTGGTGAACCGCACCAAGTGCCCGGCAAAGCTGACTGAAATTCTCCTGTCTGGAAAGGCAGTGGTAGCCGACCGCGTCGGACAGCTGGCCGAGTATATCCAGGATGGCCACTCCGGCGTGCTCTGTGATCCCGATGATTGGCAGGAGATGGCGGATCGCACGGTTGAACTGCTGAGATCCCCGGCACAACTGCGCCTGCTTGGGGATGCCGGGCGCAAGTATCTCCAGGAGAGGTTCAACTGGAAAGAGGTTGCCTTGCAGTTGGGGGCTTTTTATCAGCTGCTCGATCCCGGGGTCGGCAAGAGGTAAGGCGGCGGCTTCTGCCGAAGAACTGGCTCTGTTCCCCCTCCCTAACCCTCCCCCTCCTGGGGAGGGGATTTTGGACGACGTTACGGTAATATTTTTCGCCCTGCTTTTGCCCATGCCGGGCGGCTCGGCGCGCTACGACTATTACTCTTTTTATAATACTGAAGACGGAGTTTTGATTTCATGACCAACCGCAAAAAAGACCTGCTGATACTCTCCGGGCTCGTGGCTATTCTAATCATCTGCTTCTCGAAGATCCTCTTTACTCACCAGATCATCCGCGCGCCGGACATCATCAACGAGTTTTACTGGAACGTGAAAGGGGTTGGCAGCCAGCCCTTCTGGTCGTTGTTCAGGGTTGATCTGCGCAACGCGGGGTGGGATTACCTGATCAACTCCGGCGCAACCAATGAGGGAGGGGCTGCTTCTCTGCAGTTCCTGTTCACGCGCAACCTGATCTTCTGGCTCTTCCCGAATCCGGCTAACGTTGCCTGGTACATCATCTTCCACCTGTTCGTGGGGGCCGCCGGCACCTACTATTTTTGCCGGTTGATCGGCACCGGTCGGCTTGCCGCGCTCCTGGCTGCGCTGGTTTTCGCGGTTTCAACGGAAAACGCCTCGCTGATAAACGCCGGCCATGTCATGAAGATCGCGACCATCTCCTTTGCGCCCTGGGCCTTCTATTTTCTGGAGAAGGGGTTCAAGAGCCACCGGGTCTTCTATTTCCTTACCGCAGCCGTGGTTCTTGCCTTCCAGTTTTTCCACACCCATTGGCAGGTTGCCTATTACACCTGCCTTGCGGTCGGGGTGTACGGCATCGCCCGCTCCATCGGTATGGTCATGACAGAGCGTGACGGGAAGAAGGAGTTCGCCCGTCTGCTCGGGCTGAACCTGACCCTGCTCTTCTTCTTCCTGAGCACCGTCGCCATTTCGTTAGCTCCTCTTGCCAACTGGTCCAAGGAGACCAACCGCGGTGTGAACAGCGGCGCCAACGCCGTTGCCGCCTCAGGCGGATCCGCTCAGGCAAAGGGCGGACTGCAACGGGAAGAGGCGATGTCCTGGTCGCTTCCCCCTGAGGAGATAGCTGCATTCGTCATCCCCGGCATGTTTGGATTTTCGCGCCAGGAGGCCGGTGAGAATCCCAAGAACATCGCCTCTTTTTATTGGGGGAGGATGCACTTTACCCAGACCGCGAGCTACATGGGACTCCTCCCCTGGCTCCTCTTGCCGCTACCGCTCATCTTCCGCCGCGACCGTTACACCTGGCTCGCGCTCTCGGCGCTCGTGGTTGGGATCCTGTTCTCCATGGGCAAATACACGCCGTTCTACAATCTGCTCTTCGACTATTTTCCCGGCATCAACCGGTTCCGGGTTCCGAAGATGATCATGTTCATCCCGGTGCTGGGGCTGGGAGTGCTTTCCGCACTGGGGCTCGATCTGCTGCTTGATCCGGTAGTCCGGAAAACGGAAGCCTTCAAGCGCTACATCCTCGGCATCGTGCTGTTGCCCGTCGCGCTCCTGATGCTGTTTGCCGTGGAGATGATCGGCCGTAACTTCTGGATCAACCACTTTATCGAGATGCTGGGCCAGCCGACCCGCTATGAGCCCCAGAGCGAGCAGCTCGTTCTGCAGCGTTGGGGGAATCTGATGACCGAGACCGGCATTGCCGTGGTACTTTCCGCGCTCTTCGCAGCAGTCCTCGCGCTGTACCACCGGGGCAAGCTTGCCGCCAAGATGCTCCCACTGGTGCTGCTGGCCCTGTTTATGGCTGATATCGGCCGGGTGAATTCCAAGTTCCTATTCCTCGTCGACGAACCGCACAGATCAACCGGTGTGAAACCGCCGGAGGTGACTTTCCTTGCCGGAAAGGGGAAGGAGTACCGCACCCTCCCGATGGGGGGGGACCCGATGGCTTACGTTTCGGAAGGGATCCCGGTGATGTTCACCTCGAACCCGGTGCAGCAGCGTCGCTGGCAGGAACTGCTCGACAATTTCAATATCGTCTCCCCCATGACCGATATCTTGAACGTGCGTTACCTGGTCTATGCCAAGGATCAGTACGAGCAGGATAAGCCCAATCTGGGCAGCAAGTTTGTCCCCGTTTTCACCTCACCTGACGGCGGCACGATCATACTGGAAAACCGCAACGTGCTTCCTAAGGCGTGGCTCGCCCCGGTAGCTGTGCCGGTTAACTCCGCGCAAGAGGCGCTCGGCACCCTGCAGGACCCGGCATTCAACCCGCGGCTCATGGCGCTGGTCGAGTCTCCCCCGCCCATCACCATGGCAGGTCCCAATGCCCCCTTGTCCGGAACTGCCGGAGAGGTGAGGGTGTTGCGCTACGAGGGAGATAGGATCGATCTGGAAGCGGCCGTCACCATGAACTCCATGATGGTGTTGGGTGAGAAGTACTACAAGGGGTGGCGGGCCACCGTGGATGGCAAAGAGACCGAGATCTACCCGGTGAACCACGTGCTGCGCGGGATCTATCTGACCCCCGGCAATCACAAGGTTGAATTCGTCTTTGACCCGATGCCTTTCAAAATTGGGAAGTACCTGACACTGGCGTCCTTTGCCATCTTCGCACTGATGCTGGTACGGGAGTTACTGCTGAGGCGTAAAGGATTAAAGCTTTAACGCGGAGACGCAGGGACGCGGAGGCGCAGAGAAAACCAGGATGGGTGAATCTGAACCAGAAGCTTCAAACTTAGACGCTCGGAAAACCAGGAAGGTGAAGAAACAAAAGCTTTAACGCGGAGACGCGGAGACGCGGAGAAAACCAGGAAGGGTGAATCTGGAACAAAGGCTTTAAACTGAGACGCTGGGAAAACTAAGAAGGTGAATCAGAAACAAAGGCTTTAAC
>Ga0209317_1000586_pt1 | contig 41367 bp, 39 predicted proteins | sample RifGroB2_FD_183994 | JGI IMG/M metagenome (GOLD analysis project Ga0209317, IMG submission 183994) | Soil microbial communities from Rifle, Colorado, USA - Groundwater B2 (SPAdes) (version 2) | ecosystem: Environmental > Terrestrial > Soil > Unclassified | place: Rifle, Colorado | collected... | reverse complement strand
ACGCCGCGCGCCGCCATGGTGCCGAAGGTGATGATCTGGCAGACCCGGTCGCGGCCGTACTTCTCCACCATGTACTGGATCACCTCCTCGCGGCGGTCCTGGCAGAAGTCGACGTCGATATCGGGCATGGAGACGCGTTCGGGGTTCAGGAACCGCTCGAACAGCAGGTTATAGGGGATCGGGTCGATGTCGGTGATCTTGATGGCGTAGGCGACCAGGCTTCCCGCCGCCGAACCCCTCCCGGGTCCCACCGGAATGCCGTGGTCCTTGCCCCAGTTGATGAAGTCCGCGACGATCAGGAAGTAACCGGGAAACCCCATCTGCTTGATGCAGTCTAGCTCTATCTGCAGGCGGGCCCAGTACCCCTTGATGTCTTCCTCGGTGAGGTTCGGGTATTTGAGCCGGATCGCCTTCAGGCGCTCGTGCAGCCCGTCGGTCGCCTCCCGGGCCAGTTGATCGTCCAGCGTCATCCCCTCGGGGGGGTCGTAGGCCGGGAAGTGGTAGGTCTTGAAATCGAACTCCAGCTCGCAGCGCTCGGCGATCTTCACCGTGTTGGCCAGCGCCTCGGGGACGTAATGGAAGGCGGCCGCCATCTCCTCCGGGGTCTTCACGTAGAACTCGTCCACGCTGAAATGCATCCGGGAGGGGTCGCTCATGGTCTTGCCGGTCTGGATGCAGAGCAGGATCTCGTGGGCGCGGGCGTCCTCCTTGTTCAGGTAGTGGCAGTCGTTGGTGGCGACCAGCGGGATGTCGAGCTCGCGCGCCACCTCCATGAGCCTGCGGTTCGCTATGTCCTGCTCGGGGAGCTTGTTTTCCTGCAGTTCGATGTAATAGCTGCCCGGGAAGGTCTCGGCGTACCAGGACGCGGCGGCCCTGGCCTCCTCCATCTTGTTCCTGCCGCAAAGATAGGCCACCTCCCCCTGCAGGCAGGCGGAGAGAACGATGAGCCCCTCGCTGTGGGCGGCCAGGAGCTCCTTGTCTATGCGGGGGCGGCGGTAAAAACCTTCCTTGTAGCCGGCCGAGGTGAGGTAGGAGAGGTTTTTGAAGCCGACCATGTTCTCGCAGAGCAGGATCAGGTGGTAGCTCGTCACCGGGTCGGCGTTGGTCGCCGCCTGCTTCAGGTGGCGCGACTTCGGCGCGATGTACACCTCGCTGCCGATAATCGGCCTGATCCCCTTTTCCTTGCACTTTATGAAGAACTCGAGGGTACCGAACATGTTGCCGTGGTCCGTCATCGCCACGGCCGGCATGTTGCAGTCCTTCACCTTCTTGAGGAGATCCTTGATGCGGATGGCGCCGTCCAGGAGCGAGTACTGGGAATGGAGGTGAAGATGGACGAAATTTGCTGGTTCCATAATGCTGACTTCCTGGGTAATGATCGGGCGGGAACTGACGGAACCGGAACAACAAAAGGAGCCGCTTGCTTCTCGGGCTCCCGTCAAAGTATCGGCGAAAATTGGTGCCAACTATGCCATGAATCGGGAGGCCGTGTCAATGATGCAGAGAGGGGACGGGAAGAACTGAATCACTCTCCTCCCCCCGGAGGGGGGAGGTTGGGAGGGGGGAAAACCGCCGGAACTGGCTGGTCCCACCTCCCTGACCCTCCCCCTCCTGGGGAGGGGAAAAGATAAGTATGGGGGAGATGCTACTGCGGGATTATCCTATTATTTCTGGTTTGGCAGAGACATAAAAAATTCGTTTATCCCATCTCGGATCGCGGCGTGGTCGAGCGCCACCTCGCCCTGGGTGCCGCCGTCCATGTCCTTCAAGGGGGCGGTGCCCCGGCTCAGCTCGTCCTCGCCGATGATCAGGGTGAAGCGCGACTTGAACTTGTCGGCGCGCCTCATCTGGCTCTTGAGGCTCTTCCCCTCGTAGTCGATCTCGACCGCCAATCCGCTTCTTTGCAACGCGGCCATGAGCCGGAAAGCCTCGTTTTGGGCTTTCTCTCCCAGGGCGGCGATGAACAGGTCGGGACGTCGCGAGAAATCCTTTTCGGCCAGAAGCAGCGCCACCCTCTCGACCCCTATGGCGAAGCCTATTCCCGGCAACTGCGGTCCCCCCAGCTCGGAGATCAGGCCGTCGTAGCGCCCGCCTGCTGCTACCGCACTCTGGGAGCCGAGCATGCCGGTCACCATCTCGAAGGTGGTCCGGGTGTAGTAATCCAGACCGCGCACCATCCGCTCGTTGATGCTGTAAGCGGTCCCGACCAGATCCAGGTAGTTCCTGGTCTTGTCGAAATGGTCGCTGCAATCGGCGCAGAGATAATTCAGCATGGAGGGTGCGCCCTTGGTCGCCTCCTGGCAGCCGGGGGATTTGCAGTCGAGCGCCCGCAGCGGGTTGGTTTCGTAGCGACGGTTGCAGTCCTCGCAAAGGAGCTCGATACGGTTCAGCAGGAATCCCTTCAACGCCTCGCGGTACAGGGGACGGCAGCAGGGGCAGCCAAGCGAATTGATCTGCAGGGTCGGCTCGGTGAGGCCCAATTCCGCGAAGAAATGGGTCAGCATGGTAAGCACCTGGGCGTCGACCGTCGGGACCGCAACGCCGGTGATCTCGGCGCCGATCTGGTGGAACTGGCGATAACGCCCCTTTTGCGGACGCTCGTAGCGGAACATCGGCCCCATGTAATAAAGGCGCGCCACCGGGTCGAGGGCGTGCATCTTGTGCTCGATGAAGGCGCGCATCACCGAGGCTGTCCCCTCCGGGCGCATGGTGACCTTGTTGTCCCCCTTGTCGGTGAAGGAGTACATCTCCTTCTCGACTATGTCCGTGGCGTCGCCTATGGAGCGGCTAAAGAGCTCCGTCTTCTCAAGGATCGGGATCCTGATCTCGGAAAGTCCATAAAGCTCGAAGACCCGGCGCGCGGTGGCCTCGATATGCTGCCACTTCTCCACTTCGCCCGGGAGTATGTCGTTGAACCCTTTAACACCGTTAATCGCCACGTCTAATCTCTCCTCGCGCATCAATATTAAATGCAAAAAAGCCGTTGAGAGGCTTTATTTTCAGGCCTCTCCCGCGTTTGCCGGCTGTGCATGAAAGGCCCTGTTCTTCCCGGCGCTCTTGCCGCGGTACATCGCCTGGTCCGCCATTTCGAGAAGGTCGCTCTTGGTCTTCGCATCGTCGGGCGAGCAGGCATAGCCGAGGCTGACGGTGAGCTTTATGGCCAGGCCGTCCGCCTTGGAAAAGGTATGGGCCTCGACCATATGCCTGATACGTTCAGCGACTACCGCCGCGCCTTCCAACCCGGTTTCGACCAGCACGATGGTATACTCGTCTCCGCCGTAGCGGATCACCGCATCCACGTCACGCACGCCTTTTCTTAACAGCGTCCCCACCTCACGGAGCACCCGGCTCCCTATCAGGTGCCCGAACATGTCGTTCACCGACTTGAAGAGGTCGATGTCCAGAAACAGCACCGAAAGGTTCGAGCCGTAGCGTTCGGAACGTTTCAGCTCCCGCTCAAGCACCACGTCGAGGTAACGGTAGTTGTAGAGTCCGGTCAACTCGTCGATGTAGAGCAGGTCTTTCGCGAAGTTGTAGCGGGCGGCGTTGTCCAGAGCCAGCGAGGCTTGATCCAGCAGGAAAGAGATGTGCTTGCGGTTAATGTCCCTGGGCAGTGGCGCTTCGGGATCGTTGAACAGGACGATCACGCCCTGAAGGATCGACTTCTGCCTTATGTACAGACACATCGCCTCTTTCAGGCTGCCGCCGTACTCCGCTTCTTCGGGCAGGAAATCCCTCAAGGTCACCAGATTGCCGGCGCCATCATCCAAAAGATCGCATCCCGTTATAACCGCCTGCCCCAGAAGAGGGGCGTGCGATTCCTCTATCCCCTTCAATTCGTGCAGCACAAGGTGGCCGCCTTCGCTGAAATAGCCCAACCCGCGGGAGACACCGACCTCCTTGGCCAGTGCATTCATCAAAAGCGGATAGATCCGCTCAAGCTCCAGGCAGTTGGCGATGGTCTGGCTCACCTGAAACAGGTTCACCAGCCCTTTAAGCTCCTGGTTTTCATCCAGAAGCCTGCGCTGCTCCATGCAGTGCGCCACGATGTGCCGGAATTCGTCGTGGTTGATCGGCTTTATCAGGTAATCGGCCGCCCCGTTTTTCAGGGCATAGATGGCGGTCTCCACATTGGCGTGTCCCGTCACCATGATCACGGCTACCGCCGGGTCCCGCCTCTTCACCGCGGACAGGATGTCAAGACCGCTCACGTCGCGCATGACCAGGTCGGTCACAACGAGTTGATATCCGCCGCCGCCGATCATCTCCAACGCTTCTTCACCCGAGGCGGCCACCTCGACGCTGTAGCCGTCCTCCTTCAGCAGGTCGGTGAAGACCTCCCGAAAAAAGCTGTCGTCTTCGACTAAAAGAATCCTTTCCATGCTGCGGATCTCCTGGGATCGTCGCTGAATATATAAGAGCAATGCCAGGCTAAACTAACAGATGCAACTTGTTAGTGTCAATTAAAATGCCCCCCAGGGGGTGGATACGGCCAAGGTGCCGCTACTGTCAAGGACAGCCTGTACCGTTCCATCCAGGTCGGTGCGATAGACCCTGATCCCGCGCTTTTGCAGCCGGGAGATGGTCGAGGCGGCCGGCAGGTGAAAACTGTTGCCGTATCCTGCGGAGACCACGGCAGCCTTCGGTTTAGCGGCTGCCAAAAAAGGGTCGCACGAGGAGTGCTTGGAACCATGATGCGCCACCTTCAGCAGCGAGCAGCCAAGCGGCGCCCCTCGCGTCAAGAGCTCCAGTTCCTCTTTTGCGCCGAGATCGCCGGTGAAGAGCACTGAGCTTTCCCCGTGGACCATTCGAAACACCAGCGAGCTGCCGTTGGCATCCCCCGAAGCGGAGCTTTCCGGTCCAATCGGCCAAAGCGGCTCAAAAAGGGCGCCCCCGGCGGATACCGGCGCATGCGACGCGTTCAGTAACCGCACCGGAATGCCGCGCGCGGCGAGCACCCACTTGAGTTTTTGGTATTCGGGGGAAGCGGAGGGGACTCCGCTCTCCCAGAACTCCCCCACCTCATAGCCGGCAGCGAGATAAAGTACCCCCTGCAAATGGTCGGGGTGCTCGTGGGACAGGACCAGGTAGTCGATGCGCGGCACGTCCAGCCGCCTCAATGCCGGCAACAGCAGGCGCGACCCCACCCGCATCCCGACATCGGTCGCGTTACCGCCGCCATCAACCAGCATCCATTTCCCGTCCGGCAGGTGTACCAGCGCAGCATCCCCCTGCCCCACGCTGAGAAAGTACAGCCGCAGCAGGCCATCGCCGGTTCCTCCCGCCGGAGCGGCCCGGACAGCCAGCGCCAGCAGCAGGGGGATCACGGCGAAAAGCCGGTACGCCCTGGAACGCGGGAAAGTGACGGCGCAAAGCACGAGGCAGGAGAGCAGCAGGTCGAGCTTTGCGGGAGCGTACCCTGTCAGGACCGGCGTCCGCGCCAGGTACAGGACAACCTGGTCCGAGAGCCCTACCAGGAAGGCGGCGAGTTGAAGGAGCGCCTCGGCGGGCTTATCTGCCGCGAAGCTGAGCGCAAGGGAGGCGAATCCGGAGACGACCGCGCCGTATCCCATAAGCGGGACTATGATAAGGTTCGCAAACAGCCCTACCAGGGAGACCCGCTGGAAATAATAGGCTACAGGGACCAGCGTCGCCAGGACCGCCGCAGTCGAGGCGACCGCCAGCAGCAACAGCCAGCGCGCCGCCTTCCCCTTATTGGCAAAGGGAGCGGCAAGCGGCGGAGCAAGTACGACGAGCCCCCAGATGGCAAGGAACGACAGTTGAAAAGAGACCTCAAAGAGCGCCTCCGGTGCCGCGAAAAGGATGGCGCAGGCAGCGAGCATGGTCGAATTCACAGGCTCCATCTCCCGCTTCAGATGTAAAGCCACGACGAAGCCCGATATCATCAAGACGCTTCGCAGGGTGGCGGGCGCCGCTCCGGAAAGGAACAGGTAAAAGACCACCACCGGAAGGGCCGCGGTTAACAGCACCTGCTTCAGGTTGAGATGAAGCGCCGCTGCTTCGAAGCGTCGAGCCGTGAAGTAGAGAAACTGGAACAGGCAGAAAAAAATGATCCCTATGTGAAAGCCGGAGATGGACAGTATGTGGTTCACGCCGCTTCTGGCAAAGGCATCGCTCAACTCTTCAGGCACATCCCCCCTGTCTCCAAGCAGCAGCGCCTTCAGCACCCCCCCCTCGGGACCCGGCTGCCGCCTCACGATGAAGCGCCCCAGTGCGGCCGCAAGCCGATCGATCCCGTGGCGCCAGCCTGCTCCCTCAAGGATCAGCAGAAAATCATCCGCCTCCATCAAGAAGGCTGTGGCGAAAACACCCTGATAGGCAAGCCGCCGCGGGTGGTCGATCTCTCCGGGTAGGCCGTAGCTGCGCGGCACGCGAATCCTGGCGGAGAACAGAACCCGGTCCCCGGTGCAAAGCTGCGCCCTCCCCTGCTTGACGTACACCAGGAGACGCCCCGCGACAGCCGTATCCGCCTCCGCAATACCGACCCGCTCCACCTGCAGATAAACCCTGCCGCCACCTGAGGCGCTTCCCTCCGGGCGCCGGTACACCACCCCCTCGACGACGACCGGTTGCCTGCCGGCAAAGCGGGTCAATTCCAGGTTCACGGGCCTGAGAAACGGCTGCAGCGAAATCCCTCCCCAGACAAAGAACAGCAGGGAGAGCGAAAGCAAAAAGGGGAGACGCGCCGTGACGAAGCAGGCGGCAAGGGTGGTGAGGAGCAGGGAGGGCAAAGCCCAGGGAGGGGGAACGGAATCGAGCAGGTCAGCCGCGAAGAGCCCGGCGATCAGTGAGGCGAGCGGGATCAGAAGAGGTCTCTCCAGAAGGCACCTCCCCGGACTCGCCCACGTCGTCACGGGCGGGAGATTGGCTTTTACGCAGCATTTCGCGTTAAAACACACACATTTATAGCACAGAGCTGCCGCTCCACAACCTTTTTCTGTGCAGCGGGCTCTGGCTGTTCACACTTCGACACGGGGCTGGATCCGCCTGGAGCGCGGCTTTAGCGGCGAACGGGCGCCGCCGTGTGCAGCGTTAGAACAGCCGCAGCCCGAAAAACCGCCCGATCGCCAAACCGGCCCGAACAGCATTTATACTGTGATTCAAGACAGTTACAACTTCACGCGCGCCCGTGTCCCCACTTGGTACGACCATTGTAAAGCAAAGGGAAACGGCACAAACGGGGGTGACATGATGGGATACCGAGATCGCAGCAAAGAAGAAAGGTCCGGCTCTTTTGCCTATTGCATAATGGAAGTTCGACTCAGGAAGAAGGGAGCCCCCGCCGAGGCCAAGGACGACGTACGGCTCATGACCGTGGACAGCCACTGGGACACGCTACGCTTTGTGCAGGACAACATGGACCTATGCGTCGGCAACGTGATCAGGCTGAAGCGGGTGGCATCGTCCGCGGAACAGGGGGTTAATGAGAGCGCCGAGCTGTTCCAGAAAAACCTGGAGCCTTTGGTCTCCTCCCTGGCCGCGGCCAAGGACCAAGGGGTCATGGACAAGCTCTCCGCCTCACTGAAGAAAGCACTGCTGCTCATGGTGATGGAGCGCTACAAGAGCGACCGGGAAAAGGCCTGTCAGGTACTCGGAATCTCGCGCGAGAAGCTGGAGAGAGAATTGATGATCTGCGGAGTCGCCCGCTAGAAAAAATGAGCGGTTCGTCAGGTACGGCTGTTCAATAATATTGCTCCTGATAGGCAGGGATCTCCGCGCACCAGCGGGGATCCCTTTTTGCTACAGCCAGTGCAGCGTCAGCGGCATCGATGAGGCGCTGACGGTCCTTGGGATAGCTTCCGGCCAGGTTCAGGAAATTGGAGACGTGATTGGAGCGCAGGATGGTGCCGCGCGGTTCCAGGCGCTGCAAGAGCGCACGTGTCTCCAGCAGTACCTCTGCGTGACTGAGCGGTTCGATCGAGGCGAGAAAATCATCGTTATGACGCATGAACATGGTGAGCAGCGAGAAATATTCCGGGGAGAGCGCGCTTATCCACTGCGCCGTAGCGGCAGCATGCTCCGCACTGCGCGCCCTGCCGGCAAGACCCAGGATCGCGGTCACCGACAACTTCATTCCGGCATCCATCGCCTTTTGGCAAAGCTCCAGCATCTGCGCCGGCTCATATCCCTTGCCGACCATGCGCAGCGTCTCCGGGTCCCCGCTTTCCAATCCGAAATACAGGATGCGCAGTTTTTTTCCACGCAAAAGGGCCAGATCCTCCACGCGCTTCGTGCTCAGGCTGTGCGGCGAGGCATAGGCGCCCACACGTGCCAGGGCGGGAAAAGCCTCGGAAAGCGCGTCGAGTATGGCCTCCAGTCCCTGCTGCGGGTAAATCAGCGCATCGCCGTCCGCCAGGAAAACCCGCCTCACGCTCTGCCGGTAGCGCGGGGCAATGGAGCGGATCTCCGCCAGCACCTCGTCGAGCGTGCGGATGCGGAAGCGCTTCATCTTGTACATGCCGCAGAACTTGCAGCTATTCTGCGAGCATCCGATGGTGATCTGGAAAATGAGGCTACCGGCCTCGGAAGGGGGGCGAAACAGGGGTTCGTCGTAGTTGAAGTAATTCATCCTGTTCATTTTCTCCGCGTATCAGAATCCCCGGCAGCACTGACGGCAGGGCAGGCCTACAATACCGGAGAAGAGACCCCATTAGCCATCAAAAAGCGAGGGGCTGACTCAATCGGCGGGACAAGACGTCCCACGGTTCCCGCGCTCCGGCTTATCGCCCGCTCCCCCTGCCGGACTTTATTGCTCCACGACCCTCAGCCCTTTCAAAGGTGCCGGGAAGGGGGCCGTAACCGCGAGGTAGCCGCTGCCGAGCTTGGAAATATCGGTTATCTTCGCGAGGACCCAGGCGCCGTCCCCGATTTTTTCCCGGGTAACCACGACCTTCCCCACCCGTAGATCCCCTGGCTCAGCCAGGCGGCTCCTCCAGTAATAACCACCCAGGGCAACGGTGCCGTCGGCTTTCCATACGCAGCTTCGCGAGTCCGACGCAGCCTGGGCCAAAGCTATTTCCTCGGTACATGGCCTTACCGGCACCCAATCGCGCAGGCCGAGCGGTCGGTCGGCGACGAAATAAAGCTCGTCATCAAGCGGTACCCCCTCACTGGAGACGCCGGATGCGGCAGATCTGTCATCCTTCAGCGATTCCAGCAGCTTCAGGGTCTGCTCCATGGTGCTCAAGGTGTCCTCGATCGTGTTCAACGTTTCCAGCGGGTCCTGGGCATAACAGGGAACAGAGACTGAAAGAAATAAAAACATCACAACAGCACGCATCGCGCCCACCTCCAGAAATGATCTTCCGCCAACATTACCATCCATTAATCTTCATTGCAACCAGACTCTTAAGAAAAGCATGACCATTCGTATTGCCAGTCGCACATACTATCAGCAGGCACACCTAGAGGGACTGTCGCTAATTTGCTTGATCATAAGGAATAGGTTAAGAGTCGTAGCGTTGTTTAATGGTTACCGCTAAGACAGTATGGCGGGTTTCAGGTGAGGTGTTGGGGATGGAAGGAAGTGTCCTCCGCTCCCCGATAGCAGGATGAGTTGCGGGTTTCGGCGCATCTGTTTGCAGGATGGAATGCTCAAGTAATAAGACGCCGGAGCGTCAAAGGCTATCGTTCCCACGCTGGAGCATGGGAACGATAATGCACAGAATGATGCAGATCTTAGGCGAAGGGCAAGCGGGTTAAAAAGAGAAGGGGGCGAGTTGCTTCGCCCCCTTCTCTGCTTTTTCAGCAGTGCCGAATCAACGATCCCCTAGACGAGGCGGTCGGCGTACATCGGGAAACGCTTCATGAGGGCGTTGACCTCGCTCTTTACGGCTGCGAGTTTGGCTTCGTCCGCCACGTTGGCGAGGACGTCGGCGATGAAGCCGGCTACAAGCTCCATCTCCGTCTCTTTCAGGCCGTGGCTGGTAGCGGCCGGGGTGCCGATCCGGATCCCGGAGGTGATGAAAGGCGAGCGGGTGTCGAAGGGGATGCCGTTCTTGTTGACGGTGATGCCGGCACGGTCCAGCGCCTCCTCGGCTACCTTGCCGGTCAATTCGGTCTGGGAGAGATCGACCAGCATCAGGTGGTTGTCGGTCCCGCCGGAGGTGAGCTTGAAGCCGCGCCTGGTGAGTCCTGCGGCAAGCGCCTTGGCGTTCTTGACGATCTGCCCCTGGTACTCCTTGAACTCCGGGGTGAGCGCTTCCTTGAAGGCGACCGCCTTGGCGGCGATGACGTGCATGAGAGGCCCGCCCTGGATACCGGGGAAGATGTTGGAGTTCAGGGTCTTGGCGAATTCCTCGCGGCAGAGGATCATGCCGCCGCGCGGTCCGCGCAGGGTCTTGTGCGTGGTGGTGGTGACGAACTCGGCGTAGGGGACCGGGCTCGGGTGGAGGCCGGCCGCGACCAGACCCGCGATGTGGGCCATGTCCACCATGACGACGGCGCCGACCTTGTCGGCTATGCGCCGGAAGGCCTCGAAGTCGATGATGCGCGGGTAGGCGCTGGCGCCGACCACGATCATCTTCGGCTTGTGCTCAAGCGCCAGGCGCTCGGCCTCCTCGTAATCGATGGTCTGGTTTTCCTTGGTGACGCCGTAGGGAACGATGTTGAACAGCTTCCCCGAGAAGTTCACCGGGCTGCCGTGGGTCAGGTGACCGCCGTGCGCCAGGTTCATGCCGAGCACGGTGTCGCCCGGCTTCAGCACGGAGAAGTAGACGGCCATGTTGGCCTGGGAACCGGAATGCGGCTGCACGTTGGCGTGATCGGCGCCGAAAAGCTCCTTGGCGCGGTCGATGGCGAGGGTCTCCACCACGTCGACGCAGTGGCACCCTCCGTAGTAGCGCTTGCCGGGGTAGCCTTCGGCGTACTTGTTGGTGAGTACCGAGCCCTGCGCTTCAAGCACCGCCGGCGAGACGAAGTTCTCCGAGGCGATCAGCTCGAGGTTGTATTCCTGACGTTCCGTCTCCTGCCGAATGACCGCCGCTACCGCGGGATCGAATGTTTCCAGTACTGACATGTTGTTTCTCCTGAAATTTACGCGTTGAAATGAAAAAACGGGACTGTGCCAGTCCCGTTCTTGCTTATGTATTGTCCTAGACCGGATCCTGTTTCCCTTGAGGCAGCTGTCTCTGGGTGCGGCTTCCCCAAGCATGAAGGCCGGCCATCGCGGCGGCAATGCCGCTTTTGCAACCGTCGTCAAGCCTTCAGTTCACGCTCCAGGGCCGCTATCTTGTCGAGGCGCCCCTGATGCCGTCCGGCGGCGAATTCGGTATCCAGCCAGGCCGACACCATTTCGCGCGCTTTGAAGGTTTCCAGGACGCGACCTCCCAGAACCAGGATGTTCGCGTTGTTGTGCTCTTTCGCCATGGTCGCCATGAAGACGTCGGTGGCAAGTGCCGCGCGCACTCCGGGGAACTTGTTCGCCACGATCGACATGCCGATCCCGGTGCCGCATACCAGCACGCCTTTTTCCGCGCTGCCGTCCGAGACGCGACGCGCCACCCGCTCCGCGAAATCCGGATAGTCGACGGAATCGCCGTTGCCGGTCCCCAGGTCCTCGAAGGGAATTCCCTTCTCGCTGAGCATGTTCTTTATCTCATTCTTAAGTTCCAGACCGCCGTGGTCGCTACCGAGAAGTATCATGCTACACCTTCTTGAAGAGCAACGTGGCGTTGGTGCCGCCAAAGCCAAACGAGTTGCTCATGGCGTAATCCACCTTGGCATCACGCGCCGTGTTCGGGACGTAATCCAGATCGCACTCGGGATCCTTCTCGTCGGAGTTGATGGTCGGAGGCACCACGGAGTTCTGCATCGCCATGAGGGTGAATATGGCCTCGATTCCGCCGGCCGCGCCGAGCAGGTGTCCGGTCATAGACTTTGTGGAGGATACCATCAGCTTGTCGGCGTGCGCGCCGAAGACGGAGCGGATCGCCATGGTCTCGTACAGGTCGTTGAAATGGGTCGAGGTGCCGTGGGCGTTGATGTAATCGATCTGCTCCGGGTTCACCTTGCCGCCTGCGAGCGCCATCTTGATGCAGCGCGCAGCGCCTTCGCCGCCCGGGGCGGGGGTGGTCAGGTGATAGGCGTCTCCGGAAAGGCCGTACCCCGCTACTTCGCCGTAGATCTTCGCGCCGCGAGCCTTGGCAGCTTCGTATTCCTCAAGCACCACGATGCCGGCGCCCTCGGAGAGGACGAAACCGTCCCTCCCCTTGTCGAAAGGCCTGGAGGCTCCGGTCGGGTCGTCGTTGTTGGTGGAGAGCGCCTTCATGACCGAGAAGCCGCCTATGCCGAGCGGCGTCACGGTAGCTTCGGTGCCGCCGGCGATCATGGCGTCGGCATCGCCGCGCTTGATCATGTGGTAGGCGTCGCCTATGGAGTGCGTGGCTGTGGCGCAGGCGGAAACGGAGGAGAGATTCGGCCCCTTGGCGCCGTACTTGATGGAGATGTGCCCCGGGGCCAGGTTGATGATCAGCATCGGGATGAAGAAGGGGGAAACCTTCTTGTAACCGCCTTCAAGAAGCGCCGAATGATAACGCTCGATGGCCGGAAGTCCGCCCAGACCCGCGCCGACCAGCACGCCTACCCGCTCCGCGTTCTCCTCGTTGATGACGAGCCCGGAATCTTCCATGGCGAACTGCGCTGCGGCAAGGGAGTACTGGATGAAGAGATCCATCTTCTTGATCTCTTTCTTGTCGATGAAATCCTCAGCGACGAAATCCTTCACCTCCCCCGCGATCTTCACCGGCAGGTCGGAGGCATCAAAACGGGTGATCGGCGCGATGCCGGACTTACCGGCGATCAGGGCATCCCAGTTCTTGCCGTTTCCGGTCCCAAGAGGGGAAACCACACCAACCCCAGTGACAACAACTCTTCTCATACTCTCAACTCCTTGGAATCTGAACGCACTTAGCCGCCCGAAGGCGGCATGAAAAAGGGGAAGTAAACTCCCCCTTCTCTACTAGGTGTGATCAGTGATGTAATCTATTGCGTCCTGCACCGACTGGATTTTCTCTGCGTCCTCGTCGGAAATCTCGATTTCGAATTCTTCTTCAAGGGCCATCACCAGCTCAACGGTGTCAAGAGAATCGGCGCCCAGATCATCCATGAAGGAGGACTCGTTGGTCACCTGCGCCTCGTCAACACCCAACTGCTCAGCCACTATTTCCTTAATACGTTTTTCGATCGAAGCCATCTATACTACCTCCATTTGATTGAAACGTTCAGACGATTTTAGATTGATTGATCAAGCCAGCTATTTCATAGCATGAAAAAACAATTTTGCAAAAGGTATTTTTGGAGCTCAAAGCAAAAAGGACGCCGTCATCCGGTTCACATGTACATGCCGCCATTCACCGACAGAACGTGTCCGGTTATGTATGTTGCGCCGTCGGAAACAAGGAACAGCACGGCGCCCGCGATGTCGTCCGCGGAGCCGAGCCTCCCCATCGGGATCTGCTCCTGAAGCGCTCCCTTGGCCTTCTCGGAGAGCTCCAGCGTCATGTCGGTCTCGATGAATCCCGGTGTAACGGCGTTGACCGTTACGTTCCTGCGGGCAAGTTCCCTGGCTACCGACTTGGTGAGCCCGATCATTCCCGCCTTGGAGGCGCAGTAGTTGGCCTGGCCCGGGTTGCCCATCTCCCCCACCACGGACGAGACGTTGACGATCCTGCCGTAACGGGCCTTGGACATGATCTTGGCCGCTTCGCGCGTGCAGTTGAAGGTTCCCTTGAGATTCACGTCCAGGACGGCATCCCAGTCGGCTTCCTTCATCCTCAACAAAAGGCCGTCCTTGGTGATCCCGGCGTTGTTCACCAGGATGTCCAGCCGGCCAAAGGCCGCGACCGCTTCCTTGAAGAGTACCTCGACATCCGAGGCGACCGAGACGTCTACCTTCAGCGCCAGCGCGCGGCCGCCGGCAGCCATGATCTCGTCCGCGGTACGCGCCGCGCCTTCCACCGTGGTGGCGGTAACGACCACTGCGGCCCCGGCTGTTGAAAGTTTCATCGCTATGGCGCGGCCGATACCGCGGGAGGCTCCCGTGACGATCGCCACCTGTCCGTTCAAACTCATATAGCCCCTCCAGTCACGCCTTTCACTCCGGCGCTGTCCTGTACGTTGAAGCTGGTGGTCTCCTTGTCGATCCTCTTGACCAGGCCGGCCAGCACCTTGCCGGGACCGATCTCGACGAAATTGGCGACGCCGGCGGCGATGATCGCCTGCACGGTGGCGTCCCAGAGCACCGGAGAGCAAACCTGCGCCACCAGTAGCGGCTTCACCCTCTCCGCATATATATTCGGCTGCGCCTCGACGTTGCTCACCACGGGAACCGCCAGGGCATGTACCTGCACCGGCTCCAGCGTCCCTGCGAGCCGCTCGGCCGCCTTTTGCATCAGCGAGCAGTGAAAAGGAGCGCTTACCGGCAGCAGCATCGCCTTTTTGAAGCCGCGTGCCTTGGCTATTTCGATGGCGCGGTTCACGGCGCCGGTGTGACCGGCGATGACGATCTGGCCGGGGGAGTTATAGTTGGCCGGGGACACCACCTCTCCTTGGGCCGCCTCTGCGCAGATTTCCCGGAGGATTTCAGCCTCGACGCCGAGAATGGCGGCCATGGCGCCCACGCCGACCGGGACCGCGTCCTGCATGAAGCTTCCGCGCGCCCGCACGATCCTGAGCGCGTCGGCGAAATCCAGGGCTCCGGAGGCGACCAGCGCCGAGTACTCGCCCAACGAATGGCCGGCAAGGAAGGAGGGGACGATGGGGGATTCTTCTCTCAGCACGCGAAGCGCCGCGACACTGGCGGCGAGGATGGCGGGCTGCGTGTTGGCCGTCAGCTTCAGGTCCTCTTCAGGCCCTTCGAAGCAGAGCCTGGACAGGGAAAAGCCGAGGGCGTCATCAGCCTCCTCGAAACTGCGTGCCGCGATCTTGAAGTTTTCCGACAGCTCCCGCCCCATTCCGGCGTGCTGTGAACCCTGACCTGGGAATATGAATGCATAGGATTGCATGAATACCTCGTTTCGGTTTGTTGCGAACCGCGTTTTTTTTGCGCTACCAGCGCACTACTGAAGCGCCCCAGGTGAGACCGCCGCCGAAGGCGTCCATGAGCAGGATGTCTCCTTCCTTGAGACGTCCGGCACGGACCGCTTCGTCCAGGGCGATGGGAATCGACGCCGCCGAGGTGTTGCCGTAGCGGTCCAGGTTGACGTAGACCCGGTCGGCGCCAAGCGACAGTCTTTTGCCGACGGCGTCTACGATCCTCTGGTTCGCCTGGTGCGGGATGAAGAGGGTCACGTCCTCGGGGCCGAGACCGTTTGCGGCCAGCGCCTCCAGTCCGACCTCCCCCATGGCGCGCACCGCGTACTTGAACACCTCGTTGCCGTGCATGGTGAGATAGACCATCCGGTCGTCCAGGTTCTGCTGGGTCGCCGGATAGCGGCTGCCGGCCCCCTTCTGATAAAGGATTTCCCAGTAATTGCCGTCGCTGTGCATATGGGTGGAAAGGATGCCGCTCTCTCCTTCCACCGCCTCCAGAACGACCGCGCCGGCACCGTCGCCAAAAAGCAGGCAGGTGTTGCGGTCGGTCCAATCGACGATGCGGGAGAGCACCTCGGCCCCGATCACCAGAGCTTTCTTGGCGCCGCCGGAGAGGATGAACTTTTCGGCGCTGGCCAAGGCGTAGATGAACCCGGAACAGGCGGCGGAAATGTCAAAGCAGAATGCGTTGGTCGCCTTGATGGTCTGCTGCACGATGCAGGCGGTGGAGGGGAACGGGAAGTCGGGGCTCAGGGTCCCGACGATGATCAGGTCGATCTCGTCAGCGGCGACCCCGGCAGCCTCCAGCGCCTTGAGCGCAGCGGCGCTGGCGAAGGTGGAGGTGAACTCCCCCTCCGCGGCGATGCGGCGCTCCCGGATGCCTGTCCTCGCGACGATCCACTCGTTGCTGGTATCCACCATCCGCTCTAAGTCAAAATTGGTCAGCACCTTTTCCGGCAATGCCGAACCGGTGCCGGTGATCTTTGGTCGAATCATGAAGCGATCCCCTCTGTTCCAGCGTCAGGTGCCTGGGCACCCTCCCGCTCGCGTGCGCTGCCGGGGAAACTCTCGTTCAACTTTTCAGCCATACGCGAGTTGACCCCTTTCTGCGCATATTCATGGGCAAAACGGATCGCATTCTTGATCGCCTTGGGATTGGATCCACCATGGCAGATCATACCCACGCCGTTGATCCCAAGCAGAGGCGCTCCGCCGTACTCGGCGTAGTCTACGGTTTTTTTGAAATTATTGAAAGCCTTGCGGCTAAGGAGGTAGCCTACTTGGGACAGGAAACTGCTTTTGATTTCAGTCTTGAGCATCTTGCCGACGGCATCGGCGAGCCCCTCGGAGACCTTCAGCACGACGTTGCCGACGAAGCCGTCACAAACCACGACGTCGACGGAGCCGTTGAAGATGTCCCGGCCCTCTACATAACCTATGTAGTTGATCTGCTTTTCGCGCAATAAGGAGCTGGTCTCGCGGGTAAGCTCGTTACCCTTGCTCTCCTCCTCGCCGTTGGAGAGAAGCCCTACCCGCGGGTTGGAAATCCCCATGGCAAACCTGGCGTACACGTCGCCCATGACGGCGAACTGCACCAGGTGAATCGGCTTGCAGTCGACGTTGCCGCCGACATCCAGCACCAGGGTTTTGCCGGAAACAGCGGGCAGGATCTGGGCGATCGCCGCGCGATCTATCCCCTTCATCCGTTTCAGCACGAACATCCCCGCCGCCATGGTGGCACCGGAGTTCCCGGCGCTGACCACGGCAACCGCCTCGCCCCCCTTCACCAGTTCGAAGGCGACCCGGATCGAGGAATCCTTCTTCTTGCGCACGGCATCCGAGGCGGAATCGCGCATGCCAACCACTTCGCTGGCATGCCAGACCTCTATATCCAGCCCCTTGCAGTCGTGGCGGGCGAGCTCGGCCTGAACCCTCTCGACATCTCCAACCAGGGTGACCGGCACGCCGAACTCCCTGGCAGCAGCTACAGCACCTTCTACTTCAACATGAGGGGCGTTGTCGCCCCCCATCACATCGACAGCAACTCTCATATAACCCCTAGGGAGCGGATTCCGTACAGTCACGACAGGGTGAAGAACGAAGAGCCTAGAGCTCTTCGGCCTTCAGTACCTGGCGCCCCTTGTAGGTGCCGCAGGAAGGGCAAACGCAATGCGGGAGTTTGGGAGCCTTGCACTGGGGGCAGGTCGAAACCGTGGGAGGAGTCAGGAAATCGTGTGCACGCCTCATGTTCTTGCGCGACTTGGAGGTTTTCTTCTTAGGTACAGCCATGGTAATTCTCCTTTTTACTTTTCTATCTTGAGCTTCTTTAGAGCGGCCATCTTCAAATTAATCCCGCCGCGATCGCAGCCGCATTCTCCGGCGTTCAGGTCAGCACCGCACTGTGGGCAAAGCCCCCGGCACGACTCGCTGCACAAAGGCTTATAGGGTATTTCCAGCATGACCTGCTCCGCAATCTCGGAATCCAGGTCTATCTCGTCACCCGTATAGGAAGCGGAGATCAGTTCCTCGTCGCTTAGTTCAACCTCTTCGTCGAGTTCCTCCCCCTTGGCTTCAGTGTAAAATATCGTGAACTCGGAGGAGATCGGGAGCTCGTACTCCACAAGGCAGCGCGAACAGGCAAGCTTTGCGGCGGTCCGCACCTTCCCGGCCGCCCTCACATGGCCGTATTCCCATCCGGCCGAGATTTCCGCTGTGACCGGCTCCGTGAAGCCGCATTCGCCGGATTTTTCCATCTCCGCCAGGTTCGGGTAGTGCGACGCGGGCTCGACCTCGGAGAGTTCGACCTGCATCCTTTTAACCTTCTCGATTGCTATCTTCAAAGGACCGTGTCCCCCTTTTTCAAAGTTTCTCAGTATATAGATGGCGCTTTTTTTGTCAAGGTAAATATAGGGCCGGAGCCCTACCAAGTACCGCCCAGCCTGTAGTCGACGCTGACGCCGTTGTCGGAGCGGGACAGGAGACCCAGGTGCTGCACCGCCCCTTGCACCAGCAGATCCAGCAGCGGGCTTTTCTTCTTGGGCGGCCGGATCAATTCCGGCTCCCCCTCGATCCCGGCCAGTCGCCCGGCCTCGTCGATCGCATCCTGCATGGTCCCCATCCGGTCCACAAGCTTGAGCGCCAAAGCCTGTTCGCCGGTAAAGATCCTGCCGTCGGCGATCTGCCTCACCTCTTCGACCGGAAGCTTCCTCCCCTCCGCCACGGCACGCACGAACTGGTCATGCGCGCTGTCGATCACCGCCTGCAGCATCTGCCTTTCATCGGGCGACATGGTGCGGACCGGCGAGCCGATATCCTTGTATTTGCCGGTTTTGAGCGTGAACGCCTTCATGCCTACCTTGTCCATCAGCCCCTCGATGTTGGAGAACTTCATCAACACCCCGATGCTCCCGGTTATGGTCCCGGGATTGGCATAGATAACAGTGGCCGGCGCCGCGACGTAATAACCGCCGGACGCGGCGACGCTCCCCATGGAGACCACGACCTTCTTTTCCCGGGCCAACTCCTTTACGGCTGCGAATATCTCCTGGGAAGGGCCGACCACGCCCCCCGGGGAATCTACCCGCAGGACGACGGCCTTGGCCCGCTTATCCTTCTTCAGATCGCGCAGTTGCCGAACCGTCTCCTGGCCGTCGATGATGACCCCTTTCAACTCGACCAGTCCGACCCCCTCGCCGCGGGCCAGCCTTTCGCCGTCGCCCAGAAGGGCCGTGACGATGCCTATGCAGACTGCCAAAAGCAGCACGAACCCAGCGACAAACAGCGCACTCCAAAGCACCCATCTGTTTTTCATGCACCCTCCGAGGTCAAAGCCCGACATGATGTATTTTGGTATGACCGGTTCGAAACGCCGGACCGGCCCCGCTTCCGGCCGATTTTGCTTGTCCAGGGGAAGCGATTTCATATATGTTGAACCCGGCACGCCGCCCAGGCGGCACGATGCCCACAACTCTACACCATAACCCGGCTGCGCCAAACAAAAAAAGCCGGGGCGGGATGCGCGCCGCCGCGGCGGCTTGCAAGGCATTCCGGCATTTTAGAGGAGACATGAGACTACTTGTTATTTCCGACAGCCACGGCAATTACGCGCACGCCTTCATGGCGCACCAACTCGCGGGTCCGGTGGATCACATCGTTCATCTGGGGGATGGATCGGAAGATGCCCGCCTCCTGGAGGAAGTGCTGGAGGTGCCGGTACACCGGGTGGCGGGAAACTGCGACCAGGACCGCCGGCTGCCGACGGAGTTGACGCTGGAGTTGGGCGGCTGCCGCATCTTTGTGACCCACGGCAACAGGTATCAGGTGAAAAGCGGGCTGCAGCTGTTGATCAGCAAGGGGATCGAGGTGGGAGCGACGGTTGTCCTGTACGGACACACGCACCTGCCGGACGTCTTCGCGACGGACGGGATACTGCTGGTAAACCCGGGCACGCTGATGAAGGGGGCGCAAGGAAGCTACGCCATCGTCACCTTGAAGGGAGAGACGGCGAGCGCTGAGATATGCTTCCTTCAGCAGCCACAGCCGCAGTTGTGACACACCTTGCGGTTCTCATCGTCCGGGGGAACCGTTTCCGGCGCGAAAGCGATACGGTTCACCGCACGCCTGATATCCTCAAGCGGGTCGAGGTGGGGGCTCTTCCCTATCACGTGGCCTACGCAGACGTTGCTGATCCCGTCCGCCGGGGAACCGATCCTGACTGAATTCAGCAGATCCGCGTAGCTCGCCACATCGATCACTTCCCCGCAAGCGACCCCACGCTCCAAAAGGATGTCGAAGCGCACCAGCTCCTGGGCCAGTTCCGCGAAAAACAGCTCGAAGGCACCCCCCGACAAGACGTTTTCCCATTCCGGCCTGCTCCGTTTTCGCCCGTAGCAGGTCAATCTGATACCCTTTCCCATCTTTACCTCTTGGCGGCCTTCAGTTGGCCGCGGCCTTTCTTTGCATGGAGCTGAAGATCATATCCAGCACGGCCTTTTGCTTCGCCTCGTACTTGTTAAGTACCGCAAGACAAGTCCCCATGGGAAACTGTTCGTGCAGGTAGTCGGAATCCCGCCCCGACAGTATCACTATCCTGTTCTTGTCCATGCCTATGGAGACGGCATAGCTGAAGATCTTGGTGCCGTCCATCATCGGCATCTCCAAATCCACCAGCAAAAGGTCCACCTGCTCCTCTTTGAGCGTGGCAAGCGCCTGGAACGGATTGGTGCAAGCCACCACCTCAAGCAGCGGATAGAGCGAGTGGATCTTATCCCTCAGCGCCTCGATAAACGGCGCATCATCGTCGACAATCAGAATTTTTCCCATTAATACCTCATCGTATCATTTAAGAACCCGGGTCGCGGCAGAGAGCACCGGGAAGGGGATCTTCAGTTCCAACAACCTGGCGGCCTTCAGGTTCACGATCAAATCGACCCGCTTCGGAGTGACCACCGGAAGCTGGGACGCCTTTTTCCCGGACAGGATGCGCGCGACGTAGTCCGCGGCTGCCTGCCCCTGCTCTTCAGGGGCCGCCTCCAGGGAGATGACGGCCCCCTTCTGGGCCGCTCCCGGCATCTGCGATATCACCGGGATATTAAAGGCATTGGCCCGGTGCACGATCTTTTCGAAGCCGCGACTTCCGGCCGTGCATTCGGAGATGTAGATGCAGTCGACGCGCGCGGCGAAGAGCTGGGCAAGCGCCGCGTCGAGTCCGCCCGAAGGGGGGAGTTTCGCCTCGACAAGGGTCAAACCGAATTGCGCGGCGATCCTGCGCGCCTCCTTGAGTTGCACCAGCGACCCCTCCTCACGGGTGGCGCAGACTATTCCAAGCGATCTGATCGGCTTCAATTCCATCGCGGTCTTGATCAAGGTGACCAGCGGCACCTTGGAACTGACTCCGGCTACGTTGCCCCCGCTTGCGGCCATGCTCTTGGCGACACCGGTCTCCACGGGGCCGTAAACATCCGCGAAGATCACCGGGATGTTGTCCGCCTCGCGCAGCGCGGCCAAAGTGGCGGAGGTGCCGTAGGCGACGATCACGTCCGCTCCGATGGCATTGAACTTCCGTATGCTGTTGGACCAGGAAATAGGGTCCGGGTTCGGGGTCTGGGTGATCACTTCGATGTTGCTCTGGTCGTATCCCTTAAGGACGAGCTCCTTCACAAAAGCCTTGTGCGCCTCGCGGTAGCGCGGCAGGTCGCAAGTCAGGAGCGCCGCGACCAGTTTTCCCGCGGCGCGGGAGTCGGACGCCGGGACGAGGGCGCATAGCAAAAGAAGCAGTAGTATGGAACGGATCAGTCTCAGATCTCTACCCCTTGGGTCACCACTTTGCCGCCACGCCGGCTATCACGGCATGCACCGTGCCGTTGTAGGCACTGTAGGCGGTGTTCTTTTCATCGTAATCCCTTAGCGTGTACTCAAGCGAAGTGGAAAGCACCTGGTTGAAGCGATACTCCCCCCTGGCCGACAGGGAGCTCAGCACGGTGTCCTGCTCGGTTAGTTCCCGGATGCCGGAGGTACCCCCGGTGATGACGGGGAACGTGGTCGGCGCCGGCTTGAAGGCCGAATGCGACCTGACCTGCTGCAGCATGAGCGAGAGGTCCAGCTTTCCATCCAGCGCATAGGAGGCGTTCACGCCATAGACATGCGAGCGGCTGGAAAATTCGGTGGCCGCCTCGCTCCCGGCAAACACGGCGGTGAAAAGGACCGGCTGGTCCACCCTGCTTTGCAGGTAGGCATAGTTCCCCCCGACGGTCAGCCTGGGAAGCGGCACGAACCAGACGCCGAGGTTCGAGTTCTCGGTATCCCTTTTCCTGGAGAGCAGCGGGTATGGGGTGTAGATCAACGGCTCCAGGGGAAAATTTATCAGGAACAGCTGGACTTCGTCGTTTTTCTCGCGCCGCATCACCGCGTGCGCCGTCGCCCCCCAGGAGTTGTTGCGCGTGTAGGTCGCCAGTACCTTACCCTCGTGCCTTTGCCGGAACGAGGCGCCGTAGGAGGGGTGATCAGTCGTGGCATAGCTGTAGTTGGCGCTGGTGCGCAGCCCCTTCACGGGGCGGTAGAAAAGCGCCAGCGATCCGGTGTGGGTGGCGGAGTTCTCGGGGAGGGCCCAACTGGCCGGTGAAGGAAGCGCGGAAACGTTGGTTCTCTCCAGGAATTCCCCCCGATATTCCCCGGTGAAAGAAAGGTTCAGGCGCGGCTTGTAGGAGAGTGTGGCAATGGCCACATCCTTCGTCGTGTCCACCGGAGGCTTTACCAGGATATCCGCCGGCAGCAAAGGGGCGCCGGGATTCACGAAGTTGAAGCTCGCCACCTCCCCGCGGTTGGCGTTGTCCAGCTCCTGGCGTCTGTACTTGAGAGCCAGGGAGTACTCCTTGGCCGGGGTATAGACGAGGTCGGCCGCCATGTTTTGCAGGTTCACCTTGGCGTGCTTGACGCCGACCGTGTCGGTCAGCCGCGACAGGTTCTCGCGCTGATCGATGCTGTAGGAGCCGCTCCCGACCAACCCGCCGTTCATCGAGGTGTGCAGTTTTATGGTGTGGGAAAGGTAGCGGCTGCGGGGGTTGTCGTTGTGCTGCCGCAGCCCGCCTGCCGTCTCGGGATTGCCGTCCAGGCCGTTGCGCGCGACGAAGGTCGCCTCCGGGGTAGGCAACCTGTCCTCAAAGACCCTGATCCGGAAGTCGTAGATGAGATCGATCCCGCCTAGGTGGGCGTCTAGGCCAAGACGCCCCTCCTGGGTCTGGTGGTCGACGGCGCGCGGCACCGCATAAAGGGTATTCGGCGTCCCCTCGAAGGACGCGTCCGCGAAGCGCTGCTGGATGGTTCCCTCTTTCAGGTACCTCCAGTAGCCGAGATTCAGGTGCAGGGGATAGTCATGCAGCCGGTAGCGGAAATCGACCAGGTCCTGAACCACGCTGACGCCGTATCTCGCGGGAGGGTCCTGCCGGGCCAGGTAATCGGCCAGGGTCGGCGCGTCGGCTCTGCCCGCCTGGAAATCCGGGGTGAAGAGCAGCTCCCGGTCCAGGTTGTGGTAAAGCGATTCGGTCCTCAGGTGCAGGCGGTAATCGCCGCGGTAGTCCAGCAGCAGGTCGCCGTGATAGTCGTGCTCGTTCAGGTAGAAACCGTCCACTTCCAGGTTGCTGTCCCGTTCCATGTGCCTGTAGAAGAGCCCGCCGCTCCTGCTTGACTTGAGCCAGCCGTACTCCAGGGCGCGCCCGCCGAAGCCGTCACTGAACACGAAGTTGTAGCCCAGCGCCCCCCCTTTTTGCTCCAGGACATCCACCTGCCGGTCTTCCCCCGCCGAGTCAAGACCGTCATCCAGGAAAAGCTGCGGCTCCGGTTCCTCGGCAACGCCTAACTCCTCTGCCGCGGCTGCGGCCACGGGCGCCCAGGTCGGCTCTCCCTCTGCCGCGGCCGCGCTCCCCGCCGCCAGCAGCAGCAGCAGGAAGAGAGGTGAGATTACGGTTGATACAAGATCAAGCGGTTTGTTCACCGTCCGGCTCCTTTGGCGGTTATTGACGCAGCGTACCCATGCCGGTCACGGCCTGGGAGGGGGTGTCGGTGCCGTGTACCTGCGAATGGCAGTCCGTGCAACGGTTGGTGAAAAGCGGCTTCAGCCCCGGTGTGTTGTCGGCCAGGTGCCCCGTGTGGCACTGCAGGCAGAGAAAAGGCATCGAGGCGTTCAAAAGCTGGTTGTTCACAGACCCGTGCGGGGTGTGGCAGTTCATGCAGTTTTCCGTCACGTCGCCGTGCTCGAAGGCGAAGGGACCCTGCTTCTCCATATGGCACTTGGTGCAGGTTTCCTTGGGGGAGTTCCCCTTGAGGAGCCTCTCCTGGACGGAGCCGTGCACCTCGTGGCAGTCGACGCAGGACATCTTTTTCTCCCGCAGCGGATGGTGCGAGAAAAGCGCGTTCTCCGCCTGCACCTGGGGATGACAGCTGAAGCACATCTCCGACATCTGCTCGCGGCTCACCTTCTGCTGAGGCCCCTGGTGCAGCTTGTGGCAGTCGAAGCAGCTCACGTCGTTGACCGCGTGGCTGCTTGCGTTCCAGTGGCCCAGAACCGGCATGGATGCGGCGGAATGGCAGTTGAGGCAGATCAGGGACTGGGCCTGAGGGGGGAGGTTCATGATGTCCAGCAGTTTCGTGGTGTCGCACTTCTTCTTGAGAAGGGTGTTGGCCTCCCGATCGTCGTCCAGATGCTCGATGGCGAGGCTCCCCGGGCCGTGGCACGACTCGCAATTGACCAGCGGCAGGCCGGTCTCTGGTCTTATCTGCTCGCCGTGCAGGCTGTGGCTGAAGTCCGAGGTGATCTTGTCGTGGGTGTGGCATTTCGAGACGCAGTTGTTGGTGCCGACGTAATCGGCATCGAGGCGGCCGACGATCATCTTTTCATACTCGCGCATCGGCAACAACGGCTTGCTCTGCTTCAATTCGGCGCAGGAAAGGCAGACGAGGGGTAAAAGAGCCATGAGTATCGCGGTTTTTTTGCGGCGCAGGGCGCTTGCGAATGCCATCTATTCCCCTCTTATCCCCTTGGTGGTGGTGTAGATGAACCCGCGGACGATAGGATTTTCGCTCCGCTTGATCTCGCGCGGCGTCCCTATCTCGACGATGGAGCCGCCGTGCATCATGGCGATGCGATCCGAAATGTAGAGCGCGAAATTCAGGTCATGGGTGACGATCACGGTGGTGTTCCTGGTGCTCTCTTTAAGCTTTAAGATGGTGTTGGCGAGTTCATCCGTGGTTACGGGGTCCAGCTCCGCGGTCGGCTCGTCGTAGAGGATCAGGTCCGGATTCATGGCGAGCGAGCGGGCGATGGCCACCCGTTTCTTCATCCCTCCCGAGAGTTCAGAGGTGCGCAGGTCCTCCTTGCCGACCAGCCCCACCATCTCCAGTTTTTGCTTGATGATGGTCCTGACCTGCTGTTCCTTGCAGACCCTCTTTTCCCTGAGCCAGAGACCGACATTCTCGCCCACGGTCAGCGAATTGAAGAGCGCCGAGGACTGGAACACCATGCTGTAGCGGTAATCCCGGTCCGCGGCGTTCGGACTGTCCGCGAATACAGGAATGTCGTCGATGAAGATCTCGCCGCTATCGGGCGTCTCCAGCTTGACGATATGCTTTAGCAGCACGCTCTTGCCGGTCCCGGACGGTCCGATGATGCAGAAGGTCTCCCCCGCGTAGATCTCCAGATCGACATCCTTCAGCACGTGATTCGAGCCGAAGAACTTGTTCAGCCGCTCGACCCGGATCCCGACCCCCCTGGTCTCGTGCAGATTTACCGGACGGCCGCCGTTATCCTGATGGAAAAAAGATCCGGGCAGGCCATGCTTTAGCTTTTCGAACATCCTTGTCCTTTGAACGGGTGATGTGATGCTGACGGAGCGCGCGGGACTTGAACTAACCTGACTTTTTGCCAGTGAAATATGCGCATGTTGTTGTAGCAAACGCGCCACATACTACCAGAGATGGCAGCCGCCTGGCAAGAGGAGAATGTTTACGGTCATTAACGAGTTGGCTACTGAGAACGCGCCCGCGGCTGATAGTTAGAAAAGGTAGGGAGAGCGGTTGTCGAACTTGCGCCTGTTGGCATACAGGTACAGGTTCAGCAGCATGAGGATCAGCGAAGCGAAAAGCGTATTGAAGCGCAGTTCTCCCTCGGGGATGGGGACTGCCGCCAGGCGTGCATACTCCGCGGCAGGGATCAGGGCCAGATTGACCCAGGCGTTGCAGATATCGAGAAGGTTGTAGCCTATCAGCAGCCAGAGGGTGAGCCGTTGCCGCTTCAATATGCCGATCAGCAGGTACAAAGAGATCAGGCTGTCGACGAACACGAAGCGCTCCGCCGCCTCCGCCAGATAGAAGCTCCCCATGAAGGGGAAGGGGTTGCCGTAATGGGAGAAGGAAAGGAGCAGGGAGAACAGGGAGAGCGCGGCAAGCGGGAAGAGGGCGAAGGGGCGGACGGATTTTTCACTGGACATTACCCGCACCCTCCGAACCGTCTTCCGGCCTGCAAGCTAGAACCGGCTTCAACGCGACGCCACCTTGACATGCTCTTTCAGTATGCAGCGGTCCATGACGACTGCGAGTCCCGCCTCTTCCGCCTTGGCCGCGGCGGGCTCGTTGACGACACCCTCCTGCATCCAGACCACCTTGGCCCCTTTGGCGATCGCCTGCTCGACGATCTCCGGCACAAACTCGGAGCGGCGAAAGACGTCGACGATCTCGACCTCTCCCGGGACGTCCGCCAAGGTCGGGTAGCAAGGCTCCCCCAGTACCTCCCGGCAGGCGGGGTTGACCGGGATGATCCGGAATCCGGCCCGTTGCAGATATGCCGCCACCTCGTGGCTCGGTTTATCGGGGTCGGGGGATAGCCCCACCACCGCGACGGTCCGGTACTTGGTGAAGAGCTCTTTGAAATCAGGGATCGCCATAAACACCTCCGTAAAGTTTTTTTCCTTAGGGAAATACGGGGTTCACCTGTCCCTCATGCCGCTTACCGCGACGCAGAAGAAGATGATCACCATGACCCCCGCTATGAAGATCCAATCCGCCGGGCTGAAATCGGCCATACGCTATTCTCCTATTGTTCCAGTTTTTCCAGGGCGCTTTTCGCATCGGCGAGTTCCGGGTTCATCCTGAGTGCCTGGCGCAGATAGGTGCGGGCATCCCCGGCGGCTCCCATATCGATGCAACAAAGCGCCAGCAGGTACGGGATCTCCGCCATGGGGAATTCGAGCGCGAAACAGGCATCCGCCATGACGTCGTTAAGGATCGCCGCTGCTTCCTGATACCCCCCCTCTTCCCTGAGCGAGAGAGCGCAGGCGATCGCCTCCAGGTAATCGACGGCAGGAACCCGCGGCAGTTCGCCCTTCTCGATTCTCTCCAGCCGCCCCGCAAGCTCATCGGCCGCGGGTGCGGAGAGAGCCGGCAGCAACTGCCGCCATAGATTTGCCGCCTTTTCGTACTTGCCCAGCAGGAAGGAAACCTCGGCCAGATCGGCCATGCACCTGGGCTGATCGCTTGAGAGCTGCAGCGCCTGATCCAGGTACGCCTCCGCCTTGAACAGCGTCACCGTGGAGAGGTGCAGCGCGGAAAACCGGCAACCCTGCTCCAGGAGCGTAGCGCCGATTTCCAGAGGGAAGTGGGCGTTGTCCGGCTCCATGAGCGCGAAGATCCTCAACAGTTTCACCCGCCGTTCCAGGTAAGGGACCTCGACGTCCTTTTCACCCAGCATGAGGATGTGGCTGGCAAGCTCCGATACGTAGTGCGGGTATCCTTTCAGCATCTGCGCGTAACGCTCGCAGTTGATGCAGCCGGGGTCGGTGCGCAGTGCCTGATAAATGCCGCGTCCCACGGCGTCGTACCCCGGGAGTTCCCCTTCGAGCGCCCGGTAGTCCTCCTCCAGAAGGGGCAGGGGCTCCGGCCCCAGGGGGAGAACGACCTTGCCGTCCAGACCGCTAGCCACCATCCCCTCCGGCGGCGCATAATACACGATCCCGGCAATGGGTGTAGTTTTCATATTTGCTTTCCTCCCGGGTTATTTTTTCCCAAACCTCAGCCTGACGAGAATCCGATCTCCTGCATCAGCCACTTCCCCGCCGGCGCCGGCATAAGTGTGTCTTATCGGGACAAGTACCTCTCAGCCGGAATCCGACAAATCTACCCGCTGGGACCCGGCAGGTCAACCACTAAATCCTGCACATTCCTTGGGCGGCGGCGCACATTATATGGGCAGCGGCAGCCGCTTCTCTCATTAGCCAAGAAACTGCGATCTTTTAATATCAACCAGATAGCGACTTGGCAAAGAGCTTGCTTAACGGGATGGTTCGCCAAAGACGGTGAGCATTTTACCAACGGAGGTAGCTTATATGAACGAAACGTCAACGGTGACCACGCTTGTCAACAGCAGCGATGTGCTCTTCCTCATGCTCGGAGCGGTCATGGTCTTCGCCATGCACGCGGGATTCGCCTTCCTTGAAGTAGGGACTGTGCGCAAGAAAAACCAGGTGAACGCCTTGGTGAAGATCCTGACCGACTGGTCCGTTTCCACCGTGGTCTACTTCCTGATCGGATTCCCGATCGCCTACGGCATCAGCTTTCTGAAGCCGGTCAAGGAGCTTCTGGGTGAAAACCAGGGGTACGACATCACCCACTTCTTCTTCCTGCTCTGCTTCGCGGCCTGCATACCGGCTATCATCTCCGGCGGCATAGCGGAGCGCGCCAAGTTCTGGCCCCAGGTAACCGCAGGGGCGATTTTCGCAGGCCTTAGCTACCCGATTTTCGAATCACTCATCTGGGGCAAGAACAGCTCCTTGTTGCAGGATTTCTTTACCAGGGTGGGGGGCTTCCCGTTCCACGATTACGCGGGATCGGTGGTGGTGCACTCCATAGGCGGGTGGCTGGCGCTGCCGGCAGTCCTCATCCTCGGCCCGCGCATGGGGCGCTACCTGAAGGGGGGCTCCCATCCGATCCCTGTCAGCAGCATCCCCTTTCTCGCCCTGGGCTCCTGGATCCTCGCCATCGGCTGGTTCGGTTTCAACGTGATGAGCGCGGGGAACCTGGAAAAAATCTCCGGCGTCGTCGCCGTCAACTCCCTGCTCGCCATGGTGGGAGGCGTCCTGGCGGCCTTGGTGGCGGGCAGGAACGACCCGGGCTTCGTGCACAACGGCGCGCTCGCCGGGCTGATCGCGGTCTGCGCCGGCTCCGACATCATGCACCCGCTCTCCGCCTTCGTGACCGGCGCCATCGCCTCAGTCATCTTCGTTTACGGCTTCCAGATCGAGCAGGAGAAGTTGAAGATCGACGACGTGCTCGGCGTCTGGCCGCTGCACGGCATCATCGGCTCCTGGGGCGGCATCGCCGCCGGCATCTTCGGCCAGGAGGCGCTTGGGGGATTGGGCGGAGTGAGCGTCCTCTCCCAGGCCATGGGCTCCCTGGCGGCAATCGTCTTCGCCCTGGTGAACGGCTTCCTGATATACGGCATCCTCTCAAAGACGGTCGGCATAAGGCTTGACCCGGAGGACGAGTTCAAAGGGGCCGACGTGGCGATTCACAGCATCGGCGCCTACCCGGAGGACCACATCCGCTAGAAGCCGGCGTGACAATACGACAACCCATCGGAAAAAGGCCCATAACGGGCCTTTTTTATTTTGATATTTCCATGGAAGCCTGTATTATCTGTTAATGATTAGCTCATTCTAATTACACCAAGGGGCGCGTTCTATCATGAAGATACTTCTAGGACAAATGCTGATAGAGTCCGGCATCATCACGGTAAAGACCCTTGAGCGAGCCCTGGCCAGACAAAAGGGGTGCGGCAAGAAGCTCGGCATGGTGCTGGAAGAGATGGGGGTGATCAATCCGGACGAGCTGGTCGAGGCGCTGGCGCAACAGTTTGGCATGGAGACGGTAAAAGGGCTCGCCGCGCGCAGCTTCCCCAAGCACCTTCTGGAACTGATCCCCGGGGAGATCGCCATCAGCAAGCTGGTCTTTCCGATCGAACGGCAGGAGGGGGTGCTGGCCCTTGCCGTCAGCGATCCGCTGGACAGCGAAACCCTGGAATTTTTAGAAAAGAACTGCGAGATGAAGATCGTACAGTTGCTGGCAGCGCCGGAAGAAATCCTCAGCGCCGTGAAGCAGCACTACCTGCGAGGCGGGACGGCGGGCAACCTAACCCTGAAGATCCTGGTGGTCGACGACTCCGCCGGCATGAGCTGCGATATCGAAGGGGCGCTGAAGAGAGAGGGATACCAGGTTTTCACCGCCAATGACGGGGTTGAGGGGCTGAAGATCGCCTTTTCCCAAAGGCCGGACCTGATCCTTTGCGACGCGGGGGTGCCCAGGATGGACGGGTACGCGCTGATGCGCGCCATCAAGGCCAATCCGGCCAGCGCCGGCACCCCGATGATCCTGCTCACCTCGAAAGCCTCTCCCGAGGAGGAGCACCGGGCCCTGAAGGCCGGTTTCCACGATTTCATAGCCAAGCCGATGATGACCATCCGCGTAGTCTCGCGGGTGAGACGGGCTTTCGAGATCATGCAGCAGGTTGGCCCCGCGGCCTGAAAGTTCTTTTTCATGGCATCCCGCGAAAGCAGCCATCCGCCTGCTTTCGCGAGGGAGCCGGATTCCCGGAACCGGACCCCTGCCTTATAACGAGCCCCCCTTGGTTCTGGAGAGTTCCTTCAAGGAATAGGTGAAAATTTCCAGAGCCTCCCCCAGTTCTTCCGATGTGACATTGAGCGGCGGTATCAAGCGAGCCACGTTTCGCTTCAGGCCGCAGCCGATGATGATCAGCCCCTTGGCGAGACAGTCCTCTATCAGGTTTTGACAGAGGCGACTGTCCGCGACTCCCGCCTCGTCCACAAATTCCACGCCGATCATGCACCCCGTCCCCCTCACTTCGCCGATACTCGGGTTCTGCAGGGCGAGTTCCTGAAGGTAAGAAAGCAGGCGGGAGCCGACCGCATGAGCCGCGTCCAACAGACCCTCCTCGCGTATAACCTGCAGGGTCGCCCGGGCCGCCGCACAGGAGACCGGGTTGCCCCCGAAGGTGGTGCCGTGTGACAGCGCGTCCCAGCGCCGCATCAACTCCTTTGAGGCAACGACGGCGGAGAGGGGAAAACCCGAGGCGATCGCCTTGGCGACGGTCATGATGTCCGGACGCACCCCGGCATGTTCGCAGCAGAACCATTTCCCGGTCCTGCCGATTCCGGATTGCACCTCGTCGAAGATGAGCAGGATGCCGTACTGGTCGCAGATGGTGCGCAGCCCCTTCAGGTAGCTCCGGGGAGCCGGGTAATACCCCCCCTCCCCCAGAAACGGTTCCACTATGATGGCGCATACCTCTTCGGGAGGTATCTGCCGCTCGAAAAGCCTGGTGATCTCCTCCAGGCATTTGTTGCCGCAGGCATCCGGCGTAAGCCCGCAGGGACAGATGAAACAGGCGGGATAACTCACCTGGTAAACGGAGGGAAGCAAGGGGTGATAGCGCCTGCGGTAGGCGGAGGAACTGCTGGTTACCGAGAGCGCTCCCAAGGTTCTGCCATGAAAGGCGCCGGTGCATGAAATGATCGCCTGCCGGCCGCTCGTGTAGCGGGCCAGCTTGAGCGCCCCCTCCACCGCCTCCGCCCCCGAATTGCCGAAAAAGAGCATGTCGAGGCCGGGGGGGGTGACCGCAAGGAGTTCCTCGGCCGTGGAGACGGTGGTCTCGTTGTAATAGATCCCCCCGGTATGAACGAAGCTTGCCAGCTGCTCCCTCACGGCAGCGAGCACTTTCGGGTGGTTGTGTCCCAGGTTCAACACGGCCAGCCCGGAGGAGAAGTCGAGGAAGCGCCGCCCCTCTTTCGAGATAACGACGGTCCCCTCGCCCCGGGCGATGGAAATCGGGTAGTAATGGTGCGAAGCCGGAGCCAGTACCGCCAATCCCCTTTGAACAAGCTTGTCGTCCTCAGTCATCGCCGCACCTCTTTCCAAGCGTATTCACATGAAAGAAAGAGGATAACATACCGCAGTGTGGTCGCAACTTTATCAGCGGCGCGGATCTTTTTTCAACACCCTTGCATTTCAATAGGATTGAACTAGACTAGCATCTGTCAAAATCAACCGTCGTTAAAATCACCCAATGAACGCTGTAAAGGAGGGGCGATGTACAAGGAAAAAAGGAACTTCGCCAGACTGGCCTTGCATGCCAAAGCGAACATCCATCAGAAGGATCAGACCATCGAGGGGGAGGTCGAGAATCTAAGTATGAAAGGGGTTTTCGTCACGACGGTGCGGAGGATGGAAATAAACGATACGGTGGCGGTCACCATTTATCACACCCTGACGCCGCAGGTGCTTTGCGACCTGAAGGCGAAAGTGGTCAGGCTGACCGACAGGGGGATGGGGCTCCAATTTGAAAAGACCCTCCTCGATTGAGAAGGGTCCAAAGAGGCAGACGGGGAGAGGTGGAGAGCCGTGACGGCCAAGGTTTCAACAGATGCGAGGAAGCTGCTCTCCGGCAAGCATCTCCACCCCCCTCACCCCCCCGACCAAGGTTTCCATGAGCACCCGGCCAGTTGAGCTTTCCGTCACCTCTCCTATGATTGCGGCGTCCTTTCCCAGAGGATGCCGGCGCATGATGCTCAATGCCTCCTGGGCCAGTTCAGGGGCCACCAGTGCCAGCAGCTTCCCCTCGTTGGCCACGTAAAGCGGATCCAATCCAAGTATCGAACAAACCCCCTTCACGCCCGGGTTCACCGGCAGACTTTCCTCATGCAGCGTTATGGTGACGCCCGATTGAACGGCGATTTCCTTCAGCGTCGTCGCCACTCCGCCGCGAGTCGGGTCGCGCAGCACATGCAAACCCTCCGACAGCGTAAGAAGTTCCGCCACGAGTCCGTTCAGGGCGGCGCTGTCGCTCTTTATGCCGCTGTCTATCTCCAGCCCTTCGCGCGCGGAAAGTACGGCGATGCCGTGGTCTCCGATGCTGCCGTTCACGATCACCTTGTCTCCGACGCATCCCGCGGCGCCGTCGATGCGCAAGGCATGCTCCAGGGCTCCGATCCCCGAGGTGTTGATGAAGATCCGATCCCCCTTCCCCCTGGGCACCACCTTGGTGTCGCCGGTGACGATGGCGACGCCGGCGGCATCAGCCGCTTGACGCATGGAAAGGAGGATGCGGGAGAGATCGCCCTTGGCAAACCCCTCCTCCAGTATGAAGCCGACGCTCAGGTAAAGGGGGCGCGCGCCCATCATGGCCAGATCGTTAACCGTACCGTTGACGGCCAGGTCGCCGATGTTCCCACCCGGGAAGAAGATGGGATCGACCACGTAGGAATCGGTGGTGAAGGCGAGTTTTACGCCGCCTATGCTGAGGAGTGCGGCATCGTTTTGACCGGCAGACGGCACCCGGGAGAGCTGCGGGATGATCAACTCGTCCAGAAGCTGATGGGACAGCTTGCCGCCGCTGCCGTGTCCTAGCATGATGATGTCGTTATTCAAGGGGTGCTCCTTATTCAAAGAGTTTAGCCAAATCGGACCGGCCGGAAGGCCAGGACTACCTGGCGTACTTGTGGGCGGCGGCGCAGGTCCCTTCTGAGGAGACCATGCAGGCTCCGACCGGGGATTCCGGCGTGCAGGCCGCACCGAAGAGCGGGCAGCCAAAGGGGGTGATTTTCCCCTTGAGGATTTCCCCGCACTGGCACCCCGGGTGCTCCCTCACCTCCTCTACCTCTACCGGGATGGCGAGTTCCGCGTCGAAGGCCCGGTAAGGCTCCGCGATCCTGAGCCCGCTGCCGGGAAGGACGCCTATGCCGCGCCACTCGGCATCGAAGGGGGTGAACACCTCGGCCAACACCGACTGAGCCTTGGCGTTCCCCTCCCATCTCACCACCCTCGAGTACTGGATCTCCACCTTGCTTATACCCTCAAGCGCCTGGCGCACCAGCATCTCGACTCCCTGCATGACGTCGGTCGGCTCGAAACCGGTCACCACGCAGGGGACCCGGTACTCCTCGCAAAGAAAACGGTAGGCATCGGCTCCTATGATCGCGCTGACATGGGCCGGGCAGATGTAACCATCCACCGAAAGCTCGGGATCCGCCGAGAGGATCGCCATCGGCTCAGGCATTGTCTTGTGCGAGGCGAGCACGAAGTAATTGGAAAGTCCCTGCTCCTTGGCCGCCAGGATGCTCCCCGCGATGGTCGGCGCCGTGGTCTCGAAACCGACGCCCAGAAACACCACCCGTTTCCCCGGGTTCCCGGCAGCGATCCGCACCGCGTCCAGCGGGGAATAGACGATCCTCACGTCGGCACCCATGGCGCGCTCCTCCATCAAGGAAGAACTGGAACCCGGGACCCGGAGCATATCCCCGAAGGTCGCCACAACCAGATCCGGCAGGCGGCTGAGGGCGATGGCCCGGTCCAGGTAGCCGTTGGGCGTCACGCAGACGGGGCAGCCGGGACCGGAGATGAGCTTCACCTCCGGAGGGAGCAGGCTTCTCAGCCCGTACTGGTAGATCGCCATGGTGTGCGTGCCGCAGACTTCCATGAAGACAAGCGGCTTGCTCATCCCCTTGGTCAACCCGGCGATACGCAGCGCCAGCCCCTGTACTATCTCTTTATCGCGAAAGCTGTCCAGGTAGTTCATATCATCAACTCCGGAGCGAACGCTTCCCTCATCAGGGCCAGGGTCTCCCTGGCATCCTCCTCGTCCAGCTTGGAGATGGCGAAGCCGGCATGGATGATGACGAAATCCCCGAGATTCACCTCCTGATCCAGCAGCATAAGGCTGGCCTCGCGCTTTACCCCGTCGATCTCGGTAACCGCCTGATCGCCGTCTATACTGATCACCTGCATGGGAACACCGACGCACATATTTACTCCTTTCGCTTACGCTTCAGTCGTAGGTTGAGGTTAAGACTAAGATTAAGACTAAGACTAAGATTAAGGTTGAGGTTGAGATTAGGCCGGGGGCAGGGTCAAGGTGGGGATGAAATTGCTTTCCGCCCTGCTATGACCGCCTGCCCCAGGGCCAGGCCTCCGTCGTTTGGCGGCACGAGACGGTGGCAGTATACTTCAAAGCCCCCTCCGGCGAGCAGCCGCATCACATCCTCGGTGAGAAGCCGGTTCTGGAATGCCCCGCCCGAAAGTACCACCCTCGCCGTCCCGCTTTCCTCCCTTATTCTTCGGCAGGTTTCAAGAACCGCCAGGGCTACCGTCCGATGGAAGGAGCGTGCAATGTCCGCAGCACTTCTGCCGGTGGCCAGATCGGCGCAGATGGCGGCGATCGTCGGAGCGAACTCGACAACATGGCGCCCTTCGCCCTGCACCAGGTAGGGGTAAGGCGTGGAGGAAACTCCCCGCTCGGCCAGCGCCTCCAGCTCGATCGCCGCCTGTCCTTCATAGCTTATGCTGCCTCGCACGCCGATCAGCGCCGAGACCGCGTCGAAGAGTCGCCCGCAACTTGAGGTATAAGGGGAGTTGATGCCCCGCTCCAGCATCCTCAGAAACAACGGCCGGTCCGCCATGCCGACCTGCGCAAGAAACGGCAGCGGCTGATCGAAAAGCTCCTTGCCGTGCAGTCCGTAAAGCGCCGAGAGCGCCATCCGGTAAGGCTCCCTTACTGCGGCGTCGCCCCCCGGCATCCTCAGATGGCCGAAGTGACCGCACCTCTTGAACCCGTGATACCCCCCAAGCAGGAATTCGCCCCCCCAGATCGTGCCGTCCGGTCCGTAGCCTGTCCCGTCCAGGATGACTCCTATGGTCTCTCCCTCAAGACCGTTCTCGGCCATGCACGAGGCCATGTGGGCATGGTGGTGCTGCACCGCGATGCAGGGGAGCAAAAGCCCCTGGGCGAACCGGGTGGAGAGATAATCCGGGTGCATGTCGTGGGCCACCACCTCCGGCTCGATCTCCAGCAGGCGCCCCAGATGCCCGACGCTCTCCTTAAGGGAAGCGAGGGTGGCCGCGTTCTTCAAGTCGCCGACATGCTGACTCATGAAGCCTTGAGCGCCGCGGGTGAGGCAAAGGGTCGCTTTCAGCTCCGCGCCGACGGCGAGCACGCTCAATTGATGCGCCGGCAGATGCACGGCACGCGGCACGTACCCCCGCGACCGACGCAGAAACAAAGGCTCCCCCCGGTACAGCCTGAGGACGGAGTCGTCCGTGCGGGTATGGATTTCCCTGTCATGGGTCAGGAACAGGTCGGCGATACCCGAAAGCATCCCGACCGCCTCAGCGTCCCGGTAGGCGATCGGTTCGTCCGACAGGTTGCCGCTGGTCATGACCAACGGCCCGCTCGCGCCTCGGAGTAGCAGGTGCTGCAGCGGGTTGCCGGGAAGCATGACCCCGAACCAGCCGTTTCCCGGCGCCACCAAGGTGCTTACCCGGTTTCCCTGAAGCTTTTTCAAAAGGACGATGGGGCGCTCCACGCCGGCAAGAAGTCGTCCCTCACGCTCCGAGCAGTGGGCGAGGCGACGCACCGCGTCCAGATCGGCGGCAAGCAGGGCGAAAGGTTTCTCGTCCCGCCTCTTTCTGAGCCTCAGCCTGGCCACCGCCCCCTCGCTCATGGCGTCTACTGCGAGATGGTATCCCCCCACCCCTTTCACCGCGACTATCATCCCCTGCGCCAGCGCCTCTACCGTCTGCGTCAGGGGGTCACCCGGCAACGGCGCGCCCAGATTATCAAGTAGCCCCAGGCGCGGACCGCAGGCCGGGCAGGCGTTCGGCTGCGCATGGAAGCGACGGTTCAGGGGGTCATGGTACTCGGCCAGGCAGCGCTCGCACATGGCGAAGGGCGCCATGGTGGTGGCGGGTCGATCGTATGGAATACCGGTGATGATCGAGTAGCGCGGACCGCAGTTGGTGCAGTTGATGAAAGGGTAAAGGTGGCGCCTGTCGGACGGTTCGAAAAGCTCGGCGAGGCAGTCATCGCAGACATCGCAATCGGGCGGGACTTCGCCCCCGCCGGCCGCTTTGGCGCTGTCCAGAATGACGAAACCGCTTCCATCTTCGCAAGGGATCGGCTCCGCCCTGACGGCGGAGATGACCGCAAGCGGCGGCGCTTCCTCCCGCAGCGCGCGGCAAAATGCGGCGAGATCGCGGTGCGCACCCTCCACCTCAAGCTGTACTCCCAGCCCCGTGTTGCGCACCCAGCCGGAGAGGCCGAAACGAAGGGCGAGACGATAGACGAAGGGGCGAAAACCGACCCCCTGGACAATGCCGTCCACCTCGATACTGGCGCGCTTGCTTGTTGTCATTTCCCTACCGTAGGCTTCAGGACACTATCCCTTCGCCCGCTCCATTGCTTGTCCGAGCCAGGCGTACCAAGCATCCATCCCCGCGCCGGTTTTGCTGGAGACCTCGAAGATCCGGATCCCGGGCGAGACGCGGCGCGCCATCTCCTTGCACGCTTCCAGGTCGAAATCGAGATAGGGAAGCAGATCGACCTTGTTGAGCAGCATGATCTCCGCCGCATGGAACATCTGCGGGTACTTGAGCGGCTTGTCCTCTCCCTCGGTCACGCTCAGGACGACCACCTTGTGGTGCTCCCCCAGGTCGAACGAGGCGGGGCAGACCAGGTTGCCGACGTTCTCTATCAGGAGCAGGTCGAGGTTGTCGAGGTCGAAGCTTTCGGCTGCGTGCAGCACCATGTGCGCATCTAGATGGCAGCCGGCGCCGGTGTTGATCTGTTTCACCGGGACGCCGGTCGCGGCGATCCGCACCGCGTCGTTGTCCGTCTGCTGATCCCCCTCGATGACCGCGCAACGGCAGGAACCGGCCAGGTCCTTCAGGCTGCGCTCCAGCATGGTGGTCTTGCCTGAACCGGGGGAACTCACCAGGTTCAGGACGAAAAGCCCCTTCTCCCGGAACAGGGCGCGATTCCCCTCCGCCATCCGGTTGTTCTTGGCAAGGATGTCGGTCTCGACCAAGACCTTCCTGGCGGCTTGCGCCTTATCCCGGGTCTGCTCGCCATCGTGGCGGTGAGGTTCCCCTTGCGCATGCTCATGCCCATCCCCGTGGTGATGGTGGCCGTGATGATGACCATGGCCGCGATGGTGGTCGTGGCCGTGGTGGTGATCATGAGCTTGGTGTTTGTCATCCGACGTGGGACAACCGCAATCAACGCACATATTAAAAGACCTCCGAACATCTGCTCATGAGCTGGGATACCCGCAAAGAGCTTTAGTATACCTGAAAAAATTGCGAAGCACAGCGGAACCATGCACCGGGCCAACCTTCGGACTACTTCCTTTTCATCTCCACGCCGACCGTTTTCAGTTCCTCGATCACCAGCGCCGCGACCTTCTCCAGTCCTGCCTGCAGCGGGGGGGTAAGTTGATCGCCAGGCTCCAGCGATCCGGCGATGATGCCGAAGAAGGTGAGATCGGGCTTCGGGGCGTCGCGCATCTCGGAGATCAGGAGCATCTCCTGGAGGCCGATCTGGTGCGGGGACATCTTCACGGGGATCTTTTTCAACATGATGTCCTCGCGCTCGTAGCGAAAGATATCGCCCGGCTCACCTTGAGCCTGCACCACGTCAACCAGGATCACCCTGTCGGACTCCTCGAACTTGAAATGCACCATGATCCCGAGAGTACCGCCGTCGTAAAGCTCGACGTTCTCCGGGACCTGGTACATCTGCTCCATATATCTGACAAAATGGACGCCGAACCCTTCATCGGAAAGGATCAGGTTGCCGGCGCCGTAGATAAGAATCTGCATGTTGACTCCTCGAAACTTTTAAAGACGAACAGGCGCCGCCTCAACTCTCGACCTTAATCTTAATCTTAATCTTAATCTTAATCTTAATCTTAATCTTAATCTTAACCTTAATCTTAACCTTAACCTTAACCTCAACCTCAACCTGAGCCTCAACCTGAGCCTGAGCTCTACATCACCTTCACCTTGGTGATCTCCTTCCCTTCGGGGTCAATGGTATGGACCGCGCAGGCGATGCAGGGGTCGAAGGAGTGGATGGTTCTGAGCACCTCAAGCGGCTTGCTGCTGTCGGCGATCGGGTTGCCGATCAGGGAGGCCTCGTACGGCCCGAGTTCCCCCTTCTCGTTTCTAGGCGCAGCGTTCCAGGTGGACGGCACCACGGCCTGGTAGTTCTCGATTTTCTTGTTCTTGATGACGATCCAGTGCGACAGGGTGCCGCGCGGCGCCTCGTGGAAGCCTACCCCGCGGTACTCGCCTTTGGGGATTTCGGTCGGGTTGGCGTAGGTCTGGTCACCCGAGGCGATGTTCTCGATCAGCTTGTCCAGGTTGTCGAGCGCGATGTCGGCCATCAGGTGTGCCCGCGCACCGCGGCAGTACAGGCGCCCCATGGTGGAGTGGATATCGTTCAGCGAAATGCCCAGGGTCGAGACGGCGCCGTCGACGAGCTTCTTCACCTTCGGATTGCCGGACACGTAGGCGGCCAGGATCTGCGCCGGGGGACCTACCTGTACCGGCTTGCCGTCCAGGGTGGGAGCTTTGCACCAGGAGTACTTGCCGTTTTCCTTGAAATCGGTGTAATCGGGCTTGGTCTCCCCTTCCCAGGGGTGCAGCGTGCCGTTCCCCTCGTACCAGGCGTGGCTCACGTTCTCCTTGATGTTCTTGATCAGGTACTCGTCGCGGTGACCCAGCACCGGTCTCATCCCGGCCACGTTTCCCGCCGTGATGATGCCGCCGGTCAGGGAGAACTTGGTGTTCTTGGTGTCCTCAGGGAACTCCGGCACCGACATGTAGTTGGTGACCCCCGCGCCGTACTTGAACCACTCCTTGTAGGCGCCGGCTATGGCGAGCAGATCCGGATAGTACACCTGCTGCACGAAATCCCGGGTCTCCTCCATGAGCGAGCGCAGGTAGGTGAGGCGCTCCATGTTTAGAGTCGCCATGTTCTCCATGTTGATCGCCGTGGCTACCCCGCCCACCACCAGGTTCTGGATGTGCGGGTTCTTGCCGCCGAGGATGGCCGTCGCCTGGGACGCCTTTCTCTGGTAATCGAGCGCCTTCAGGTAGTGGGTGACCGCCATCAGGTTCACCTCGGGGGACAGCTTCATGGATCTTCTCCCCCAGTAACCGGAGGAGAAGATGCCGAGCTTGCCGCCTGCCACGAACGACTTCAGCTTTTCCTGGGTCGCCCTGAACTCCTTCTCGGAGTTGCCGGGCCAGTCCGAGATGCTCTGCGCGATCTGCGCGGTCTTCTTGGGATCGGCGGAGAGCGCCGAGACGATGTCCACCCAGTCCAGCGCCGAGAGGTGGTAGAAGTGGACGATATGGTCCTGCACCGAGTGCTGCGCGATCATGATGTTGCGGATGTACTGGGCGTTCAGCGGCACCTCGACCTCGAGCGCATGCTCCACGGCGCGGATCGACGAGATGGCGTGCACCGTGGTGCAGACACCGCAAAAACGCTGCACGAAGCTCCAGGCGTCCTCGGGGGCGCGCCCCTTCAGGATGACCTCGATGCCGCGCCACATCTGGGCGGAGGACCAGGCGTTGGTCACCTTGCCGCCGTTTGCCTCGACGTCTATCCTCAAATGCCCCTCTATGCGCGTGATGGGATCCAGCGTGATTCTTGTAGACATGTATTCCTCCAAATGTTTGAATTAATTATTCTATTGAGCTTGCAACCGCGCCCGGACCGGGATCTTCCCCGAGGTGTCGTCCGTCCCCTTGGGCGCTCCGTGTCCCGCCGGGTTCGGCAGCACGGGGAAGAGGGCGACGAAGACCTTGTAACCCAGGATCTCCAGCGCCACGATGCCGACGGTGATCATCACCTCGGCGAAGGAGGGAAAGTACCTCCACCCCTGCCCCGGGTTGAAGCCGATCAGATAGACGTTGAAGCGGTACAGCGCGCCGCCAAGGACGATGAGGGAAGCGCTGACGAAGAGCCAGCGCGGCGAGTGGCGCATCTTCTTGAAGAAAAGGATCAGCGAGCCTGCCGCCACCAGCAGGAACTCGGCCATGAAGTAGCTGGAGTAGAAATCTCCCTTGAGCGCCGCCCCCACCTGGCCGCGGTACACCAGGTCGCCTATCACGACGCAGAGCCAGATCACGGTGACGAAGGGGACCAGCCCCGCGAGTCCCGAGAGTTCCGTGATCTCGTAGGGCCTTTTGAAGGAGTAGCAGGAGATGATCGACTCCAGTATGGCGATGGCGTAGCCTATGAAGACGCAGTTGATCAGAAACAAAAGCGGCAGGAAGCCGGTGTGCCAGAGCGGGTGCAGCTTGGTGGAGGCGATCAACAGCAGGCTTCCCAGGGACGACTGGTGCATGGTGGGGAGGGTGATGCCGAGCACGATGAAAAAGATCAACACCTTGTTCAGGCGCGGCTTGAGCCAGAGGGCGCCCAGACGCACCATCTCCAGCTTGTCGTGCATGGTCTTCTCGTTCGGAGCGATGCGCGGGTGCAGCCAGTCGCGCACCATGTTCATCCTCTCCCACTTGCTCTTCTCGATCGAAGTGAGGATCGCCGGGATGAACTCGATGATGAGTACCGTCGAATAAGCCATGACGCAAAGCGCCACCTCGAACATGGCGGAGTTGGCTTGCCACTGGCTCGGTATGAAGAAGTTGTAGGCGTTCCAGGGGCGTCCCAGGTCGACCATGACGGAGAAGCCCGCCAGGCCGTAGCCGAACATGCTGGTAAGGATGGCCGAGCGGATCAGCGGGTGGTACTGCATCCGGTTCCGGATGTAGACCAGGATGGCGACTGCATAGCCGCCGCAGGCGATGGCGGTGCCGGTCGCCACGTCGTAGGTGATCCAGATCCCCCAGGGGTAGCCGTCGCTCATGTTGGAGACCGCGCCGATCCCCTTCACGTAACGCACCCCGACGAAGAAGAAA